>WNFT01000202.1_pt1 | contig 74320 bp, 60 predicted proteins | sample 5400191 | NCBI WGS metagenome assembly WNFT01 (sample SAMN13153359, study PRJNA577476) | soil metagenome | isolation source: 80 cm saprolite under Madrone tree | place: USA:California | collected 2016-06-14 | reverse complement strand
AACATTGTGTCGTGCCACGCATAGCAGTCAGTCTCTTAAGGTGAAAGAAAAAAGCTGTCAATAGAACAAGAAGGAGAAAACCCTCTCGAATCAAATTTGACTCTTGACATCCACATAGCAGTGCGGCGGCTTGACGCCGCTTATGTTCCTTTTAACGAGGTCGCCCGGCTAACTCAAAAGCGGCGTCAAGCCGCCGCAGTCCAAAAAGTTCTACCATTTCGAATTAGCTTTCTAAGGGAGCTTGGCGGCAGCATAGGGAACTATGTTAATTTCCTACGCCGTTATCCAGGTTCCACCGCTGCAAATGAAGAGACTGCGCTGATGACTAACGATTCCAATGCCACCAATCTCCTGACGCGATCCCTTGAAGAACACCTTCGGGTACTTAAAACGTTGCTTGAATCCGGACTTGCTGACGTGGAAAGCTCAGGCCGGGTTATCTGCGACGCGCTCGCGGCTGGAAACAAAATCCTACTGTGCGGAAATGGCGGCAGTGCTGCCGATGCGCAACACATTGCCGCGGAGTTGGTCGGTCGCTATGAAGAACAGCGCCGCCCGTTTCCCGCAATCGCCCTTACGACAGACACTTCGGCGTTGACAGCATTGAGCAACGACTTTGGTTTTGAAGAGGTTTTCGCGCGTCAGGTGCGGGCCCTGGCCAAGCCGGGCGATGTTTTGGTAGCCATCAGCACCAGCGGCAAGTCGCCGAATGTTGTTAAGGCGGCTGAAACAGCGCGCAGTCTCGGTTGCAAGATCATCGGCCTTACAGGCCTGTCCGCGGAACCCTTGGCGGATTATTGCTTTATTGCGGTGAAGGTTTTAAGCGAGCGCACGGCGCGCGTTCAAGAGGGCCACATAACTATTGGCCACCTTTGGTGCGAAATGGTTGATGAAATACTGGGAAAACAGAGCTAGTGGGGCGTCCTGGAGCACCCGCCGGGAGTGTTTGTGATTGGCAAAAGGTACTGGCTGGGAAACTGCTTGACATAAATTATCGATGCCTTTAGGCTCAGGGGCGATATCAGTCAGGTCAGCCCGTTAATCCGATTACTTACCCAGAAGTCATTCCACCACAGAACTTTGGTGAGAATTGCAAGGAGAGAGTTGACGCGTCTTTTGATTTACGACATTCAGTAACGGAATTTTTAAATCAAGGTTTGCGGCCTTACAAACCAACTTAGAAAAGCTACTGCTTTACACCCGCCGCATTACCAATTTCTGAAACAATTTAATGTTCCCCCAAAAGAGTCAGATCAGCCCGAAGGTCGATCCAAAAACCTACCCTTTAGGCGAGCAGAACGAACGCGCAACCAATGATCCAGCGAAAGCCTTGGTGGCGTTAAGTCACTCCCCGGTGGAGCGGCGCCTCTACGCTTCGATGCTGCTCGCCTCAAATGGCGACAGTAACGACGGGCAGCTCTTTACCGTCCGCAGCTTGATCGAGTTGACCGGAATTCAGAGTTTGAGCACGATCAGGCGCGGCCTGGAAGGCCTGGTCAGCAAGTTCAGTGTTGAGCGAGAAGGCCGCACGCATGCAGATGGCCCGCGCGATCAGGGCGTAGCCTATCGGGTGTTTCCTCCGGAAGAAGTAATCGCGCGCCGGAATGAAAACGGTTTTGTCACTTACGGAAAGGGAATCGCAACCAGCGGCCGTTCGTTTGAACGCGTGATCCAGCGAGTTGCGGAAAATCGAAACCTGAGCCGCCGCGAGGCCCAGGTCGCGTTGTGTTGTGTCGAGGGTTTGACCAACGCCGGGATTGGTTTGCGCCTGATGGTTACCGAGCAGACCGTAAAGTTTCATTTGCGCCACATCTTCATCAAGTTTGGCGTGAAGCGAAGAGCAGAGCTGATCTCGCGCTTGTTGTTGTGACTTTGGAGTGCGCCGGCTTGACGGCGCTTTCGAGAGCGAGCGGCGTCGAGCCGCCGCTCTCCAAATTGAAAATCCGACGCCGCCTCGCGTAGAGGCTTCCTTAACGGGTACCGCGTGTTGCCATTCGCTGTTCATTTGCGGATGAAAAGACATGCCGGGACGGAAGTGTATCTGGAGAAGTCATGAGCGCCAGCAAGACAAAGAAGAAAAAGAAAAAGAGGAAGACCGCACTAGTCGTTTGTCGCGACCGTAAGGAGTTTTGGACGACGCAGGCGCAGTTTTGGCAGTGGGCAAGGGAAGGGATTATCACCAAAACCCAGGATAATCCGCTGACCGGCACGTTCAACCGGGAACACGAAGAGCTGATGGTGCTTTTGAGTAACACGGTGCTCAACCTGGCCCATCCAAACCATATGCGCGAGGCGCTGCTCTCGCGACGAATCGGGATGTCAGGCAAATAAATGTTTTACGTCCCCTCCCCGCCGGGGAGGGAGAGCGAACACGCATTAAAAGAGGAGTACCGAGATGTTTGAGAACCGCCCCAATCAGCTGAACCACGGTGGACCACGAGAGACACTTGGCCGGCTAGTCGTTGAGGTCGCGCTTGTCGCTGCGCTTGCTGCCGTCCTGGTCGCTTCCGTGAATGCGCAAGTCGCGGCGCCATCGAATTCGTCCAATGCGTCAGGTGCGCCAGTAGCAAACGCTACGAATGCGCAAGCGCCTTCAGCGGTAGTCGCGGCCGCAACTTCTCAACCGGACGATCGCTATCGCATTGGTCCGGGAGACGTCCTGGACATAAGAATTTTCAACCGGCCAAATCTTTCGCGCGACGCCGTCCGAGTTGAAGGTAACGGCATGATTCGCATGCCGCTGATTGACACGGAGATTCAAGCAGCGTGCAAAACCGAGGGCGAGCTGGCGGCGGAAATCTCCAGCCGTTACATCAAGTATTACAAGAATCCGCAGGTTGACGTCTTTATCAAGGAGTATCACTCAAAACAGGTTGCGGTTATCGGCGCCGTGAATGAGCAAAGCCGCTTTGAATTACAGCGACGCATTCGCTTACTCGAGCTGCTGACTTTTGCAAAGGGCCCATCGGGAAAGGCCGGGCAGACGATTAACATCGTGCATGCGCCGCCGGCGCTTGCCTGTCAGGGTCCCGCCGCTGGAAATGAAGATCCGACCAAAGCTTTTGTTAGTTATAAGTTGAGCGAAACACTGCAAGGCGATCCGCGGGCAAATCCATACATCGAACCCGGCGATACCATTTACCTGCCTGAAGCCGATCAGGTTTATGTGGTGGGTAATGTGTTTACGCCGTTGACGATTCCATTAAAGGAACCGATCACGATTTCGCGAGCAGTCGCCATGGCCGGCGGTGTCAAGCAGGACACTAAGAAGGACAAAGTCCGCATTGTGAGGCAGGAGCCGGGCTCGGCTACAAAGCGGGAGATCTTCGTTGACCTGTCTGCAATCGAGAAGAAACGCGCTGAAGATGTTGCCCTTGTGCCAAACGACATCATCGACGTGCCGCTGTCCGGTGGCAAGAGCTTTATGCGCAGCTTGTTGGGAACCGTGGTACCGAGCATCGGGTCACTGCCAGTGCGCGCGATCCCTTAAAGAATTTCGAAATTCGGATTTCGGATTTCGGATTTGACTTCTCGATGAACAAAACCGATTTGGAATCAGTTGCCATCTTTACGAGCACAGGAAGAACCAGCAAAGCGAATTCCGCCCACGTCTAAAAATTCGAAATCCGAAATCCGAATTTCGAAATTCTAAGAAGGTGATGTATGAAGCCATCCAATGAACTAATACGAAAAGAGCCGGGAGTAACGGCCGTCGATCGGCCCGCCGACTCTAATGGCATCCCGCACTCCTACAACTATGGAGTTGACTCCAACAGCGAGTCCCAGGTGCACCTGCTGGACTACTGGCGGGCAATTCGCAAGCGTTTGTGGCTGGTCATCAGCATCATGATGCTGGTCACGTCGCTGGCGGTGGTTTACGTGGCACGCAAGCCTGACATCTACCAAGCTACCTCGCGGGTCCAGGTTGACCTCGAAAACAACGCCGAACTGATCGGGAAATCCCCCTATATTTTTGGCCCGTCGAACGATCCGGTCTACTTCAACACGCAGTTGCAAATCCTAATCAGCCCGGGGCTGATGCGCCGCGTGGTAAAATCGCTGGACCTCGAGCACAACCCAAACTTTTTTAAGGGTAACTCAACGCAAAAGCGATCGACCTGGCAGACGATTAGAGGCATGGCAGGTCTCAAGAGCAACGATGCCGCGCCGGCGGTAACCACGCCGAGAAATGACTTGCCGCTGCGCACCACGGTCGCCAGCCCGAGCGCGAAGGAAGACCTGGCAGAGGCTAAGCGTCTGGATCCATTTGTAGCAGCTATCCTCGGAGGCCTGAGAGTTGACCCGGTAAAAGAAACTCGTGGTCTATATAAGGAGACGAGATTAATTGATATCAGCTATACGCACGGCGATCCTGAAGTAGCTTCAAAGATCGTTAACGCGATTGCCGAAACCTATGTGGCGAACAATGTCGAAAAGCGCAGCGATACGAGCGTGAGTACGGCTGACTTCCTGCAAAAGCGCATTGCGGAATTGCAGGAAAATATTCGCACTGATGAAGAGCGCCTGATTAATTACGCGCGCAACAACAAGATACTCTCGCTCGATGCCGGACAGAACACTGTGGTCGAGCGGCTCGGCGGACTTAATAAGCAATTACTCGAAGCTGAGAACGCACGTATTGATGCCGAGTCGAAGTTTAATGCCGCGCGTAGTGCCGGCGCCGCCACCGCCCTGGTAGAAGGAGATTCCAAGCAGTCCTCCGACGCTGAATCAAAGTTGGCAGATCTGCGGCAGAAACGCGCATTGTTAATGGTGGATGCCACCGACGAAGCTCCGGAGGTGAAAGAGGTCGATCAGCAGATTGCGGAGCTTGAGCGACAGGTCAAGGAATCTCGCAGCCACAAGAGCACGACCCTGGTGACAAATCTTGAAACCAATTACCGGCAAACTCTGGCGCGCGAGCAGGCCTTACGCAAATCTTTTGAAGCGCAACGCGGCGAGACCTTGCAGCAAAACGAAGCCTCGATCAACTACCGCATCATTCAGCAGGAGATCGATACCAACAAGACGCTGCTCGACAGCCTGCTGCAACGTTCGAAAGAGAATGACGTGCTGATGTCCAACAAGCCGAACAACATTTCGGTAGTTGATTACGCCATTTCTCCGGGTGGACCAATTGGGCCAAACCGTACCCAAACCGTAATGATGGCACTGTTCCTTTCGCTTGGGTTGGGAGTCGGCCTTGCTTTGTTTTTGGAATACCTTGACGACTCAATCCGCTCCAGCGAAGAGGTCGAACGGTTACTGCACCTGCCCGCGCTGGCTGTGATTCCTTCGACCACTGGCGCTATCAGGAAGCGGCTCGCCGCCGCACCCGGGGCCCTGCAAAAACGAAATGGGAACCCCGCAAGCAATTCAGAGTTGCTCATCAACGTGGAGAACCACTCGCCGCTGGCCGAAGCCTATCGCCACCTGCGCACCTCAGTGCTTTTATCCACGGCCGGACGAGCGCCAAAAACGTTGCTCGTAACTTCCAGTCTGCCGGGCGAAGGCAAAACTACAACCGCAGTCAACACCGCCGTCAGTCTCGCGCAAACCGGCGCGCGCGTAGTCATCATCGACGCTGACATGCGGCGGCCTCGTCTCCGAACCATTTTCGGTTTGTCTGATCGCGCCGGCTTGAGTTCGATCTTATCGAGCGAGTCGTCCGAGGCAGACATGCTGGCGATGATCACGAAAGACGAGACGACCCGGCTAAACTTGTTAACCTCCGGCCCCATCCCCCCAAACCCGGCAGAATTGCTGGGCTCGGATCAAATGCGACGCTTGCTGGCGTTTCTTGAGCAGGAGTTTACGCACATCGTGGTCGACTCGCCGCCGATCAGTTCGTTCACCGATGGCGTATTGATCTCGACGATGGTTGATGGCGTCTTGTTAGTAGTTCACGGAGGCAAGACCTCGCGACACATCGTCAAACGCTCGCGCCAATTACTGAATGACGTGGGTGCCAAGGTTTTTGGCGTCGTGCTCAACAACGTCAGCATTAAGTCGCAGGACTATTACTACTACCAGCGTTACTACGGCGCGCGCAGTTACAAGAGCGATACCGATGAAGAGCCAATGCCGCTGCCGCCGTCATCGGCGTCCGGCAACGGCGCGGGCAATCCGCTCGGTCTGTCGTAGGACAGGCATTCCTGCCTGTCCATTTTCTTATTACGATGCTGGTGAGGTAAGTTGAAAGAGAAAAGAAGATTTGTCATTTATCATTTCCCATTTTTCATTTCTCATTCGCGAATTCAAGTTTGAAGTGCAACCATTGCAGAACCGCGAGCGGTAGCGACCGGATGCTAGCATTCAACGTTGAAGCCGCGCGAATGCTGTATTTCATCGTCGACGTTAGCATCCGGTCGCTATCGCTCGCGGTTCCGCATTGCGCGCCTTTCTGATTTGTTGCCAGCATCACTCTTCGGTGTGCGATTGTTGTTGACCCTAATACCGGATGCACTTCAAACTTGAATCCAACAATGAAAAATGAAAACTGATAAATGCCAAATGGAAAATTTGTTTCTGCGTAATCTGTGAAATCTGTGGACAGTCTTAATCAATCCGAAATTCTCCCAACTTTCTACATCGAGCCGCCCAAGGGCTGGGCCTCGATCGGGCTGCGCGAGCTGTGGGACTATCGCGAGCTGCTCTACTTTCTGACCTGGCGCGACGTAAAGGTTCGCTACAAGCAAACCGCGCTCGGCGCTGCCTGGGCCATCATCCAGCCGTTATTCATGATGCTGGTGTTCAGTTTGTTTTTTGGCCGGCTGGCAAAAGTTCCTTCTGATGGAATTCCATATCCGATTTTTACTTTCTGCGCGTTGCTGCTCGTGGATTTCGCGGTTGCCTTCGCGATTCTGCTGGTGATGATGTTTTATTACGGTGTTGTTCCCGGTTGGGCCATAGTCACACTGCCCGGTTTCATTCTGCTCGCAGTGATGACCGCGCTCGGTGTGGGCCTATGGCTGTCGGCGCTGAATGTGAAGTATCGCGACGTGCGTTACACAATTACGTTTCTGGTCCAGTTCTGGCTGTTTGCGACGCCGGTGGCCTATCCCAGTTCTATTGTGCCGGCAAAATGGCGTGCGCTTTATGGACTCAACCCGATGGCGGGTGTGGTTGAAGGCTTTCGCTGGGCGCTGCTGGGCAAGACGGAAGCACCCGGCGCCATGCTTTGGGTCTCAGTTGCCGTTGTGATCCTGATTCTTGTTGGCGGACTCTACTACTTCCGCCGCATGGAGCAGGAATTCGCGGACGTCGTTTGATGCCGCAGCGGAACAGCGAAGAATGTTTCTATTCCAAGAGGAATAATATTCTTGAATAATTTCATTCAGAGGTTGATTGTGAGAATGCGGTTTATGCCAACCGGTGTCAGGGTCCTGTTGATCCTAATCGCGGTCGCTGTGTTCTCAGTCTTCGCGTCAACTGGCTTTGCGCGAAACCTGATGCCGGCACTTGCTCCAACCTGGTTTAGTTACGCGAAGACGTCCCTTGAAACTTCTCCGACTGTCGCAACGTTAGCCAGTAAATCTCGTGACACTTCGAAAGCCAGCGACCTAAATATTTTGGGCTCACGAGTACTCGCTGTTCAGGCAGGACAAGAAGATGCGAGCTTGATGTCGGTGAAACCGGTTAAGCCGAAGATATTTCATGGAGACGTTAGGCAGCTTCCGCAGGTTAAGGAAAAAATCAAGAAGGCAAAGCCGGAGCCGAAAGAACCATCCGCGGAATTGCCTGCGACGGTCCAACCGGATTCGGCCTTGCAGCAATTTGCGCCGGCAGCCCCGGCGCCGACGCCCAGCGCGTCTTTTGCAGGACTCGATTTCGCAAACTGGGGCGATGGTTGGCCTCCTGACACTAATGGCGACGTAGGTCCCAACCACTACATTGAAACCGTCAACACTTCTATCGGTATCTATAACAAGAGTACCGGAGTCCGTCTGGCTGCCTTTTCCTTCAACACTTTTTTCTCTCAGGCCGCAAGCGGTACACCGTGCGACAACTCAAACCAGGGTGATCCGGTTGTACTGTATGACGCGTTGAGTGACCGCTGGATCATTAGCGACTTCGCCTGGTCCAATTACACGTCGGGCGCGATGTATCAATGTATGGCCGTTTCGCAGACGAGCGATCCGGTAGCGGGTGGTTGGTATTTCTACGCCTGGCAGACGGCGTCCGGCGGCAAAATCCCGGATTATCCCAAACTCGGCGTGTGGCCGGACGGCATTTATATGTCCGCCAACATCTTTGCCACGACCGGTGCCGGAGCCTTTCAGAATGCCCAGGTGTGGGCATTCAATCGTGCCGAGATGGAAAGCGGCGTACCGGCGCATGCCGTTAGTTTTAGTCTACCTGCGAAAATCGGCAGCACCTCAGTTTTCAGTTTGCTACCCAGCAATGCGCGCAATAACGGCAGCGCGCCGCCGGCGGGCACACCAAATTATTTCACCTCCATCTGGAGTAGCTTCGTAGCGCGCGTCTGGAAGTTCCATGTTGATTATGCAGTGCCCGCTAATTCCAGCCTGACTGGCCCGTCGAACGTGACCATTGCGTCGTTCAGTTCTGGACCAGCCAACGCTCCGGAGAACGGCGGCAACGCTCTCGACACACTCACCCGCCGGGTGATGATGCAAAACCAGTATCAGAATCTGAGTGGCACAGAGTCCTTATGGATCACGCATACGGTCGGCAGTGGTGGTTCGCCAAACATTGCGCAGGTGCGCTGGTATCAGTTGAACGTAACGAGCGGAACGGTTGTTACTGCGGGGCCAGTGCAACAAGGGACCTGGGGGCCTGACACAAAGTATCGATTCATGCCCAGTCTCGCCGTGGACAAGAACGGCGACATGGCACTTGGTTATAGCGTGTCGAGTTCGACGATGTATCCATCTATTCGCTACGCAGGCAGACTGGCAAACGATCCACTAAATACGCTGGGACAAGGTGAAACCTCACTGATCGAAGGCACCGGCTTTCAATGTTGCCTCTTCTCAGACGGCACTACGAACAATCGCTGGGGCGACTATAGTGCGATGACCACAGACACCGATGGTTGTACCTTCTGGTACACCAACGAGTTTTACGACACGCTGCCGGCGACCCTGGCCCAGGACAATTGGAAAACGCGCATCGGCTCTTTCAAATTTCCCCAATGTACGCCGAATGCTATGGGTACTTTGCAGGGAACCGTTACCGATGCGAGCAATGGCAATCCCATCAGTGGGGCATTGGTGGTCGCGGGGATTTACAGGCTGAAGACGGATGCGACCGGTTTCTACAGGTTTACGAATGCAGCGGCGAACACCTACACGGTTAATGTCTCTGCCACTGGTTATAGCAACGGCGGCGCCAGCAATGTAGTCATCTCAAATGGCGGTACTACCACACAGAACTTCGCACTCAATGCTCCCTTAATTACTACGAGCCTTTCGGCAAGCGCTGCCACGGGAACTTATGGTGGAACGACTACGCTCTCAGCGACCTTGACGCAACAGGGTGGGTCGCCGCTGAGCGGCAAGCTCATTACCTTTACCTTGAATGGCGCCGGCTTCGCAGGTAACACGTCGACTACCAACGCGAGCGGTGTGGCCACGCTTTCAAACGTCAGCCTGACGGGAATCAGCGCTGGAACGTATCCGAACGGTGTTGGAGCCAGCTTCGCTTCCGGCGGTGGCTTCAGCGGTAGTTCGAGTACGAACAGCCTGACGATCAGTAAGGCCACTCCCGTCATTACCTGGAACAATCCCGCTGGCATTACCTACGGTACCCCATTGAGTGGAACACAACTCAATGCATCTGCCACTGTGGCCGGGAGCTTCGCCTACACTCCCGTGTCAGGCACGGTGCTTCATTTCGGAAACAATCAGACGTTGTCCACAACCTTCACGCCGACCGATACATTTAACTACAACGGCGCTTCTAAGAATGTAAGTATCAATGTCCAGAAAGCTGTGCTCACGGCTACGGCGCAGGATAAGTCAAAGACATATCTGGCCACGAATCCGGCGCTCACTTATATCATTACGGGTTTCGTCAACAGTGATACGCAGACGAGTGCCACCTCTGGTCAACCAACGCTTAGCACCACGGCAGTCACGGGCAGCAATGCCGGTACTTATCCCATCACGATAGTCGTTGGGACCTTGAGCGCGAGCGACTACACGTTCTCATTCGTCAACGGCACGCTGACCGTGAACAAGGCGACGCCCATTATTAACTGGAGCAATCCCGCCGACATTGTCTATGGCACGGCTCTGGGAGCTACTCAACTGAACGCAAGCGCCTCGAATCTGAATGACAGCTCGAGTGTGGCCGGAAGCTTCGCCTACAACCCAACTTCGGGCACGGTTCTCAATGCGGGGAATAGCCGGGCATTAGCGACCACGTTTACCCCAACTGATAGCAGCAACTACAACGGCGCTGTGGGCGGCGTCTTCATAAATGTGTTGAAGGCGACGCCGGCGATTAATTGGAGCGATCCGGCGCCAATTAATCAGGGCACTCCGTTGAGCGCTACACAGTTGAATGCGACTTCGACTGTTGCGGGCAATTTTTCATATAACCCGGTGAGCGGCACAGTGCTGCCGGTTGGTAACGGCCAAGCTCTGAATACGCTTTTCACCCCGACGGATACGGTTAACTACAACAACAATGCTGCGACAGTGCATATCGATGTCCTGGCTAATGCTATCCCGGATACGATCTGGGTGGAGGACACGACGCCGGCAGGGGCAACGCTTTCGGGAGATGGCGAAGGATGGAATTGGATCAGTTCCAATCCGACTCCGTTTGCTGGAAGTTTAGCCAACCAATCGAACATAGTCAGTGGCTCACATCAGCACTATTTCTATGGAGCGAGTGAGACGCTGACGGTCAACTCCGGAGACACGCTCATTGCCTATGTCTACTTGGATCCGGCGAATCCTCCGAGCGAAGTGATGTTGCAGTGGACCGATGGCGGCTGGGGGCATCGGGCTTATTGGGGAGCAAATAACATTTCGCTGGGGAGTGACGGCACCGACAGCCAGCGATTCATTGGACCACTGCCGGCAACCGGGCAGTGGGTGAGGTTGGAAGTGCCTGCCAGTCTCGTTGGGCTGGAAGGACACGTGTTGAATGGCATGGCTTTCAGTCTTTGGAATGGACGCGCCACCTGGGACCACGCTGGAAAATCAATTCCGTAATGGAGCCCGTACGATCAAGCACCGTGGCCCTCTTCTGACTTTTGATCTCTAATTACTTAGCTCTGAATTCTGACCTCTGACTCCTGATCTCTGACCTCTGATCTCTGATATGTCCGACATCGCCATTCGCTGCGAAGGCCTGAGCAAGCAGTACCGCATAGGCGAGCACGACTCGTACAAAACGCTGCGCGATGTGATCGCCGATGGCGTCGCGTCACCCTTCCGCCGCCTGCGCTCTGCTCTTGCGCGAAACGGAGCTTCTTCAAATGGTTCGCACTCATCACTCAGCACTCAGCACTCAGTACTGGGCTCCGCTGACTCAGCACTTGCTTCTGGAACTCGAAATTCCTTCTGGGCATTAGATGACGTTTCCTTTGAAGTAAAGCGCGGCGAAGCTCTCGGCATCATTGGCCGGAATGGCGCCGGCAAATCTACTTTGCTCAAGATTCTATCGCGCATCACGCAGCCAACAAGAGGTCATGCGCAAATTAACGGGCGCGTTGCCAGCCTGCTCGAAGTTGGCACGGGCTTTCACCCGGAATTAACCGGGCGCGAAAACATTTTCTTGAACGGCGCAATACTCGGCATGAAGAGAGACGAGATCTCACGCAAATTTGACCAGATCGTTGCTTTTGCCGAACTCGATCAGTTTATTGACACGGCGGTCAAGCGCTATTCGAGTGGCATGTACGTCCGTCTCGCATTCGCCGTCGCCGCCCATTTGGAACCGGACATTCTTGTCGTTGATGAAGTACTGGCAGTTGGCGACATACAGTTCCAGAAAAAGTGTCTCGGCAAAATGGGTGAGGTAGCCAGCGTAGGACGCACAGTGGTCTTCATAAGCCATAATATGGCCGCGGTGACCAGGCTCTGCACCAAGGCAATGCTGCTTTCAAATGGACGACTGGTTGAAACCGGCGAGCCACATGCGGTCATAGGCGCATATCTCAAGGACAGCCTGAGAACGGAAGCCGTCGTTGAGTTGCCCGATGCCGTCCATCGCGTCAAGTCGCCTTTGCAGATCAGAAGTGTTGAGGTGCTGAATTCAGCCGGCCAGCCATCGGCAATTATGTTCGCGGAAGAGGATATTCAGATTCGCCTGACGATCCAGGCTCAGGAGTCAATGAAGCAATCGCGTATTGGAATCGGTGTATATGCGGAGGGTGTGCGCGTCACCACTCTCCACACCTCTCGCCTTGACGTTCCGTCGTCGTCGCAATCGCAATTACTCACTTGCATCATTCCCGGCGGCAGCTTGCTGCCGAATTTTTACTCATTGCATGTTGGAGCCCATTCTGCGGAAACCGGTAAGGGTCTTGACTGGGTGGCCGATGCCGTCTCGTTTCAGATTGAGCCGGTGAAAGCAGACGGCTCAGGCGAACACGACCAGAGAGTTTCAGGACTGGTTGCCATCAAAGTTTCATGGGAAGGTAGTTTGATTGAATCGAATGAGATGGCGCAGGAAATTTCTCCTGTTGGTTATTAATCTCTCTCCTCCTTTCCTAAATAGCCTTCATAATTATTAATTACTGTGCCTGAATTATTCTACGGTGTACTGACGACGGTGCAGCTTCCCACGGATGCTGTGCGCCGGTTAGTTTCGCGGCTGCGCGAGAACAATGCAGAGCTGATCGTTGTTGGCGATAAAAAAGGTCCGGCCGCATACGATTTAACCGGAACCGACTATTTCTCTTTAACTGATCAGTTAGAGCTTGATTTCGAGATTGCCCGCAAATTACCCGTAGGTCATTACGCGCGAAAGAATATTGGTTACCTCATGGCTGCGAGTCGAGGCGCGTCCTCCATTTATGAGACTGACGATGACAACGCGCCGTTGCCAAACTGGACATCGAGGCCGGAGATGATCGAAGCAGTACCTGTCACCGGGGACGGCTGGATCAACGTCTATCGCTTCTTTAGCGATGAGAATATCTGGCCGCGTGGTTTTCCCCTCGAGGCGTTGCGCGATTCTTTCCGGCGGCCGGAACTTTCTGCCGGCCTGACCGCGTGCCAGCACCTGGTGGTTTCCGGTTGCATATCCACTGATGTACCTGCCGAGCTACTGCAGTTTTCGCATGACCGACATATGGAGGAGTTTTGTGGCGCAACGATGCCTGTGGGAATTGGATTGTGGCATTGCTTTTCACGGACCAGAGGTTGTTCAGGACCGTAACGAGCACAATTTGCTGCGGGATTTTTCAGACGAAGTTCCCGGCTATCTAGGCAATAGGAAGTTGGCCCAAACACTTGGAGCACTGACTTTGGCAAAGGGAGTTGATGCCTTAGCCGATAATCTGAACACGTGTTATGAGGCATTAGTAATGGCGGGATTTTTTCCGGTCGAGGAACTTGAACTCCTGACGGCATGGACGAAAGACTTGAAGCAAGCGACGAGAGAAAAGCCCGCTGCATCTGACCCACTCCTCATGAATGCCAACTGAAGGTCGATGAATGAAGTGTTGCAGGAGATCGTGCGGACGGGCTTTACGGTTCTGCCATCAGGCGAAAACGTTAAGGTTACCAGTCACATAGATGAGTCCTGTGGGGAGTTAATACAGAATGTGATCAGGGACATTCGTCCCCAAGTCTCGGTTGAAGTAGGCCTGGCGTTTGGCATTTCGACGCTTTACATCCTCGAAGCTTTAAAGGAGACAGGAGGTCTCAAGCTAATCGGCATGGATCCAGCGCAGCACGATCAGACTTGGCGCGGTGGCGGCTTGCGTAATATTCAGGAAGCCGGCTACGCCGATTTGTATGAGTTTCATGAAAATACTTCGCAACAGGTTCTGCCGGCACTCGTCGCCCTGGAACAAGGGATCGGCTTCGCCTTCATAGATGGCTGGCATACCTTTGATCACACGCTGATAGATTTCTTCTATATTGATCAGATGCTTGAGCCGGGCGGCGTGGTCGTTTTCGATGACGTGGGCGGTCCAGGTATAAAGCGTGCCTGTGATTTCATCCTTACAAATAGAAACTACGAAATTTATGGCGCCGTCCGACTAAATGAAGGTAATGGTTCTCGTGCGCGGTGGAAGTCCAAGTTGGCCACGCTTCTCGATCCCGTCGTCCGCACAGATAAAACGGCGTCGCTGGAATCGAGAACACGCGAGTCAAACATAAGCGATGTTTACTTCCTGGCGTTGCGGAAGCGTGAGAATGACAATCGTGGCTGGGATCACTTTGTCCAATTCTGAGCCGGACTTGAACATGCCACTCCGAGTTTCGAAACCGCCGCTTGTTTCAATCGTTGTTCCCAGTTACAACCAGGGGAAATTCATCGCAGAAACCTTAACTTCGATCCTCAACCAAAACTATCGCCCGATCGAGATTTTGGTATTGGACGGCGGCTCAACAGACGAAACGATTTCGGTTTTGGAGTCTTACGGTAACTGCCCGGAGTTGAAATGGTGGTCGGAGCCTGACAATGGAGTGACGGACGCAGTCAATAAAGGACTAGCGAAAGTCAGCGGCGAGATATTAGCCATTCAGAGTTCTGACGATGTTTATTTGCCTGGCGCGGTTGGGGCAGCAGTCGCAGCGATGGCCGATCATCCGGAGGCGGCCATTGTCTATGGCGATGTCGAGTATATAGACGAAGATTCCCTGACTGTCGGAAAGGACAATCTGAGCCCATTTGAATTGAAACGGTATCTCGGAAGGTTCACCTACATTCCGCAAGCGAGCGCTTTCTTTCGCGCCGTAATGAGCAGGGAAGTTGGTGGCTGGCGCCAGGAAGTGAGTTATGCCGCAGATGCTGACTACTGGCTGCGAATTGCCGTCAGGCACCCGGTGGTAAAGATCGATCGTATGATGGCCCGCTACCGCTATCATCCGGCGCAACGCGATACGCAGAGATCCAGAATCGCCCGCGATTGGGAACGGGCCGTGCGCGAACTACTAGCAGCCAATACGCTTGAGAACGATATGCAGTCTTTCGCTCGGATGGGCATCTATCTCGCCAGGTATCATTACACGCCGGAATCTGATTGGGTGATGCGGACGCGCCATCTTTATCGCGCCGCCGTCGCTAATCCCAGAGGCGTTTTGGATTGTAACTTCCCCAAACGGGAATTACTGATAGGGCGTACGCCAGTATGGAAATTTCTTTCGCGCGTGAAGCGCCGCATGGGATTTAGCCCAAGGACTTGACCTTCACCAACCAAGAATATCCCAGCGCGACGAAGTATTGCCCTGAATGCAGGTAAGCAAGACGCTTCGCTATGTTTTTGACCAGGTCGTTCCGTTACGGTCACGGAACGCTATCCGGTTGGCTCTGAAGCGTCATCCGTTCGAGTATCGTCTACGTTGGCCGGATCTGTCACTGTTTGGATTGTCGAAAAATGACATTGTATTCGACGTCGGCGCAAATGTCGGTGACTTCGTCGATTGTGTTCTGGCTCACCAACCCTGGGCAGTTGTTCACGCCTTCGAGCCGATACCCGCAGCTTTCCAATGCTTATCAAGCAGATTCAAGGAATATCAAGGAATCTATTGCCGGAACATTGCGTTAGGAAGCACGAGGCACGAAGGTCGGTTGAATGTCAGCAGGTATCAACAAGCTAGTTCGTTTTTGGAAAATGGACAGCTACTGGATGAAGAGGTCTATGGCATCGATTTCACAGTTGGAGAGACCAAAAGAGTGTCCGTCGATACTGTGACCGAGTATTCAGATACGAATCACATAGATCGGATCAAGCTGTTGAAGCTTGATGTGCAGGGATATGAGATTGAAGTATTGAAGGGTGCCGAGCCCATATTGAGGCGGATAGATTACATTTATGCCGAGGGCCAGTTCCAGGAATTGTATAAGGACGGGCCGCTGTATAGCGATATTTTTGAGTTTCTAAATCAGCGAAACTTCAAGTTGGAACGCATGACTTCGTTTCGTGCCGACGACAACGGCAAGTTAATGGAATGCGACATGATATTTCGGAATGGAGAGGCTTTAGGCAACGCTTGATCCCCTTCACCCGGACTATCTCTGCAAGCAATTAAGCTCAAGCCTACTTGAACTACTCCTTAAGACAAAAAGTTGGAGCTGTCATATACGACTTGCCGCGATACGCAAAGGGCCTCTGGCCTTCGCATCATGAGGGGCGGGGATGGATTCTAATTTGCAATCGGGACGAGCAAATCCTTCAGGATGTTAATCGATTGGGCGCTCACTGTAATTGGCAATGGACATCGGACTTGCACGTCGCCAAGGTTTTCCCGAGGCTCGGCCTTAGTTTAATGCGAAGAGCACTCCGCGATTGGCCGATCGTTCTTAATGCTGCACCGTCTACTGAGGCCAGCGAGCAGGTCCAGGTCTCTTTCATCATCGGGCATCGCGGGCGCTCGCGCGTGCCGCACCTGCTGGCGACATTGCGCAGCATAGCAGCGCAGCGCAATGTCTCGTTCGAATGTATCGTCGTCGAGCAAGCTAATGAACCCGAGGTTGAAACCTTGCTGCCGGGCTGGGTTCGTCATGTGCACACCCCCTTACCGCAAGCCGATATGCCTTACAGCCGTTCGTGGGCGTTTAACGTCGGCGCAGACCTAGCGCGCGGCCACTTACTGATCTTGAATGACAATGACATGCTCGTTCCGCAAGACTATGCCGCCCAACTGGTAACTCGCTTTCAAGAGGGATATGAGGTCATAAATCTAAAACGTTTTGTCTTTTACGTTGCTAAAGAACATTCAGAACGAATTATGGCTTCTGGAACGATTTTGCTCGACACTGCTCCTGAGTCGGTAGTGCAGAATTTGGAAGCGGGCGGAAGCTTTGCGATTGCCCGAGACGCGTATCACGCTATTGGCGGTTTCGACGAATCGTTTGTGGGTTGGGGCGGCGAAGACAACGAGTTTTGGGAAAGGGGGCAGACCCGAAACGTTTGGCCTTACGGCTACATGCCGCTAGTTCACCTCTGGCATGAGGCGCAGTCGGACAAAGTTCTCGGCGAGAACGCACCTTCAAAAAGAAAATACTGGCAACTGTCCAATATTCCACCCGACGAGCGTATTAGGAATCTTGTACAGAGGCAGACGGCGTAGACGTGTTCCTTGCAGAGATAAAGGAAAAGGAAACTCCGGTCTCCCCTGCTGCTCGCTTCAGCGTCCGACGGTGTCCTGCTTGCGGGAGCGAGAAGCGAAGTACACTTTTCGAGCTTAACGCGGCCCAATTCTGTCGCGCCAACTGGACTTATTCCGAGAACTATAATGAATTGCTGGAGCTTACGGGAAATGAGAGCTTTCCAGTAGACCGTTGCGTTACATGCGGATTCGTTTATGCGCGACTATTGCCGTCTCAGGATTTTCTAAAGTTGGTATATGAGCGGGTGATTTCGTTTAGCGAATGTCATGCCGGCTCCGAAAATGCACCAGGTTACGCTCGGCGCATGCGCTACGTAGCGACCTTATTAGATCTTTGTGCGAGCAAGGAGGACCTTCATGCTTTGGATTTTGGTTGTGGGCTGGGGGTAACTCTTCGGCTGCTCCATTCTGTCAATGCCACCGTAATCGGTTATGACCCTAGCCCAGTCCGGACAGATTCGATCAGGGCACCCGGTGTGACCGTTCTGCGAACGCTCGACGAAATCGAACGCCTACAAGAAAAGTTCGATATGGTGATTTGTGACAACGTTCTGGAGCACGTTCCGGAACCATTGCAAACGATCAAATTAATCGCCGCCCTATGCAAACCAGGTGGAGTGCTCTTTGTGAGTGTTCCAGCTTACGAAGACGCTTTCATAAAACGTCAGCTTGAAGCAATAGGCAAAGGCGAGATGATCGATATGACGCTGAACCCCTGGGAGCATCTAAACTACTTCAATCTGCTTACTCTGGATCGCATTCTGCTGAACGCTGGTTTTGAAGCCGTCAAGGCCTCGAAACTCTCCGAAAACGTGAACATCGGACTGCGTCCCGAAACCACTCGACTTAATCGACTGAAGAACAGTTTGGCCAGCACCGTTCGGATGATCCGATACATTGCGCTCGGCGACACGCATCGTAGCGTCGAGCATTCGTTCTATCGTTACGCAGGAATCTAGCAACAAATGTGTGGCATTAGCGGCTGGTTCTTAAGATCCGGGACTCAATTCGAAGTGTCGCATCTCGAGGCGATGGCCGAGTCGATCGATCATCGCGGCCCGGACGATCGCGGGTACTTCGTTGATAAAGAACGCGGTGTCGCCCTAGCCCACAATCGCCTGAGCATCATCGACCTCAGCTCGGCCGGACATCAGCCGATGATTAGCGAAGACGGCAACTTTGTTCTGAACTACAACGGCGAAATCTATAACTTTCTGCAACTAAGGAAAGAATTGGAAGGGCTCGGTCACCGCTTCGTATCGCGCACCGATTCCGAAGTTGTGCTGCGCAGTTTCATGGAATGGGGCCCGGCTTCAGTCGAGCGCTTCTGCGGCATGTTCGCGTTCGCCATCTGGTCCAGGAAGTCGGGGAAGTTATTTCTGGCGCGCGATCCTCTGGGCATGAAGCCGCTTTACTATGCGGCGCTGCCGGGCGACAAAGGTTTTGTGTTTGCTTCAGAGATCAAAGCCTTCCTGTCGCTGCCAAACTTTGGTTTGAAAGTTAATCGCCTTGCGCTGCGACAGTTTCTCGAGTTCGGTTATACGTTCGACAATCATGCAACCTCAGTACAGGGTGTGAACAAGCTGCCGCCGGGTCACTGTCTGGAAGTAATTGCCGGGATCGCGAATTCGCCCCGAGCGTTTTTCACGCCACCTATACCCGACCAGCAAGACCGACGAACACTGCAAGAGCGCGAAGAGGAGTTGCATGAAACGCTTTCGCAAGTTGTCGCACAGCACCTCGTCGCCGACGTGCCGGTTGGGCTGCTGCTTTCGGGAGGTTTGGATTCCAGCGTTACCGCGGCACTGGCGGCGCGACACGGTAACGTCACGACCATCAGCATGGGTTTTGCCGAATCACAAATAGATGAGCGGCCGCATGCGCGTCGGGTCGCCGAATACATCGGCTCAGAACATCGCGAAGTCGTAATCCATCCGGGCGAAGTCAGCGAGAGTCTCGAAGAAGTTACCTGGTATTTCGACGATCTGTTTGCCGATTGGGGCACGGTTTCCACACGACTGCTCTATAAGAAGTGTCGCGAGCAGGGCATCAAGGTGGTGCTGGTAGGTGAAGGGGCTGACGAACTTTTCGGCGGCTACACGATCTTCGATGCGGCGCAGCAGAGTACTGGGCCAATGTCATGGCGTCTGTTCCAACTCTATCGTCGTTACGCCGGACGGCGCTACGGCAGCCAGTTTCCGCGGTTCCGATCACTGATGAATGAGTACTTAAAGCAGAGCGGCGGCGATCTGTTCAATGCGGTTCGGCTATTTGAGTCGCGCAATCAGCTACCCAATAACTATGTGATGAAGGTTGATAAAGCCAGCATGTCGGTGAGCGTCGAGGCGCGCGCACCTTTCCTTGACCGGCGCATTGCAGAGCTGGCCTACAAAACTCCCACGAATTATTTGCTGGCAAACGGCTCCAATAAAGCGCTGCTGCGCTCGATGGCCGAGCGTTTTCAATTGCTGCCGCGCGAAACCGCACAACGTCCAAAGTTTGGCGCCTCGATCGCCGCTTCGTGGATGGACGAGTCGGAAGCATTTCGCAACTACGCGCGGCGCGTGATCCTTGATGGAAACGGCTGGGTTGACGAGCTCGGTTTGCGCCCGGCCATGACCGACTACTTTGCCGGGAAGCGACAGGGATACATGTTTCCCCGCGCCATCAGCATTTTTAGTAACCTGGCATGGCGGCTTTTGCTTTTGAACCTCTGGTCACGACGCTACGCCGCCGCTTAAGTTTTTTAGTTCTGACTTCCGATCTCTGACTTCTGACCTCTCCAATGACCTCCCTCGTCTCAACCATCATCCCGGTGTACAACCGCGCCTCTTTATTGAAAGAGGCGGTCGCGAGTGCGCTGTCGCAAACCTACCCGCATATAGAAATTATCATCGTCGATGACGGCTCTGCTGATGACACGTCACTTGTCGCTGATGATTTGTCCCGCATTCATGCGGACCGCGTAACTGTGATTCATCAAACCAACACTGGTCCGGGCCTGGCACGTGAAGCGGGACGCCGGCGCGCGCGCGGTGAATTCATCCAGTACCTAGACAGTGATGATTTGCTGCTGCCGCGCAAGTTTGAACTACAGGTTGCTGGATTGAAAGCGCATCCAGAATGCGCAGTCTCGTACGGCAAGACAAGGTTTTACAAAAGAGGTAGCGAGATAACTGATGTCGCCTGGAAACGAACGGGGGAAATCATTCCCGCAATGTTTCCCTCATTTCTTGAATCGAGATGGTGGGGAACGTCGACTCCCTTATACAGAAGAAACGTTATCGACTCCGCCGGCCCTTGGAAAGCGTTGTCCAACGAAGAGGATTGGGAATACGACTGCCGCATAGCGACTCAAGATATTTCTCTACATTACTTACCTGAATTTGTTTCTGAAGAACGTGAACACAATGAATCTCGCTTGAGCAGAGATGGCAACAAACTGCAGAGCAAACTTAAAGATCGAGCAACTGCACATGAGTTGATACTAGCGCACGCGTTGATGGCAGGCATTACCGTAGAGACGCCTGAGATGAAAGCTTTTGCCCGCGAATTATTTTTGCTCTCACGACAGTGCGGCGCTGCCGGGCTCGCTGCTGAGTCGAAGCAATTGTTCGGTTATGCGAAGCAAGCCTCGGGGCAAGTTCGTGGCGAGAAGTTGGACTTCAAACTCTATGAACTCTTGGCGAAGGTTACCGGCTGGCGCGCCCTCGGGACCATTGCCTGCTATGCCGACAACCTCAGGAAATGAATTTCGATCCTGACATCTCAGTGGTGATGAGCGTCTACAACGGCGCAATACACCTAAAAGACACTTGCGAAAGTGTGCTGTCACAGGAAGGTGTGAATCTCGAATTTATTATTGTTAACGATGGTTCTACCGACACATCGGGCGAGATTCTTCGGCAGTATGCCAGCCATGATTCCAGAGTCATCGTAATTGAAAATCACAATCAGGGCCTCACGTTATCGTTGATTCAAGGTTGCCTGAAGGCGAGAGGGCGGTACATAGCACGGCAAGATGTCGGTGATACCTCACAAGCCGAAAGGCTGCGGTTGCAACAGGCTGCTTTGGACCAGTTTCCACAGACGTCGTTTGTGTCAAGCTGGACGCATTACGTGGGGCCCGACTGGGAACACCTGTTCACAGTCAAGAGCGCTGGTAAGGCAAAGGAGCCGACAAACATACTCCCCGTCACGCCTGACAATAAATTCATCGACGGGCCAACCCATCACGGCTCGGTGATGTTTCGCAGGGACGCCTATTTGAAGATCGGTGGCTATCGAGGTGTGTTTTATTTCGCGCAGGACTTTGATCTCTGGTTGCGACTTGCGGAGATCGGAATGTTTCAGATTTTGGAAATGCCGTTGTACCTGGCAAGAATAACTCCGAGTAGCCTTAGCTCCTCAAACAAGGAGACGCAGGAGGCTTTTGGGAAACTGGCATGGGATGCTTTCCGCGCTCGCAAAAGCGGAGCGTCGGAGCAGTCCATATTAGAGCAGGCAAGCATGCTGAGACCGCAGCGTGATAAGCGACAATCATCCTACAGACAATCTAGAGGCTACTATTTCATAGGCGAGACCTTGCGAAGGAATAACGACGACAGAGCAGTCTCGTATTTGTCCCGGGCAGTTAAGGAATTTCCCTTTAGCGTCAAGCCATGGTTAAGACTTGCACAGGCTCGGCTGCGAAAAAGTTCATGAGTAGCGTCCAACCACGCCTTGCCACTACGCCTGTTAATTTAGGGAAGCTGGCTAACTTTGTTTTCGCGGCAATCATTCACCTGAACCGTAAATACGGGCTGAAGTATAGAGTCGATTACATACGAAATTATTTGCGAGAGTTCGGGCTGGTCGCGGGACTTAATTTGTATCGCAGGTTGAATCGCGACTCGGCCGCCAACACACACCTTGAGGTTAGCGTCAAAGGCATATCGTTCCCGGTAACTGTTCGGCCGGGGACTGCTGACAGCAGCACCTTTGATTCAGTATTCATTTGGAAGCAATATGAACTGCCCCTTCCTGCCAACTCAAAGAACATATTCGATTGTGGAGCGAATATCGGTCTTGCTTCAGCCTGGTTCGCCAACGTCTGCCCCGGGGCCCAGATCGTAGCACTAGAGCCACAGCTGGATAACTATGAACTTCTTAAAAGTAACTGTCGGCACTACGCGAATATAACCGCACACCAGGCTGCTTTGTGGAACCGGGTCGGCGAACTCAACCTTTGCGATTCGACCGTACGCGTCGACTCTTACCAGTACACAGAAGGCGATGGAGATTCGTCAGAGCGCGTGGCCGCCTACGACGTGCCCTCACTCATGGCATTGCATAATGTAGCGACGATTGACGTGCTAAAAATTGACATTGAAGGCGCCGAGACGGTTGTCTTCGACGAAGCTTGTCACGATTGGCTGGACAAGGTGCGGATGCTGATTATTGAGATACACAGTGACGAGGCCCGGGTTGGGTTCGAGGCGGTAATTTCACAATCGAACTTTCACTGGACTCACACTAAGCACGGCGAGAACGACGTGCTGCTAAGAGGCTCTGTCGTAATTCGTCATAGCAAAGACGCAGCCGATTTATGAGCGCCAAAATTATCGTACTCACTCCGGTGAAAAACGAGGAGTGGATACTCGAGCAATTCTTATCTGTTACTAGCCAGTTTGCGGACCTGATAATCGTGGCCGATCAGGGTTCAACTGATGACAGCCGCAGCATTTGTTCGAAATTCAGTAAGGTGCATCTCATTAGCAATGAGAGCGAGAGTTATGATGAGGCGGGAAGGCAACAGCTTCTAATAGAAACGGCCCGTCAACTCGTGGACGGGCAAAGAATTTTCTTGGCGCTCGATGCCGATGAATTGCTAGCTGCCGACTCTTTAAATTCCCCGGGCTGGCAAGCCATGCTCGTCGCTGAACCCGGAACGGTGTTGGTTTTCGAAAAACCCAATCTTTATATGAGTTCGGAAATGTGTCTGCGGTATCCTGTGGATTTTCCAGGTGGCTATGTTGACGATGGGTACGAGCACTCGCCTAAGAAGGTGCACAGCATAAGAATTCCAACGCCGAAACACGCGCCGCGCTTGTCACTGCCTGACGTCAAGTTCCTCCACTATGCGTTGCTCCGGCCTCAGGCGCAGGCGGCGAAGATGCGAATGTATTCCGTCGTTGAGAATATTCTCGGCACGAAGACGCTCTTCGAGCGAAGGCGATACTACGACTCGAAAGCGAACTATGAGCTTGCAGGTAAACTGGAGCAGACAAATAGAGAGTGGTTCGCAGAATGGGAGAAACGAGGGATCGACGTTAGGACTATCAAAGATCAGGGAGTCTACTGGCAGGATCACGAAACCGCGAAACACCTGCGCGAGCACGGCGCGCGTAAGTTCTGGTTCGATGACATATGGACAGTGGATTGGAACGCACTGTCACACGGCAGCGAGCACCAAACGATCTCCCCACCGCCGCCTATAGTTCGTCACACAACGGACCTGACTTTCCGTCTCCTGTTCCTTGCTGCGGCCTTAAAACGGAAGATGATTGGCTGAAGCTGTGCGTGCGTGGACAAACCCTTACTCATATGAGTATCCCTTTATGTCAGACAAACCGCCGACCCCCAAACGTTGGGCTATCAGTAGTCAAATGAAGCAAATGGAAAGTGACGGCATACAACCGGTTCCTCCTGTCAGCCTTTCGGCGGTCAGACTTCTCAATAAAATACTTCGATTGCAAGGGCACTATCGAGTGCTGCTTAAGATGCTAACTCCCAGGTCTGGTATTTACAGCATAAAGACAGACGGGTTTCACGTTTTCTACCCCGCCAAATGGATGAGTAGCGACTTATTGCTTTCTGGCGTCAACAAAACTGTTCCGGATTTCACGCTAGTGCGAGATCTAATTCCAAAGTTTGATGGTGCTTTTGTAGATGTGGGAGCAAACACGGGCCATTGGTCCCTGCTCGTTTGGAAAAACTATGCATGCCGGGTATTTGCTTATGAGCCTGATCCAATCCTTTTTGAAGTTCTGAAGCTGAATGTAAAACAAAACAATTTGCATGAGGTCACTTGCTTTAATTACGGCCTTAGTAATACCGAGACCTCCCTAAAGTTTAATACCGGGCCAAATGGTTCATTTGAGAACAGAGAAATAGTCTCGCCATCGAATACGACGTATGAAATCGATTGGAATGACTGCGTTGTTACTTCAGAGCATGAAATTGCAATTAGAGTGACATCTCTTGACAACGACTTGTCAGCACAAAAAATCGGTCTAATCAAGATTGATTGTGAGGGTTTCGAAGTACAGGTAATAGAAGGAAGTCTGGGGATAATTAAGTCTCAAATGCCGCATCTGTTTGTGGAGATACACCCTTCAATATTGAAGGGTAATGGCATCTCATCAGACTGGATATTCCGGCTGCTGGATGAGATTTATAATATCAAATTCTTCTTACCTCCTTACGAACCTAAGACCAAAGTCGGCAGATTTACCGATCGTTACATAACAAGAAGCCACAAAGAAATTAGCCGAGAACAATACGCCAGGATATACGCAACCGAGGACGAGGTTACGCAAATGTATGCTTATTGTGAGCCGCGGAGGTCTAGCTCGAAGTAAGCGTTCTACGACAATGGGGAAGAATTTCAATTCAGTTTCGGAATGAACATCTTATTTATGGCGGACGTACCTCCGGTCCCTGATGCCGGCGCGGCTGGCACTGAGTATCAAACTATCGAAGCACTGCGCCAATTGGGCCATGAAGTAGAGGCTGTTTGGACTGACGACCTTCCTCATCGGATCAAACATGGCAACCTTCATTATCTGCTTGAGCTGCCGCGCGCATACGAGAAGCAAATGTTAGAGAGGCTGCAACGAAAGTCTTTTGACGTTGTCCACGTCAACCAACCACATGGTTATCGCGCCGCCAGAACGTTGAGGAGATTGAAGCAGAAGTGCGTCTTCATCCATCGCTCACACGGAGTGGAAATGCGCATAGATCGCGACCTTGCGCCGTGGCGAAGCAAATACGATCAGGACGGCCGCTCTCAGCTTAGGAAATTGGCCAGCGACTCCGTGGCTCGCGCTTTGTCAAACAGCAGCCGGAGCATCGCCCGCTACGCTGACGGTCACATCGTTAGCGCCAGTGACTGTAGAGACTTTTTGCGTGAGAGTCTCTGCGTTCCCGAAGAGCGTATCGCCGTCATCCCACAGGCCGCGCCAATCTCATTCTTAGAGCACCCGCCCGCCGCAATGACGGCTGACAGACTGAACCGCATTCTCTACGTTGGGCAGTATGCTTTTTTTAAGGCCCCGATGATTGTCGCCGAAGTTTTCAATCAACTCTGCAAAGCAGATCTGCGATTGCGGTTAACCTGGGTGTGCGCACGAGAACATCAGGTGCAGGTTCGTGGGCTTTTAAGTCCTGAAGCGCGAAAGCGTATTAACCTACTGGACTGGATGCCGCAAGACGAGCTTATGCAAGTTTATGACGAGCACGGGATATTCCTCTTTCCATCTTTCGCGGAAGGTTTTGGCAAGGTGTTTCTCGAAGCGATGTCACGCGGACTATGTGTGGTGGCCGCGGACAATGGTGGATCTCACGACGTGATTGTTCACGGCGTCAGCGGAATGCTTTCGCCTACAGGATGCGTGGAAACGATGGTGAGTCAATGTCTGGAATTGGCAGAGCCTTCCCAACAGGCCTATGAGATTTCCGTGGCGGCCGCCGAATGCGCGCGATCCTACTCCTGGGAAAGGGTGGCGAAGGGGACGGTTTCATTTTACAACGAAAGGCTTAACGCCAAATCGCAAGAGTTGCGGAGTGTTTCGCACTGACAGAAGAGTTTCGCGTCTACATTTGTGGTGCCGACAAAAATAAGCATTAGTGTGGTCATTCCGACCTACGAGAGAGAGAAGGTTCTGCTCGATACCATAGAATATTTGCTGCATCTCGATCCCGCTCCCGGCGAAATTTTGATTGTTGACCAAACGCTGAAACATAAACCCGCGACTTTGCAACTCTTGGAACGTCATGAGCGTGAAAAGAGAATAAGATGGATTCGTTTGCGGAAGCCATCAATTACCCAAGCCATGAATGTAGGGTTGGAGCAAGCGATGAGCGACGTCATACTTTTTTTGGACGACGATATTATCCCGCACGCTAACTTGATTGCAGCGCACCTTAGCGCCCACGCGGATGGACATAACATCGTTGCCGGCCAAGTATTACAACCCGGCGAAAAGGCCCTGTCGCAATCGGAGAATTCAAGGGCGTTTCGGTTTGCTTCAAGCAAGAAACAGTTCATAACCGAATTGATGGGTGGAAATTTTTCTATCAAGCGACTATTAGCGTTGGGCCTTGGCGGTTTTGACGAGAACTTCGTGCATGTTGCATACCGGTTTGAAGCTGAATTCGCGCAGAGGGCGCTAGCCGCTGGAGAACAGATCTTCTTCGAGCCCGACGCCACCATTCGACACTTGAAGGCTGAGCGCGGTGGTACCCGGTCGTATGGGCGTCACCTTACAACCATCCGACCAAGTCATTCCGTCGGTGCCTACTATTTTCTCTTACGCTCAACAAATGTTTCGCGCCGTCTGCTCAATATGCTGAGTCGTCCATGGAACGCTGTGAGAACGAGGCATCACCTGATGCATCCCTGGTGGATTCCGGCAACGCTGGCGTCGGAAGCAATGGGCTTTGCTTGGGCGGTGTTTCTATACCTGCGCGGGCCACGCCTTCTAAATTCAACACTGGCCGTTGATCATGATTGACTACATTCTGTTCGGCATCGCCGTTATAAGCCTGGGGATTTGCGTTGCTAATTGGCGACTCGGCTTTTTGCTCTGCATCATCGTCGGCTGTCTTCAGGACCCGATTCGTAAGATCGTTCCAGGTGAACCCATCTACCTGACTTCGGCGATACTCATTTATGTGGCCGCTACCTGTCTCGGCGCATACCTGGGCGGCCGGCGATTTAGTCTGCGGCCGATCCACGCCTGGAATAACAGCCTTAAGAGTCCCCTTATGTTGTTCATGGTGCTGGTTGTTATTCAAAGCGTCGTGACTTTTATCAGGTTCGGCAGCCCGATTCTTGCGACTATCGGTTTCCTGGCGTACGTGACGCCGGTGCCCGGGATTCTGCTCGGGTACCACTTCGGCAGGCGTGAACAGGAAACTTATAGATTCATAAAAGTTTACCTCGCGCTGAACGTCATCATGGTCGCCGGAGTTTACCTTTCCTACTTTGGCTTTGAGTGGCAAATACTTAACTCCGTCGGTGAAGACCTGCTTGTTTACAATCTGGAAAAGGGCGCTCTCCTGCTACGTTCCGGTTTTTTCCGAACGCCCGAAGTCGCTGCCTGGCATGCGGGCACGTCGATCTGCCTACTCGTAGTCATGTTCATGACTTTGAAGCGGCACATCCTTTTGAAATTGGCAACGGGCGGCCTGATTCTTTTCTTTTGGGGCGCACTCCTGTTTACCGGCCGCCGCAAGTTCGTCATGGAAATCATGATCTTCCTCTGCGTTTATGGCGTTCTGCTTCTGCTCGTTCGCAAGAAGGTATCAAAAACGGTAAGAACGTCCTTTCTGCTGGCGATTGCCGTGGGTATCGCGATGGCAGGCTATGTAAACTTCGCCCCGGAAGCGATGCGGGACGAAATTGATCCGTATTACGAGCGTAGCGCGACCGTGGGCGCCGATGCGACCGACCGCGCTTCTTTGATGACCTCGGAGTCGTTCAATGACATCCTGGAACAGAATGGACCATGGGGCGCGGGCGCCGGCACGGGAAGCCAGGGAGCGCAATACTTCGGCGGCGGGTCGCAGATTGTCGGCGGGTCTGCGGAAGGCGGCCTAGGGAAAATCGTGGCTGAGTTGGGTTTGCCGGGAATCGCTTTAATAGTCTGGCTGGCGTTCGCCCTTGGCCGCTATTTCTGGGCGATAATCAGGGAAGTAAAACAAACTGCCTTCGAGCGGGCCAGCCTGACCTTTGGTTTCATTGCGATGCTGGCGGCAAACGCTTTTGTGTTTGTCACTGCCCACCAGATCTTCGGCGATCCTTTCGTGCTTACACTGCTTGGTTTCCTCGTCGGCATTGTTATGGCTGTGCCGCGAATGGCGCCAGTGCGCTTGCCGGCGCCGGTGCGCACGCCGATGGTTTTGCGGCCCAGAGTTGATTGGGCAGCGCATGATGTGAAGAGCGAAGCGTAGTTGTGCGATGGCTTTCAATCTTATCTAGCGAATAAACGAGAGTGTATGAAGACCCTTAGTCTCAGCGCCAAGGGCGCGAACTGTAATAGCCCAGGGCAAGGCCCTGGGTGAATCGATCGAGATGGAAGCGCTGAAGGCGCGAAATCAGACGGGTGGAACGAAAAGAGTTGTGGTTGCGTCTGCCTTCAAGAGTATTTCGCGCTGTCAGCGCTAAGATCTCCAACTGGTTTTACCTGGGCCGTATGCTCGCGATACTCAGCACTCATCCAATTCAATATCAGGTTCCGCTGTGGCAGGCGCTGGCGAAAACAGGATCGGTTCCATTCAAAGTTTGGTATCTCACTGCACACGGCACCGAGCCTTCATACGATCGCCAGTTTGGTAAATCATTCGCCTGGGACTTGGACGTTCTATCCGGCTACCCGCATCGCTTCTTAAAAGTTAATTCAGGCGCCGACGTCAGCAGTTTCAGCAAACTCAGAATCGTTGAGCGCCTAACGCCTCTGCTTCGTGAAAAGGAAGTGAGCGCGCTATGGGTACAAGGATGGAATGTGTTGGCCTACTGGCAGGCGGTGTGGCAAGCGCACGCCGCGGGCGTGCCGGTTTGGTTGCGCGGCGAGAGTAACGACCTGGCAATCACGGCCGCGTGGAAGAAACCGCTGAAGCAAGTGCTGCTGCGACAGTTTTTCGGGCGCGTGGAAAAATTCCTCTATATCGGAGAAGCCAACCGGCGCTTCTATGCGAACTACGGCGTGCGCCCGGAACAACTGAGCCCCGCCCCTTATTGCGTTGACAACGAACGCCTCGCGTCGCAGGCCGTTGGTCTGCGGCCGGGCCGTAAAGATATCAGACGAGAGTGGGGTATAGCGAACGACGCGTTCTGCGTTTTGTTTGCCGGGAAGTTTATCGACAAGAAGCGGCCCTTCGATCTGGTAAACGCGCTCAAAGATGCGCGCCTCGCACAACCGGACCGGCCGCTGCATATTCTATTCGTCGGCAGCGGCGATCTGGGCCAACCTTTGCGCCGGGCATGTCAGGTCGTCTTTGATGCCGAGACGAGCAATAAAACTATTAATGGCGTTCATGAGAATGCGACGGCGCCGCGGGCAACGTTCGCAGGCTTCTTAAACCAGAAAGAAATTTCAAGGGCCTACGTCGCCGCGGACTGTCTGGTACTGCCGAGCGACGCCCGAGAAACCTGGGGGCTGGTGGTCAACGAAGCGATGGCGAGCGGGTTGCCCTGTGTGGTGAGCGACGCCTGCGGCTGCGCGGAAGATCTTGTTGCTCCCATCAACTCGCAATTGGTCTATCCCCTGGGAGACACCTCCGCGCTGGCCGGAGCGTTGCTGGAATTGATACGTCGGCCGCCGTCCATTTCAGCGCTTCGCGAGCAGGTGAATAAATTTGACCTCGATGTGACAGTCAAAACAGTCAACAAGCTATTCCATTCATCGGGCCGTCCGGTAATGGATACAACCCAGCCGGCGGTATTGACGCGCTACTGAGAGCAGGCTGTAAAAACTTTGCTTAGCACGATTAGGTTCATCGTTGAGCATCCACTTAACAGGCGGCACAAAATTTCGGCCATACGCCGCTGGCTGAACTGGCAGATTGGCAGCCGTTTGGTGCCAGGTCCGGTAGCGGTTAACTTCGTTAACAAAACGAAGCTGCTTGTTGCGTGCGGAATGACAGGCGCGACCGGAAATGTCTACGCAGGACTTCATGAATTTTACGATATGGCCTTCGCGCTTCATCTGCTGCGGCGCGATGACATTTTTGTCGACGTAGGAGCGAACGTCGGTGTTTACACCGTGCTTGCAAGCAGTGTCGAGGCAAAGAGCATTTCAATAGAACCCATTAAAGACGCGTTTGATCAGCTCATGCTTAATGTCCACTTGAATGACATCTGCGATCGCGTGGACGCGCGCCAGGTCGGCGTTGGATCAAAAAAGGGAACACTGAAGTTTACCAACGCGCTGGATACAACCAATCATGTGGTTGACGGCAAAGAAGCAATCGCAACGGCGGTTTGCGAAGTTAACGTAGACACACTCGATGGCGTGGTTGCCGCCGCGGATCCTTTACTCGTCAAGATCGATGTCGAGGGATTTGAGACCGAAGTGATCGCGGGTGCTAATGATGTCCTGTCAAAGAAGTCGCTACTGGCCGTGATCATGGAGCTGAATGGTAGCGGACAAAGGTACAACCACGATGAAGACGAAGTTTATAAGCGGATGATCGAGTACGGTTTCGCTTCTTACAACTACGATCCTTACCAGCGTTCCTTAAAAGAATTGAACGGAAAAAATCCCAGCGCAGGCAACACCTTGTTTATTAGAGATGTAGCAGCGGTGCGAGAGCGTTTGCAGGCAGCGCCGGCATTTACCGTTATGGGCGAAAGCTTATGAGCCGAATGCTTCAGAGTCGACTTAGTTTGCTGGAAAGCAATTAATGTCCACCGGTCCTTCTTCATCTCCGCAGAAAATTTTGCTGGTCCTGCCGGAAGTATTTAATTGCTCCGGTGGCATACAGACGTTCTGCCGCGCGCTATGCCTAGCTGCCGGCGACTGGGCCAGGGACAGCGGCGGCACGGTCAGCGCGCTGGTGCTCAATGATGGCAGTGTTGCTCCCGATGCGCGCTATGTGAACGGCGCCTTCGCCTCGTACGCGGGGGCCGGGAAGAGTAAAGCGAAATTCGTCAGACAATTCCTGCGATACATCACTTCCAGCCGTTACGACTGGATCATCTTTGGACATGTCTCGCTGTCGCCGCTTGCTCTGATCGCGAGGCTGTTCAACCGGCACGTTAAGACTGGCATCGCGGCGTACGGCATTGAAGTGTGGGGGCTACTCTCTAAACTTGAGCGCCAGGCTTTGGGACAGGCGGATGTAATGCTGGCTATCAGCGAATACACGAAGGCGCAGTTGACTAAGAATCCCGAAGTCAAAGCGGACAAAGTCAGGATTTTCCCCTGCACGCTCGATCCGCATTGGCAGCTTGATGCGTACGTCGAGATGCCCAGTCAAGCGCCGCCCGTGTTACTGAGTGTTGCTCGGATAAATAAAGACGACCGCTACAAGGGCATTGACAACGTGATCAGAAGTTTGCCGGCGGTAGTGCGCGAGGTGGGACCAGTTGAATATCGAGTGGTTGGCCGCGGAGATGATGCACCACGCCTGCGCGCGCTGGCGGCCGGACTCGGCGTGTCGCGATATGTGAACTTCATGGGCAGTATTGCGGACGCCGAACTACGCGAACAATACAAGCGTTGCTCAATGTTCGTCATGCCCAGTAACGAAGAAGGGTTTGGCATTGTCTTTCTCGAAGCGATGGCCTATGGCAAGGCGGTGGTCGGTGGAACGAACGGCGGCACGCCCTCAGTGGTCAAGGATGGCGAAACTGGACTGCTGGTAGATAGTTCTGACGTGGCGGGCATCGCCCGATCCCTGATCGCCCTCTTGAGCGATAAAGAGATGCGCGAAAGGATGGGCCGGGCCGGACACCAACGACTCTCGGATCATTTCACCTTTGATCAATTCGCAAGAAATTTCAGAGATGTTGTCGAGTCGGGAATCGCCGCCCGCTGAGGTTGGCATTGTGGGTCGACGAATACAGAACCGGGAGCGGTAGCGACCGGGTCGGACTGGCGATAAACAGCATCTCCATTTCATGGATCGCCGTGAGCGCGAGCTTACGATGAAAGTGAACTCCACACTTCGCAGACCCGGTCGCTACCGCTCCCGCTTCTGTATTCGTCGACCCACGACAAGGTTGAGTTTCGACACGACGACCCTACCCGTCGCATCTCGCATTGCGGAAATAGTTTTTGTGCAAGCTCCGGGCCAACGCCACGGTGCCAATGAAACGTTCTGAGTACTCAAGCATTCGGCTTCTCTAGTTCGCTTCTCTAAATAAAATGTGTGGCATAGCAGGCATTATTGGTAATCGCGTGACCGAAGTCGAAGCGCGTCTCGCACGCATGAGTGGCGCGCTCGTGCATCGCGGCCCGGACGACGAAGGCGTGGCAGTGTGGCCTGGCGACGGTCGCGCGCCGCTTACAGCTTTCGGCCATCGGCGGCTTTCGATCATCGACCTCAGCGCGGCGGGCCATCAGCCCATGTCCACTCCAGACGGACGGTTCTCCATAATCTACAACGGCGAGCTTTACAACTACCGCGAGTTGAGAAGGGAATTGCACGCGGAAGGAGTGAGCTTCGTTTCTCACACCGACACCGAAGTGCTATTGCAACTCTATGCGCGGCGCGGTGCTGATTGTTTACAGTGGTTGCGGGGAATGTTTGCTTTCGCCGTGCGCGACAACCAGACGGGCGCGGTCTTTATCGCTCGCGATCATCTCGGGATCAAGCCTCTTTATTACTACCACCGGGAGCATCTTGTCCTCTTTGCGTCGGAGCTGCGAGCGCTGCTTGAAAGTGACCTGGTGCCGCGGCGCTTGAATAGCAGGGGACTCACTTCCTATTTGCAAAGCGGCTCCGTCGCAGCGCCCGGCACGATGATAGAAGGCGTTGCCCTGCTACGGCCGGGACACTATTTGACCGTAGTGCCACGCGCCGGCGATGCGCTCGAAGTGAAGGAGATTTCTTATACAAAAGATTGGCTCGCGGATTCAGGGGCGCGCGAAGGGCTCGATCGCCCGGCAGCCGTGGAGGCGCTGCGTGACGCTTTGAAGGAATCGGTGCGATTGCACCTGGTGAGCGATGTTCCACTGGCGCCGTTCCTGTCGGGCGGCATTGATTCGAGCGCCATCGTAGCGTTGATGAGTCAGGTTACAGGCGACCGGCCAAAGACGTTCAGCGTAGTTTTCGATGAGCAGAAGTTTTCCGAGGCGCCATACGCGCGTTGCGTTGCCGAGAAATTCAAGACTGAACACCATGAGATTCGGCTGAGCGAGCAACGTCTGTATGAAATGCTTCCCGCTGCCGTCGCGGCCGTGGACCAGCCGACGATGGACGGCATCAACACGTTCGTTGTCTCAAAAGCCGTTAAGGATGCGGGCATTACTGTGGCGCTTTCGGGGCTCGGCGGCGACGAGCTGTTCGCCGGCTATCCAACCTTTCGGCGCGCCCTAAGAATGCGTTCACTACGCCGCGTTCCCAATGCATTGAGAAAGGGAGTTTCGGCAGTAGGTGCGCGCGTCTTAAATAGTTCAATGCAACAGCGGAAGTTATGGCAGTTGCTCGAGGGAGATGCGAGTCCGGCCGCTGCGTGTGAAATCTCGCGACAGCTTCTGTCAGAAGAAGAGATTGAGTTGCTGCTCGCTGATGGTGGACATTACCTTTCCGCGCTGGAAGCCGCCGCATTTGCCGACATTGAAAACGGAACCGACACGATCAACTCCGTATCGCTTTGCGAGCTGCGCGGTTACATGGCGAACACTCTGTTGCGTGACACCGACTGCATGAGCATGGCGCATTCGCTGGAAGTGCGCGTACCGTTCGTGGACGTATCAATAGTCAAATTTGTGCTTAGTCTTCCCGGCGCCTGGAAGCTCAACGGCGGCCGGCCAAAGCCATTGCTTCAAGATGCGCTCGGCGATCTACTGCCAACTGAAATCACGAATCGTCCGAAGATGGGATTCACGCTGCCGTTCGAGAACTGGATGCAGTCGCGCTTGCGCGACGAGATTAACGGGACGTTCGAAGACGAGCGGCGCTTTGAATCAATGGGCTTTCGCCCCGGCGCGGCCCATGAAATCTGGCAGCGATTTCTGCGCGCGCCGCAGAGCGTGGGCTGGTCAAGACCGTGGGCGCTGTATGTGCTGGCGCACTGGTGCGCGCAGCATCAGGTTACTTTGTGAAAGCTCTACACGTCATTCCTTCAGTTGCTCCGCGCGATGGTGGGCCCAGCCGCGCGGTGGTCGAAATGTGCCGCGCGCTAGGATCGCGCGGTATTGAGACTCTCATCGCCACCACCGATGCGGACGGTGGTGCGCGGCTCGCTGTAAAAACCGGCGAGCTTGTTTCTCATGAGGGCGTGCCTGCGATTTTCTTTCCCCGGCAATGGAGCGAAGCTTTCAAATATTCGCGACCGCTTGCACTCTGGCTGCGAGCGCACGTCGCAGAATTTGATGTGGTCCATATCCATGCAGTGTTTTCGCATGCCTGTCTTGCCGCTGCCGGCGCTTGCCGTAAGCAGGGCGTGCCGTATGTTGTGCGTCCATTGGGAACGCTCGATCCCTGGAGCCTCAAACAAAAGCATTTAAAGAAGCGATCGTTCTGGCATTTGGGCGTGAGGCAAATGCTCAGCGGCGCTGCGGCAATACATTACACGACGCAGGCAGAGCAGGAGTTGGCGGAAGAACCTTTAGGTCTTTCGCGCGGCGTCGTTATTCCGCTGGGCATTGAAAGAGATTTACTGAATGGCAATGAAGTCCCCAGAGAAACGAAAGCGAAGACGCATTCTTCAGTCAAAGCTCCATACGTGTTGGTGATGTCGCGGCTGCATCAGAAGAAAGGTCTTGAAGTTCTGTTGCCGGCGTTCCTGTCGCTGGTTAAGAAACCGGAATTCGCAAAATGGCAATTGGTATTGGCGGGGGAAGGTGAACCGAATTACGTGGCTTCACTCAAGAACCTGGTGAAGTCAGGCGGTGGCAATGGAAATGTAGTGTTCGCCGGCTGGCTTGATGGCGCGCAACGAAAAAACACGCTGCGGGACGCATCTCTTCTCGCCCTCACTTCGTACCAGGAGAATTTTGGTTTGTGCGCTGTGGAAGCACTGGCTTGTGGTGTCCCCGTTTTGCTGAGCGCGCACGTCAATCTGGCGCAGGAGATTGAGACTGCCGGCGCCGGTTGGATTGCGCCAATGGAAAGCGCAGCGCTGGAACGAACTTTGGCTACCACCCTGCGCGACGAACGGGGGCGAGCTGAGCGCGGCGCAATGGGACGACAACTTGTGCAGCAGCGATTCACCTGGGACGCGGTCGCAGAGGCATTAGTGAATCTCTACTACTCGCTTGCTGTCACCAATCACAAGAACGGTGGACCACAAGGTGCTTGATCAAATCACCCCGCTAATTCTTACATACAACGAAGCACCCAACATTGGGCGTACGTTGGAACGTCTCAGTTGGGCGCGCGATATCGTGGTCATCGACAGCTTCAGCAGTGATGAGACAGTCGAGATCGCCTCACGCTTTCCCCAGACTCGCATCTTACAACGCAAGTTCGATACGCACCGGAATCAGTGGACCTTTGGCTTGAAGGAAAGCGGCATTAAGTCTGATTGGGTACTGGCGCTCGATGCCGATTATGTTCTGACGCCTGAGTTAGTAGAAGAGTTAAGAGTGCTTCAGCCATCAGCCGTGACGCAGGGCTATCGCGCTGGATTTGTTTATTGCATTAAGGGGCGGCCCATCAGGGGTTCGGCTTATCCGCCGGTGATTGCCCTCTATCGCCCCGCAAATGCAAATTATATTCAGGATGGACACACACAGCGCATCAAGGTGGAAGGTGAAGTAAAAGACTTGCGTTCACCAATTATGCACGACGATCGTAAGCCACTTGGGCACTGGATCCAGGCGCAGAGTCGATACATGAAACTGGAAGCGGAAAAGCTCTTGCAAAGTGATTCCGCACAATTGGGATGGGCGGACCGTCTACGCAAAGCCAGAGTGGTTGCTCCATTCGTCATGTTCTTTTATTGCACGCTCGTTAAGGGAGCAATCCTTGACGGTCGTATCGGCCTCTATTATGCGTTTCAACGAACGTTCTCGGAATTGCTGCTCTCGCTTTATCTCATTGAGCATGATTTGAATTTGTCGCCAAGCCCCAAAAGTGAACTGAACGCAACGAATGTAAAGCAAACTGTTAGTTTGCGGGGTGGCCAGGACTTTCATCGTTGAGTTCAGCGAAAGATCCGCAAACTAACAGTTTGCTTTACGAGACTCAATTCGCAATTCGAAATTCAATAACGTGTACATATTAGGTATAAACGCATATCACGGTGACGCAGCGGCCGCTCTAATCAAAGACGGACGGATCGTGGCGGCGGCTGAGGAAGAGCGCTTCAATCGCGTGAAGCACTGCGCGGGATTTCCTGCAGCTGCCTTGCGCTATTGTCTCGCGGCGGCGGGGATTACGATCGAAGACATCGATCACATTGGCATATCGCGCGACCCTTCGGCCCACTTGCACAAGAAGATTCTGTTTGCAGCATCGCGGGCAGCCAGAGGAATTTCGGATTTCGGATTGCGGAATTCGGATTTGGTCACGTCGCAAGCTAACACTTTAGATTCTGAAAACACTGATGTGGATACTCGGCACTCAGTACTCAGTACTCAGCACTCATTACTAAGTGTTCAGGACTCAGTACTCAGCACTGCTGCTCCACGCAACGGTCGCAACAACAAAGGAATTTTTGGCCAGATTAAAGATCGACTGGGAAACGCGGCGAAAGTTCGCGACCTGAAAGATGATGTAGCGCGCGCCCTTGGCGTTGGCAAGAACAGTATTCGTGCGCAGTTTCATAACATCGAACATCACCGCGCGCACCTTGCCAGTTCTTTTTATGTCTCGCCGTTTGAGCGCGCCGCTCTGTTGTCCATCGACGGCTTTGGCGATTTCATCTCGACGATGTGGGCCAGCGCCGACGGCAACGCGATTGACGTGTTGGGCCAGGTGGAATATCCGCATTCAACCGGCATCGTGTATACGGCGACGACGCAGTTTCTCGGCTTTCCCCATTATGGCGATGAGGGAAAGGTGATGGGCCTGGCGCCTTACGGCAAGCCGCGCTTCATGAATGAGTTTCGCCACATCATTCACACTGAAGCCGACGGCAAGTTTAGATTAGACCTGGATTACTTTCGTCATCACGCCGAAGGCGTCGACATGACCTGGGACCAGGGTTCTCCCACCATCGGCCGCATCTTCTCTGACGCGTTTGCGCAAACGTTTGGACCAGCGCGCGAGCCTGGCGCCGCTTTAGGCGATCGCGAGCGAGACATTGCCGCCAGCTTGCAACAGCGATTGGAAGAAGTTGGTTTCCACCTGCTCAATCATCTTCATGAGGAAACTGGTCTGACTGATCTTGGACTATCAGGCGGCGTTGCCTACAACTCGGTAATGAACGGCAAGATTCTCCTGAACACGCCCTTTCGCCGCGTATATGTGCAACCGGCGGCGGGCGACAGCGGCACTGCGCTGGGAGTCTGTTATGAGATCAATAATGGCATTCTGAAGCGACCGCGTGGTGAAGTGATGCTGGGCGCTTATACCGGTCCTGACTTTAGTGATGAAGAAATCCGCGCCGAACTCGAGCAACGTGAACTCGGCTTCGAAACCTACAGCGACGAAGAATTAACCAAACACGCAGCCCAGGACATTGCTGACGGGTTGGTGGTTGGGTGGTTTCAGGGACGCATGGAGTTTGGACCACGCGCGCTCGGCAACCGCTCAATCGTTGTCGATCCGCGGCGAGCTGACATGAAAGAGATTCTCAATGAGCGCATCAAGAAGCGCGAGCCGTTCCGTCCCTTTGCGCCGTCGATACTTGAAGAGCGCACCGCAGACTATTTTGAACAGGACCATACGGCACCAACTATGTTGATGGTTTATCAGGTGCGACCCGAACGCCGCTCTGAAATTCCGGCAGTCACTCACGTCGATGGCTCGGGGCGTTTACAAACTGTCTCGCGCGAAGTTAATGCCAGGTACTACCAGCTCATCAGCGACTTTGAGAAATTAACCGGCGTACCGGTGGTGTTGAATACGTCGTTCAATGAAAACGAGCCGGTGGTCTGCACGCCGACGCATGCGATCGATTGCTTTATGAAGACGAAGATGGATGTGCTTTATCTCAGTAACCATGCTGTAAGGCGTGACGTGAAGAGTGAAAAGTGAAAAGTGAAGAGTGAAAAGCAAAGAGCTGAAAATCATTTCCGGTTGTAACGGAGCCTGACAACTCGATGCAAGAGATTTTGCAGTTAGTAGAATTCGTAGGAATGTGATCGCATGACTGGATTTCTGACAATTCGTAGTAAAAGGCAGTGAAATGCTGAGTGCCACTACGAAAGGAAACTCTAATATGCGACCCCCATGAAAAGTTGGATGTTTGGAAGCGAGCGATAGATTTTGTTGTCGCCGTTTACAAAATGACTGAATCATTTCCTCGCGATGAGAGATTTGGCTTGATTTCTCAGATACGAAGAGCAGCAGTTTCCGTCCCCGCAAACATTGCGGAAGGTGCAGCGCGGCATTCTTCCAAAGAGTTCAAGTACTTTTTATCTAATGCACAGGGCTCGGTTAGTGAATTAGCCACAGAACTCTTAATTGCTCAGCGATTAGGGTACTTGAACGAACAAAGCTTCAATATGCGTAATGATGAGCTGACCAGCATTGGCAGAATGATTCTGGGTTTATCACGCAGCGTGAATCGCGACCCCTGATTTGCTTTTCACTCTCACGTTTCACTTTTCACGTTTCACTTTTCACAGAGGGAATATGCGGATACTAGTTACGGGTGGCGCCGGGTTTATTGGTTCACACCTTTGCGAGCGGTTGCTCGGCGAAGGGCACGACGTACTTTGTCTTGACAACTTCTTCACGGGCCGGCGCGCTAACATCATTAAGCTGCTCGACAATCATCGCTTCGAGCTGGTTCGCCACGACGTTATCGAACCAATCCTTGTGGAAGTGGACCAGATTTATAACCTCGCCTGTCCGGCTTCGCCGATTCATTATCAATACAATCCGGTAAAGACGGTGAAGACCAGCGTCATGGGCATGATCAATATGCTGGGCCTGGCGAAACGCGTGCGTGCGCGCATCCTGCAGGCATCGACGTCGGAAGTTTATGGCGACCCGTTGATTCACCCACAGCACGAAGAGTATTGGGGCAACGTGAACCCGATTGGACTGCGATCCTGTTACGACGAAGGCAAACGAATTGCGGAAACGTTGATGATGGATTATCACCGCCAGAATCGCGTAGACACACGCATCGCCAGAATCTTTAACACCTATGGACCACGTATGCTGGAAGACGACGGCCGAGTTGTTTCGAATTTTATTGTGCAAGCACTGTGCGGCAAGCCGCTGACACTTTATGGTTCAGGAGAACAGACGCGTTCCTTTTGTTACGTAGACGATCTGGTCGAGGCGCTGATCAGATTGATGAATGTTGATGACGTGCATGAGCCGGTCAACCTGGGAAACCCGGGCGAGTTTACTATCAGGCAGTTGGCCTATGAAGTGATCAAGATGTGCAGTTCGAAATCTGAAATCGAGTATTTGCCATTGCCCGAAGACGACCCGAAACAGCGCCAGCCAAACATCTCACGCGCGCAAACTCTGCTGGGTTGGAACCCAACAATCGCGCTGCATGAAGGGCTGGCAAAAACCGTTGAGTATTTTAGGGAAGCGGCAAATGGTAAACAGCAAACAGCGGCGAGCGTTGAGAAGTAGCTCGAGTTGAGAGGACAAATGATTTTCCATTTTCCATTTTTCATTTGCCATTTCAGAGGGCGTGTAATTAAGGCTTCCATGTTATTGCTAATGGGTGAAACGCAAATGACTCAATGCAACGATGATCAGTTACTGGGTGGCAAGGGAATGGCAAATGAGAAATGAAAAATCGATTTCCCTTCAAACAGTCGATAACCGGTCTCATAATCGTTAGACGATGAACTTCCTGCTTCTAAATCAGTGTTTCCACCCGGACGTGATGGCAACGGCCCAGCAGCTTACTGACTTAGCGGCTGGGCTCACAGAGGCAGGTCACAACGTCACGGTTATTGCGAGCGACCGCGGTTATGACGATTCTTCGCAACGCTTTCCGCGGCGCGAAACCTGGCGAGGCATAAACATTATCCGCATTCCGTCGCTGGCGCTTGGCAAAAAAAGCAGGCTGCGCCGCGCCAGCAACTTTGCGAGCTTTCTGCTTAACTGTTCCTGGCAATTGCTGCGGCTGCCGCGCTTTGATGTTGTGGTTGCTTTAACCTCTCCGCCGCTCATCTCTTTTCTTGGTTCACTTTTTGTTCGTATCAAAGGTGGAAAGTTTTTCTTCTGGGTCATGGATCTCAATCCCGACGAAGCAATCGCCGCGGGCTGGCTCAAGCAAAACTCTCTTCCGGCAAAAGTATTCAGTGCGCTGCTGAAGTCGAGCCTTGATCATGCTGCCGGCATCATCGCGCTGGACCATTTCATGAAGAGCCGCATTGTGGCAAAGGGAGTGCGGCCTGAATTGGTAACAGTCTTGCCGCCATGGGCTCATGACGATCGGGTTAACTATGACAGGCAGGGTAGGGAAGACTGGCGAAGAGAACACGGTCTTGGGGAGGCCTTCGTCGTCATGTACGCCGGCAACCACAGTCCCTGTCACCCGCTACACACGCTGATGGAAGCAGCGCGACAGTTATCAGATCGAAGTGACGTCGTGTTTTTGTTTGTGGGCGGTGGCAGTGAGCAGGAAAAAGTGCGGCAATATACCGTGAAACACGACCTAAAGAATATTAGGACCCTTCCATATCAGAGAGCGGAAAGGCTTTCAGCATCTCTTTCTGCGGCAGATCTCCACATTGTGGTGATGGGGGACCCTTTTGTTGGAATTGTGCACCCATGCAAACTTTATAATATATTAAGGATTGGTAGTCCTTTTCTCTATGTTGGTCCAAAAGAGAGTCATGTCAGCGAAATAGCTGGCCAGCTCAACAGTGGCCATCCGGCATATTCGGCTGCGAATGGTGACGCTCGGATGGTAGTAGAAGCTATACTGGCGGAAATCCAGGCAACCTTGGAACGAAAACCCAGGACGGTTCCTGAACTTGCCGGCTCATTCTCCAAACAGACACTGTTGCCGCGAATGATAAGTTTACTCGAGTCCCGCAAGCCGGCAGAGGCTGCTTTAGAAAAGCCAATTAGCGACGGTCAACTATTGGCCGGTCGCTTGAACTGATAATATTCAACTCCCAAACAAAACTCCCATAGAATAACGAGGTCGTCCCCTTGAAATCCTATTTCGCCCTTTTTCTGATCGCTACCTGTTCGTCGTTAATCATCACACCGCTCATTCGCCGTTTGTGCGAGCGCTTCAAGCTGCTAGACGTGCCTGTCGACAATCGTCGCCTGCACACCCGCGCAGTACCGCGTCTCGGCGGCATAGCGATTTTTGCTGCTTGCGGTTTGGCGCTCGCCACCTTACCTCTGTTCTCAAACCTGTTAACAGAATCCTTGCGGCCCCACGCCCGGCAGATGCTCATTATCCTGATACCAGCGACGCTGGTACTGTTACTCGGGGTTTATGACGATCTGCGGGGAACAAATGCGACTGTAAAATTCCTGACGCTCGGGTTGATTGCCTCGTTGTTTTACGCGATGGGCGGAAGGATTGAAGTGCTCGCAGTACCTTTCCTCGGCGACGTTCATTTTCATCCTGTAATCGGATTCGTTATCACTGTCTTTTGGCTGGTAGGAATCTCGAATGCCTTCAATCTGATTGACGGAATTGATGGATTGGCGCCGGGGGCGGCGCTGTTCGCATCGTTGGTTATTCTGGTTGTGTCGCTGGCCGGGGAAAACCCGCTGATGGTTGTAGTGACATTGGTCTTGTGCGGCGCTCTGACCGGTTTTCTGCGTTACAACTTTAATCCTGCATCCATTTTCCTGGGGGACTCGGGCGCGCTTTTTGTTGGCTTCCTGTTGGCTTCGTTGTCGGTGGCCGGCGCGCAGAAAGCGACCACCGCAGTAGCAGTGATCACGCCGTTGCTCGCATTTGGCTTGCCGGTTGTCGACACCGGTATGACGATGGCGCGACGTCTGATTAGCGGGCGGCCCATCTTCCAGGGAGACGGCGAACACATCCACCATATGTTATTGGCCCGCGGTTGGTCGCAACGCCGCGTTGTCTTGATACTCTACGCGGTCTGCGCGATTTTCGGTTTGCTGGCGGCTCTCTCAACCAAGACTTCTTCACCGGTAACCGGTCTGGTCCTGTTTGTAATTGCTGTCGCTGTAATCATAGCTGTCGGCCACCTGCGCTATCACGAATTGGACGAACTGAGGGCGGGCGTCAAACGAACGGTCGGCGATCGACGAGTGCGCGTGGCCAATAACATACGAGTGCGCCGGGCTAGCGTGGCATTGTCAAAAGCGTCGAACCTGAATGAACTCTTCGATGCGATCAGTCACATGCTCGAGTCTGAAGAGTTTGCTTTCGCAAACATGCAGTTAGGCCGGGCTGATCGCGCGGAGACTAATCTTCGTGCTTTCAAAGCGGCTGAACAAATGGGCCCACGGCAGCCGATTGAATTTCGAAACGGACGCATTGCCTGGCTGTGGAAGTGTGACCCTTCAGCTAGTGAAGAAGCGATCGGCAATAACGAGTTGTGGTGTTTTCGGCTGCCACTTTCAACTGAAAACGGTGATTGGGGTTGGATCAATCTTTATCGACCACTGGGAAGCTCGCCGCTTCTGCTGGACACAAGTTACCTGACCGGCTGGTTCAGAACTGAGCTTTCCGGGGCCGCTGAACGCGTGCTGCAACGGTTCGAAAAGAATTTGACTTCCGGGCAGATGCGTCTTGGAGTTAGGACCGGAAAAGTTACCAGTTGATGGCAGTTAGCAACCACGAGGGGACGGTTCTGGAAGATTTTGAATCGCCCAGATTTAGGATAGCTCGTGTTACCCGAACTTTTGTTTTCGTTTCGCTGCTCGTGCTAATCGCTTTCACGGCGATTCCCTATGGAACCGCGGAAGTTTGGTGGAAAGCATTTTTTATATGCGCGGTTTTCACGCTGGCTATTTTCTGGGCGATTGAGGGATATTTGAGCCATGCCTGGATAACGGATGGCTGGTCGATAATTCTTCCAGTCGCCGCGCTGGTGCTGTTCTCTTTTTTGCAAACTCTTTCACTCGGGACACTCCACCTTCCCAGCATTGCATCACCGGCCTCAAGGACCATCAGTGTTGATCCATATGAGACACGCTTCTTTGCGCTTCAGCTTGCAGCTGTAGGATTGTATGGCCTGTTTCTCTTTCGCTATCTGACAACGGCGCGCCGTCTGCGAATCGTAATCAATCTCCTTATCGCCATCGCAGTTGTTAGTGCCATCTTTGGTATCCTGCGGCGGACGGCACAGCACAACACCGGTTTTGGTTTGCCTTTGCTTCACCTTGAGCAGGGCTATGGTCAGTTTATTAATCAAAACCACTTTGCCTACCTGATGGAGATGGGGCTCGGCTTGATTCTTGGAATGGTTCTCGGGGGCGGCATTAGCAGAGAACAAGTTTTGGCATATTTAGCGGCGTTATTGCCAATTTGGACCGCGCTGGCACTTTGCGGCTCCAGAGGGGGCCTCATTGCAATGCTGGCAGAAATTGTCGTCGCCGCATTTCTCCTAAGTGGGATTTTGCAAAATCGGCAGGTCGGTGACTCTCCCTCAAGGTTGCTAGGACTGCTGAGGTCTGCGCCCGTGCGCATCGGTCTCTTTCTAATTCTGGTTTGCGGTGTTGTGTTTGGGACGTTTTACCTTGGCGGCGAGCACCTGGCATCCCGCATTGAGGCGACGCGTTCTGACTTTTCGCCAGGCGCTTCTGACCTGCGTGAGGGCGTGAGCCGAAATGAGATCTGGGCCTTGACCTATAAAATAATTGCCGCGCATCCGGTACTAGGCGTTGGCATGGGAGCCTATTGGGCGGCAGTGCCGGAATTTCATGATGCCGCGGGGACATTCACGCCTCAGGAAGCGCACGGCGATTATCTCGAGCTGCTGGCGAGCGGGGGCCTGGTAGGATTTGCCATTGGCATTTGGTTCTTGATTGCGGTCGTAAAAAAAACAAAGTTCACTCTTCAGTCGCCTAATCGCTTCCGACGAGCGGCCTGCTTAGGGGCTGCAATCGCCATTGCCGGAGTGGCCGTGCATAGCCTGGTAGATTTTGGTCTGCATATGATTGTAAACGCACTGGTGTTCACTACGTTGATCGTGATTGCAACATCCGAACAACCATGGAACAAGGAACCTATTCGCGAGTCATGATTAGATCCACGGTTCGTAATCGTTTGCTAGCGCTGTTGCTGGCCTTTTCTTTTGGCTCGGGCAACGCCGCCGTTCTGATTCCACAATCCGGGGGCGCCAGTGCGTTTCAGGGTCAGGACATCATGGGTGGCGCGGCAATTGTTTTTAAGCGTCCCAAGCGTGTGAGTGACATTGTCGGTGGGGCGTCGTTGTTAGTGGTCAAGCGCCAACCAAGAGCTGCACGTCCCGAAGTGGCGCGAAATACGCCTGACCGCAGACGGCCGCGACCGCAGCCCGGCGAACCAGAGGTAGTTGATGCGAAGTTGTCAGATGCGGATCAGGGCGAGGCTTACAAGGCGCAGGGCAATACCTACTACGATCTTGGCGATTTTACTCATGCGATTGAGGCATACCTCAATGCCGCTAAGCATGCGCCAAAAGATGGGAACGTTTACAACAACCTGGGCGCCGCTTACTTCAGCAGCGGTAAAAATGGCGAAGCCGTCGAATCATTCAAAAAGTCGTTGGCTATCAAACCGGATGATCCGGACGCTCTTTTCAATCTTGGCATTGCTTACGCGGCGGGCGAAAAGCAAGCCGAAGCCCTACAAGCGTTGAAGGAAGCAGTTCGAATCAGACCTGATTGGCCGGAAGCTTTGAACGCGCTCGGTGATACCTATTTAGGCCTCAATCAATATGCCGAGGCGGCAAAGGCATATGAAGAGGTCGTCAAGCGTCAACCCGACAATGCGGCCGCTTTCAGCAATTTAGGTTTCGCTTACGACCGTCTGGGCAGGGTAGCTCAATCAATCGATGCGCTGCAAAAAACGGTTAAGCTGAAACCAAATGATGCGGTTGCTTACAACAATCTGGGTGCGAGTTTTTATAAGAGCGGAAGCTATAAAGATGCTATTGAGGCTTTCAGTAACTCGCTGCGGATCAATCCGCGTGACGCCGAAGCGCTTAACAATCTGGGCGCGGCATATTACATCAGCGAGCAATACAGCAATGCGCTTGAAAAGTTTTTGCAGGCCGCGACCGCTACTCCAGAATCTGCTGAGGTTCAATACAATCTCGGCAACGCTTACTACATGCTGGGCAAGTTTTCCGAAGCTACCAAAGCTTATCGCGAGGCGATCCGCTTGAAGCCGGACTATGCCGAAGCGCGAACGAATCTGGGAAGTTTGCTAATCGCAATGAATGATCCGCGACAGGCAGCGACGGAGTTGCAGGAAGCGGTCCGTTTGCAGGCGGACAATCCAGTGGCGCATAACAATCTTGGCTATGCTTATACACAGATTGGCGAACGCAGTGAGAAACCCGAAGCCCACCAGTATTATCAAAAAGCGGAGGCGGCTTACAGAGAAGCCTTGCGCCTCAGACCAAATTACCCGAAGGCGCTCAATAATCTCGGTTTGATTTTCAACAAGCTCGAAGACTATCCAAGTGCAATTCAAAACATTAAGAGGGCGTTGGAACTGCGCCCTGACTTTCCAGAGGCTTACTATAATCTGGGGACTGCCTACTTCAACCTGCGCCAATTCAAAGAGGCAATCAGCGCTTTCCAAAAAGCTATCGAGTTCAAGCCTGACTTTGTTGACGCCTACAATAATTTAGGAGCGGCGTTCTATCAGACGGGTGACTTTGATCAAGCAATCGCGTCTTACGTAAAAACACTTTCCTTGCGTCCGGCCAGTGCCGAGACCCAAAACAACCTTGGCAAGCTTTATGTCAGGACCAAACGGTATCAGGAGGCAGTGACGTCATTCAAAGCTGCCATTGCGCTCCGGCCGGGTTACGCGGAGGCCCACTTCAACCTGGCCGTGGCCTACACAGCATCGGGAAACAAGTTAGGAGCATTGGACGAATATCGAACTTTGAAAACCCTCGATCCGCGGCTAGCGGATGAGTTTTATCAGCGATTCATCAAGAAATAGGGGTGTTTTGCGCCACTTTAATAAGATTGAAAACGCCTGATGAATCTGGCCCAACCAGACGCGAAAAGCATTGACCTGTACGGGCAAAGCACAGTAAACTGCGGCCTCTCAGGGCGAAAAAACCAGTTCTTGCCAGCGCGTCACCACGTGAAGGGATAATTAACTATGAGTATACGTCAGCAAAAGACTATGAAAGCACTCGCCATATTTTTGGCATTTGCTGTAGCCCAGATATCCATTCAATTGAGTTTTGCCGGCACAGCGTCACCCTCTTACGCGATGCTTGTGCAGCAGCAACTCGTAGTCCGAGTGACCACCAGTGGTAACCGGCCCATATTGGTTAATGGCAACAGTACCGCCAGTGGCGGCAGCCTGGCGACAGGAGCCACCATTGAGACGCCGGACGGCGTCAGCGCTACGATCGATTTAGGGCCGCTGGGTACTCTGGATCTCGCGCCCAATTCCAAAGTTGTGCTTGAGTTTGAATGCCCGCCACCGCCACCGACACCGCCTGCCCCGGGCACTGAACCGGAACCCTGCAAGGTCAAGGTGAAGGTGTTGGCAGGCTGCGTCGTGCTTAAGACGAAGAAGGGCACTCAAGGCCAAATCGATACTGAGCAACAAGAGAAAGTCCGCCAGGATGACAGCAAGAAGAAGGGAGCGGGTGCGCCGCTCAACTTCTGCACTCCGGGCGCAGGCGCAGCTGCAGCAGCTGCAACAGCAGCCGGTCTCGGCATAGGTACCATCATTGCTGTTGTTATTGGTGGCGGTCTCTTGGCCGGTGGCGTCCTCTTTGCGGGTGGCGGTGGTCCCCCGGTGTTTATTACCAACCCCAGCCCTAGCACACCATAAGCCCACGCTCCTGTGGAAAAGAAAAAGCGTGCCGTCTGAAAGGACCAGGCACGCTTTTTCTTTACTCATCCCACTTGGCTGGTCGCAGACCGCCCTTTCCTCTGCAGCGAATAATTTCTTCAACACTGTGAACTCGAAACTTCTTGAGCACGGGGCCACTCGTTTGCTGTTCCTGCTGGTCGCCATCGGCTTGTGCGCATGCGTCGTTACCTCGACCGCGCGTTTTGGTCTAGCGCGAATCTTTGTGAAGTACTCGCTCGGCACCGGCAACCTAACGGTAGCGGAGCAGGCGACCGAAATGGCTCCGAGGGATCCGGAGACTCATCGCGCCTGGGCTGCCGCGCTAACTCTTTCTCCCAACCGCGCCGAATTAGCCAGGGAGTTGGAGCAGGCGATTGCTCTGCGCCCGTCTGACTACACGCAGTGGGAAGAGTTAGGCTTGGTCCGAGATCAAATGGGAGATCCAGCGGGTGCGCTAACAGCATTCGATGAGGCGGTAAAACGCGCCCCATTTTATGCCCTGCCGCGCTGGCAACGGGGAAATCTACTTCTCCGAATCGGGCAGTACGATTCCGCATTTACTGACTTGAATCAGGCAGCCCAAAGTAACCCTGAATTTATTCCCAACCTTATTGATCTCGCGTGGAGTCTCTCGCACAGCGATCCTAAAGTGGTTCAGCAGCTAGTACAGGTAAACAGCAAGACAACACACACTGCAATGGCGAAATTTTTTGCCAGCCACGGAGAACCGCAAGAAGCCATCTCTCAGTTGCGGGCCGCCGGCAGCGTTGACGACGAGACTCTACGGCAAATGATTGACAACCTGCTGGGCAAAGGAAGTTTTTCAGAAGCCTATCAAGTCTGGCGCACCGCCAAGGGGCTGGGAAATGCTGGCCTTCAATCGGGTCCGCAAATTCTCGATGGCGGCTTCGAGGCTGCTTTGAACTTTGATGAAGGCGGCTTTAGCTGGCGTGTTCCAAGTCGCTTGCAAGCCACCACCGTTTCATTAGATTCCAGCCAACCCCATACCGGCTCCAAGAGCCTTAGAATTGAATTCGTTGGCGGTTCCTATCCGGGAGCCGCCTTACTGTCACAATTGATCCTGGTTGAGCCGGGGCGACATTACAAAATAAATTTCGCAAGTCGTTCACAGGACATTGTCACTGGCGGGTTACCAATCTTAATCGTCACGGACGCATCGGGCGACCACAGAACGCTGGGGCAGTCCCCGCTCTTGTCGAAAGGCACGACCAATTGGAATGTCGTGAGCTTTGATTTTGCGTCACAGCCAACGACCAAAGCGGTGGTGCTGACGATACAGCGACAAGGGTGCTCCACTGCTCCCTGCCCCATCTTCGGGGTGCTTTCGCTCGACAGTTTTTCTATAGAGCAGTTGAAGTAGGTTAGTTGAGTTTTGAAAAGTTAACAGGTGGCAAATTACACATATGCATGAATCAACAATGCCGAGACTTAAAACGACCTCGGCCTGAATGAAAAAAGTAGACCGCCTTGGCTGGGCGGCGGGTTTCGCGCTGAAATCTTACGGTGTACGAATCGGCATTCGATCGAATGATTCGTCTGCCCTGGATCGGATCTGCGAGTACCTGCCCGCCGGTTGGCAAAACAGCATTACGCCGTTCGTCGACCGCCTATATTCAATAATGGTGGCCGGCGCCGGGCCGCTGGCGAATGGGCGGCGTTTCAGTTTGCTTTACGGAGATGATGCGCGTATCGCACGTTCTACGAATCTTGACGACGTCTTCGAGCGACTCCAGTCCGACCTGCGCCTGTTCGTCGGCGAATTTGCTCGTCATCGCGTGTTCGTTCATGCGGGCGTGGTAGCTTGGAAGGGAAAGGCGATTGTTATCCCCGGGCGCAGTTATAGTGGCAAGTCCACGCTGGTCGCAGCATTGGTTCGCGCCGGCGCGACGTATTATTCCGACGAGTATGCAGTTTTTGATGCGAAAGGGCTGGTCCATCCTTTTTCCAAGCCGCTTGAAATTCGCGCCGAGGGCGAGTTCAAACAATCACGAATTACTGTGGGCGAGTTGGGTGGAAAGTCAGGAACGAAAGCATTGCCGGTCGGCCTGGTGCTGATGACTCGGTACAAGAGAGGAGCAAAGTGGCGACCCCGAAAGCTTACCCCTGGCAAAGGCGTTTTGGAGATGCTCTTCAATACGGTGTCAGCGCGCAGGAGTCCGGAGAAGGCACTGTCAACTTTGCGTCACGTAACCAGGAGGGCGGAAGTTCTTAAAGGCGCCAGAGGTGACACAACCGCTGTCGTAGACGCGCTTTTAAAAAGGATGGATCGAATTGCGGCACGCAGCTAGTGGGAGTGCGGTCGATCGCGTATGAGTAGAACCTCGAAAGGGCTAGGCGAGCTGGTAGCCAGGTCATTGAGGGGCGCCTGGCGTGTGAAAGATCTACCGCCATTCGCTCTTTCGCCGTCAGAGTTGGACCAGATTACACCGTTGCTAATCGGCTCGGGAGTGGCTGCCCTTGGCTGGCGAGTTATTCGCAATAGCGCTCTGCGAGAGTCCTCCTCAGGTGAGTTGCTCCATCAGACCTATCGCCTCCAGTCGTTGCAGTCTGAGATACAGGAGCAAAAGATCGAAAAAGTCTTCCGTCTTTTGCGACAGGAATCCTTAGATGCAATTCTCGCGAAGGGTTGGGTAGCAGCAGGCCTTTACCCCGACCGAACGCTCCGTCCTTATGGCGACATCGACATCTGTGTGAAGTACGAGGATCATAAGTTAGTGTCAGAGTTATTCCATAGGCCCGAAGCCGGTGACTGCTGGATCGACCTACATCGACAGTTTTCTGAGATTGGCAATAGAAGTGTTGAAGAACTATTCAGTAGATCAAAGATGCAGAACGTTGGATCGGAACAAGCGCGCGTCCTGGGTGATGAGGACCATGTTGCACTTTTATGCATTCATTTTTTGAAGCACGGTGCCTGGCGCCCTTTGTGGCTCTGCGATGTTGCGGCGGCAATGGAGTTTTCCTGGCCAACCTTTGATTGGGACCTATGCCTGGGAAAGGACAAGACGAGGGCAAGCTGGGTTCAGAGTGCGTTTGGCCTGGCGCACCGACTGCTGGGGGCGAGTACTGATAAGTTGCCGTTAAACATGCGAACGCTTCCGATCCCGGAATGGCTGGCGGATAACGTTTTACAGCAATGGTCGAACCCATTTGCTATGTATCAAGCGCCCATGAATCATCCAGTTCCTATGGCGGAAATCTGGCGGCGACCCTCAAGGCTAATCGACGGTTTGCGACAGCGCTGGCCAAATCCGATCATTGCTACCATCAGCGTCCACGGGCGGCTCAACGATTTGCCGCGCTTGCCTTATCAATTGGCAAACTGCATCACCCGGGTGGTGCGTTTGTTTATTTCGCGCGGGAATGAATTCCAGGAAGATTAGGTTCCGTTTTGAATAATGCGCTTCTGATCTTGAGTTTGGAAACGGCAACGCCTGGCGGAAGTATTTTTCTGGCTCGCGGAGCGGACGAATTGGCTACCAGCAAAGGTAACCCTCAAGTCTCGCACTCAAACAGCATTCTGGCGGAGATTAACGAATGTTTGAAACATGCCGGTCTTAAGCTTGCGGACATTGAATTGTTTGCGTGTGCTTCGGGCCCGGGAAGCTTTACGGGCCTAAGGATTGGGATCGCGACATTAAAAGCGCTGGCCGCTACCTTAGACCGCCCGTGCGTCGGGGTGCCTACCCTTAACGCGATAGCGCAGAGTGCTGGGAAATCGAAGGCGACCGTATCGCTTTTGCCCGCGGGGCGGGGTGAAGTGTTCGCACAAATGTTTTCCGTCTCGGTTGATGAAATAGTCGCGCTGGATGCTGCTGCGCACTTGTCACCGCACAGACTAATTGAACGGTATGGAGGAATTTCCGATCTGCGTTGGGCTGGGCCCGGAGCGCATCTTCATCGGGCGCTGCTGCACGACTTTGCCGAGCGACATGCTATTGGTTTTGCCGATAGTGCGGGGAAATCAGATGTTCCGCAAGAGGGTTGGAGCCTCGCGCCGGCAGAAACATGCCTGGCGCGGCAGATTGCGATATTGGCGTTAAGATGTTTTGCAGTTGGCCAACTTCAGGATGCCGAATCTCTTCGAGCAATATACGTGCGGCCTTCTGACGCTGAGATTAATCAACTATGTCAATAATCGAGCAGGTCCTCGAGAAACTTGGCAACGGCTTTTCCATCAGTCGAATGACCGAGCATGATCTGCTCGAAGTCGTTGAGATCGAAGAACAATCGGAACTGAGCCGCTGGGGTTGGGCGGCATACTACGCGGAGCTGCAGGGCAGTAATCGCGACCTGATGCTGGTAGCGCGCGCTCCGGAATCTAAGCTGCCCCGAGCATCGCGCACGCTCGCTGGGTACATCGTCGCACGCATCGGGGCCAACGAGCTCCACATCAACAATGTCGCGGTTCGCGAAAGATATCGCCGACAGGGCATAGGGCTTAATCTGTTGGCTCAAATCTTGGAAGAGGGCAAGCGCCGGGGTGTCGATGCAGCTTTTCTCGAGTTGCGGGCAGGAAACACAGCCGCGCTTTCACTTTATGAAAAGTGTGGGTTTCGCATAAGTTCGCTCCGGAAGAGGTATTATTCGGAGCCCGTCGAGGATGCCCTGGTAATGACAATTCAACTGGTTCGAAACGCTTGATCCGGAGGAGTAATTGGGCTACCATTTTTTCGTGTCCCAACCATTCCTGAGAGGTTTTCCGACTGCCTCTCGCAAACTAATCTTACCAGTCCCATCGTCTGAAAGGAGACATGCGCGAAATGGACGTTACAACTGCGGATATGCTCAAGGAAGAGTTGATCAATCGAGATCCCGAGTTCCGGGAGTTGGCCCGGGAGCATACTCGATACGAACAACGATTGAGTGAACTTTCAGCCCTGGCTTATCCGAGCGATGAAGAACAACTGGAAGAGGTTACATTGAAGAAGAAGAAATTGGCCCTTAAAGATCAGATGTATTCCATAATGATGCAGCACCAAAAAACTGAAAGTTTGAGCCACTAAAGCGGAGCGAAAGCTCCAGTCAAGGTTTGATGTTGGGGGACGCGGAAGTATCGCGTCCCCTTTCTTGCTAAAGCGCTAGCTATGAAACCTGAGCAGCGATTTCGGTAAAAAACGATTGAGAATAGCTCGCGAGGGACTTGTATACATTTTGGTGCCAGGGGCAGGAACCATCCTGCTTGTCCTCGTTGGTTTATGGCCGGTTGCGATTGCGTTTGCCGTCGTGACGGCGTTCATGGCCTACTTCTTTCGCGATCCCAAACGAGTGCCGCCGGCAGACCCGCTGCTGGTCGTGTCGCCTGCTGATGGTCGAGTTACCCGAGTCAGACAAATTGGAGAAGGGAACCAGCCAGCCGCGACCCTGGTTAGTATTTTCTTGTCACCACTCGATGTTCACATTAACCGGGCGCCAATCGCCGGTGAAATTACAAACATCGTTTACACGCGAGGAAAATTCCTGATGGCGACAGACGAAAACGCCAGCCTGGTGAACGAGCAGAACGCCCTAACAATCCAGGGAGAGGAAATCACCATCGTCTGCAAGCAGATAGCAGGCATTCTTGCGCGTCGAATTGTTTGCTGGAAGCGCGCTGGTGAACGGGTCTCGTTAGGAGAGCGGTTTGGCTTGATCAAGTTCAGCTCGCGAACTGACATACTGTTGCCCTCGCAGGTAGAAGTGTTGGTACATGAGGGTGCGCGTGTGCGCGGTGGCGTTACGATTATCGGGAGGATTGGATGAGCACAGTTGCGCGCACACCAGCTCCGGCCGAGCAGAAGAACCCCGAGCGTCGCGGTTTACGTAAAGGTTTGTATTTGATTCCTTCGGTTTTCACCGCCGCGAACATCGGTATGGGTTTCTATGCAGTGATGGCCGCAGTGCGCGGGTTTCAATTTGTGGGCGCCGGCAGCGAAAGCGATCTGGCGCGGGCGGCGGCCTATCTCGATAACGCAGCAAGGGCTATTGGTTGGGCGGTGCTCTTCGACATGTTGGATGGCCGACTGGCCCGCATGACGCGCACCACAACGGAAATTGGCGTGCAACTGGATTCAATTGCAGACGTCGTCACGTTTGGTTTGGCGCCCGCAGTGCTGGCTTATGTTTGGGGTTATGGTGCAACGCTGCGGGAAGGAAGTGATCTTCACAGCCTGGCATGGTTTCTCTCGTTCATGTACCTGATGTGCGGCGGCTTCCGCCTGGCCCGGTTTAATGTTCAGTCCTCGCGGCCCCGAATTCTGGCCGAGGGCACAATCAAGGTTGATAAGAAAAGCTTTGTAGGTTTGCCGATTCCTGTCGCCGGCGGATTGATTGCGGCAATCATTCACTTCGCTCCGCTGCCCCTGGTGAGTTATGGCCCGGAGCGCGCTGAAGTCTACTCATTACTCTTGATGGCGCTGGTGGGATTGTTAAGCGTGCTGATGGTAAGCACGCTCAGGTTTTCAAGTTTCAAGACTGTCGGCACGCGCAGTCGCGGCATGCGCACCATTATCCTCGCCGTTGCCGTCGGCATGCTAATCTTTCTCTACTCTCGCTACGTACTTCTCATCCTTGTCATCGGCTACATCTTTCACGGTCTGCTTTCCCGAGTCTGGGGGATGTTTCGCCGCCGCCCTGAGACGAGCGACACTCCCGTCCAGGCGAACCTGCCTTAATTCCACTGCCTCAAACGCAGTCGCGAATATTTAATTTATTTTTAACGGCGCCACTTCGCGTGGTTGTGAGAATGCAAGCAACCCGTGTTCGGTAGTCAATAAGACCACGCCGCCAACTGCGATCGGCGATGCTGAGGTCGTAATCTCTTCGCCTACGGGAAGGGAATTCACCTGCCGACCGTCGCGCAGTTCCAACACTACGCCAGCCGAACTCGAAAGTGGCGTGAAGAGTGCCTCAAGCTGCATGATGAGAGGCTGCGCAGAAATTCTGCCGGGCATTTGACGCTTCCACAAGCGCCTTCCAGTTAAAGAAATCTTGTATACATAGTTGTCGAGGGACGCCACCAGCAAATCTTCACCAGCGCGCACCACTGCCTGGACACTCGCGCCGGTGCGCGTGCGCCAAAGCAGTCGTCCGCTCATGGTGTTCACCGCGTACACGTAATTGTCGCCAGAACCAAAATAAACAATGTCGTCTTGAATGGCTGCCGGTCCGCGCACCGGTCCTCGCGTCCGATAACGCCACAAGAGCTTTCCGGTTTGCTCGTCAAGTACAACCAGGTTACCGTCTTCACTGCCAGCGTAGACGCGTCCCCCGGTCACGACGGGTCGGGAATTAAACGGTCCACTGTAAGCGAAAAACCAACGCACTTCGCCTGTGTTGCTGTCAAAAGCGTATAGCCTGCCGTCGCTACCGCCACCAAACAGTTTTCCATTCGCGAGCGTAAGGGAGCCCTGAAGCGGCATAGCAAGCGTGCGCATCCATTGCGTCACGCCACCTTCCTTGCCGAGAGCACGCAGGGCCCCGGTCGCGCGACGCGTGCCGCTTTCAGGTTTGCCGGTTTCTGAGGCGACATACACGCTGCGATCGTCAGCGACTGGTGACGCAGACAATTCTCCACCAAATTCTGAACGCCAATTCAGGGTTCCATCGCCGGCCTTTAGTGAGACAATGATCCCTCCTGCAAGCGGCAAATAGACCCGATCGCGATCAAAAGCAGGTGTAAGATTCAACGTGAGGTCCGAATTATACCGCCAGCCAATTGTCAGCGGTTGTGAAAGAAATGCCCGCGGATCGGGTTTCGCGGGATGGTCGCCATCGTTGCGTGCCTGCGGGTAGCAGATCACTACTGCGGCGGTGAGAACGAGAGCGAGAGTGCCCGCAACAAATCCCCCCCTGAATCGCCTGTTACTACTTAATATCATTGAGCGTCGCTTCTTGAGTTATTCGAATCCGAAAGTATAATCCAAAGTTTATAGTTTCCGACTCTAACGGTTTGACGCGCGAAGCGCCACTCGAGGTTTTCTTTTTTGACGCCAGCCACGCCACACGAAATCGTCATAATACTTGACTTCGGATCGCAATACACTCAACTAATCGCCCGTCGCGTTCGTGAAGCGGGTGTTTATTGCGAGATTCTTCCGTTCAATACGCCGGTCGAAAGAATTATTGCTCGACAACCGAAAGGCCTCATTTTATCGGGCAGTCCGTCCTCGGTTTACCAGGAAGGCGCGCCCCGGCCTGATTTAAAACTGCTACCGCTGCTCGAATCTCCGCTGCTGGGTATCTGCTATGGTTTGCAGATTCTCGCTTTCGATATGGGGGGCGTGGTGCAGTCGTCACCTAACCGCGAATTTGGTTACGCCCGCCTGATGGTGGTCGATCCGACAAGCGCATTGTTCCGAGGGTTACCTTCCGAAATGGACGTTTGGATGAGTCACGGAGATCAGGTGACGTCTTTGCCTGCCGGCTTTCATGTCACTGCGCTCACTGACGACGCTTTGAACGCATTCGAGGATCCCAGTCGCGGAATATTCGGGGTGCAGTTTCATCCGGAAGTCGCGCATACACCGCTTGGCGCCACTTTGCTGCGCAACTTTCTGTTTGAGATTTGTCACTGCCGCGGCGATTGGTCGCCGCAAGCCGTTATTGAAGAGCAGACGAATAATATTCGGCAAGCAGTGGGAGAAAAAGGCGCAGTTGTTTCCGGCCTTTCGGGCGGGGTCGACTCCACTGTCGCTGCTGCTCTGGTACATCGCGCCATCGGAGACCGGCAAACCTGCATTTTCGTTGACAATGGTTTACTGCGAGAGGGCGAGTTTGATTCAACGCTTGCGCTTTTGCAGCAACGTATGAAACTAAAGATTGAGGGCGTTCGCGCCGGCGAGCTTTTTCTTAGTGCGCTGAAAGGCGTTACCGATCCCGAACAAAAGCGGAAAAGCATCGGCAAAGTTTTCATTGACGTTTTTGAAAGTAACGCCAGCCGTCTTGGCGATGTTGAGTTTTTAGTCCAGGGCACTCTCTATCCCGACGTCATTGAATCAGTTTCTGTGCGCGGTCCGTCTGCGGTCATCAAGAGCCATCATAACGTCGGTGGCTTGCCGGAAAAGATGCACTTGAAACTGATCGAGCCGTTGCGCGAGTTATTCAAGGACGAAGTGCGACTGATTGGCCGCGAGTTAGGAGTTCCTGAAGAGATCCTTACGCGACATCCATTTCCAGGACCCGGATTAGCAGTTCGAATCATTGGAGAAGTAACGGAAGAGCGCGTACGGCTTTTGCAAGCGGCTGATCGCATTTTGGATGAAGAGCTGCGCGCGGCAAGTTTGTATGATTCTGTTTGGCAGGCCTTTCCGGTTTTATTGCCGGTCTCAACTGTAGGTGTCATGGGCGACGAGCGCACTTATGAAAAGGTGGTAGCCATTCGCGCCGTAACCAGCGTCGATGGCATGACCGCGGATTGGGCCCGGCTGCCACATGATGCGTTGGCACGTATTTCCTCACGCATAATTTCGGAAATCCGTGGAATAAATCGAGTTGTCTACGATATCAGCTCCAAACCTCCCAGCACGATTGAGTGGGAATAAAACCCGACTGCCAGCATAATTGAACAGGCGTGATATAGTGTCGATCGTTCGTTCATCTACGTCATTCTTAACCGTATTCGCGCCACTCAAGCGGCCGGATTTTCAATAGGTTTTATGCCGGAACAAAAGTTCGCTCACCTTCATCTGCACACCGACTACAGCCTGCTCGACGGCGCTATTCAAATCAAACCCCTTGCCCGACGCACTGAGGAACTGGGCATGACAGCCTGTGCCATGACGGATCACGGCAACATGTTTGGCGCGATCTCTTTTTACAACGCGATGAAGAGTCGCGGCATTAAACCAATAATTGGGTGCGAGACATACATTACTCGTGGCAACCGGCAGGAGCGCGCGGCAGCCGCGCCGGGTGAGAAAGCAAACTTTCATTTAATTCTGCTCGCGAAAGACCTGGAAGGCTATCGCAATCTGGTTCGGCTAACTTCCAAGGCGTACACCGAAGGCTTCTATTACAAGCCCCGAATAGATAAGCAATTGCTCGCGGAACATTCGAAGGGACTAATCGCGCTTTCGGCGTGCATGTCAGGAATTCCCTCGGCAATGCTGGCCCGCGACAATTGCGATGAAGCCGCCGCGGCGGCAGTTGAATTCGAAGAGATCATGGGGAAGGGGAACTACTTCCTCGAAATTCAGGAACACGGGCTTGAGCCGCAGCAAAGAATTCGCAAGCCGCTGGTGGAACTGTCTAAACGCACCGGAGTGCCATTGGTTGCCACCAACGATGCTCATTACCTAATGCCCGACGATGCTCGCGCGCACGATGTGCTCCTGTGCATTGGATCGGGAAAAACGGTTAACGACACTAATCGCCTGCGCTATCCGAGCCCCCACTTCTACGTTCGCTCGCCGGAAGAAATGTGGCGAGTCTTCGGCAGCGAGTTGCCGGAAGCGCTGTTGCGTACCGTGGAAATTGCGGAGCGCTGTGATCTGAAGCTTCCGGAGAACATTAACCACTTGCCGAATTATCCGATCCCAGATGGCGCGGGTTCTGCGGATGAGTACTTTGAGCAGGTTGTAAGGGATGGGTTCGAGCGCCGCCGCCAGAGAGTATGGGAACGGCAGCAGTCTCGAGGGGAGTTGAAGCACCCAATCTCCGATTATCAGACGCGGCTCGCAAATGAGATCGCGATGATCAAGCAGATGGGCTTCGCTGGATATTTCCTGATCGTTTGGGACTTCGTCCGCTATGCGAAGGAGCACGCGATTCCAGTTGGCCCGGGCCGCGGTTCTTCCGCCGGGTCATTGGTCGCTTACTGCCTCGAGATAACTGATGTAGACCCTTTACACTATGACCTCATCTTCGAGCGTTTCCTTAACCCTGGGCGCGTCTCGATGCCCGATATCGATATCGACTTTTGTGTGAGGGGACGCGGGGACGTAATCAATCACGTAGCGAACCTCTACGGACGCGATTCCGTTTGTCAGATCATTACCTTCGGAACCCTGGCGTCCAGGGCAGCAATTAAGGATGTTGGTCGAGCTCTCGAGATGCCATATTCCGAGGTCGATCGAATTGCCAAGTTGATACCTCCGCCCGTGCGTGGCAGGAATGTCACACTAACGCAGGCGCTGGAACAGGTCCCCGAGTTGCGGAAGGAGATTGAGACCAACCCCAACGTTAAGGACCTAATGGAAATTGCTCAACGTCTAGAGGGCTGTGCCCGCCACTCTTCGGTGCACGCGGCCGGGGTGGTTATTTCGCCGGTTCCACTCCAGGAGCTGATTCCCATTGCAGTTTCAGGGAAGGAAGAAGTCACCACGCAATACGTCATGTCGGACCTTGAGAAAACTGGCATGCTTAAGATGGATTTCTTAGCGCTTACCGCTCTAACTGTTATAAATGATTGCTTAAAGACTATTAAGCAACTGCTTGGCGCGGAGATTAACTGGCCGGATATAGCGCTTAACGACGAGAAAACAATGGTTGTTTTTGGGGAAGGGCGCACTGATGCGGTCTTTCAGTTCGAGTCGTCGGGCATGCGGGAGATCTGCAGGAAGCTTAAACCGAAAGACGTTGAAGACCTCTCCGCGCTAAATGCGCTTTACCGGCCGGGGCCGCTCGACGGCGGCATGGTCGAGGAATTCATCCAACGCCATCGGGGGCAGAAGACCGTGCGTTATCTCGTGCCCGAGATGAAAGAGATCTTAAGCAATACTTTTGGAGTGCTGGTTTATCAGGAACAGATTATGCAGTTGGCGCAGAAGCTTGCCGGCTACACGCTCAGCGAAGCCGACCTGATGCGCCGGGCCATGGGCAAAAAGAAGCGCGAGGAGATGGCACTGCATGAAGAGAAGTTCGTCAGCGGTGCAGTTGCGCGGGGCATCAAGAAGGATAAAGCCGAAAAGATCTTTTCGCTGATGGACAAGTTTTCTGACTATGGCTTTCCTCGCAGCCACGCGGTCGCCTACGCCTACCTGGCATTTCAGACTGCCTATCTCAAAGCGCATTTTCCGGAACACTTCTACGCTGCGGTGTTATCCAGTGAAGCACAAGACGCAGCCAAAGTTTTCAAGTACTCAAAAGAGCTAAAGACGCAGGGCATCATGTTGTTGCCGCCTGACGTTAATGAAAGCTTCTCCGGATTTACTCCGCTCAGCGGCGCGATTCGCTATGGTCTGGCGGCAATCAAAGGGCTGGGTCAATCCACGGTAAATTCGATAATCGAAGCACGCAATGCCGGCCCTTTTAAATCCTTCTTTGATTTTGCCGAACGAATGGGACAGGGAAGTTTGAACAAGCGAGTGTTGGAAGGTTTGGTGGGTGCAGGCGCATTCGACTCCCTCAAGCCGGAGTCGCGCGAACTCCACGATTGGCGCGGCGCCTTGTCAAGTTCCATCGATGCAGCGCTGGCCTCTGCGCAACGCGCGAAGCGAGAACGCATCCAGGGGCAAAGTGGTCTATTCGCTTCCGTCGCGGATGACTCGAGTGAAGTAGAACAACTGGCGCCGGCTGCCATTCCCTGGACTCGTTCGCAACTTTTGTTGGCAGAGAAAGCAGCGCTCGGCTTTTATGTCACCAGTCACCCGCTGTCTAATTATGCAGATGCGCTACAAGCTTCGAAGGCGCTCAAATCAGTAGACCTACCCACACTCGCCAGCGGGTCGCGAGTTACGGTCGGAGGTATCGTTAACGATCTGCAACCGCGCACTACGAAGAAGGGCGACCGCTTTGCATTGTTGCGGTTGGAAGACGAAGGCGGAGGAACCAAGTGTGTATTATGGCCGGAAACTTTCCGGAAGTTTTCCGCCGTGGTAAGAAACGAATTACCGGCCTTGATAAGCGGCAAGTTGGAAATTAGTGAAGACGGACCTCCATCGATCATTGTCGATCAAGTGCAAAGCCTGGATGAAATGCTTAAAGCTAAAGAATTAATGGTGCTCCGCGTCACGCATCCGGAAGACCCGGCCCAGGTGTTTGACGGCATTCTTCATCTGATTAATACGCATCCCGGCACTTGCGACATTGCCCTGGAAGCATCACTGGCGGATGGTTTACTCGTTCGCATTAAAGTGAATTCTTCGCTGCGGCTGGAACGAAGCGAGAAATTGGAGGCAGCATTGAAGCAGATGGGTTGCGGACTTAGAGTCGAAAGAATGGCTTTTGCTGATGTTCGATAAGCTTTAGCTTGTCGTAGCGCCGCCTAATGGAACGTCTTAACAAGTTTTTGAAACTTGCGCGGTTTCTTCCCCTCCCTTTGGGAGGGGTTAGGGGAGGGTGCGAAGCTTGACGCGCACAAGCCCTCTCCCCAACCCTCTCCCAAAGGGAGAGGGAGAAAGACTTCAAGCAAAAAGCGTGGCTAAATCCAAAAAGAAAGAAGCGAACGAAAAAGAAGCGCCCGAGGTGACTGAAGCGACGAGTGCGTTCGAGCGCGTGCAGTTGGCCCGTCATCCTGATCGCCCGTACACGCTTGATTTCATTGAGCGCCTGTTCGATGAGTTCGTAGAGTTGCACGGCGACCGCAGGTTCGCGGATGATCCGGCGATCGTTTGCGGCTCGGCGCGATTTCATGGCCTACCGATCATGGTTGTGGGCCATCAAAAAGGTCGCGATACAAAACAACGAAGCTACCGGAACTTTGGCATGCCCAAGCCTGAAGGCTACCGCAAGGCCCTGCGCGTGATGAAGCTGGCCGAAAAATTTGGGCGGCCAATTTTTTCCTTGATTGATACACCTGGAGCCTATCCGGGCATTGATGCTGAAGAACGAGGGCAGGCCGAGGCCATCGCTTACAACCTGCGCGAAATGGCGAAGTTGAAAGTGCCCGTGATCGTGACTGTGATCGGTGAAGGCGGCTCGGGCGGTGCGCTGGCAATCGGCGTCGGCGATCAGGTAATGATGTTGGAGAATTCCATCTACTCCGTAATTTCCCCGGAAGGCTGTGCTGCAATTTTGTGGAAAGACGCAAAGCTCGCCGATCAAGCTGCCACTGGTTTGAGGCTCACAGCTCAAGATCTTTTTGCAGAAAACATCATCGACAAGATCATTAAGGAACCAACCGGTGGTGCGCATAATGATTATGATCAGGCGGCGCGCTACCTTGATGCAGCATTAAGCGAACGGCTTGCGGAAGCGGTCAGTTGCAGTCAGGACGAAAGATTAACGCGACGATATACGAAACTGCGCGCGTTTGGCCGTTGGGGAACAGCCTAGTCTCTGCTCATTAACTATTGCCCACCAAGACAAAATCCTTTTCGATTCTACCTCTGGTTCTTAACAATGTTTACTCGGTCGAGCGCTGCGCGCAGGCCACGGGCTAACTTCTGTGCATCGTCATTGGCCCAGAAATGCATGAAGAAAAGATGCGGCGTCTCTACCAGCATGTGACTGTGCAAGGCCGTCACTTCTATGCCGTTATCTCGCAGCGCCTTGATCACTGGGTTGACTTCACTGGCAAGCAGCACGAAGTCGCCCGTAATAGCTGCTTTGCCTCCGCCTGTCGGCTGGAAGTTAATAGCCTGAGCAATTCCCATCGCAGGTGGTATCTCCATGTCACTGTCCATGATCTTGTCGGCGCGTGGAACGGAGAATTGATAGACCCCGCCGTTTACTTTTCCACTCTGGCCCATGATCTGATCGATCAGCTTCGTATCAATGCCAAGGTCTTGAGTTGGTGCAGCAGCGGCAGGCGCCGCAAAAGGAGTCTTGCTCAGGGCGAGTGCATCGTGGATGGCCTTGGCGATCTTCGCGCCATCACCCATCGCATGAATGTGCATGTACATCACGCGTGGAGATTCATGCAACACATGGTTGTGCAAAGCCGTTGGTTCGACGTCGCCCTCTTCAAGTTTCGTCATGACTGGCGTTACTTCATCTTCGGTAAGCACCAGATCACCCATCGCCATCGTCATATCGCCAGATTTCTTGAAAGCCACCCACGAGCCAAGAGCAAGCGCTGGTTTAAGTTCCACGGCCCCGACGGTGACCTTTAGATCGCTGCGGGGCAGACTAACTTTGTAGACATCGCCTAGTTGCATTGCACCCGCCTTACCCAACGCCTGCTCGACTGCCTTCCAATCTGTTGCGCCAGACGGTTGCTGATTGTTCGATTGCCCTGGCTGATTCTGCGGTGCAGAGCAAGCCACCAACACAAACAAGGTCGCAACTGCAAAGGCGGCGAGGCACAGCGCGACTCTTCTCGTCCTACGCGCTAGAGATATATGGCCCAATACCCGACGCCGCATGTTTCTGTCTCTTTTCATTTTCACTCCTGCCTTTCTTCTCAATCTAGTCTTTCGTTCCTGGTTGTTTACTTAGGGGCTTGGTCTTGCTTGATGCTTGCGTAAAGCGCGTCATAAATGAATGCGGCACGCTCTGCGGTCTCATAATCATTCTTCGTCAAAAGGGGAAATCCTCGGCTGATCAACTGTAGCCCGAGAGCAGCCGGATGGTTGTCCAGCCCGCCTTTTATGTCCGCTGCCTGAACGATGCGGGCCATTTCCACTAAGACAGGATCACTTGCCAATCGCTCATGCACCATTGCCGCAAACGAGCAAAGGCCCTGCGCATCCTGATGAGGGTAAGTTGCGCCGGGAGCATCGAAGCCGGTCGCGCCGGTTTCCGCTTGCATAGATGAAACTTGATCCGCTGGTACAAAAAGAAACTCGGCCGTAGGGTCGAGGAACCGCTGAATGAGCCAACAGGTTGCGGTTCGATTAACCTGAATTCGTTGGCGTGTGACCCACTTCATTGGCGACCTCCGTTACAGTTCTTTCGCTTCGTAAAGATTGTGCCCGATTGGTCTAAGTAAACGCTCGTATAAGTGAATAGATAACTCCGCCGGCCATTGCGCCAACTGCCACCAAAGCAACATCCCGCTTCAACCAAACGATCAACAAAAAAGCGATGACCGCGATGGCGATACTTGGCCAGCCGACAATTGCTTCGGGAATTAGATCGAGGGAAACAACCGCGATCACGCCAACTACTGCCGCGCTGACACCCGCAAGGAAGGCCTGAATAGCGCGATTGTCGCGCACCTTTTCAATATAGTGAGTGCCGCCGATGACAAAGACGAACGACGGTAAGAAGACGAAGAAAGTGGCGAGCACTGCTCCAGAGATTCCGCCAGCGAGATAACCCGCAAAAGTCGTGAACAGCATGAATGGCCCAGGCGTCGCTACGCTCATCGCCACTCCATCCAGCAATTGACCATCCGTCAGCCAGTGATACTGGGCGACTGCGCCGCGCTGCACGAATACCAGCGAGGCATACGCGCCGCCAAAACTGAACAACCCCGTCTTAAGAAACAACCAGGCGATCTGGAACAAACGCGAATCAATAAACGGAAGCAGTAGCGCGAATGCTCCAATCGTGACCGGAAGAGTTGGTGCTCCTTTCTTCAGCCGTGGCCAGCCTTCCTCGATCAGTAAATTCAAAGCACCAGCTATGACCAGAATCAAAAGGAAGTTGATTCCCCCGAAACGCATTCCTAGAAATGCTCCGACCAGCAGGAGTGCAAGAAAGATGTTCCGAATTGCCGCCCGCCCGAGTTTGATAATGCCGGCGGCGATGATGCCAAGGACTGCCGGTTTTAGAACGTAGAGCGCATTATTGACTGGCGGCAGTTTGCCATACTTAACGTAAAGCCAGCTCAGAACGATCATTACGATCGCGCCCGGCAAAATAAAAGTGAGACCCGCCAGGATTCCTCCCCATAACTTGCGTTTTAAGTAACCAACGTAAATTGCTAACTGCAATGCCTCCGGGCCAGGTAGCATATGACAGAAGGCCATGATCTTTACGAAGCGATCTTCGGTGAGCCATTTCCGCCGCTCGACCATGTGGTTATACATCATCGTGATCTGCGCTACCGGTCCGCCAACGTTCACGAAGCCCAGGAAGAGGAAATACAAAAATACTTCCCGCCACGAAGGCATCTGATGACCATCATCGGCTGCTCTCTCCTTACTTTTAATCTCGTCCACTTGATTACTCTTCCATCTCGCTACGATTCACTTTTTCTTGGAGGGCTTGTTACGCTTCGATGTGCTTCGCCTTGTCGGTTCTGTCGCGCTCAATAAAGAATGGAGACCGTCAAAAATGACGCTCGTTTGTTGCAGCAACTTGCGATCGTTTCGCAACGCTGTGCTCAAAGCGTTCACCACCGCATTAAGACCCCCAGCTTCAAGCCGGTGAAACTTGTCATCCTTCAGATCGATGTCGTGAACAATCTCGGCAATCTCCCGCAGACCATTGCTATCGCTCAAGCCGAATCGCTTCAGCAACGTTTCGAAGGTGCAATCCTCACCATGATGCGTGAATTCCGCGCCATACATGTCGAACGCAATCGCGCCCTCTACCGTCTCGCCCTCAGCAACAAAGTAGAAGCGCGGGCGTTTGTCGATGAACTGTTTGATTAGCCAAGCCGACGCGAGCCGGTCGATGTGCAGATTGCGTCGGGTCATCCAACGACGTCCCTGGTACTTAGCCAAATCCAACGTTCCTGATCGCTTGAGGGAGCGTGATGCTTTCGCGGGCTGACCGTGCGCGGCACGAATGGCTTTCTGACAACGCTTGTAAGCAGCGAGCGCATGTGTGCGCCTGTCGGCGTTGAAGAAATCGTTAGCGATGATGCTTTCCAGTTGCGAGTGCAGCTTATCCAATTCGGATTCGTGCGTAGCCAGTCGTCCGACGGAGAGATGCTTTTCCCGAGTCTGTTGACTAACCGCGCCGGCCAGTCCGTCGAGTTCTGCCGCGATGGCTGCAAATTCTTCATCACGCGCTGTGCGAAAAACCGCGATGATTTCTTCGTCCGTCGCTCCTTCAACCGAGGCGGCTTGAAACACGGTTGCTTCGCCACCGGCAGATTCGATTTCTTGCTTCAACCACTGAAAATCTTCATGCGTCTTCTCGTTTGCCGGCAGGACGTAGACAGAGTTCTTAATCGCCACCGCTCCGAGCTTCTGCAACTTGCGCCAGATGCGCACGCGCAGGTTTGTAGGCTTCGGCGGCAACTGATGGATCAGTAGAATCCACTCGATCTTATTTTTCGAGTTCTCGACCATTGACTCAGAAGTAACAGGGGAATTAGATTGTAACGATTGTTACGGTGTTCACCAAGTACAAGGGGACTTGCGATCATGAATGAGTTAACACAAACCGTGCAGGATCGAAGTGGCGAATCATCGGCCCGATGGTTGTCAACAGGCTTGGTAGCAACTGTGGCCGCGGCATTCCTGGTTCTAGCGTGTTCCGCACAGCAAGGACAGAGGCACACGAACGCCGACCTAGCATCACCACCTTTCTCGGGGACAAGCACCGGTGCGGATAAGATGTCCGCAATCGCTGGGAACCTTCCCTTGCGCACTCTGAGTGATGTGCTGCTGACCGGCGGCGCGACGCGGCTCGATTATCAGAATGTAGACAGTGAAAACGGCCGCCTTTACATCGCCCACCTCGGATCTGATTTGATGACCGTCTTCGATGTGAATAACCAGAAGATGGTCGGCGACGTTAAGGATCTTAAGCGAGTCCATGGCGTGCTGGCGGTTCCAGAGCTTCACCGTGTCTATGCCTCGGCGACCGGGACCAATGAATTGGCGATCATTGATGATCAGACGTTGCAGATCGTCGCGCGTGCGCCTGCTGGAGATTATCCGGACGGGGTGGCCTATGCGAGTAAGGGAAACAAGATCTATGTCTCAGATCTTCACGGTAAGACAGCCACGGTGATCGACGCCAAAACCAATCAGCGCCTAACGACGATTGCTCTTGGCGGAGGTGCGGGAAACACGCAATATGATTCAGTCTCGGAACATATCTTTGTCACGGTGCATGGGCAAAACCAGCTCGCGGAAATTGATCCAACCAAAGACCAGCTAATCGCGCGCTATCCGATAGCCGGGTGCGGCGAACCACATGGACTATTGATCGACAGCGAACACCGGTTGGCATTTGTCGCGTGTGAAGAAAATGCCAAACTGGCAGTCTTTGATCTTCAAGCAAAGAAAATGACGGCCATTCATTCCGTGGGCGCTGATCCGGACGTGCTCGCGTTTGATAAAGGTCTGGCACGTCTCTATGTTTCTGCTGAGAGTGGCATCATTTCGATCTTCGATGAGCGCGGCCGCAATCTGGAGAAGGTTGGTGAAGGATTCTTCGCTTCAAACGCTCATAGTGTCGCTGTTGACAGTCGCACTCATCGCGTCTATTTCCCATTGCAGAACGTTGGCGGAAAGCCAGTCCTTAGAATCGCCGTGCCCTCTGATAAGCAGCTATGACGAAAGGGCAGAGGCGTTTCGATAACGGATTCGAACGTGGGCACCGATCGTTTCAGCAATCAAGGTGCGTAGGCCACATCTATCGGGCCAACAGCGATTTCTGCATCATTTACAACCAGAGAAGGGGCACAGGTCTGGAGAGACCTTCAAAGGCGAGCTCTGATTCTACTCCTTGCGATCATTTGAACCGTCCGGAACGGCCTTCATGATAAGTGTCAGTTTTGATGACGACAGCGATTGCTGATCTTGCTAATCGATGAGTGACAGGTTGATGCTAAAGAAGAATGCCGCGTTCCTGCAGGCAACGATTCTTCTCTTGTCAGTTGGGACCACAGCAGCACAAATCTCGACCGGCGCGGATCCTTCGTCCGTGCGATCCGTTGTCCCGGTACGCGTGGACAAAGCGCCTGAACTTGATGGGACACTGAAAGATACGGCTTGGCAGGATGGGAGCCTCATCAGCAGTTTTCATCAGCGTGAGCCCTTCGAGAGACAGCCGGCGACGGAAAAGGCAGAAGTCAGAGTCTTATACGACAGCCACTTCTTGTACTTTGGAATACATTGCTTTGATTCTGAGCCAAAAAAGATTGTCGCCACTGAATTGCGCCGCGACGCTGACTCTAGCGTTGATGACCACTTCACAGTTCTGATTTCACCGAACAACGATAAGCGCAATGGCTATACCTTCACGACCAATCCGCTCGGCACCCAGTTCGACGCGCTGATCTCGGACGAAGGCCAAGTGAACGATCCGAATTGGGACGGGATTTGGAAGTCCAACGCTCACATCACGCCGGACGGTTGGACAGCTACGATTGCTATTCCGTTTTCCACTTTAAATTTCAAGACTTCGAACAACGTTACTATCGGAATTAATTTCCGACGCTTCATTCGTCGTAAGAACGAAGAAGATCTCTGGCAATCCTATTTGCGCATCTACGGCATCGAGCGCATCTCGGAAGCGGGCGAACTCACCGATCTGAAAGATATCGGCAGTGGACGTTTACTGATTATCAAACCTTATGTTGTTGGCGGGATCAGGTCTGATCCCCAAAACGGAACGCGCATGCTTCGCACTGGAGGTCTTGATCTCAAATACGGCCTCCGCAGCAATCTGGTCGCCAATTTAACGTTCAACACAGACTTTGCCGATGCGGACGTCGATCCCGTGCGCTTCAATCTGACGCCATTCAAATCGTCCTTGCCAGAGAAGCGACAGTTCTTTCTCGAGAACAGCGGCATCTTTGACGTTGGTTTTCGCGATACCCAACTTTTCTTCAGCCGTCAGATAGGAATCGATTCTATCAGCGGGCAGCAGGTCCCGTTGGATGTTGGAGCCAAGGTAACTGGCTCACTCGGCAGATATGATGTTGGCATTCTTGATGCGAAGACGCGCGCCAGCGGTCCCAACCCTTTTGCGAACTATTTCGTGGCGCGAGTTAAGCGGAAACTCCTGAGCGAATCCTATATCGGTGGTATCGTGATTGATAAAGAGAGTGGTAACCGGCAAGACCGTTTCAATCGGACGGGTGGAATCGACGCCAACTTTATCCTTTCCAAGAAACTCTCGCTGAATGGTTTCCTGGCTAAGACGTTTTCCGCTGATCGAAATCTGCGTAGCCATGATTGGGCCAGCACGATCGATGCGAGTTACAACAGCAATCTGGTTTACGTTGAAGCATTTCAGAACCGCGTTGGTTCAAATTTCAATCCGGAAGTAGGGTTCGTCGACCGCATCGACATCGTTACCAACTCAATTGATGCTCAGCTTTCACCTCGTCCAAAGCGCGGGCCCATCCGCGAATATAACTTCGAGGCGTTCTATCGGCGACATGTCGATACTGACGGCGTCTTGCAAACACAGGAATGGCAGACCACGTTCCGGGCAAACTTTCATAATGGCGCTTACACCGATAACGATCTCTTCGATAATTTCATCCAGCGCTTATCATCGCCTTTTAATATTTTTAGGAATGTGATCATTCCACCGGGCATCTATCACTTCGACCGCCACCAGTTCACTTACGGGTCGGATCGGAGCAAACGGTTTGTCTATAGTTTCTTCGAGCGCTTTGGCACGTTTTACAACGGGAGGCTCAATGAGTTTCGCACCCGCACCAGCTACCGGCCAACGTCTAGGATCGCGATAGCCACGGTACATACTTGGGATCGCTTTCGCTTTCCACAGGGAATCTTCAACGTGCACATTGGGTCGATCAATGGAAGCTATTCGTTCAACAGATTCTTGACTACCTCTTTGCTGATTCAGGTTAATTCGATCGACAAAAATCCGGTCAGCATGAATTTCCGGCTGCGATACAACTATCGGCCCGACAGTGATCTGTTCGTTATCTACACGCTCGGCAACCAGTTCAATAGTCTAGCGGCTGGTAACCCAATCCTCACCCGCGAGCAGCGTTTCACTGTAAAGTACACCTATTCATTTCTGAAATGAGTTTGTATGAGCGAAAGAAAGGCGGAGATGAAAGGTTCTGGCGCCTCCACAAGAGGAAGAGACAAGCATTGCTTGGGCTGGAATTATGCCGAATGGTTGACCTCAACAGCGCTTATTTGAGGTAAGTTTGTGATGGTGTGAAATGGTATGACGGGTCCAGCAAACATTCGGGGTCCAATTGTTAGTAAGGTCATCATCGCTGTCCTTGCGTTCGTCCTTGGTTTCTTCGTTCACATGGCGTGGGCCAAGCGTCAGCAAATGATCGGCATTTGGAATAATCTCCTTCTGTATTACCAAGATTGACTCGAATAAGAAGGATTAACGCTGCGCATGCGGCTATCATGCGATAAACTCGTGGTCCCTCCGAAGTGGTGAAACCGGCCCATGGCGCTACTTTTTCACGCTACGCCGATACTATTCAATCTTGGCGTCGTTATCCTGATTTGTGTTGCAGTGGTCGTCCTGTTCAGTATTCTGGCTCGGCGGGTTGATGAGAAAACGCGAAGGCGGCACCGACCTTCCATCCGGAGCCCTGGACGAGGCAAGTCTGGGGGTGAAAAGCATCGAAGGCGATGAGCCGCGGCTGACGCACTGTGCCTGCAAATCAAGAAAAGTACAGTGATGGTCCAAATTCGACGACAAGCATGACCAATCCGCTCTGGCGAAACCACAAGTTTCGCTTACTGTTCGGAGCCCAGATAATATCGCTACTCGGCAGTGGCGTAACTACGGTGGGACTGGCCTTGTTCGCCTATCAGCTCACCGGGGGTGTATCAGCGACTGCGGTCATTGGCAATGCGCTGACCCTTCGTATTCTGGCTTTTCTTTTGTTCTCTCAACCCGCCGGAGTTATTGCTGATCGTGTCAGCAGAAAAAGAATACTAATCGCCGCAGATCTAATCCGTTTCGCGCTGCTTGCTCTCTTTCCTTTCATCAGTTCCGTCTGGCAGATCTATTCATTGATCTTCGCCATCAACGCGGTGACTGCGTTTTTCACGCCAACGTTCGAATCGAGTGTTCCGGAAGTCGTTGGTGGGGAACAGTACGTTAAAGCTCTTTCGCTTTCGCGGGTCGCAACGGACGTTGAAGCTGTAGCCGCTACGGCTCTGGCCGGTCTGCTCGTAGCGCTTCTTGGCCTCCGTTGGGTGTTCTGGTTTGACGCCTTTACTTACCTGGTCTCAGCTTCGCTCGTCGCGTTGGTAGCGATGCCATACATCGAGAGATCCCTGCCGAGGATCTCTATGCGCAGCTTCTTAACAGAGCTTACGACTGGAACACGTATTCTTCTCGGAGAACCTTCTCTTCGACAGGCGCTAACTCTTAGTATCGCGGAAGCCGCTGCAGGCGCGGCCGCAATTGTAGCAACTGTCTCCTATGTGCGTGACGTTTTGGGCCGTGGAGAGACCACCTTTGCTTTTGTAATGGCAGGACTAGGTTTCGGTTCGGCATTGACCGCTATTGTTCTGGGGCGCGCGTCGGGACGTTATGAGAAGGGTGCCCGCGACCGATCAATTCTTCATGGTCGTCGCCATAAATGGGCTTCGCGCGCTCTGCTTGGCGGCGGTCTCGTGCTCGCCCTGCTGCTCTTGCCGGATATTCTCAAACCGCCGCTTCTTGTTTTCAGCATGCTTTGGATGCTCAACGGAGCAGGCCAAGCTCTAATTGCCATTCCGTCCGCTACGCTGTTGGCTGAACACACAATCGAAGAAGAGCGTGGGCGTGCGATGCGGCACATTTCGCTTTGACTCATTTATTCTGGCTCGCCAGTTACCCAGCGATCGGACACGCCGCCGCCAAGTGGGGCTCGCCTTTGACCTTTACAGGAGCGGGAGCCATCTGCTTAGTTGTGACTGTTGGCGCGATGTTTCTTGGATACGGGAAACGCGAGGCCCATACCCATAACTCGCCTCTTCCATAAGGATGTCTGACGCTTGCGGAAGCGGTCAGTTGCAGCCAGGATGAAAGATTAACGCGACGATACACGAAACTGCGCGCGTTTGGCCGTTGGGGAACAGCCTAGTTTTCGCTCGCCTCATTTCGAATACGAATCCCAAATCTCACCCATGAAGAAACGTCCGAAGTCAGCCAGGACCTTCAGGCTCTCGGCGGCTCCGGAGGTATTCGTCGCACGGAACGTTGGTATCAAACCCATTAACTGTTCACGCTTGATATAGATGATGCCCGCCCCGACCACGGGTCCGCTGTCATCTTTACTCTTATGCAACAGCGTAAAGAGCGTCGTAATGTCGGCCCACATGTCGAAACCCGGATCGTCATGGACACGTTTCTTGCCCGCCAGGTAATACGACACTCCATCGTGCTCGAAACCCGCCTCGTAGACGAAGTACTTCGTTTTTGGATCTTCTCCCGGACGAAATAAATTAAAAATTGCGTTCGACGTGGGAATGTTCATTCCCAGAGGGGCAAAGTCTATCCGCGCTGTGATCGGCGTTGCATGCTGCGGGTCCTCCATAAAACGGTAAACGTCGTGGATGTCGATGTCGCAATGAAGCGATAGTTTCGTCCCGGCAGCATCGCCCTTTTTCTCGCCGGTTTTCGGATCCGTTTCGCCAAGCGAAAAGCCGCCGGTCATTGTTTCGCGAAAGCTGACACCAGGTTTTGTTTGTGCAGTCATCATGAGTGTCTCCGGTTGCAGCGGAAGTCCTTCGGAGGTAACCGCGCTCAGGTGTTGTTTGGCGTGCGCGTAGCCCATATCGATCAGGCCCGCGGTTGTAAGGTGATTTAGATAGAGCTCGGGATCGAGCGGCAGTTCGGTGGGCGGCTTAATCAGATGCAACTTGATAGGGCGGGTATGGCCGAAAGGTGTTTCTCCCTGACGGATGCGTCCATTGATTTCATTAATACGCTCAAACTCGTCAATCAGCGAACCATTGGCGCTCATCTCTATCATGTGAACATACTGATTGAAGGCGCCGGTCTTGAACTCGGGCGTGTTGTTGATAATCCATAGCACCCACAATTCCTCTGCGCCGCGTTGCACCGCGTCCGTAAGGTTTGCGTCTTTGAGCCAGACTGAGTCCGTGTACCACACATCGCCCTTACGAACCGGCGGCATAAATATCGGCAGCGACATGCCGGCTACGAGGAAATCAAGATCGACTTTGTCCTGAGGAATTGCTTCGTTGGTTTTGCGTGTGAAGTTGCAAACGTTGAATGTGCCCGTCATGCCTTCCGCAGTGTTTATTTTGCGAACGTCGATCCCGAGGTGTGGAAACATCTTGTTGACAACACCGTCGGCGTCACACATCGCCATCATGTGTTGCCCTTTCAGATATTCGCTGAACGGCATCGGCGAGATAGCATCGTTAACATTGAAGGTGCGCCAGCGATCGCACATCTCCACCGGCGTCAAGCCTGACAGGACCATGGCCGTATTAATGATTCCGCCTGATGTGCCGTCAACATGACTAAAACGAAGTCCCGCCTCCATCAGCGCTCGCAACGCGCCCGCGTGATATGCGACGCGCATGCCGCCGCCAGCCAGAATCAGCGCGCGCTTTGGGCCGATGTAATCTGCGTCCGGCGCCAGTGGTGGCCTGTGTTTCGTGATCGTTGTTGACATGATGTTCGGCTAGCTCTCGCGCCTGATGCGACTCCAGTACCAGAGAGCCAGCACGCCGGAAAGAAAGTCTATAATCGCTACCACCAAAGCGAGGGATGAAAAGACGCTGCGCTGGACACCGATTGCCACAGCGACTGACGCGCCGAACTTTTGGAAACTGGACCACAGAATTACCACCGGATGGTGTTTGAAACTAAGCAGCGCGTGCAGGGTGGCTCCGCCGAATAGCACCATGAACATTCCGACGATAGCGAAGAAGTGCTGACTAGTTGTCGTCGTTTCCGCTGACAACAAATGCAGGATGAGAGCCGGCGCGATTGCTTGCACGCCTCCGGTGAGAAACGTAGAAGCCGCGATCAGTACCAGCAGCCAGTACAGCCAGTCTTTTCTCTTCATGAATGCTCCAGGGTTTGATAAGCACGCGCGGCGAAGTAGTACATCAGTGTCGCCCACTCCAGACTCCAGAGCCCCACGCGATACCAGGTGTACTGGACCCATTTGCCGATGGCGACGGAAAGCAACTGTGGATCTGAAATATGCGCTGCCATTTCGCGGTTAATCGGAAAAATTAGAAAGTAGGTGACACTGCTCGCAGCGAGGATTGCGAGCAACACGACGATTGGCACCCAGCGAAATCTCGTGTGCCACTCCGCTTTTATCATCACCAGGCAAATGAGGCACATCAATGGAACAAGGATCGTGAAAAAAGTAGTGGCCGCTGCCACTTGCGGTACAAAGTGAAGATAATAATTAGTTACGTTCAACTGCGGCAGAGTAGGGAATTGAAAAATAACTGTGGACCAACCCGTGCCGAAATAAATGGAAACACCCGCGAACAACCCGGCGTAACTAAGAAGCAGCAACTTGTTTTTCATCATGTGCCTCGCCCGTCTGGCCAGTGACGTTGCCCGCCGGTCCTCCCAGCGGTTTTGGTGGCGCCAGCCATTCTTCGCTCAAACCTAAATCGATCACGCTTTCGAATCCTTCCGGTCGCGCTTGCGGCGGATCTGGAAAACTCAGGAACCAACTCTCGTAATGATCGTCAAGCACGCCATTCGCTGCGGGAATGAACGCAGTGAAAATTGGTTGTTCATTGATCTCCAAGTCCTTTAGCGCCCGCACGCGCGGATGATCTCCAATGGTCAGCTTTGCCGCGCCTTTTTTTCGCAACGTGAAGCCGGCCTTCGCTTTGAAATGGAGCGACGACTTCATCAACATGCCACGGTATTGGCAGTAGTTTGTGCCGGCCATGCTGAGCGGGAACCAGGCTTTGCGCGGTTTCTGGATTTCGATCTTCATCGCAAACTGACCATCTTTGTCGTACTGCGAACTGACTGTTGTGTCGCTAATAAGAAAATCCAGGTTCGCCTGGTGCTTTGGCATGCCCCAAATACCTTTGCCGCCCTTGACGGAAATCTCGGTGCTAACCGGCAAATCGTAGACGTACTGGCCAGTGCCGTAACTATTCATGAGGACTGCCGGCAACAAACGCGGCGCGGGACGCGAGCCATGAGTGCACGCGATGGCAATGCTGTATTCGATGTACTTGCCGATGACCGTGTCGCGGTAGTCAATCACGGTAATCACCAGCACGCCTTGATTCCAAAGGCGTAGTGGATAGATTTCATTGCCAGGCAAAAGCGCGCGCGCCTTGTCAGCGTTAATTGAAAACGCCGCCATCAGACACGGCGAATTCCGGCAGTAAACGGGAAGATGAAAGGGAATTCCATCCAC
>WNFT01000364.1_pt1 | contig 75946 bp, 63 predicted proteins | sample 5400191 | NCBI WGS metagenome assembly WNFT01 (sample SAMN13153359, study PRJNA577476) | soil metagenome | isolation source: 80 cm saprolite under Madrone tree | place: USA:California | collected 2016-06-14 | reverse complement strand
GCTCTTCTGGATCTCCTTCGCGACGCTGACGGGCCTCCCGGCGACGACCGCACCCATCGGACTCACGCGCGACGGGTTGCCGGTGGGCGTTCAGATCGTGGGGCCGTACCTCGAGGACGCGACGCCGATCGACGTCGCCGGGCGGCTCGCGGAGGTGATCGGCGGCTTCACGCCCCCGAAGGGATTCTGACGCGCGCTACCGGCCGACGGTCATTTCCGACACGATCAGCCGGTAGTCGGGCCGCGCCTTGAACTGGAGATGCTTCGCCACGCCGTAGACCACGACCTCCTGGAACAGCTCGAGCCAGGGCTTCTCCTCGTGGATGATCTGCGTCGCCTCGGCGTAGAGCTGCTTGCGCTTCGCCGGATCGAGCGAGTAGCGCGCCTGCTCCATGAGCTCGTGGAAGCGCTGACCCGGCTGGTTCCCCGCCCAGTACTTGCCGCCGAAGCCGTTCGGGTGGAACAGGCGCCAGAGCGAGCCGTCGGCGTCGAGGAGTGTGGACTGCGGGTTGATGAGCATCAGGCTGTTCGGCGGCAGGGTGCGCTCGTTGTTCATCCGCTGGCGGGCGCCCATCTCCATCATCTCGACCCGCGCGCGGATGCCCACCTTCGCCCACCTGTCGGCGATCGCCTCGAGGAGGAACTTGTCGTTCACCATGGTGCCGCTGCCCGCGTAGAGGGTCACGTCGATGCCGCCGGCGCGCCCGGCCTGGGCGAGGAGCCGCTTCGCCGTCGCCGGGTCGTAGGGATACGGCTTGAGCGCCGGGTTGTAGCCGAAGTCGGTGTCGGCGAGACCGCCACTCATGGGCCTTCCCATCCCGGCGTACAGGCTCTTGACGAGGCCGTCGACGTCGAGCGCCAGGTGAAGCGCCTGGCGCACGCGCGTGTCGGAGAGCGGCGGCTGGGTGGCGTTGATCCAGAAGGTGACGGTGCGTGTCGCGGCGGTCGAGACGATCTTCGTGCTCTGACCCTCGGCCAGCGCCTTCAGGCGGTCGGGCGGGACGTTGGTGATGATGTCGGCCTCGCCCTTCTCGAGTGCCACGATGCGGGGGAAGTCGTCGGGGATCGGCTTCCAGACCACCCGGTCGATCGCGGGCGGCCGGCCCTCCCAGCCCCACCAGTCGCGGTTGGCTTCCATCACGAGCCGCTCGTCCTTCACCCACTCGACGAACCGGTACGCGCCCGTGCCCACCGGCCGTCGCGCAAGCTCCTTCACCCCCTCGTCGGTCGTCAGGCGCGCCGGGAGGATCTGGGCGCCCATCTGGGCCAGGCGCACGAGGAGCAGGGGGTCGGGCTTCTTCGTCACGATGCGGACGGCCGTCGGGGTGACGGCCTGGATGGACTCGATCGTCGCGAACCCCGCCTGGACGACGGTCTTGCCGGGCAGCAGATTGCGCTCGAGCGTCGCCTTGACGTCCTCCGCCGTGAGCGGCGAGCCGTCGTGGAACTTCACCCCCGGGCGGAGCGTGAGCTCCCAGGTCGTGTCGTTCAGGTTCCGCCACGACGTCGCGAGCCCGGGCTGGAGGCGGAGCGCGGCGTCCCACCGCGTGAGCGTGTCGTAGAGGTTGACGAAGTAGTTGACGGTCAGCACCTGCGTGCTGCGGCCGGGATCCATCGTCGTCGCCTCGGCCGGCGGGGCGATCGTGATCTGCACGGGCTCCGCGTGCGCCGCCGACACGAGCACGGCCAGCACGAGCGCGGCGACCCCCAGCGGGCGCGTCATCGACGGTCCTCCCGGCGGGAGTATAGCGCGGGCCGTGATAGCGTACGGTCATGGTCGGCGGGTCGCGTGCGGCCGTGGCTCTGGCACTCGGGGGGTGGCTCATGGGGAGCGCCGCGTGGGCGGCCGAGAAGACCGTCGTCGTGCTCGGGACCGCGACGCCGGGCGGGGGATTCCCCGTCTACGGCGCGGCCGTTGCCGACATCATCAACGAGACTGACCCGACGCTCGCGGTCCAGACGCGGAACACCAAAGGCAGCACCGAGAACGTCCCGCTCCTCGAGGCGGGGCAACTCGACCTCGCCCTCGTCCAGGGCGAGGTCGTCCACGAGGCCCTCACCGGCGTCGGCCGGTCGCCGGCGAATCTCATGATCCTGGCGGCCATGTACTCCACGCCGGGCATGTTCGTCGTCCGCGCCGACAGCCCGTACCGCGCGATCGCCGACCTCCGCGGCAAGCCCGTCGCCTTCGGCGCACGGGGCTCTGGGCTCGTCATTCTCGCCCGCTACGTCCTCGACGGCCTCGGGTTCGATCAGGAGCGCGACTTCCAGGCCGTCTACCTCGACCGCGCCGGCGACGGCCCCGCCATGGTGCTCGACGGGCGCGTGGCGGCGCTCTGGGGCGGCGGTCTCGGCTGGCCCGGGTTCAGCGCGGTCGCGCAGGGGCCCGCGGGCGCGCGGTTTCTCGCACCCGACGCCGACGGGATCAGGCGCATCTTGGCGACACACGCGTTTCTCAAGCCGATGAGCGTCCCCGCCGGCGCGTACCCGGGGCTCGACGCTCCCCTCGCGTCGGTCGGCTCGTGGAGCTTCATCATGGCGCGTCCCACCCTCGCCGACGACGTCGCGTATCGCCTGGCCCGCGCGCTCCACCGCGGCGCGGAGGCCCTGGCCAGGCGCCTGCCTCAGGCGCGCGAGACGACGGCGACGAATACGATCGCTGCCGCTCCGCGCGGGGACCTCGTCCACCCCGGTGTCCTGCGCTACCTGCGCGAGATCGGAATCGCACGCTGACACGGGCGCGCCTGCCCACGGCCCAGGACGCCATGCCGACCACGCGCCGCCGCGTTACTCACGCATGGCGAGGACCAAACATGATGACAAACATCCCGGCGACGGCCAACGCCGAACCCGCAATGTCCCACGTATCGGGACGCACGCCATCCGCGAGCCGGAGCCACAACAGGGCGGTCGCAACGTAGACCCCGCCATACGCCGCATAGGTCCGACCCGCCGCGACCGGATGAAGCGAAAGCAACCAGACGAAGAGGGCGAGACTCGCCGCAGACGGAAGAAGAACCACGAGTGGCGCTCGATCCTTGAGCCAAAGATACGGCAGGTAGCAGCCAACGATCTCGGCGACCGCGGTCACACAGAGAAGGAGCAAGGTCACCACCGGATGCATCGGCACTCCGTTCATTTTCTGATCTCCATGTGCCTGATCAAGCCGTCCCGTATCGTAGAGACGTGCTGGACCATCTGGTCCGCCACCGTATTCCCTGACCGGTCACGGATGACCTGATGGACATCGACAACGATCCTTCCGGTCTCATCGATTCCGAAGCGTCGCGGTTCGACACGGGGATCGATCAGACGCCACTGTCGGGTCCAGTAGTCGCGCACGGCGCCGTGGCCGTGGACGTACCCGCCTTCCATCCCGTTCGGCCAGTCCACCTCGGCATGCATTGCCGCCAACGCCCTGTCGATGTCGCGCGCATTGAAGGCGTCGTACGCGTTCGCGAGCAGGTCGCGGTCCACCGTCCACACACCCACGATACCGGCATCATAGTTGCGCGCCGCACAGGTCCGCAACGTGTGGCCGGACCGATCCACGCGACGATCGAATTTAGGTCGGTGGGGAACCCGGCGCGGGCGGTATGGTCTAACCTGATGGACAGGAGGACCAGTGATGACTCCCACCTGGTGGACCGGCTCCGGCGGGGCGACGCGCGGGCCTTCGACGAGCTCGTGACCGCGTACCAGCACCGGGTCTTCTCGGTGGCCCTCAGGATGCTGCGCAACCGGACCGAGGCGGAGGAGGTCGCGCAGGAGGTGTTCCTACGAGTGTACCGGACCGTCGCCGCGTTCCGGGGCGACGCGAAGCTCTCGACCTGGCTCTACGCGATCGCGTCGCGTCTGTGTCTCAATCGCCTGGCGTCAAGCGACCGGCGGGTGACGCGGGAGGGCGACGAGACGCTGACGCGCCTCGCGAGCGGCGACGCCACCCCTGTCGACGAGCTGGAGCGAAGCGAGCTGGAGGCGACGCTGCACCGCGCGATCGCCGAGCTCCCAGAGGAGCGGCGGATCGTGGTCGTGCTCCGTGACCTCGAGGGCCTCTCGTACGAGGAGATCGCGGCGGCGCTCGACCTGGAGCTCGGCACGGTGAGGTCGAGACTCCACCGCGCCCGGATGGACCTCAAGGAGAAGCTGGAGCGGTTCCTGCCATGACCTGCGACGAGGCGCGCGCGCGCCTTTCGGCTCTGCTGGACGAGGCGCTCGGCCCTGACGAGCGCGGCCCACTCGAGGCCCATGTGGCGACGTGCGTCGACTGCCGCCGCGAGCTCGGGTTGCTCAGGAACACGGTCGCCCTCCTGCAGTCGGTGAACCCGGTGCGCGCGCCGGCGGGCTTCGCCGATCGCGTGCTCGCGGCCGCGCGCCCCGCGCCCTGGTACCGGCGTCTCCAGCGCGCGCGCTCGCTCCCCTGGTCGGCGAAACTCCCGCTCGCGGCGGCGGCGGCCCTGCTCGTCGGCGTAGCGGTCGCCCACCTCCTCGAGATGGCGCCCGAGCTCCAGCGAGCCGCACGTGTCGAGTCCCCGAGCCCCGCAGTCACGGAATCTCAAGAGCCACCGGCCACACCGACCGGGGCGCCAGGCCAGAAGGCCAAGGCCGAGTCCGAGCCCGCGACGAGGGAGCGTCGCGAGGGGCGTGCCAGAGACCTCGCCGACGAGGCGACCGACGCGACGCGACGGCGCGACCTCGCCAAAGCCGCGCCAGCCCCGGCGCCCGCGACGGCGCCGGAGCGCAAGGCGGAGTCCGCGGTGGGCGCTGCGGCGCCGGCGCGCGAACCAGCGAGGGAAGGCGCCAGACCCGACGCGGCGACCTCGCGACGCTCTGCGCTCCGCACGGCGGCCGCGGCCGACGTCTCCGGCCGCCTGGTCGTGACGGACCGCGAGGCGGCCGCGCGCGGGCTCACGGAGCTCGTGGCGAGGACCGGGGGCGCGGAGGTCGCCAAAAGCGCGGGGGCCGACGCGATGGTGATCGAGCTCACGATCCCCCGCGCGGCCTGGAGCGAGTTCACGCGCGAGCTGGCGGCGCTCGGCGCGTGGACGCCGGACCGCGAGCCCGCCGAGCTTCCCGCCCAGGTCCGCGTCGCGCTTCGGATTACCGAGTAGCGCCCTTCCGGAAACGCGCGCCCACGCGCTCGGGAACTTCCCCGGCGCTCCCCTGTCTAACCGGACAGACGCCGACGCCGGCGGGACGCAGGGCGAGCCCCAGCTCGAGCCCCCGCCGTGCGAGGCGAGCGAACACACGGGGAGGAACGACCGATGCGGACGCGACCGATTGCCCTGACGCTGCTCGTGCTGTTCGCCGCCACCGAGGCCCCCGCTCGGGCGGCCACCCCTCGGAGCGTCACGCACGAGGACCAGCGCGACGTGATGGTGACGATCTACAACGGGAACCTCGGCCTCGTGAAAGACGTGCGCGAAGCGCGCTTCCCGGCCGGGACGACCGAGGTGCAGTTCACGGAGGTCGCCGCCCGGATCGATCCGACGACCGTCCACCTCAAGTCGCTGACCGATCCGGCCGGCCTCCGAATCCTCGAGCAGAACTACGAGTACGACCTCTTGACGAGCCAGAAGCTCATGGAGAAGTACGTCGGCAAGAAGGTCCGGCTCTATCAGGGCGACGGCACGTACCACGAGGCGACCCTGCTCTCCACCAACGGGCCGATCTTCGAGATCAACGGCCAGATCCACATGGGTCAGTACGGGCGCCTCGTGCTGCCCGCGCTCCCGGAGAACCTCGTCGCCCAGCCGACGCTCGTCTGGCTTCTCCGCAACCAGGCGCCCCGCCCCCAGCGGGTCGAGGCGTCCTATCTCACCGGCGGTATCACGTGGAAGGCGGATTACGTGATGGTCCTCAACGCCGCCGACACGCTCTCCGACCTCACGGGCTGGGTCACGATCGACAACCAGAGCGGCGCGACGTATAAGGACGCCGCGCTCAAGCTCGTCGCGGGGGACGTGAACCGCGCGCGCGACCCACGGCGTGAGGCGCGGATGCTGGATCTCGCCGCGAAGGCGGCATCGGTCGCCGAGGCTTCGCGCGACTTCCAGTCCGAGGGGTTCTTCGAGTACCACCTCTACACGCTCGACGGGCGGACGACGATCAAGGACAACCAGACCAAGCAGCTCGCGCTCCTGACGTCGGACGAGGTCCCCGTCACGAAGCAGCTCATCTACTACGGCGCTCAGGACTACTATCGGAACGCCTACGGTGTGCCCATTTCGAACCAGAAGGTCGCGGTCTACCTGGAGCTCCGGAACAGCCAGGAACACCGGCTCGGCGTCCCGCTGCCGAAGGGGAAGATCCGCGTCTACAAGGCGGACCGGTCAGGCAGCCAGCAATTCATCGGCGAGGACTGGATCGACCACACCCCCAAGGACGAGCGACTGCGCATCAAGATGGGCGACGCCTTCGACCTCGTCGGCAGCCGTACCCAGAGGGACTGGAAGAGGCTCGCCTCGAACCTCTGGGAGGTCGAGTGGGAGATCACGCTCCGCAATCACAAGTCGGAGGAGCAGACGGTGACGGTCGTCGAGCCGGTTCCGGGTGACTGGCAGATCCTCGCCTCGAGCCACCCCGGGGAGAAAGTCGAGGCCCACACGCTGCGCTACACGATCACCGTCCCGAAGGACGGCGCCACCACGCTCACCTACCGGGTCCGCATCCGCGCCTAGCACGAATTTCCTTGGCGCGGCGACCGCGTGGCGGTCAAATAGGGCCCGTGGAGTGGCTGTCGACGGAGGAAATCGTCCTCGCCTTTACGACGCTGGTCGCCTCGGGCCTCCTCATCCTCGGAACCCTGAAGCTCGTCCGGCCGCCTCGCCCGAAGAGCGCGCCGCCCCGCGGCGGAGTCACGCCGCGCGTCGCCATCGCCGCGCCGTCGGTGCGGCCCGAGCGTCCGAGGACGCGCCAACTTCCGGAAGACCGCGCCGCGATCGCGCGCCGCCTCGGGCGGACGCTTCTGGACCGGGCGGTCCAGGAGTCGGAGCCCGGGCGGCGCCGCACGCTGATCTACCGGGCGATCGCCTGTCTCAACCGCGGCGTCGAGGCCGCGCCCGACGATGAGCCCCTCCGGGACACGCTCACCGCGGCTCACGCGGCCCTGTGGAACACCTATCAGCAGATCGGGCTGGAGCGTCTCGCCCAGGAGATGCCGTGGCGGGCGACGGCGCTCGCCCCCGCCGAGCCACCCCCAGGATCGGTCGCGCGGGCGACGCCCGCGCTCGAACGGCGGTCGGTCTGAGGCGCCACAACCTATAGAGGTCAGTCGCCGGGCACGCCGAGCCTGCGCAGCTGGTGGCGCATCATGGGCCGGTTGGCGTCGTCCCTCTGCGTGAGCAGGACGTCGCCCGGCGGTGACGCCACGCCGCTCCGCGGATCGATCACCTCCCGCGTGAGCACCTCGCACGCCGCCGCCTCGGGGCCGACCTCCCCCTGGCGCTCCACGACGAGACGCCCGGTGCCGTCCACGGACCACGCGGTCGGCGCCGCCCGGGAGAGCAGGGCGCGGTAGAGCGCGGGCGTGATCCGCGTCTTCGACGTCACGTGGCGCATCGTGGCGTTCGCGGAGAAGACGTAGCGCTGGTACGGGTAGAAGTACGGATCGCTCCGGTCCACGCGCGCCGGGGCCACCACGGCGAAGCGGATGACCTCCCAGGTCCCGACGAGATCCGCGGTCGCGCAGGGGCGGAGGACGTCCTTCGCCTCCTGCGCGACGGCCGACGTGGCGTCGAGCCACGCCAGAACGGTGAGCGCCCGGAGGAGCGAGCGGGCGCGCGCGCCGGTCACTTCCCGCGCTTGGCGAGATACTCGGGGCCGACCAGGATTTCGCGGGGCTTCGCGCCGTCGCCGGGACCGATGACCCGATCCTGCTCCATCATGTCGATGAAGCGGGCGGCCTTCGGGTAGCCCAGCCGCATGCGGCGCTGCAGAAACGAGATCGACGCCTGGCGCTGGCCCACGACGAGGTGCACGGCGTCCCAGTAGAGGTCGTCGCGCTCGGCCGACTCCCCCTCCGCCGTCTCCTCCTCGGTCGGCAACACGACCTCCTCGTAAACCGCGGTGCCTTGCGTCTTGAGGAAGTCGCAGATCGCCCGGACCTCCTCGTCGGCCACCCACGCGCCGTGTACGCGCATCTGCCTGTTCGTCCCCGGCGGGACGAAAATCATGTCCCCGCGTCCCAAGAGTTGTTCGGCTCCGTTTCCGTCCAGCACGGTCCGCGAATCCACCTTGGACGCGACCTGGAAGGCGATCCGCGTCGGGAAGTTCGCCTTGATGAGCCCCGTGACGACGTCCACGGACGGCCGCTGGGTCGCGATGATCAGGTGGATGCCGACGGCGCGGGCGATCTGCGCGAGCCTCACGACCGAGGTCTGCACCTCGCCCGCGGAGGCCATCATGAGGTCGGCGAGCTCGTCGACGACGACGATCCAGCACGGCAGCCGCTCCTCGGCGGGGACCGCCTTGTTGTAGCCCTCGATCGAGCGGACCTGGCGGGCCTGGAGCAGCTTGTAGCGCTCGTCCATCTTCCCGACGATCCAGCGGAGCCGCGCCGCCGCCTCCTTCGCGTCCGTCACGACGGGCGCCAGGAGGTGCGGGATGCCCTCGTAGACCGAGAGCTCGAGCCGCTTGGGGTCGATCAGGAGGAAGCGCACGTCGGCCGGCGTCGCCTTGTAGAGGATCGAGCAGATCATCGCGTTGAGCCCGACCGACTTGCCGCTCCCCGTCGCGCCGGCCACGAGCAGGTGCGGCATCGCCGTGAGGTCGGCGACGACGGGCAGGCCGGTCACGTCCTTGCCGAGCGCCAGCGGCAGCCGCCCCTTCGACTCGGCGAACTCCGCGGAGACGAAGATCTCGCGGAGGTAGACGGTGGCGGCCTCCCCGTTCGGGACCTCGATGGCCACGGTGCCGCGGCCGGGGATCGGCCCGACGATCCGCACCGAGGCCGACTTGAGCGCGAGCCCCAGGTCATCCGCCAGGTTGACGACCTGGCTCACTTTGATACCCGGAGCGGGCTCGAACTCGTACGACGTGATGATGGGGCCGGGGCTCACCTGGACGATGCGCCCTTCCACCTCGAAGTCCTGGAGCTTCCGCCGGAGCGTCTCGGCATTGTCCTGGAGCTCCTCGCGGGTGCGCCGGAGCTCGGTGGCCGGGGGCGCCTGGAGGAGCCCGACCGGGGGGAGCTGGAACGACTCGGCTCCGCCCGTGCCGAAGTCGAAAGTCTCCTGCCACGCGAGCCCCTGCTCGGCCAGGCGCCCGCGCGGGGACCTGGGCTCGACGACGAGGGGCGGCGCCACGACCTCGGGCAGCGCCTCGGCGACCGTCGCGGCCGCCGAGACACCGGCCATTCGCGCCGGCGCCGCCGTGCGCGCGGCCACGGGTGCGCGTCGCAGCTCGGCGAGCCGCGCCGAGGTCACGCGCACGACCGCGGCGTAGGAGATGCGGGTGACGAAGAGCACCCCCACGGGCAGCGCGACCAGGAGGACGAGCCACGCGCCGAGGTTGCCGACGCCCGTGCGGAGGGCCGTGCTGACCGCCCAGCCCACGAGGCCGCCGGCGATCGTCGCGTTGCGCTCCGCGGCGCCGTGGGACAAGGCGCTCGACGCCTGCGCGACGAGCCCCGCCGCGCTCACGAGGAGCACGGCGAGCCCGGTGAACGGCAGGACACCGCGCGTCACGGGCGGCCGCACGAACGCCGAGGCTCCCCAGGCCCCGAGCAGGAGCGGGAAGAGAAAGCCCGCGTACCCGAAGGACTGGAAGGCGGCCCAGCCGAGCCACACGCCGACGGGGCCCACCGGGCTCTGCTGCCCGGCGGGCGGTCGCGAGGGATCGAACGTCGCGAGCGCGATCAGACCGAACCCGGCGATCGCGAGTGCCAGGATCCCCTTGACCTCGCTGAGCCAGCGGTCGGTCCGGGGGCGGCTTCTCCGCGGGGGTCGGTCGCCGCTCGAGGCGAGGGTCGCCATCAGACCTCCAGGATGATCGGGAGCACCACGGGCTTGCGACGAAACCGCTGGTTGACGAAGTGCCGGACCGCCGTGCGCACGCGCGCCCCGACGGTCTCGCGGTCGAACGCGCCCTCGGTGTCTCCCTCGGCGACCGCCGCCAGGACCACGGCCCGGAGCTCCTCGAGCAGCGCCTCGTTCTCCTTGACGTACACGAAGCCGCGCGAGGCGATCGCGGGCCCGGCGACGACGGCGCCCGCGCGGTTCACGGCGACCGAGACCGCGATCAGGCCGTCCTCGGCGAGGAGCTGGCGGTCGCGGAGCACGACGGCGCCGATCTCGCCGACGGACTTGCCGTCGACGAGGACGCGGCCGGCCGGGAAGCCGCCGACGACGCGCGCGGTCGTCTTCGTCACCTCCACGCCGGTCCCGTCCTCGATCAGGAGGATCTGGTCCGGCTCGAGGCCGACCGACTCGGCGAGCCGCGCGTGGCCGAGCAGGTGTCGGTACTCGCCGTGCACCGGGATGAAGTAGCGCGGACGCGTGAGGTTCAGCATCAGCTTCAGGTCCTCTTGGCTCGCGTGGCCGGAGACGTGGACGAAGGCGTTGTCCTCGTAGAGGACCTCGGCGCCCAGGCGATACAGGGCGTTGACCACGCGGCCGATCGTCCGCTCGTTGCCCGGGATTACGCGCGCCGAGATGATCACGAGGTCGCCGGGCTGCACCTGCACGTACTTGTGCTCGGCCGCGGCCATGAGCGCGAGCGCCGAGTTGGGCTCGCCCTGGCTCCCCGTCGAGAGGATCACCTGGCGCGCGGGCTCGAGCGAGGCGAGCTCCTCGAGCGGCACCAGGAGGTCGGCCGGGACCCCGAGGTAGCCGAGCTCGGCGGCGATCGCGACGTTCTTCTGCATGCTCATGCCGAGGAGGGCGACCCGCCGCCCCTGGGTCGCGGCGAGCGTGAGGACCTGCTGGATCCGGTGGATGTGCGACGCGAAGGTCGCGACGATGATGCGCCCGGGCGCGCGCGCAAACCGCTCCGCGAGCGCCCGCCCGACCTCCACCTCCGAGCGCGTGTGGCCGGGCCGGTCGACGTTCGTGGAGTCGGAGCAGAGCACGAGCACGCCCTCGGCGCCGAGCTCGGCGAACCGCCGGTAGTCGGGCGTCTCGCCGTCGAGCGGGCTCGGATCGAGCTTGAAGTCTCCCGTGTGCACGAGCGTGCCGACCGGCGTCCCGATCGCGAGGCCGACGCCGTCCGCGATCGAGTGCGTGACACGGATCGGCTCGACGATGAACGGGCCGATCTCGATGCGGTCGCGCGGCCGGATCGCCCGAAGATCGGCACCCTCGTCGAGCCCGTGCTCGCGGAGCCGCTCGGCGACCAGCGCGAGCGTCAGCGGCGTGCCGAAGACGGGTACGCGCGCCTGCCCGAGCAGGTAGGGCAGCGCGCCGATATGGTCCTCGTGGCCGTGGGTCAGGAAGACGGCGCGGAAGCCGTCCCGCTTGGCGAGCGCGTAGGTGAAGTCGGGGATCACGCGGTCGATGCCGGGCAATTCGTCGGCGTCGGGGAACATGAGCCCGCAGTCGACCGCGATGAGATCGTCGCCGGACTCGACGAGCATCATGTTGAGGCCGATCTCGCCGAGCCCGCCCAGGGGGATCAGCCGGACGGTCGGCTCGCTCAGAGGCTCCACGGAGACTCCTTTCGGTCGAGCGGCTCTATGGTAGCACCGGGGTGAGCGGGCCGGAACTTCCTCGGGGCGTCGACGCCCCGCTCCGAGGCTCTAGAACGCGGCCTCGGCCTCCAGGCGCTCGAGGAGGGCGCGGGTGTAGCGTTCGAACTCCGTCCGCTCGGCGCGCGGGATGGGGTCGCCGGGGATGAACTTCTCACCGAGCGGATTGACGCGTCGGCCGCCCTTGATCACCTCGTAGTGGAGATGCGGCCCGGTGCTCAACCCGGTCGAGCCCACGTAGCCGATCACTTGCCGCTGGTTCACCCGCGTCCCCGCACGGACGTCGTGGCCGAACCGGGAGAGATGGGCGTAGAGGGTCTGGTACCCCGAGCGGTGGCGGACCCGCACCGCGAGGCCGTAGCCGCCGTCCCATCCGGCGTGGGACACGGTCCCGTCGGCGACCGCCCGGACCGGCGTGCCCGGCGGCGCGGCGTAGTCAACGGCGAGGTGGGGCAGCGTGCCGCCCAGAATCGGGTGGGGGCGCGCGTACGTGAACCTCGACGTGATGCGCGAGAACTCGAGGGGCGACTTGAGGAAGCTCTTCTTGAGCGAGCGCCCCTCGGGGTCGTAGAAACTGTAGCGGCCCTCGCCGCCCGCCGCGAACCCGACGCCCGAGATGACGCGACCGTTGCTCACGTACTGAGCGACGCGGATCCGGCCGTAGTTCACGAAGCGGTCGCCCGCGTAGCGCTTCTCGACCAGGAGACGGAAGCGGTCCCCCGTCCGGGTGTCGGCGGTGAAGTCGAAGTCCCACTCGAAGATGTTGACCAGCGCCATCACGAGCTGTGGGGACTCACCCACGTCGTCGATCGCCTCGAAGAGCGAGCTCTTCACCTCACCGTGCACCGCCGCGACGCGCACGTCGGGCTCGGTCTCCGCACGCGTGATCCCCCAGCTTCCATCCTCGCGTGCGGCCGCGAAGCGCACCCAGGGGCTCGGGGCGTAGCGGACCTCGATCGGCTCGCGGCGGAAGTTCCACGTGACCTCGAGCCTGCTGCCGGGCCGGAGCTTCCGGAGCTCCGCGCCGTTCTTCGCGAAGAGGGTCGCGAGCTCGGCGGCCATGCGCGCGCGGAGGCCCGCGCTCATGAGCGCGCCCGCGAAGTTGTCGCCGGGCCTGATCTCGACGCTGCGGGTCGCGGCCGGGGCCGTGGGCGGGATGGCGAGCGGCGGGGGCGGCGACAGCAGCACCGGGCCCGGCGCGTCCGGCCAGAGGTAGAGGCGCGCCGACGCCGCGAGTGAGGTCAGGCTTGCGGCGAGGAGCGCCGCCACGACGGCGCTGCGATTCTCCATGGGCCTCATCATAGCCGGCGCGCGAGCCCTGCAAACTCAAGAATTGTGAGGGTTTCCGCCCGCCGGCCGGGGTCGACCCCAGCCGTTGTGGTCGCCTTCCGGACCACCTCAAGCGGCAGGCCCAGGCCGGCGGCCAGCGCGTTCGCGAGCGTCTTGCGCCGCTGCGCGAACGCGGCGCGGACGACCGCGTGAAAGCGGCGCTCGTCCGCCAGGGGGACGCACGGCCCGGGGCGGACGCGCAGGTGCAGGACCGCCGACTCCACCTCGGGCGGCGGGCGGAACGCGCCCGGCGGGACGCGGAGCGCGACGCGCACGTCGCAGTAGAGCTGGGTGAGGACCGAGAGGCTGCCGTACGTCTTGCTGCCCGGCGGCGCCGCCACGCGCTCGGCAACCTCGCGCTGGAGCATGAGGGCCATCTCGTCGATGGCGGTCCGGGCGGCGATCAGCGCCGCCAGGATCGGCTTCCCGACGCTGTACGGCAGATTCCCGACGACGAGCGCGCGCCCGCCGGGGGGACGCGCGAGCGCGCCGTAGTCCCACGCGCGCGCGTCGGCCTCGACCACCTCGACCGACGGAATGCGGGCGCGCAGCCGCGCGACGAGCCCGCGATCGATCTCGAGGGCGACGACGCGGCCGGCGCGGCCCGCGAGCTCGCCCGTGAGCGCGCCCTCGCCGGGGCCGATCTCGACGACGAGGTCCCCCCGCGCGGGCGCGACGAGGTCGACGATCGCGCGGGCGACCCCGGCGTCGCGGAGGAAGTGCTGGCCGAGCGCGCGCCGCCTAGTCGCGTGCACGCCCCCGCGCCTTGAGGTCGGCCTGGAGGGCCGCGTACACCCGGCGCGCCTCGGCGATCGTCGTCTCGCGGGCGCCCGAGTTGTCGATGACGTAGTCCGCCAGCTTCGCCTTCTCCGCGACGGGCATCTGGCTCCGCATCCGCTGCTCCGCCGCCGCGGCGCCCAGCGCGTCGCGCGCCGTGAGGCGCTGGGCCTGCGTCGCCGCGTCCGTGACGACCACGACGAGGCGATCCATGGCCGTGGAGTTCCCGCTCTCGATCATCACGGGGGCGTCGAAGATCACGAGGCCGGCGAAGTCGCGCGCCTCGAGCTCGGCGAGCGTCCGCGCAAACCGCTCCCGGATCCGCGGGTGGGTGATCGCCTCGAGGCGCTTCTTCGCGTCGGGAGCGGCGAAGACGATCGCGCCGAGCTTCTGGCGGTCGAGCAGCCCGTCGGGCCGGAGGATCCCGCGCCCGAACGTCGCGACGATCTCGTCGTACGCGGGCTCGCCGGGGACCACCACCTCGCGCGCGAGCACGTCGGCGTCGATGATCACGGACCCGAGCCGCCGGAAGACCTCGGCGACGGTGGATTTGCCGGTCGCGATGCCCCCCGTCAGCCCCACGAGGAGGAACCTCCGCGTCATACCTCCGCCCAGTCCGCGCCCGACTTCACGTCGACGACGAGGGGGATCTGGAGCGGCAGCGCCAATTCCATGATTTCCCGCGCGAGCGCCTCGACGGCGGCGACCTCCTCGGGCGGCGCCTCGAAGAGGAGCTCGTCGTGGACCTGCAGCAGCATCCGTGCGCGCAGGCGGCGCGCCTCGAGCGCCGCCTGCATCCGCACCATCGCGATCTTGATCATGTCGCTCGCGGTGCCCTGGACCGGCGCGTTCATGGCCATGCGCTCGGCCGCGTTGCGCGCGATGGGGTTCGCGCTCCTGAGGTCGGGCAGGTACCGGCGGCGGCCCAGCAGCGTGGTGACGAAGCCGTGCTCGCGCCCGAACGCCAGCGTCGCGTCGATGAACGCGCGCACGCGGGGGTGGGCCGCAAAGTAGTCGTCGATGTAGCGCTGGGCCGCCTTCTGGTCGATCTTCGTCGCCTGCGAGAGGCCGAAGGCCGAGACGCCGTACAGGATCGCGAAGTTGGCGCTCTTGGCGATCGTCCGCTGGAGCGGTGTGACCTCCGCGGGGGGGAGCCTGAACACTTCCGACGCCGTGCGCGTGTGGATGTCCTCGCCCCGCCGGAAGGCCTCGATGATCGCGGGATCGCCGGACAGATGCGCGAGGATTCGGAGTTCGATCTGCGAGTAGTCGGCGGCGACGAACCGCCAGCCCGCCGCCGGGATGAACGCGGCACGGATCCGCCGGCCGAGCTCGGTCCGGATCGGGATGTTCATGAGGTTCGGGTCCTGCGAGGAGAGCCGCCCCGTCGTGGCCACGAGCTGGTTGAACGTCGTGTGGATGCGCCCGGTGCGCGGGTCGATGAGCGCCGGCAGGGTGTCGGCGTAGGTCCCCTTGAGCTTGGCCAGCGTCCGATGCTCGAGGATCTTCGCGGGCAGCGGGTGGCCGAGCGCGAGCTCGGTGAGGACGTCGGCGTCGGTCGAGTAGCCCGTCTTCGTGCGGCGGAGCGCGGGCAGCCCGAGCTTCTCGAAGAGGATGTGCGCGAGCTGCTTCGGCGACGCGATCGTGAACTCCTCGCCGGCGAGCTGCCAGATCTCCCGCGTCAGGTTGTCGAGGCTCCGCTCGAGCTCCTTCGCGAACGCCTCGAGCCGCGCGGGATCGACGCGGATGCCGTGGCGCTCCATGCGCGCGAGCACCGGCACGAGCGGGCGCTCGATCTCCTCGTAGACCTTCCAGAGCTCCTTGTCCCGGAGCTCCGCCGCCACGTGCTCCCAGTAGCGATGGACCCACCTCGCGCGCTCCGCGAGCACCCGCCCCAGCTCCGCGTCGTCTACGGCGGGTGCCGGGGCGGGCTCCGAGCGAGTGTCGTCCCGAGCGGAGGAGCCTGCCCCGGCACCCGCCGGCGCCGGAAGCGGGGGCGGGCACTCGCCGAACGCTTCGAGGCACAGCTCCTCGAGGCGGTACGCCGAGCGGGCCGGATTGAGGAGATACGCGGCGACCGCACTGTCCTGGATCGGCGGGAGCGCCACCCCGTGGGCGAGCCACGCCTCGACGAGCGGCTTCGCGTCGTGAACCCGGACTTCAAGGTCGCCGAGCGGGACGGCGTCGGGCGACGGGACCCGCGCGGCCCCGGCGGCCGGATGGAAGACGGCGATCCCCGCGAGGCGCGGGTCCGGTGGCCGGGCGTTGCCCGCCCAGTCGAGGGCGAGCGGCGCGCCGGCGGGGAGGGAGGCGAGCCACGCCGCGACCGCGGCGCGATCCGGGAGGACGGTGACGGGCGCCCCGCTGACGGCGGCGACCGGTGCCGGGAGGTCTTTCAGGAGCCGCGTGAACTCGAGCTCCATCCAGAGGGCCCGAAGCTTCGTCCAGTCGGGCTCGCACCGGCGGGCCGTCTCGAGGTCGAACGCGAGCGGCACGTCCCGGTTGAGCGTCGCCAGCTCGCGGGAGAGGAACGCGTCCTTGCGCCCGGTGGCGAGCGTCTCGCGCAGCTTGCCGGGGACGAGCGGCAGGTTCTCGTAGAGTCGCTCGACCGAGCCGAACTGGCCGATGAGCTTCACGGCCGTTTTCTCCCCCACCCCGTGAACGCCCTTGATGTTGTCGATCGCGTCACCCATGAGCGCCAGCACGTCGGCGATTTGCCCGGGCTCGACGCCCCACCGCTCGCGCACCTTCGCCTCGTCGTACAGGACGGGCTCCCCGGTGCGGCCCGAGACGGAGAGGACGCGCACGCGCGGGCCGACGAGCTGGAGGAGATCCTTGTCACCGGTGACGATCACGACCTCGAGGTCGGGCCGCTCGAGGGCGCGGGCGACGAGGGTGGCGAGGACGTCGTCGGCCTCGAAGCCCGCGACCTCGATCACCGGGATCCGGAGCGCCTCGAACAGGCGCTGGACGTAGGGGAGCTGCCGAACGAGGTCGTCGGGCATCGCCGCGCGGGTCGCCTTGTACTCGGCGGAGAGCGCGTCCCTGAACGTGGGCCCGGGGGGGTCCCAGGCGACCGCGAGGTAGTCGGGCTGCTCCTCGCGGCAGAGCTTCCAGAGCATCGTGCTGAGGATCAGCACCGCCTGCGTCGGGATCCCCTTGGAGGTCGAGAGGTAGCCGACCGCGTGGTAGGCGCGGAAGAGCTGCGAGTGACCGTCGACCACGTAGAGCGTCTTCACGCCAGGCTCCACCGGTCGCCGTCCTCGTAGACCGCGGGCTCGCAGTGTGGAACGTCGGCGGCGACGCGCGCGAGATTGGCTCGGAGCTCGCGCTCCGCCCATGGCACGGAGGACGGCGCTCCGCGCCCCCACAGCTCGCGGAGGGAGAGCACGATACAGCCGTCGCGGTCGCACCCCACCGCGACGAACCGATTCGCCGCGACCGAGAGCGCGGTCAGCGCGCACACGAAGCTCGCGACCTCCTCGTGGTCGTCGAGGCAGAGCTCCCCCTCGATCGCACGCCGGGGGACGAGCGATTCGACGAGCCTCCGGAGCTTTCGCGGGATCACGGGGTCGCCTGGAGGCCAATTGTAAAGCGTGTCGGTCCACTTCCGTCGCCGCCGGGCCGCTCGCGGGTAATCCGCCTCGTCGCAGAGCACGCCCAGGAAGAGATTCGGGAACGCCTCGACGATCGCCCGCGCGTGGATCGCGGGCACGTGCGCCGCGGGCCTGACGCGGCGCTCGCGCAAGACAAAGTTGGCGAGCCGTGTCGCGTGGGCGTGCAGGTCCCGGCCGCTTCCCCCGTTCGTCGGGCCCGGCTTTCCGCGGCGCGCGAACGCGCCGCGACTCAGCAGGCTCTCGGCGCAGCGATAGCGCGGCGTCGGGTCGAGCCGGGGAAGGAGCGGCCCGTCGATCGCCACGGCGCTGAGCTCGACCTCGCGGTCGGGCAGCACGCGTCGGAGCACGTCGCGACGGTCGGGCTCGTCGCGGCCCGCGTTGTGACACGTCCAGCGGACCGCGCGAGCGTCCCACGCGAGCCCGCAGAACCCGGTCGTCTTCCGGCGCGCGCTGTAGCCGACGTCGATCCCGAGCACGCTGCCGCGTTCGGGCAACCGGCCTCGACTCCTCACGCCATGGACTCGAGGTACGCCGCCCGGACCGCTTCCCTGCACGCGCCGTAGGCGTCGAGGAACGCCTGGCGCGACGGGAAGCCGAGCGCGCTCGCGACGCGCGCGGGCATCGGCCCGGCCAGCTCGAGCGTGTCGCTCGGCCGCGCGCCGAGCAAGCGCAACGCGGCCCAGACGCGGCGGAGGAACCGGTGGTGGTCGGCGAGCTCGGCGGCGCGCGCCGGCGGGAGGGCGCCGGCCCGGGCGAGCCCGCGAAGCGCGGCGGCGGTGGCCGGGGCGCGCGCCTCGACGCGGTCCCCGCCGTGGACGAGCTGGAGCGCCTGCGTGAGGAACTCGACGTCCACGAGCCCGCCCCGCCCGTACTTGACGTTCGAGCGACCGCGCGTCTCCCGGCCGAGCTCGACCTCCATGCGCTTGCGCACCTCGGCGATCTCCTTCAGCTGCGCGCGCGGCAGCGGTGTCCCGTACACGACCCGGCGGAGGGCGGCGCGCACGCGCCGCGCGAGCCCGGGGTCCCCCAGGACGAGCCGCGCGCGCGTCAGCGTCTGGCGCTCCCAGAGGTCCCCGTACTCCGCATAGTAGCGCTCGAGGGCGGCGACGCTCGACGCGAAGCCGCTCCCCTTGCTACCGGGCCGGAGCCGGAGGTCCACGGGGAACGCGACGCCCGCGGCGGTGATGTCGCCGAGCGCGCTCGCCGCGCGCTCCGCCGCGAGGCTGTAGAACCACGAGGCGTCGATCGGATCGCCGCCGTCCGTCCGTCCCTCGTCCCCCGTCACGACGAAGATGTCGAGGTCCGAGCCCGTGCAAAGCTCGCGACCGCCGAGCTTGCCGAGCCCCACGACGACGGCGGGGATGAACCGCCCCTCGGCGTCTCTTGGCACGCCGTGGCGTGCGACGAGCGGCTCGAGCGTCAGGAGCCAGCCCGCCGCCAGCACGGCTTCGGCGAGCGCCGTCATCTCGCGCGCGTAGGCCTCGATCGTCGTCAGGCCGGAGAGGTACCGCCACACGATCGTCAGCTCCTCCGCCTGCTTGACACGGCGCAGCCGGTCCCGCCGTTCCCCGGGTCCGAGCCCCGAGGCGAAGACCTGGGCCACCGCGGCGCGGTACGCCGGCCTCGCCTTGCCCCGGAGGAGCCGCTCGGGCGCCGCGAGCGAGGCGAGGAGCTCGGGCTGGGCGATGAGGAGCTGCGTCAGGAGGTCGCCACCCGCACACACACGGACGAGCCCAGTGAGAAGCTCGGGGCGGTCCGCGAGCAGCTCGACGAGCCCAGCGCGCGGGCCGGCGGCCGACAGGAAGCGCTCGAACTGGTTGAGCGCCTCGTCGGGGTCGGCGCTCTTCCAGAGGGCGTCCAGGAGCATCGGGTAGAGGCGCTCGAGCGCCGCGCGGAGCTGGCCCGCGTACGGCACGAGCGGGCGCCCCTCGAGGATGCGCTCGAGGTTGTGGCGCGCGCGCTCGGGGTCGGCGAACCCCGTGGCGCGGAGCGCCATGACGCTGGGCCGCCGAACCGCGCCACGCCGTGCCTTTTGCGGGCCGCCCCGGGCGCGCCCCGGCCTCCCCGACCGCGCCTGGCTCAGGCCACCCACGGAGTCTTCCGGCCTCGCGGCCCCCGCTCCAAAGAACGCGCGGAAGGCGCGGTGCACGGCGGCGGTGATCTGGCGGTGTCGCGCCCGGAACGCGCGCGCCGCGGAGGCCGGCGGCCCGACGAAGCCGACACGCCGGGCGAGCCGCCCGAGCTCGAGCGGCGACGCCGGCAGCGTGTGGGTCTGGAACTCGTGGAGGATCTGCAGCCGATGCTCCACGGTCCGCAAGTGCACGTACGCCTCCGAGAGCATCCGGCCGAGGTCGGGGACCAGGTACCCGCGCTCGGTCAGTCGGAAGGTCGCCTTCAGCGTGTTGCGCTCACGCAGCCACGCGTCCTCGCCGCCGTAGAGGAGCTGGAGCGCCTGGACGAGGAACTCGACCTCACGGATCCCGCCGCGCCCGAGCTTGACGTTGGTCGCCGTGCGGCCCGCCTCGATGAGCGTCCGGTCGATCTGCCCCTTCATCGCGCGGATCGCCGGGACGATCCGAGCGTCGAGGCCCGGCCGGTAGACGGCCTCGCGCGCCAGCTCCATGAAGCGCGCCCCCACGCGGAGGTCGCCGGCCGCGACGCGCGCCTTGATGAGCGCCTGGCGCTCCCAGAGCTCGGCGCGGTCCCGGTAATAGTCGCGGTACCGGTCGAGCGACAGGACGACGGCGCCCATCCGCCCCTCGGGCCGGAGGCGCAGGTCGACGCGGAACGCGTAGCCCTCGTCCGTGACCTCCTCGAGGAACGCCACGACCCCCCGGCAGACGCGCGCGAAGTACTCGCCGTTGGGGACGCGGCCGTGGCGGCCGCCCGTCGTCTCGCCGTCGGCCCCGTAGGCGAACATGAGGTCGATGTCGGACGAGTAGTTGAGCTCCTCGCCGCCGAGCTTCCCCATCGCGACGACCGCCACGCCGGTCTCCGCCCCGGTCGCGTCGCGCGGCGCGCCGTACGCGACGCGCGCCGCGGCCTCGGCGAACGCGAGCGCTTCGGCGAGGCACGCGTCGGCGAGGTGCGCCAGCTCCGCGGTCGTCACGGCGAGGTCGGCGTCACCCAGAAGGTCTCGCGCGCCGATGCGCAGCAGGTGGCGGTACTTCACGCGGCGCAGCCCTCGCATCCGCGCCTCGCGCGTCTCGAAGGGGGCGAGGGCCTGGGCGAGCTCTGCCGCGAGGTCCTCCGGCAGCCAGACCCGCATCGTGCGCGGCTCGAGGAGCCAGGCGAGTGCCTGCGGCCGGCGGCGGAGCGCGTCGGCGAGGAACTGGCTCGAGCCGAGGACGCGCACGAGCAGGGGCAGCGCGCCGGGGTGCTGGGCGAGCGTCGCGTAGAGGACGGACCGGTCGACCACGGCCGCATGGCGCTCCAGGTTGTTGAGCGCCATGTCGGGATCGGGCGCGGCCTCGAGGGCGGCGAGGAGCCGCGGGACGGTCGGCGCCAGCAGCTCCGCGTCCCGCGGGGTCGGCGTGAGGCCGTCGAAATTCGCCAGCGCGGCGGCCGGATCGGCGAATCCGAGCCGGCGGAAGTCCCGCTCGGTGGGGTTCAGACGGCCGACTCGCCCGTCTCTCCGGTCCGGATGCGGATCGACTCGTTGATCGGGAGCACGAACACCTTCCCGTCGCCGATGGAGCCCGTCTTTGCGGCGCCGACGATGGTCGCGACGACCTTGTCCACCAGGCTGTCGGCGACGACGACCTCGATCTTCACCTTCGGGAGAAAGTCCACGGTGTATTCGGAGCCACGGTAGAGCTCGGTGTGGCCCTTCTGCCGGCCGAAGCCGCGCACCTCGGTCACGGTCATGCCGACGACGCCGAGCTCCGTCAGCGCCTCCTTCACGTCGTCCAGCTTGAACGGCTTGATGATGGCCTCGATCTTTTTCATCTCAGACCTCCTCAAGGATCGAGATCGCAAGCGCCGAGACGTGCGAGCTGACGCGTTTCAGGTTCGTCAGGACATCCAGGTGGATCTCCGACGTCTCGATGGACTCGGCGAGGCCGGCGCGCAGCCGTCCGAGGTGGGACTCGCGCAGATCCCGCTCGCGGTGCCGGACCACGGGGCGCTGGTCGAGGACTTCCTGCGCCAGGCCGCGGTCGTTGGCGGCGAAGGCGGCGATGGCCCGCTCGAGGTTCTTTCCGACCAATCCGTGGAACTCCTGGATCTCCGCCCAGCCCGCGTCGGAGAACCGCCGTCCCTGGTAGAGCTTCTTCCGGGCGAGCTCCATCAGGTTCTTGTCGATGATGTCACCGATGTTCTCGAGGTTGCCGATGAAGGAGATCAGCGCGATCTCCTTGCGCGAGAGGTCCGGGCCCATCGCCGCGCGACCGAGGCGGGTGAGGAAGAGCTTGATCTCGCGCTCGAGGAAGTCGACCTGGTCGTCGCGCCGCGACACGTCCTCGAGGAGCTCCGCGTTGTCGCTCGCGAAGACCACCGACACGTCGCGGAGCATCGCCTGCACCACGTCCGCCATCCGGAGCGCCTCGCGGGTCGCCTGGCCGAAGGCCAGGGCCGGCTGCTCGAGGGCCCGCTCGTCCAGGTAGCGAGCGCGGAACGGGCTGTCGCCCTCCTGGGCGTCCGGCACGAGCGATTCGATCGCGCGCGACGCCCACGGGGTGAAGGGCAGGAACACGAGGCTGATGCCGATGTTGAAGAGCGTGTGGGCGTTCGCGATCTGGCGCGCGGGCTCCGCGGCGGTGCTCGCCACCACGGTGGTGAAGGGGCCGAGGAACGGGAAGACGAGCGCGACCCCGAGGAGCTTGAAGGCGATGTGGGCGACGGCCACGCGCTTGGCCTCGGCGCCCGCGCCGATCGACGCCGTGAGCGCGGTGACGCAGGTGCCGATGTTCGCGCCGAGCACGACCGCGACGGCCCCGAGGAGGCTCAGCAGCCCCTGGTGGGCGAAGGCGAGCGCGAGTCCGAGGGTCGCGGCCGACGACGTCACCAGCGCGCTGAACGCCGCGCCGACGAGGACGCCGAGCACGGGGTTGCCCGCGATCGCGTCGAGGAGGTCGACCGCGAGGGGGCTCGCCTTGAGCGTTCCGGCGTTGTCGAGGATCAGCTTGAGCCCGAGGAACAGGAGGCCGAGCCCGAGGAGGGCCTGCCCGACGTCCTTCAGCACCCGCCGCCGGGCGACGAACGTCGTCGTGAAGCCGAGGCCGACGAGCAGCGGCGAGTAGTCGGTGACGCGGAAGGCGATGAGCTGCACCGTGAACGTCGTGCCGATGTCGGCGCCCAGGATCACCCCGAGCGTCTGGCGGAACGTCATGAGGCCCGCGGCGACGAAGCCGATCAGCATGAGCGTCGTGGCCGCCGAGGACTGGATGATCGCGGTGATGGCCGCGCCCGAGACGACGGCGAGGACCCGGTTGCGCGAGAGCCCGGTCAACAGGCTCCGCAACCGACCGCCGAACGCCCGCTGGAGTGCCTCCCCGCTCAGGCGGATGCCGTAGAGCAGGAGCGCCATCCCGCCAAACAGCGCGAGCAACACCATCATGACGCACGACCTCCGTCGGGGACGGGGGGCGCGCCGAGCGACGTGGGCGGCCCTGAGCGTGGGGCGTCCCCCACCCTCGACGTCTCGAACCACATGGAGCGCGGGATCGGCGGGAGATGGGCGGTGTCGTTGACGCACACGAGCCGCGGGGGCTCCGCGATCGACAGCGAGCCGTTGTCGATGCGGAGCCGCCAGAGCGCGTTGAGCGAGACGCCCAGCAGATGGCAGAGGTAGACGCTGATCACGCCGCCGTGGGCGACGACCAGCACGTCGTCGCCGTTCCGATGGCTGGCGCCGATCCGCTCGATGGCGCGCCCCACCCGGGCCGAGACCTCCGGGAGCGCTTCGCCACCGGGCGGCGGGCAATCGAGCGGCGCGCGGACCCACGCGTGGTACGGGTCCCCGTCGAGGGCGCGGACCTCGTCCACCGTGCGTCCCTCCCACTCCCCGAGTGAGAGCTCGCGGAGGTCCGGCAACGGTGTCCGCGGGATCGCGGTCCCCGCGAGCGCGATCGCGGCCGTCTCCAGCGCGCGGCGCATCGGGCTCACGTACGCCGCGGCCACGCGATAGCCACGCCGAACCGCGCGCCCCAGCGCCTCGGCCTGGGCGCGCCCGGTGTCGGAGAGCCCGACGTCGTTGGCGCCCTGGAAGCGCCGCACCCGATTCCACTCCGACTGGCCGTGGCGCACCAGCAGAAGCCTCACCGACGCCTCCGCGCGGCGATCCAGTCCTGGGCCGCGCGAAGGCGCGCGAGCGCCTCCTCGCGCCCCAGCAGGGCGAGGACCTCGAAGAGGGGCGGCGACGCCGTGCCCCCGGTGAGCGCCAGGCGGGTGAGCTGGGCCAGGTCGACGAGCTTGAGCCCGAGCTCCGCGCCCAGGTCGCGGTACAGGCGCTCGAGCGCGTCGGGAGTGAAGCTCGGCAGCGTCTCGAGCCGGGCGACGATCGCCGCGAGCCGCCCCGCACCCGCCTCGGTGAAGTACGTGTCCGCCGCCTCGCGCGCGTAGTCACGCGGGCGCTCGAAGTAGAAGCGGCCGACCTCGAGCAGTTCGCGGAACGTCTTTCCGCGCTCCTTGAGGGTCGGCAGCACGCGCGCGACGTACGCACGGTCGCGGGGCCCGTCGAGTCCGACCGCCGGGAAGAACGGCGCCACCGACGCGGCGAGCTCGTCCGCGTCCATCCGCTTGATGCACTGGTGCGAGAGCCACTCGAGCTTCGCGTGGTCGAAGACGGCGCCGGAGGAGGCGACGTCCTTGATGTCGAAGAGCTCGATCAGCTCCTCCCGCGTGAAGATCTCCTGGTCGCCGTGGGACCAGCCCAGACGGGCCAGGTAGTTGACCATCGCCTCGGCGGGAATTCCCGCGTCACGGAACGCCTGGACGGAGGTCGCGCCGTGGCGCTTCGAGAGCCGGCTCCGGTCCGGTCCCAGAACCATCGAGACGTGCGCCATCTCGGGGATGGGGTAACCGAGGGCTTCGTAGCAGAGGATCTGCTTCGGCGTGTTCGGCAGGTGGTCGTTCCCGCGGATCACGTGGGTGATCCGCATCGTCACGTCGTCGACGACCACGCAGAAGTTGTACGTGGGCGTCCCCTCGGTGCGGACGAGGATCCAGTCGTCGAGCTGGCTGTGGTCGAACGTCACCGGGCCGTGGATCAGGTCGTTCACGACCGTCGCGCCCTCGTCCGGGATCCTGAGGCGGAGCGCGCCCGCCGCGAGGCCGCGCGCGCGACACCGTCCCGAGTACCGGAAGGTCTCCTTGCGCGCCTGCGCCGCCCGGCGCTCGCGCTCCAGCTCCGCGGGCGCGCAGTCGCAGTAGTAAGCGCGGCCGGCGGCGAAGAGCCGCTCGGCGTGCTCGCGGTAGATCGCGAGCCGCTCGGTCTGGCGATAGCCGGGCGTCGGCGGCCCCTCGTCCCAGGGGAGGCCGAGCCACTCGAGCGCCTGGAGGATCGCGGCGACGTTCGCGTCGGTCGAGCGCGAGCGGTCGGTGTCCTCGATCCGGAGGACGAAGGCGCCGCGGTGGTGGCGCGCGTAGAGCCAGTTGAACAGCGCGGTGCGCGCGCCGCCGACGTGCAGGTGTCCCGTCGGGCTCGGCGCGAAGCGCACACGGACGGCGCCGGTCACGTCAGTCCCGACGCGAACGGCGCGCAGCCGACGAGCGGATCGCGACGTGGTTTCTCACGCCGCCATTCTACCCCAGCCGCGCACCCGGGACGGCCCGGCGGCCCGCGTCGCCCGGCTACAAACGGATGACGTGTGGGGCGGGCAGAACGTCCGCGGTCGCGTTGCGGGTGTCGATCACGAGGCGCGCCTCCCGCACGATCGCCCCCCAGTCGTACCCGTTGTGCGGCGTGAGGATCAGCACCACGTCGCGACCCGCGAGATCGGCGTCGCGCCAGGCGATCGACTCGAGCGTCGTGCGCTCGAGCGTGAGCGACGGCACGAACGGGTCGTGGTAGACGGCCGCGGCGCCCTTCGTGAGGAGGGTCTGGAGGATCTCGATCGCGGGCGAGTCGCGCGTGTCGGCGACGTTCGCCTTGTAGGCCACGCCGAGGGCGAGGATGCGTGCGCCACGGACCGCGCGGCCACGCTCGTTGAGCGCGTCGGTGACGAGCTGCACGACGTACGTCGGCATCTGGCGGTTGATCTCGTCGGCAAACGCGATGAAGCGCGGCTCGTAGCCCTCGAGGCGCACCCGCCACGAGAGGTAGTGGGGATCGCTCGGCAGGCAATGCCCGCCGAGGCCCGGCCCGGGGTAGAAGGGCATGAAGCCGAACGGCTTCGTCGCGGCGGCGCCGATCACCTCCCACACCGAGATGCCGAGGCGGCGGCACATGATCGCGAACTCGTTCACCAGGGCGATGTTGACCGAGCGGAAGGTGTTCTCGAACAGCTTGACCATCTCGGCCGTCTCCGGCCCGGACACCGGGACGACCTGCCGCGTGATGCGCGCGTAGAGCGTCGCCGCCAGCTCCAGGCACGCCGGCGTGAGGCCGCCGACCACCTTGGGGATCTCCCGCAGCGTGTAGCGGCGGTTCCCCGGGTCGATGCGCTCGGGCGAGAACGCGAGGAAGAAGTCCTCCCCGGCCCTGAGCCCGCGGGCCTGGAAGCGCGGCAGCAGGATCTCCTGCGTCGTGCCCGGGTAGGTCGTCGACTCGAGCACGACGAGCTGGCCGCGTCGGATCACGCCGGCGACCGCGTCGGCGGCGCTCACGATGTAGGAGATATCGGGCTCCTTCGACTTGCCGAGGGGCGTGGGGACGCAGATCAGGATCGCGTCGACGTCCTTGAGGGCGGCGACGTCGTCGGTGGCGGTGAGGCGCCCCGCCGTCACCAGACCGGCGAGGGTGCTGGTCGGCACGTCCTCGACGAAGCTCTCGCCCGCACGGACGCGCGCCACTCGCGTGGGATCGACGTCCAGGCCGATCACGGTCGCCCCTGACTCGGCGAACGCCACGGCCAGCGGCAGGCCCACGTAGCCGAGCCCGATGAGGCCGACGATCGGCGTCGCCGCGAGTCGCTGCGTGAGCGCCTCCGCCGTGGACGTCATATCCGCTCGCACGCCTTTCGCACGGCGGCGGCGACGGCGTCGACCTCGGCGTCGGTCAATTCCGCGAAGCACGGCAGGGACAGCACCTCGCGGGCGGCTCGCCAGGCCTCGGGGAAGCGGCGCTCGTCCCCGCCGAACAGGGGCTGATTCGGCACGGTGAGGGGATAGTGCACCGCGGTCCCCACGCCGAGATCGGTGAGCGCCTTGGCGAGCGCGTCGCGTTGCGCGTGGCGGACGGTGAAGAGGTGATAGACGTGCCGTGCCTGTCGACGCTCCACCGGGAGCCCGAGCGGCAGGTCGGTGAGGAGCTCGCGATACCGGGCCGCGACCCGTCGTCGGCGCTCCGTCCACTCCCCGAGCCGCTCGAGCTTCACGCGGAGGACGGCCGCCTGGAGCTCGTCGAGCCGGCTCGAGTAGCCGAGCTCCACGTGGCGGTAGCGGCCGCCGTCGCCGTGGTGCCTGAGGCGCCGCAGGCGCTCCGCGACGTCGTCGCGGTCGGTGAGCACCATCCCCCCGTCGCCGCACGCGCCGACGTTCTTCGTCGGATAGAACGAGACGCACGCCGCGTCTCCCCAGTTCCCAACTGGTTTCCCGGCCCACGTCGCGCCGATGGCCTGCGCCGCGTCCTCGAGGACGGCGAGCCCGTGCCGCCGCGCGAGGGCCACGATCGCGTCCATCGGCGCGGGGTGGCCGTAGAGGTGCACGGGGAGGATCGCTCGCGTCCGGGGCGTCAGCGCGCGCTCCGCCGCCGGGACGTCGAGCGTGTAGGTGGCGGGATCGATGTCGACGAAGACCGGTGTGGCACCCGCCATCACGATGGTCGAGGCCGAGGCGACGAAGGAGAACGCGGGCGTCAAGACCTCGTCACCGGGCCCGACGTCGAGCGCCACCAGGGCCAGGCGGAGCGCGTCGGTGCCGGACGCGACGCCGACCGCATGGCGGACGCCGCACGCGACGGCGACCTCGTGCTCGAGCGCGCGGCCTTCGTCGCCCAGGATGAACTGGCTCCGGTCGAGCACGCGGGCCATCGCCGCGAGGAGCTCTGTGCGGAGTCCCGCGTGCTGGCGGGTCAGGTCGATGAAGGGGATCACTTGAGGCGGGCTCCGGACTCGCTCGCACCGAGCCGCGTCGACAGCACGCCTCCGACGCCGAGCAGGTTGAGCGAGAAGCGGAACTCGTTGTCGGCCGTCTTGCCGGCGAACTCGGGGCTCCGGTTGATGTACTCGACCACGAGCGCCCAGCACTGGAACTTGAAGTCGGCGCCGAATCGGCTCTCGACGAAGGTGTCCGTGCGCGCGTCGTAGTTCGTGCTGACGCGGAGGGTAAGGTTCTTCGAGACCTCCGCGGCAATGCTCCCCTGGAGGAAGTTCACGGTGGCCCGCTCGGGGAGCGGGAGGCCCGGGTTGTACGTGCCCGGGATCTCGACCCAGTCCGGGACGAACGGCGTCCGGCGATCGAAGCGCGTCCCGACGGTGGCCGTCACGACGGGCAGGGTCACGGCCACGTCTGTGGTCCCCGCGACGAAGGCTCCATGCTCAACGTTGTAGCTTACATCACCCCGGAAGCGAAGCACCTTCGTCGGCTGAACGGTGAGGTCACCCGCGAGGTTCCCCCAGCGCCGGCCCTCGATGTCGTACGCGTGGGCCACGGTGAACCGGGCGAGCTCCTGCCGCACGGGCTCCGTGCCCTCCGGGCTCACGGTTCGCCCCCGCAGCCGGTTCGTGACCGAGTACTCGAGCCAGCTCGCCTCCGGGACCCGGTCGACGCGCTCATCCCAGATCGGCAGGCTGTAGAGGTTCTTGCCGAGGACGCGAATGTAGTGCACGCGCGGCTCGATCGAGTGCAGCAGCGCGTCGAAGCCGCCCGCACCACCGAGGGCGTAGACGCGCGTAGCTCGGGTCTCGAGGTCGGCGCCGAACTCGGCGAGCTGCCGGACGCGCTCCGTGTCGTCGGTGTGCTCGATGAAGATGTCGTGCTCGAACCCGGTGCTCGTGACCGTCCGGTCGTAGGCGGTCACGCGCCCGCCGGCGAACGGCGTCAGGGTGGCGTAGCCGGCGAGCGGGATCGGCCGCGAGAGCCGGGGCCGCAGGTCGGCCCGCGTGCCGTCGGAGCCGAGCTCGCGGTAGAAGTAAATGGCGCTCGCATCGACCTGGTAGAGGACGCCGGGGAGTCCCGGGAGCGGCTGCCGCACCCCCTGGATCGACAGCTCGGGGAGCCGCTGGAGCTCGACCGGGTGCGGTGTGGTGAGGTCCTGGTAGACGAAGACGCGGCTCACGAAGTTCCAGTCCTGCAGGGTCCGCGTGAGGGACACGTTCGACTCGGCTCGCTGTGCCGCCCGCCGCTGGAGCGAGTCTTCGTAGAGCCGGAGCACGCCGTCGTCGGACACGCCGTAGAGGTCCGCACGGAACAGGAACTCGGGCGCGATCTGCCAGCGGTGCTCGAGCCGCCCCCAACCCCGGTCGTCGTCGTGCTGCATGCTCTCGTGCACCCAGAACCCACCGAGGCCGCCGCGCTGCCGCTCCGACAGGATGTACCGGTACTCCGCCGAGCCGCCGACGCCACGACGCTCGAAGAAGTCGAGTCCGAGGGTGGCGTCCTGACTGTCCGAGATCGCCCAGAAAAACGGAATCTCGGCGAAGAACCCGCGCCGGCCCGACGTCCCGAACACGGGCGGCAGGAGGCCGGTCTGGCGCTCGCGCCGGATCGCCGCGGCGAAGAACGGGAAGAACGGCACCAGCGGGACACCCTTGGCCCAGAAGGACGCGTTCGTCCCGTAGATCAGGTCCTCGAGGTCCGCCGTGGCCGAGCCGAAGCGGAAGGACCACGCGGGCGACTCCCCGTCCTCGCACGTCGTGAAGATCCCGCGGCGGACGCGGTAGACGCCCTCCCCGACCCGCTCCAGGCGCTCACCCGCGATCCGGTAGGAGGGCGCGACGAGGATCCGACCGCGGTAGACGACGCCGGTGCCGGTCTTCACGTTGTACTCGACGCGCTCGCCCGTCAGCTGGTCGTCGCCGTCGTAGAAGATCACGCGCCCTTGTGCGACCACGTCGCCGGTCTCGCGGTTCAGCTCCACGCGATCGGCCAAGAGACGCGCGGTCCCGCGCGAGACCTCCACGTTGCCGCTGGCGACGAGGAGGTTGTCGGGGGCGACCTCCTCGATCCGATCCGCCAGGATCGTGACGTCGCCATTGGTCCGCACGGTCACGGAGCCGGGCGCCTGGGCGGCCGAGGGGAGCGGACCGGTGAGAAGGGCGCCGGCGAGGAGGAGCGCGGCCGCGGAGAGACCTCGCATCGGTGTCTGGAACGTCCCCGTCAGAAAAGGGACCCCATAGTATCAACTTCGACGGGGCAAGGGTCATCGCTCCCCGCGAGGTGTCTCCACACGTCGCCGATGAGGGAGAGCGAGCCGGCGACGCAGACGACCGGGCTCTTCGGCGAACGGCCGGCCAGCGCCAGGGCCTCGACCGGGGACGCGGCGAGCTCGACGCGCGGGACGGCGGGCGGGACAGCCGCGCGCAGCGCCGCCGGGTCGGCCGCGCGGCGGTTCGACGACGCGGTCAGGATGAGCCGGTGGGCGAGCGGTGCCAGCTCGGCCAGGATCGCGGGAGCGTCCTTGTCGCGCAGGATCCCCACCACGAACGTGACGGGGGCGGCGCCGAAATGGTCCCGCAGGGAGGTGGCGAGCGCGCGGGCACCGCCGGGGTTGTGCGCGCCATCGAGCACGAGCCATCCGCCGTCGCGCGCGAGGACCTGAAAGCGCCCCGGCCACCGGGCGCGCGCAAGACCCTGGCCGATCGGGGCGTCGCCGACGCCGAGGACGCGGGCCGCCGCGACCGCGAGGAGCGCGTTCTCGGGCTGGAAGCTCCCGAGCATGCCGAGCCGCAGGTGCGCGACGGACCAGCCGGGCCCGGCGCAGCTGATCCTCTGCCCGTCGAGGTCGCGATGCTCGACCGTCACCGACAGATCGCGGCCCGATACGAGGAGCGGGACGCCGACCTCGGTCGCACGCCGGAGGAGCACCGCCATCGCCTCGGGCGCCTGCGACGCCACGACGGCGACGCCCGCGCGGATGATCGCCGCCTTCTCGGCAGCGATCGCTGCGAGCGTGGTCCCGAGCACCGCCTGGTGATCGAGGTCGATGCGCGTGACGACGGTGACGGCCGGGACGCCCACGGTCGTCGCGTCGAGCCGACCGCCGAGCCCGACTTCGAGGACCGCGATATCCACCGCCTCGCGCGCGAAGTGGTCGAGGGCGAGCGCGGTCGCCGCCTCGAACATCGTGGCGTCCAGACGCGCCACCAGCGTGCCGAGCGCCTCCACGCCGTCGACCACGCTGTCCTCCGAGACGGGCTCGCCGTTGACACGGATCCGCTCTCGGAACGAGACGAGGTGGGGTGAGGTGTAGAGACCGACGCGGTGGCCGGCGGCCTTGAGGATCGCCGCCAGGATCGCGGCCACCGAGCCCTTGCCGTTCGTGCCCCCGACCTGGGCGAGCCGGTAGCGCCGCTCGGGGTGACCCAGCGCCGCGAGCAGCCCCTCGATCCGTTCGAGCCCGGGGCGCATCCCGGCGTGCTCGCCGCCGCGCAGGGCGAGCAGGCGAGCGACCGCCTCAGCGTAGGTCACGGCGGGCGAGTGGTTCGTCCGGCACGTACCCCGGGGGTCGAAGGGACCCGTTCCCGCCGACCCGCAACGAACCCCGCGTGCTTGGATGGAGCCCAGCCGCAACGGGGCAGCGTACGCGTGCCGCGTGGTCCCGCGACCCCCGGGGCACGTGCCGGACGGACCACTAGCCGGACCGGGGCGGCTCGCCGGCGAAGAACGCGAGGATGCGGCGGAGAGTCTCCTTGAGCTCGCGCCGGTCGACGATGAAGTCGATCTGACCGTGCTCGAGCAGGAACTCCGAGCGCTGGAACCCTTCGGGCAGGGGCTGGCGGATCGTCTCGGCGATCACGCGCGGCCCGGCAAAGCCGATCAGCGCGCGCGGCTCGGCGAGGATGACGTCGCCGAGCATCGCGAAGCTCGCCGTGACGCCACCCGTCGTCGGATCGGTCAGCACCGAGACGTACGGCAGCCGGCGCTCGCCGAGACGTTCGAGGGCCGCGGCGGTCTTGGCCATCTGCATGAGCGAGAGGATCCCTTCCTGCATGCGGGCGCCGCCCGACGCGGAGACGATGACGACCGGCAGGTGCTTGTCGATGGCGAGCTCGATCGCGCGCGTGAGCTTCTCACCCACGACCGACCCCATACTGCCGCCGAGGAATCCGAACTCGAACACGCACAGCACGCTCGGCAGGCCGCCGATCCGCGCCACTCCGGTGATGACCGCCTCGTCGGCCTTCGTCTTCTCCACGGCGGCGCGGATGCGGTCGCGGTATTTCTTGGTGTCCCTGAAGCCGAGCGGGTCCGTGGACTCCAGATTGGTGTCGCGCTCTTCGAACGTGCCCGGGTCCGCCAGGAGCGCGATGCGCTCGCGCGCGGAGACGCGGAAGGGGTAGAGGCACTTCGGGCAGACGCGCCCCGCGCGCTCCACCTCGGCGCGGTAGACGATCTCCTTGCACGAGTCACACTTGATCCACAGGCCCTCGGCGATGTGGACGCGGCTCGGCTTACCCTCGGATCCGTCGGTCTTGCGTCGGAACCACGCCATATACCTCGGAGGGGGGCTGCGCCCCCCTTCCGAACCTCCCCCCTTCGGTGGCGCCGGCAAAGCCGGCGCACGAACAGGCGATGACAACCCTAGGTGATCACAACCTTACCCTGAGCGGCTCCTTCAACGCCGCAATGAAGTCGCCGACGTCCTGCACAAGCGTCGGTGACTCGGCGCGCTCCTCGATCAGGCGCACGATGGCGGAGCCGACGATTACGCCGTCCGCGAGCCGCCCGACCGCGGCGACCTGGTCGGGATTGGCGATCCCGAACCCGACGCAGACAGGCTTCGTCGTCAGACGTCTGAGCGTGCGGATCTGCGCCGCGAGGTCGCGCGGCGACTCCCGCCGCTCGCCCGTGACGCCCGTCAACGAGACCACGTAGATGAAGCCGCGGCTCCGGCGGGCGATGAGGCGCACACGCGGCGGTGTGGAGGTCGGCGCCACGAGGTGGACGAGGTCGAGCCCCGCCGCCTCCGCCTCGGCCGCGAACGGGTCTGCCTCTTCAGGGGGCAGGTCGGCGACGATCACACCATCGACGCCCGCGTCGGCCGCCGTCTGCGCGAACGCCTTGAGGCCGAAGGCGAGGACCGGGTTGTAGTAGGTGAGGAGCACGAGTGGCACGGCCGTCTCCGCCCGGAGCGTCGCGACCGTCTCGAGCACCCGCGCGACGGAGGTCCCGCGCGCGAGGGCGCGCATGGCCGCGCGTTGGATGACGGGGCCGTCGGCGATGGGATCCGAGAAGGGCACGCCGAGCTCGACGATGTCGGCGCCGCGCGCGGCGGCCGCGCGCACGAGCCGCCGCGTGTCCGCGAGCGAGGGATCGCCCGCCGTCAGGTAAGCCACGAGCGCGCGCTCCCCGCGCCGCCGCAGCTCGGCGAAGACCGTCGCGAGCCGAGACGTTGCCGCGGGGGCCATTTAAGCAAGCGCCTTCGCCACGACGTGCACGTCCTTGTCGCCGCGGCCGGAGAGCCCGATGACGATCGCCCGGGACCTGGCGAGCGTCTTCGCCAGCCGCATCGCGTGGGCCACCGCGTGCGCGGACTCGAGGGCGGGCATGATGCCTTCCAGGCGCGTCAGCGCGCGGAACCCTTCGAGCGCCTCTTCGTCGGTGATCGAGACGAACTCGAACCGGCCTCCGTCGCGATAGTACGCGTGCTCGGGCCCGACGCCCGGGTAGTCGAGCCCCGCCGAGATCGAGTGCGCGGTGGCGATCTGTCCGTCGTCGTTCTGAAGCACGTAGCTCATGCAGCCGTGGAGGACGCCGACGCGGCCCGCCGTCATCGAGGCGCCGTGACGGCCCGTGGCGATCCCCTCGCCGCCCGGCTCGACGCCGATGATGCGGACGCGCCGGTCACCGAGGAACGGATGGAAGAGCCCGATCGCGTTCGAGCCGCCGCCCACGCACGCGACGAGCACGTCCGGGAGCCGCCCGAGCGCCGTCCGCGCCTGGCGCCGCGTCTCCCGGCCGATGACGACGTGGAAGTCGCGGACCATCATGGGGTACGGGTGCGGGCCCAGCGCAGAGCCGAGGAGATAGTACGTCGTCCGCACGTTCGTGACCCAGTCGCGCAGCGCCTCGTTGATCGCGTCCTTCAGCGTGCGGCTCCCCGCGTCGACGGGAATGACACGCGCGCCGAGGAGCCGCATGCGGAAGACGTTGAGCGCCTGGCGCTCGATGTCCTCGGCGCCCATGTACACCTCGCACTCGAGCCCGAGGAGCGCCGCCGCCGTCGCCGTCGCGACCCCGTGCTGTCCCGCGCCGGTCTCGGCGATCACGCGGCGCTTCTTCATGCGCCCAGCCAGGAGCGCCTGGCCGAGCACGTTGTTGATCTTGTGCGCGCCGGTGTGGCAGAGGTCCTCGCGTTTGAGGTAGATCCGCGCGCCACCGCAGTGCTCCGTGAGCCGCCGCGCGAAGTAGAGCGGCGTGGGGCGGCCCGCGTAGTCGGCGAGGAGCTCGGCGAACCGCCGCCTCCAGGTCGGGTCGCGCCGCGCCGCCCGGTACGCGCGCTCGAGCTCGAGGAGCGGGGCCATGAGCGTCTCCGGGACGAAGCGCCCCCCGAAGCGCCCGAAGCGGCCGTCACGGTCGGGGAGCGCGGTCATCGGACCCCCTTCGCCTCGGCGACGAACCGCCACACCTTGTCCGGGTCCTTGCGCCCGGGCTCGGCCTCGACGCCCGAGTTGACGTCGACCGCGTACGGGCGCGCCGTCGCGACGGCGCGGGCCACGTTCTCGGGCGTGAGGCCGGCGGAGAGGATGATCCGCCACTGCTGGCTGCCCAATTCGCGCGCGACCGTCCACTCGATCGGCTGGCGGGGCTCGCCCTCGCTCCAGCGGGCCGCGCTGTCGAGCAGGAGCGCGGCCGTGCACTTGCGGTAGCGCTCAGTCACGACCAGATTCAACACCGGCCGTCCGCCCAGCTCACCCAACGGCGCGAGCTTGATCGTCTTGATGACCGGCAACGGGTAGCCGTCGAGGTCCTCGGGCCGCTCGTCACCGTGGAACTGGAGCGCCCGAAGGCCGCACGCCTCGGCGATTGCCTTGACGTGGCCCGCGGGGTGGTCCCAGAAGACGCCGACCGGCGTCACGAACGGTGGGAGCGCGCGCACGATCGGCGCGACCCGCTCCGGCGTCACGAAGCGCGGCGTCTCTTCGACGAAGATGAACCCGAGCGCGTCGGCGCCCGCCTCGACGGCCGTCATCGCGTCCTCGAGGCGCGTGATCCCACAGACCTTCACGCGGACCATATTTATGGACTCGCCTCGCCGGCGGCCGCGGCTCGCACGACCATATTCATCGACTCGCCTCGCCTGCGGCTGCGGCTCGCACGACCATATTCATCGACTCGCCTCGCCTGCGGCTGCGGCTCGCACGACCACGGTCAGGGTGAAGGCTCGCCGCACGTCAATTCGCGGATCCGCGCACGGACGTCGCCGGCCGTGACGAGCCCCTCGCCGACGAGGATCGCGTGGGCCCCGGCCGCGACGACACGCCTGACCTGGGCCCCGTCGACGAAGCCGCTCTCGCTCACGACGATCGGCCCCGGCGGTATCCGCGGCAGGAGCTCGAGCGTCGTCTCGATCCGCGTCTCGAACGTGCGGAGGTCGCGGTTGTTGATACCGATGATCCGGGCGTCCGCCGCGAGCGCCGCGTCCACCTCGGCTGCCGTGTGGCACTCGACCAGCGCGGCCAGCCCGAGCCCCTTCGCGGCGGCCCCAAGGTCCCGGAGGTGGGGAGGCTCGAGGATCGCGATGATCAGGAGCACCGCGTCGGCGCCGGCCGCGCGCGCCTCCCAGAGCTGGTACTCGTCGATCGTGAAGTCCTTGCGGAGCAGCGGCACCTCCACCGCCCCACGGATCCGGCCGAGCAGGTCGAGGCTCCCCTGGAAGTACTTCTCGTCGGTGAGGACCGAGATCGCGTGGGCGCCCCCCGCCGCGTACGTCCTGGCGAGCGCCTGCGGATCGAGGTCGGGCGCCAGCACGCCGCGCGACGGTGACGCCTTCTTCACCTCGGCGATGAGCCGGACGGCGCCGCGAAGGGGCCGCAGCGCGGTCTCGAAGTCGCGCGGCGCCGCGAGACCGGCACAGCGGCGCTCGAGAGCGGCGCGGGGCGTCTCCGCCTTGCGGCGGGCCACCTCCACGCGCTTGTCGCGCACGATGTCCTCCAGGATGCTCAACGGCCTCAGAAGTCCTTCCGCAGCCCCTGTCGCCGCAGCGTCTCGAGTGGCACGCGCGTGAGTTGATCCAGCACATACTCGCGGAGGGTGCGCGGCGGCGGCAGGTCGCGGACGATCCGCCCCGCGGTGACGAGCGGCTTGCGATCGAGGTGCCGACGCCGTAGCCGTCGACGACCGGGTTGAGCGCCAGGATCTCGTACTCGTCGATGCCGCCCGAGGCGAGGATCTTCACGTGACCGAAGCCGCGGAGGCCGAGCTCCCAGCGGACCTCCTCGATGATCCGGTAGAAGTCGCCCCGGCGCGACGAGGGCGTGTCCAGCCGCACGGCGTAGAGGTCACGGCCGAGCGCCTGGGCCACGCGGATCGCCTCGAACTTCTCGTCCTGCAGGGTGTCGATCAGGGCGACGCGGCGGACCTTGGGGTCGATGATGTCGTGGAAGGCCTTGAGGGCTTCAACCGTGTCGCCGATCATCAGGACGAGCGCGTGCGGGATCGTGCCCATCGGGTCCGCCTCGATCAGCTCCGCGGACTTCGTCACCGCGACGCCGTCGCAGCCGCCGACGAACGCGTTTCGCTCGATCATCGGCGCGAGCGCCGGGTGCATCCGGCGGGCGCCGAACGAGATCACCTGGCGGTCGGCCGCGGCCTTCTTGCAGCGCGCCGCCTTGGTCGCGATCCCCGAGGCCTGGCAGAGCAAGCCGAGGAGGGCCGTCTCGTACTGGGCCCACTCGACGTAGGTGCCCTCGATGCGGAGCACCGGCTGGTAGGGCTCGAACACGGTCCCTTCGTCCATCGCCCAGACGTCCACCGCCACGCCCTCGAGGAGCGCCGCGGCCTCCTCGACGCCGGCGAGGATGCCCCAGCGCCAGTCCTCGGGCAGGCTCTTCAGATAGATCTCCGCCTTCACGCGCTTCTTGTCCCCGCGGTGGGTGAGGATCTGGACCGTGCGCGCGAAATAGACGTCGGACACCTCGCCGCGCTTGATGTCGGCGTCGGGAGCGGTGTGGAATGGACGCTTCGGAGCGTTCGCCATGGCGTATGTGCTCTTCGGCATCGGCGCCGAAGAGTTGAAAAAGTGTGTCAGAAGCGCCGCGTCAAGTCAACGTAACGGGCGGCGCCGGCTAGAGCTCGAGGGATTTGAGGTAGGCGCGAAAGGCGTCGGCCAGGTCGGGCCGGGCGAGCGCGAACTCGACGGTCGCCTTGAGGAAGCCGAGCTTGTCGCCCGTGTCGAAGCGCTTGCCGTCGAACGCGACCGCGTACATCGGGCGGCGGGCGCGCAGTCTCCGGAGCGCGTCGGTGAGCTGGATTTCGCCCCGCGCGTCCGGCTGCGTGTCGGCGAGGATACCAAAGAGGTCCGGCGTCAGCACGTAGCGTCCGATGATCGCGAGGTCGGATGGCGCCTCGCTCGGCCGCGGCTTCTCGACGAGGTCGAGGATCTCGTACACGGTGGCGGCGACCTGGCGCGCGGCGATCACGCCGTACTGCGACAAGCGCTCCCGCGGGACGCGCTCGACGGCGAGCACGGGCTCGTCGTAGCGCTCGAACACGTCGAGGAGCTGCCGCATGCACGGTTCCCGCGCCGCGATGATGTCGTCGCCCAGGAACACGGCGAACGGCTCGTCGCCCACGAGCGCGCGCGCACAGAGGATGGCGTGGCCCAGCCCGAGCGGCTCCTTCTGGCGCACGTAGGACACCGAGGCCAGCTCGGAGATCGTCTTGATCTGCGCGAGCTCCTCCACCTTGCCGCGGTCGTTCAGGTAGTACTCCAGCTCGAAGGCGGCGTCGAAGTGGTCCTCGATCGCACGCTTGCCGCGACCGGTCACGATGATGATCTCCGAAAGGCCCGACGCCACCGCCTCCTCGACGACGTACTGGATCATCGGCTTGTCGACCAGCGGGAGCATCTCTTTCGGCTGGGCCTTCGTCGCCGGCAGGAACCGGGTGCCGAGCCCGGCGGCGGGGAACACGGCTTTGCGAACGCTCACGGCCCCATCATACCCCGGGCTTGCCGGCGGCGGAGCACGCCGAGGGCGACGACGTACGTGGCGAGACCGGCGACGGCGCCGACGACGGTGGTGCCGACGAGCAGCGGCACGGAGAGGTTCTGGAGCACCGCGACGACCCGCGGCCATGAGAACGACCCGGACGCGGCAAGCAGCGCCCCGACCTCGGACGCCACGCCGGGCGCGTCCGGCACCAGGCGCCCGCCGACCCAGAGCGCGGCGCCGTAGACCAGCGGCGCGAACCAGGGCAGGTTCAGCCACGTCCCCACGAGGACCGTTGCCTTGCTGAGCCGGAACACGGTGGCGACGACCAGCGACAGGAGCGTCTGAAATCCATAGAAGGGCGTGCAGCTGACGAACACGCCGACGGCGAGCGCCGCCGCGATGCGCCACGGCGGATCGTCCAATTTCAAGATCGCTCGCGCCCGCTCGCGGAGGGCGCCACGCGAGGTCACGGGCGCGCGCGCCCCCGCCCCACGCCCTCGAGCACGGCCACCAGGGCGAGGATGCACCCGGCCTGGATGAGGATGAGCGCCACCTCGTGGGGCACCGCGTCCTTGAGCAGGATCGCGGAAAGACCCAGCGTCGAGGCGACAAAGAAAATGAGCAGCACGCTCTGCGTCTTCGTCAGACCGAGCTCCGCGAAGCGGTGATGCATGTGGTCCTTCCCCGTGTACGCGAGCCACTCGTGGAGCGAGTGCACCTTGCCCGTGACGACGCGCACGATGCCCACGAACGCGATGTCGAACAACGGCACGCCCAGGATCAGCGTCGGGGTCAACAGCGACACGACCGGGTTGCCGTCGGCCCACACGCCCATCGCCGCGAGGCCGGCGAGGGTGAAGCCGATGAAGCTGGCCCCGCTGTCGCCGAGGAAGATCGTGGCGCCCCCCGGGCGGAAATTGTACGGCAGGAACCCGAGACACGCGCCGAGGAGCGCCGCCGACAGGAACATGAGGTACCGCTGGCCGGTCTGGAGCGACACGATGCTGAAGAAGATCCCGGCGATGACGCCGAGGCCCGCCGCAAGGCCGTCCATGCCGTCGAGGAACTGGATCGCGTTCGTGACCGTCAGGAACCAGAGCACGGTGAGGAGCACGTTGAGCCAGAGGAACCCGGGGATCCAGTTCGGCACGGTGTTGAGGATCACGCCGTAGCCGATCGCTGCCAATGCCGCGGCGATCTGTCCGCCGAGCTTCAGCCACGCCGGGAGATCGGTGAGGTCGTCGAGGAGACCGACCGCGACGATGATCGTGCCGCCGACGGCCACGCCCTTGAGCCCCCGCGAGAAATCGAAGTTCGCGAGCACGGTCACGGCGAACGCGCCGTAGACGGCGGTGCCGCCGAGGAGCGGCGTTGCCGTCACGTGGACCTTGCGCGCGCTCGGCACGTCGAGGACGCCCCACCAGCGCGCGCCCTCCCGGACCAGCGGCGTGGCGAAGAACGCGAGGGCGCAGGCGAGCACGACCAGGTAGAGCCAGGGCAGCCGCGCGGCGTAGAACCAGCGCCAGAACGGGGTGAAGAGCAGCACGCCCACGAACACGAACCGCAGCGGCGTCCAGCGGTCGATCATAGGCTCGCCTCGAACGGCGGGGGCTCGGTCACAGACTCGCCTCGCCCGGCGGCTGCGGCTCGTACTGCGGCCCCGCGACGTTCTGCGGCTCGCACAGCGATCCACAGGCTCGCCTCGAACGGCGGGGGCTCGATCACAGACTCGCCTCGCCTGGCGGCTACGGCTCGTACTGCGGCCCCGCGACGTTCTGCGGCTCGCACAGCCATCACGTGGGGAGCGCCTCGGCGAGCGCTGCACCGACCGCGTCCACCTCGGCGTCGGTGAGCGACGGGTAGCACGGGAGCGAGAGACAGTGCGTCCACAGCCGATCGGCCTCGGGATAGCCGCCAAGACCGAGGGCGCGGTGGATCGGTCGGAAGACGGGACGTCGCACCGCGATGCCCCCTCGCGCGAGGCGCTCGAGAAGCGGACCGACCGGCCGCTCGAGCGTCACGACGAACCGGTGGAACACGTGACGCTCGCCCGCGTCGCCCGGGGGGCGACAGCCGGCAAGGGACGCCAGGCGCGCGCGGTAGCGGGCGGCGATCGCCCGCCGGCGGGCGATGAAGGTATCCAGGCGGCCGAGCTGGCTCCGGCCGAGCGCGGCCTGGACGTCCGTCAGCTTGGAGTTGAACCGCGGCACCAGGTCCTCACGCTCGTCATAGTCTCGTGCGTCCCGGACGCGGGCGACACGCGGAGCCGCGCCGGCGACGGCACCGCCCTCCCCCGTCGTCAGGAGCTTGGTCGCGTAGAAGGAGCAGGCGGCCAGGGCACCGCGTGATCCGACCGGGCGCCCGGCGACGCGGGCGCCGATCGCCTGGGCACAGTCCTCCACGACGGGCACGCCGAGCGCGAGGAACGGGTCGAGGTCCACCGCGAGGCCGAAGGGATGGACGATGACGACGGCGCGCGCACGGCGCGTGAGCCGGCGCGCCACGTCCTTGGGGGACGGTCCGAGCGTCTCAGGGTCGGCGTCGGCGAGGACTGGCGTGGCACCGCAGCGGGTGACAGCGTGATGGAGCGCGTCGCAGGCGTAGGTGGGAACGACGACCTCGGCGTCGGGTCCGACGTCGAGCGCGCGCAGCGCCAGCTCCAGCGCCGCGCTGCCCGAGCTCACGACGGCGACGGCCGCGACATCGAGCCGCGCCGCGAGCTCACGCTCGAATCCCTCGACCTCGGCACCCTGGGCCAGATGGCCGGAGCGCACGACACGCGCCACGGACTCGGCGTCCTCCGCGCTCACCGTGGGCCTCGAGTGCGGGATCATTGTAGCGGGGGCCGCGGGGCCGGAATATTCCGTGGGTGGCCTGAGACAAGGTGCGACCCGGCTGCATCCCGCAAGCCGCTTCTCATTCCAGCGTGAGAACCCTTCAAAGATTCAGGAGCAGTCGGACCGACTGGAACGCCTCGGCGTACTTGACCCGCGCCTGAATGCCGCGGAAGTTGGCGCACGACCGCGCCAGCTCGAGGATTGTCAGGTCCTCGATGTTGGTCTTCGATACCTGCGATCGGTGCGCCTCGAGGCTCGCGAGCTTCAGGTCGAGCACATCCGCGACGTCGGTGTAGCAGTTCGGCGCGAAGTTGACCGTCGTCGGCACCTCGAAGAAGAGGAAGTTCGGCACATACCGCGTCGCCGACATCGCGCCCTGGGCCAGGTGGCGATGGTCCTGGTGGGTGTCCTCCGGCGAGTTGACGAAGATCATCCGCGGCTGCACCTCCCGGATCACGGCCTCGAGGCGGACGATGAGGTCGCGCGAGAGCGGCACCTCCGTGTCGGGGTAGCCGCCCCAGAACACCTCGCGCACGCCCAGAATGCGCGCCGAGTCCTTCTGCTCCTGCCGCCGGACCTCCCCGTCGCCTCCGAGCGCGCCGTCCGAGGCGACGAACATGAAGACCACGTGCCCTCGGCGCACGTACTTGGCGAGCATGCCCCCGCAGCCGTACTCGATGTCGTCGGGATGGGCGCCGATGGCGAGGATGTTCACTCAGCGATTCTCAAGGCGAGAGGCACGACCACGTGCTTCCTCCACAGAGGATCGGGAGGGCCTCATCTCCGTGCATCAATAGTAAGTCAAGCGCCGAGAGAAACGGAGCGAATTCCCCATTGAGCTGGGCGTAGACCGGGTGCTCGTAACGCTGTGCCTGCACGGCGATCCCGGCCGCCGCGAACCGGCCCGTGTCTAGGTACCGCGCGCCGTACTGCCCTGCGAGATACGTGTCCGCGCCCACCGCCCGGCAGAAGGCGACCAGCCGCGCCGTCGCGTCATCCGCCGGGCCCCCCTCCTCGACCCCGAGCTCGGAGGCGAGGACCACCGGCGTCACCACACCGAGCGCCTCCGCCAGCCATCGGCTGCTCGCCACCGCCAGCGGAGCCAGCCGGTCCCAGTCCTGACGGTAGAAGGCGACGAGCGCGTCGTGGTACCGCTCGAGGTGCGGCGCCTTCGCGTACGCCTGCTCGATCACACGGCGGTGGCGCTCGCGCCACTGCTGCGTCGTGTCGATCGTGACGTCGCGGATCGGTGTGCCGAGGTGCGCGTGTACCGGCACGGTCAGCCAGCGCGGGCCGCCCGCCGTCTTGATGCGGTTCCGGTTCTGCCAGCCGTTCTTCTCGTACTGGACCGTGTCGAGGAAGATGAAGCGGTTGGCGGCGGCCCACTTGGCGAAGTACCCGAGCCACGGCAGGTAGTGCGGCTGGTGGATCGCGACCTTCATGGCCGCTTGAGAAAGATCGGGTTGGACAGCAGGCGCCCTGGACCGCGGGCGTCGAGCCGGTAGAACGCTGGCCCGCCGTCGTAGACCTCGCGATGGACGACGCGGAAGGGTGTCGTGGCGGTCCAGGCGCCGGCGAGCGTCCCGTTCCTGATGAGCGCGACGCGCACCGGGCGCGCCGCGCCGTCCACGGCGTCGATGCCCAGGCGGACCTCGAGCAGTGAGCCCTCGCGCGTGCTGAGCGTCTCGCCCGAGATCGCGTTGCGCACGCCGTCGGTCACGCTGAACTCCGCGAGGGCGAGCCCCGGATCCGCGCCGCGGGAGAGCGCGTACATGCGCCCGTGCTTCAGGGCGTCGAGCGCGGCGCGCTCCGTTCGCTCGGACACGAGGAAGACGGTCTGCACGGGCCCGATCCTCTTGCCCTCCGTGACGCCGTGGAACCCCGACTCACCCATCGCCCACGCTGGGCGGCTTCGCTCGCCGGCCGCGTACTGGCGGAGGAGTTGGTCCCAGCCCCCGCCCCCGAGGTCGAAGCGCGTCGTGTCCTCGTACACGGCCCCGAACGCCGTGTAGCGAAAGGTGCGCAGCAGGTCGTCGGGATATGGGTCCGTCTGCCACGCGACGCGGATGGGGCCGAGCCACTGCTCGCCGCTGTCGCGCGCCTCCGGCAGCGACCACACGGTCACACCGCCGAGCCGGTCGATATAGTCGATGAGCGCCTGGTGCGGCGCGAGGCCGAGGTCGCTGTAAGGCGGATAGGGATCGACCGCGAAGGGCCACGCGCGCGCGAGCGCGAGTGCGCCCACCGCGCAGAGGAACCCGCCCGGAAGCCAGCGCCGGCGGCGGACGAGGACGACGGCGTGGCCGACCCGCTGAACCGCCCGCCGCTTGGCGACGAGCAGGAGGGCGCCCGGGATGAGGAGGAGGCCCGGGACGAGGTCGAGCGCGACGGTCCAGGCGAACCCCCCGGCGGCCATATTCCCGGTCACCGGAAGCGCCTCGAGCGCCTCCCTGGCGAGGCCGAAGACGAGCAGGTTCTTCTGGGTGTTGTGGGCCGTCATCTCGAGCGCGAGCGGCGAGCCCGTCCAGTAGTAGTGTGGCACCACCTCCACCCCGGCGATGAGGAGCACGCGCGGGTTGCGCCGCCGCGCCTCGGCGACCGTGTCGAGGAAGCGCCCGACCCCGCCGTCGAGGATGGAGCGTTCCTCGCGCGCCACGCGCGTGAGGGCGCGGAACGGCGGCGGCCCGTACTCGACGCGGAGGAGATAGTTTTCACTGAGCAGCAGCGCACCGACGCCGCTCTTCTCCGCCAGGGCGGCCAGCTCGTCGAGGGAGAAGTCGCCCGTCGAGAGTGTGGAGTGCACGTGGAGCACCGCCGGCAGCCGCTCGGGGTCCGCGGCGCCCGCCGTTGAAACACCGCAGAGGAGTGACACCAGGATCGCGACCACACGCGCCTGTCGTAGGTCCACCTTCGCAGGCGCCGGGCTCACGGTCCCCGCTCCAACAGCGCCGCGCCGCTCCGGCGGCAGGCCACCCACGGCGGGAGCCGGCCTCGCTACAATATCCGCTTCTCCCGCACGAGCGCCTCGTACACGGCGCGCATCTTGGCCTCGGCCACCGCCGTCGAGAACGCCTCGGCGCGGCCGATCGCCGCCTCCCCGAGCTTCTCCCGGAACGGCTCGTCGCGCCCGAGCTCCACGAGCGCCCGGGCGAGCGCCTCGGGGTCCTCCGGCGGCACGAGCCGCCCGCACTCGCCGTCCACCACGACGGCTGGGATCCCGCCCACCGAGGCGCCGACAACGGGAATCCCGAGCGCCATCGCCTCGACGAGGGCCCGTCCCATCCCTTCGTTGCGCGACGGGGCGGCGACGACATCCGCCGCCGCCAGGGGCGTCACGACGTCCGTGACGATGCCGGTCACGTGCAGGCGGTCGGCGACGCCGAGGACTTCGGCGCGCCGTTCGAGCGCCGCGCGCTCGGGCCCATCACCGACAAGCAGCACGCGCGCGGTCGGCACGCCGGCGCGGAGGCGTGGCAGCGCCTCGACGAGGAGGTCGAACCCCTTGATCGGCACCAGGCGTCCGAACCCGACGACGAGATACGCCTCGGCCTCCACCCCAAGACGCGCGCGCGCCACCGGCCGCGACGGCGCCGTCGCGCGGAGCCGCGCCGTCGGCACGCCGCTCGGCACCGTCACATACTGCGCCGGGCTTCCGATCCCACGCGCCAGGTGCTCGTCCGTCCCACGCTCGGTGAGCGTGATGATCCGGTCGCACCACGCGGCTGCCCGCCGCTCGAGCGCCGTATAGACGGCGGTGCGCCGCGGACCAAAGTACCCGTAGAAGACGTGGCCGTGCGGCTGGTGGATGACGGCGGGCACGCGCGCGATCCGCGCCGCGAGGCGCCCGACGAAGCCGGCTTTCGAGGTGTGGGTGTGGACGATGTGGGGCCGGTCCGCGCCGATGAGGCGGAGGAGCCTGTAGACCGCCGCGACATCGGAGGCCAGCGCCACCTCGCGGCCGAGCGACGGCACATCGACGAGCCGGCACCCGCGCCGTCGAGCGTCCTCGAGGACCGCATCGACGGACTCGCGGAAGGAGACGGCCAGCGTGCACGCGTAGCCCGCGCGCGCGAGCGCGACGACGGTTGCGACGGTGTTCTCCGGGGAGCCCCCGACGGTGAGGCGCGTGATCACGTGGAGGACGCGGATCACCGCGAGTCCTTCCGCGCGTAGAGCTCGATCGACGGACCCACCAGCCAGCGCGCGCGCGACACGCGCGCGACGGAGGCGGCGGCCACAGCGACGAGCGCGCGCTGCCACCCACGCGCGTCGGTCGCTGCGAGGGCCGAGTTTCTCAGCTCCAGAGTCGTGAATCCCGCGCGCTCGACGAGACGGCGGAGTCCCAGCGCGGTCAAGGCGAATTGGTGGACGATCGGGTACGCATCCCACTCCCACCAGCGCGCGAACGGTCCGAGGGCGCTCAGCGTCCTCACCCACGGTCGATGGAAGCTTGCGTTCGGGACCCGGATCGCGAGGAGCCCTCGGTGGGCCAGGACGCGGTGCACCTCGCGGAGGATGGCATTCGGCTCCCCGGCTTGATCCACGACGTTGACGAGCGTGACTGCGCCGATCGACCCGTCCCGGAACGGAAGCTGGCCGGCGTCGGCCTGGACTGCGACGAGTCCCTCGCTCTCGCGAGCAACCGTGCACGCCTCCCACGAGAGGTCCGTGCCGACCGCGCCCCATCCACGTCGACGGGCGGCACGCAGGAGATGTCCTCCGCCGCATCCTACGTCCAGGAGCAACGCGTTGAATCCCGGGCGGGCCCCAAACGCGTCGAGCCGGTCGAGCAGGGAGACGAACAGCCCGGCCCGTTCCGCGCTCACGCCTGCGTGACTGAAGCGGTGCAGGTACTCGCTCTCGTAATGGCGCCGAAGCTCGAGGGCGGTCGGCGGCACGGCGATGACCGAGCTCCAGCAGCGCAAGCATCGGCGATAGCGCGACCCTCGATACAGGAGCGAGCTCGGCCGGGTCTCGCCCCCGCACGCCGAACACATGACCGGCCGGCCTGCTGGCGCAGCGGGCCGCGCGGCAAGTCGAGTCAGCTCGTCCTCGAGCGCGTCCATCGTGCGGTCCCACGTGTAGTGGGCCTCGACGTGGCGGCGGCACGCCGCGCGGAGACGCGCGTGGGCCTCGGGATCCTGCTGCTCCGCCTCGAGGTACCGCCGAATGTCCTCGGCCATCGTCTCGGGGGCCAAGCCGCGGAGGATCAGAGAGGGCGAGAGCGGGAGGAGGATCTCCGGTGTCGCCCCGACAGGCGTCCCGAGCACGGGCGTGCCACACGCGAGTGCCTCGACCGTCACGAGCCCGAAGCCCTCGAGCTCGCGCGTGGGGAGGATGAAGACATCCGCGGCCTGGTAGTAGAGTGGCAGGGCCTCGTCCGGAATAAACCCGAGGAATCGCACCTGCTCGCGAAGCCCGAGCGCTTCGCTGAACGACTCGAGCTCCTGCCTGACCGAACCGACCCCGCCGATCAGCAGCAGGGCCTCCGGCCTGTCGCGCTTCAGGATCGCCATCGCCCGGATCAGGAGATCGAGACCCATCCGGCGTTCGAGGTTCCTCACGGTCAGGAGCAGGGGCCGCTCAGCCGGAAGACCGAGCCTCGTTCGCACGGCGGCGCGGTCCGCCGCGGGGCGGAACCACGTCGTGTCCGCCGCGCCGGGGATTTTGACGACCCGATCCCTCGGAACGCCATAGAGCTTCCAGAGCTGCTCGGTCGAGTAGTCGCTCAGCACGTGGATCGCGGTCGCCCGTCTCAAGCACGCCCGTTCCGTTCCCCACAGCGCGGTGAGTCCGATCCGTCCTGCCCAGCCACTGCGGTGGTGCGCCGTCATCCCTCGGCGGGAGCGGAACTCGAGCGGCGCCGGCGAGTGAAAGCTGTAGAGGCGCGGCAGTCCCCGTACTGCCGGCGACATGAGCACCCCGACCCCTGCGAGCGGTTGATGCACGTGGAGCACGTCGGCGGGGGCGTCCCGAAGCTCGAGCGTCACGACTCGCCGCGCGCCCAGAACCGAGCTGACGACGAATCGTCGGACCGTTCGCCGGTCGACTGCGAAGCGACGGATGCGGACACCCTGCCGCTCCGCGGTGGCCGCTTCGCCGTCGGTCGTGGCGCGGCAGACGACGCGCACGTCATGCCCCCGCGCGACCAGCCGCGACGACTGCTCCCAGAGCATCCGCGTCCCCCCGCCTTCGGCCGGCGTGGGCGAGACGTCGGAGACCATGAGGACACGGAGCTTCGCCCTCACGCGCCGCTCACCTGAGCGTCCATACGCCCCGCGGCTCCAGGTACTCTCGGATCCAGAGCTCCGCCATCATCAGCGTCCAGAGGCGATCGGCGTGTGTTCGCGCCCCCGCGAGGTGCTCGGCCTTGAGGCGCTCGACCGCCGCAGGCTCGAAGAGCCCGCGCGCTCGGATCTGGTCGGGCGCAAGAAGCTCTTCCAGCGTGCCGCGCAAGTCGGTCTTGAGCCAATCCCCCAGCGGGATCATGAACCCCTGCTTCCGGTGGGAGAGCACCGGCGCGGGCAGGATCTGGGCGAACGCCGTCTTGAGGAGTCCCTTCAGCCGCAGCCCGGGCATCTTGGTCGTCGGAGGCATCGCGAGACTCGCCTCGATCAGCTGGTGATCGCAGAACGGGGCGCGGAGCTCGAGCGAGTTGGCCATGCTCATCCGATCGGCCATCGTCAGCAGGTCGTCGGGTAGGTAGGTCTCGAGATCGATCCGGAACGCGCCGTCCAAGGGATCGCCGTGGTCGCGCGTGGCGAAGGCGCTCCGCTGGGCTTCGTCGACGGGCCCGGCGAGCTCGGCGCGGAGGGCGGGCGTTGCCAGACGTCCCAGGCGGTCGTCGTCGAAGAACCGGGTCCAGCCGATGTAACGGTCGGGCATGGGCGCGTCCGCACCGGCGACGAAGCGCCGGACCCAGTCGCCGAGATTCCGGCTCGAGGGCGACTCGGGCACGAGGTGCGGGGCGACCGCCGCGAGGCCGCGGCGGAGTGCCCGCGGGAGCCGCGCGTAGAGCTCCGACACGCGGACGCCGAGATACCGCGGGTAGCCGCCGAAGGCTTCGTCGCCGCCGATCCCGGAGAGCGCGACCTTCACGTGGCGGGCCGTCGCCTGCGCCACGACGAACGTCGGCACGGCCGAGGAATCCGCAAAGGGCTCGTCGAAGTGTCGCACGATCGACGGAAGCAGGTCGGCGACCTTCGGCTCCAGGATTTCCTCGTGATGCTCGGTCGCGAAGCGCTCCGCGACGAGCCGCGCATACGGGAGCTCGTCGTACGAGGCGAAGGCGCGGCCGAAGCCCACCGAGAATGTGGTGATGCGCCCGCCCGTGACCTCCCGCATGCTGGCGACCACCGCGCTCGAGTCCACGCCGCCCGAGAGGAAGACGCCGAGCGGCACGTCGCTCTCGAGGCGCAGCCGCACCGCTTCGCGGAGGTGGCTCCGCACGAGGGTGGCGGTGTCCTCGACCGCCGGCGGCGCGACCGCCGCCGGCGTACCGGCGGGCAGGCGCCAGTAGCGCCGGAGGCTCAGGCGGCCGCCGCGGAGGGTCCCGGTGTGGGCCGGCGGGAGCTTCGCGATCCCGGCGAAGATCGAGCGCGCCGCCGGCGTGTACCCGAACGCCAGATAGTGATGGAGCGCCTTCCAGTCGAGCGACCGCGACACGGCCGGGTGCCGGAGCAGGGCCTTCGGCTCCGAGGCGAAGAGAAAGAGGCCACCCCGGTGCCAGTAGTAGAGCGGCTTCTTGCCCAGGCGGTCACGGGCGAGGAAGAGCGTGCCGCGCGCGCGGTCCCAGATCGCGAAGGCGAACATGCCGTGGAGATGGGTGACGCACGCCTCGCCGTACTCGGCGTACGCGCCCAGAATCACCTCGGTGTCGCTCTGTGTCCGGAACCGGTGGCCCCGGGCCTCCAGCTCGGCGCGGAGGCGGCGGAAGTTGTAGATCTCGCCGTTGAAGACGATCACCAGGGATCCCGACGCATCGGTCATCGGCTGCCGTCCGGTGCGGAGGTCGATGATCGCGAGGCGCGTCATCCCCAGGGCGGTCTCGCCATCGTTCCAGGTGCCAGTGTCGTCGGGCCCCCGATGCGCGAGCAGGACCACCATCGCCGAGATGAGGTCGGACGGTGGGGCGCCGACCCAGCCCACGATGCCGCACATCAGCGCCCCCCGCTCACGGCCTCGAGCAGGGCGAGGACGCGCCCGGCGGTGCGCTCGGTCGAGAAGAGCGGCGCGCGGGCGAGCCCACGACTGCGAAGGTCGCGAGCGAGGCCCGTGTCGCACAGCACGCGGGCGACGCCGTCCGTGATCGCGGCTTCGTTTGCGGCGTCCACCAGAAGTCCTGCGTCCGCCACGACCTCGGGCAGCGCGCCACGGTCCGACGCGACGACGGGCGTCCCACACGCCATGGCCTCGAGCGCGGGCAACCCGAACCCCTCTTCGAGCGAGGGCAGCACGAAGACCGAGGCGCCGGTGTAGAGCGCGGGAAGATCGTCGTCGTCGATGAGCCCCGGGAACACCACGCGGTCCTCCAACCCGAGCCGCGTGGCCAGCGCGGCTAGGGGCGGCCGGCCGGCCCGATCGCCGCCGGCGAGCACGAGGGCGTGCCGCGACCGAAGGGATCCCGGGAGGGCGGCGTACGCGCCCAGGAGTCGTGGGAGGTTCTTGTGCGGCATGAAATTCCCCACATAAAGAATGTAGGCCGAGGCGATCCCGTAGCGTAGCTTTACCGTATCGGCTCCCGGCGCGGGCTTGAACTCCTGGCCCAGGGCGTCCGGGATCACCATCACCTTCGCCGGGCTGACGCCGAGCCGCGCGACGATCGCGCGCCTCGAGTGCTCGGAGACCGACACGATCGCCGACGCGCGCCAGGCGTAGAGGCGCGCGAGCCCGCTCACCGTGACGTCGTAGACGGGCCGGCGTCGACCCGGATAGCCGATGAAGAAGAGGTCGTGGACGGTGATGACGACCGGGCACGGCGCGGCGAGCGGGCCCTTGTAGTCCGGCGACAGGAACACCGCGACGCGGTCCTGGGCGAGTGCACGGGGCAAGGCCACCTGGTCCCACCACGGCCTCGGAGGGCCGCTCAGCACGCGATGGCGCACCCCCGGCAGCCCGAGATCGGATCGCGCACCGGCGTCCCCGTACACGATGCACTCCCACCCCGCCCGGGACGCCGCGCGCAGCACCTCGACGAGGTAGCGACCGATCCCGGTGCGGACGCCGGGCCGGAGCTCGCGGCCGTCGACGCCGAGCCGCACGGCGCTCGCTGGCGTTCTTGTGCTCATCGCTCGACGACCAGCTCTTCGTACACTCGGAGGATCGTCCCCGCGCAGCGGGAGATATCGAAGGCCGTCTCGGCTCGTTCGCGCGCGCGCGCGCCCATGCGTCGACGAAGCGACCGGTCCTCGATGAGCACTCGGACGCGCTGCGCGAACTGCTCGACGTCGCCGACGGGGACGAGCAGGCCGGTCTCGCCGGCCTGAATGACCTCGCGGCAACCTCCCCGGTCGTAGGCGACCGCCGGCACACCGCACGCAGCTGCCTCGATGAGAGTTCTCGGTAGTCCTTCGCGCAGACGGCTCGGTAGCACGAAGGCGTCCAACGCGGCGTGGAACTCGTCCATCTGCTTGACCTGGCCAAGGACCGCCACCCGCTCGTGGAGCCCCGCGGCGACGATCGCCTGGCGAAACCGGTTCGTCAGGGCTGCCGAGCCACTCCCCGCAAAGACGAACCGCGCCTCCGGGCACGCCCGCAGCACGATGGCGGCGATGTCGAGCAGGTCGAAGATTCCCTTGCCGGGGATGATCTCGGCCGCCATTCCGATGAGCGGCCGGTCCCCAACGCCCCAGCGTTGCCGCACCACGGCCCGTTTTTCCGCAGACGGGCAGAAGAGCGCCAGATCGACGCCGTTCGGAATGACGGGTCGGCGGCCCTCGGGGGCCATGAAAAACCGCCGCGCCACGTCTGCCGAGACGCACACGATCCGGTTCGCCCATCGCTCGAGCAGGCGGTCGAAGAACCACGCCCGGGTGCCCACCCTCGCGTGGAACACGAGCGGCCGCCGCATCGTCATCGCATAGAGGGCGCTGCGGGGGATCTCGGTATGGAGCACCGCGATCCCCTGCCGCTCGATCACCGTGGAGATGAATCGCCTGGTGTCCTTGATGTCCCGCCACCGACCTCCCCGAAAGGGAGCGCACGCCTTGACGAAGACCGGGACGCCCAGTGCGCGACATTCCCCTTCGAGATCGCCGGGCGACGGAACGATCACCGTATACTGCGCCCCTTGCGTGTGAAGCGCCCGCATCACGGCCAGCATGCTCTGCTGGCCGCCGCCGAGCGATGCCCGGTCGGAGATATAGAGCACTCGAATCATGCCGGCCCGCGGCCCCGGCTCGGCCCGAGCACGGCCCTGTAGATCGCGCCGACCTGGTCGACCATCGCCTCGCTCGTGAACCGCGCGCGCGCGCGAATGCGGGCGGCCTCGCCGAACCGTCTCCTCAACTCCGCGCTCGAGAGGAGTTCGACGATGGCGTCGGTGAGCGCCGCGACATCTCCGGGCGGAACCAGCAGGCCCGTCTGCCGGTCCTCGATGACCTCCGGGATGCCTCCCAGGCGACTCGCAATGGCGGGGCAGCCGGCCATCGCAGCCTCGGTCAGCGACAGCGGGAACCCCTCGCGTTGCGTCGAAGGCAGGACCACGAGATCGAGCGCCGACAGAACGGCGGGGACGTCGTCGACGAGCCCCAGGAATCGCACCGCGCCTTCCAGGCCCCGCGCCGCCACCTCGGTCCTGAGCTCTGCGGCCTGGCTTCCCTCCCCCGCCCAGACGAAGATCGCCGACGGACACCGCGCGAGAACCCCTGGAATCCCGTCGAGCAGGACGCGATGGCCTTTTGGCGGTTCGAGCGAGGCGATCGTTCCGATCGCCAGCCGGCTGTCGGCCAGGCCCCACCGTGTGCGCACTGAGGTGCGCTGCCGGAGCGAAACATCGAACTCGGCAGCGGGGACGCCGTTGTACACGACCGAACACCGGTCCGCCTTGGCCCAGCCTCCTCCGACGAGGGCGCGGCGGACCGCGTCGGCGCAGCAGACGATCTTGTCCGTGCAGGCGTTCAAGAGGCGCTCTTTGAGCGCGGTCCAGCCCCGAAGTTCCGGCATCGTGTGCCAGTGGTGGACTCGGCCCGCTCCCGCCGCCAGCGCCGCCAGACGTCCGAGGACCCCCGCCGGAAGGGCGTGCGTATGAACGATCGCCGCCCCCGTTGCCCTGAGGGCCCGGGCCACGGACGCGATGGCCAGCGGGCTCAGATAGACGTCGTGCCGGAAGACACGCGTCGCGACCCCTGCCTGCGCCAAGGATTCCAGCACTGGGCCGCCGCCGGACAGTCCCCACGCCTCCACCTCGACCTGTCTGGCGCGCAGGCCCAGCACGAGCGTGGCCGCCACTCGCTCGAGACCGCCGACCCTCCAGTCTTGCGCGAGATGGACGACTTTCACGATGCGGCCCCTGCCGGACGGGCACTCGCGTCCAAGAGTCGGCGGACGACGGCGAGCATCTCGCGCGCGCGATGGTCGTAGGTGTGGCGCGCCAGCACGTGCTCGCGTCCCTGGCGTGCGATCCGTCGGCGCTCCTCCGGCTCGTGCAGGTACCGGCGCGCGAGCTCCACTGCCTGCGTCGTCGAGCCGAACATCACCAAGTGGGTCCGGTCACCGAACAGGGCCTCCAGGTCACGCTTGCGCTCGACCAGATAGAATCCACCACAGGCCAGCACCTCGAAGGTCCGTGGGCTCACCTGATAGACCTTCTCGGCAGGGAACCGCTTCCCACCAGAGCCGGTGAGGCTGATCACGATATCGGCGGCCGAGTACACCTGGCGCCACTCCTCCGGCCGCAGGCTGCCGCCTCTCAGGCACGCTCGCAGAGGGTCCCCCCGTGGAAGACGCTCGGCCCACCCCGGCCCCCAGATCCCCAGGCGAAAGCCCGTGAAGGCTTCGAGAAGCTCGGCGCGTTCTGGATAGAAGGAGCCGACGAAGGCCACCTCGGCTCCCCATCGCTCCGTCGCGCCGGCGTCGATCGGAACCGGAAAGTGAACCTCGGGATCGGCGGCGACGGGGAGGAGGGAGCCGTGCGTGTGACCCGCGTCACGCATCCGCCCCAACACGTCGGTCGACTGACAGAAAAAGTGATCGAAGTGGCCCCCGCATCGCTCCGCCGCCTCGATGTAGCCGGGATCCCCCGGGTAGTCGAAGAACTGGCACACCGTCGGGATGCCGCGACGGCGGATCGCCGCCCAAGTCTCGGGAGCGATGTTCAGGGTCCAGTGGCTGACGAATACCTCGGGCCGGTCGCGAGCAACCTGGGCGAGGAGCGCTCGGTTCAGCCGCGCGCGGTCCCACGCCGCCAGAGCCGGGACCCACTGATGAACGCGTCCGGGGAGACGGAACGCCTTGAAGTCAGCGACCCGAAGCTCCACGCCAGCGCGTAACAGGGCGCGCTCGGTGTACTCCGTGACCGTCGGATAGCGTGGATTGTGGTAGCCACAGTAGAAGAGCCTCAACGCCTGTCCGCCAGCCAAGCCTTGAGGGCGAGATAGAGCGCCGACCCCAGGGCCGGGCGCCTGCGCCAGGCCTTCCAGCACCACCGCCTGGCGTCTCGCCACGAACCGCGTTCCGCATGATCGAGGCCGACGGCATACCAGCTTCGTGCCTCGAAGGCCCGCAGCACCGCCCGTAACCGAGGATCGGCCTCGGCGAGGCGCGTCAGCTTCGCGACGAAGCGCAGGCGGGCGGCCTGGAATTCGGGCGACCGCATGGTGTTGTCTCCGTGACGGCGCCACTGATGGACGACGCCCGGCAAATAGCCGAACACTGCGCCGGCCAGCGCGAGGCGGACGAAGAGGTCACACTCGTCGAACCCGGAGAGCTCAGGGTCGAAGCCGCCGACCCGCCGCAGCCACTCAGTGCGGCAGAGGGCCGTGCCGAGGGCCACGGGACCGCGGTCGCTCAGGCACGCTCGTACGAGGCGGTCGTGAGGCACCGCCCGACTGATGTAGCGATCGATGACGCGCCCGTGCTCGTCGATGCGCTCGTAATCCGAGTACACTATCGCGACCCGGTCGCCCTCCGCCTCGCCGACGGCGATCTGCCGCTGGAAGCGGTTTGGGAGCGATCGATCGTCCTGATCGAGAAAGGCCGTCCACCGCCCGCGCGCCTGCTGGAGTCCCATGTTACGGGCGGCCGCGATTCCTCCGTGCGGGGTCGCGACGTAGCGGAATCGGCCATCGTTCAAGAACGGCGCGATCGCCGGATGGGGGTCGACCGGCGACCCGTCATCGACGAGGAGCGCTTCCCAGTCCTCGAACCCGTCCCGCTGGACGCTCGACAACGCCTCACGGAGCCAGCGTAGCTGCCGATAGAGCGGCACGATGACGGACAGCGAGCGACTGCTCATGCAGAGCGCGCAAAGGCGCGGCCCTTCGCGACCACCACGGCCACCGCCTCGCGCACCTCCGGAACGCCGACGAGATAGAGGCCGAGCGGATAGAGGCCGGTGAACACGCCCGTCTCGATGGTCAGGAACAGAAGCGGCGAGCCCCACGGTGAAACGTCGAACAGCGCCGCCAGTCCCCGGATCGCGATCCCGGAGGCGACCGCCACGACGGCGAGACGCCCCGTCCAAGGGGCGGCCTGCCAGAGGGCAAACGGGGTCGTTTGAGCCTCCGCCAGCCGCACCACCAGGGCGAAGATCGCCAGCCTCGACACGGTCATCGCGATGGCGATCCCGAACACGTCAACCCACGGCACGAGCAGCGCCATCAGGAGGATTTCGAGCGCGACGGCGAGCCCGGTCGACATCGCCGCTTGCTTGAGTCGCTGTCCGGCGTAGAGAACGACCTGAAAGAGACCGGTCAACGCGCACGCGGCCGTCGCCGGGAGGAGCAGCAGGACCAGGCGACTCGCGGTGCCGAGGTCCGCGTCGCTGAAGGCTCCGCGATACAGGAGCAAGGACAGCATCGCGTCCCGGCCGACCCAGAGCGCCGACAGCAACGGGACCAGCAGGAACAGGGCCAGCCGAAAGGCGCGCTCGATCTCCGCCTTGAGGGCGGCCCAGTCCCCGGATGCCGACAGCGCGGAGAGGGTGGGAAGCAGGGTTCGGCCGATGAGCATGCTGAGGAAGCCCAGCGACAGGGGCATGAACTTGCTGGCGTAGTAATAGAGGGAGATGGCTCCGTCTCTGAGAAACGACCCGAACCAGCGATACGCGTAGTCGCTCAGCTGGCCGAAGATTCCGATCACGGTGATCATCGTGGCGGCGACGAGCGCGTCGCGGACCGTCGGGGTCCACCGGAACGACGGCCGAAGCCGGTGTCGGCCGCGAAGCAGCAGCCAGAAGACGATCGTGGTCACGACGCTGTCGAACCACACCAACGCGACGAGCAACTCGATCGCCTGATACGGTCCCCACGAGAGGAGCATCGCCAGTTCGACCGCCTTCGCCACCAGAATCACCACATAGGGAAGCGTGAATCGGCCCTCGATGTTGAGGAGCGCCATCAACGATGACCGAAGCATGGCGAGAATCACGGTGGGAAAGAGCAGTCGGGTCAACCGCACCGTCGTTGCAAGCTTGTCGCCGTGAAATCCCGGAGCGAGGACGGTCACGAGGGGCGGGGCCAGGGCATAGACAAACGCGGACACCACGAGCCCAACGACGGCAAGCAGCGTGATCAACTGCGAGACCATCCGCCAGGCTTCCGCCTCCCCCGAGCGGTGGCGGACGTCGGCGAAGAGCGGCGCCGTCAGGGTCGGAAAGGTGGCCAGTAAAAAGACGCTGCCGACGAGGTCCGGCAGCCCCAGTGCCACGACGTACGCGTCCATCGTCGATGTGGCGCCGAAGAAGCGCGCGACGCCGGCCTGAAACCCGAGGCCGACGGCGATCGTGACGACATTGACGAACCCGATGGACCCGGTGAGCCGAATCCAGTCCCGACGCTTCACCCGGTCCTCGTCGCGCTCACCAGCAGCGATTCGCCAAGGCCGAACGCGGCGGCGATTCGCGAGCCGACGCGGAACGCGGACCGCGCGGGACGTCGCTCGAACCAGGGACGCTCCGGGACGTGTCCTCGCACCACTTCCGTGCGGTGACGAAGGCCGGACGCCCACCAGGTCCCCTTGGGGATCGTGCGGATGTGGAAGTCGGTCCATCCCGCGGTCCGCAGCACCAGGGCCAGCGTGCGCGGTGAGAAGTGAAAGAAGTGTCGGGGCTCGGCGATGCCCGTCCAGTACGGCTTGAGCAGCCTGGCCGAGAGGGACACCGCGTTGGGCACCTCCAGGCGTAACTCACCCCGGCGTTTCAGCACGCGGCGGGCCTCACGCATCGTCCACACCGGGTCGGGGACATGCTCGAGGACGTGCCAGAGCACGACCGCGTCGAACGACTCGTCCGGCACCGCCTCGAGCGACTTCGGAGTCTCCAGCACAGGTATCCCCGTTTCCTCGGACACCCGGCGCGCGAATTCGGCGTCCCATTCGAGTCCCGTGGGCTGCCATCCGAGGTCTCTCAGGACGCCGAGGAAATATCCGCGGCCGCAGCCGATCTCCAGCACTCGTCCACCCGGCACCCAACGGGGCACCCGGTAATGGACCCGAAGCACCCGGCGCCTGAAACACCAGGCGGCCAGTCGCCGGCCGGCGGAGAGGCGATCCGGGGCGCCGTACCCGAGCCCGCGCGCGAAAACGTCGCGTTTCACCCGATCCTTCCAGCGGTCGAAGACGGTGCCTGCCGGATTGAAGATCCGAAAGCCCTCGCGGGCGTCCTCGGTGTGCGGACCGTAGTCGGAGCCGTACAGTTGCTTGAGCGCCGAACCGCGCGGACGTGGGTTCAGGAAGATGAGGCCGCAGGCCGCGCAGCGGACGAGCGCGAAGGTCTCGTCCGTGGCCTTTTGGTGATCGCGAATGGTCGCCCAGGGCAACACCCGCTGATTCCGGCACAACGGACAGTCGGATAGTAGCTCGCGCTCCATGCGCTCCCTACCGTGGCCGGACGTCGTCACGAGTGAACCGGGGTGGAGGCCGCGCCTGCGCCGCCGAGCCGCCGCGCCGCCGCCAGCGCCGAAAGTCGTTCCAGAGGTGTACCGTCCCGTAATAGTCTCGAGGTATGTGCAACGAGGCGTGCCTGGAATTTGGGCGTCGCCATCTGCTTCCCGACGAGATCACCGGCAAGAAGGTGCTGGAAGTCGGATCCATGGATGTCAACGGCTCGCTTCGGGCGATCGTTCAGCGCATGGCGCCGAGTGCCTATGTCGGCGTCGACATCGCGACGGGTCCCGGCGTCGACGTCGTCTGCCGGGTCAGCGAGCTCGTGGCCCGCTTCGGCGAGGCGGCCTTTGACACCGTGATCTCCACGGAAATGCTCGAGCACGTTCGCGACTGGCGCGTGGCGGTCTCGAACATGAAGCGGGTCCTGAAGGTCGGTGGGACGATCGTCATCACGACACGATCGCCCGGCTTCCCGTATCACGGCTATCCGTACGATTTCTGGCGCTATGAGCCCGACGACATGCGGACGATCTTCGCCGACATGCGACTGGACGCGCTGGCGTCGGACCCGCTCGCTCCGGGGGTATTTCTCAAGGCACGGAAACCTGATCCCTTCGTCGAGCGCGATCTCGCCGACGTCGCACTGCATTCGGTGCTCGCTCGCCGGCGGGCGTTCTCGGTGACGGGCCGGGATCTCCTGATCTTCACCCTTCGGCGAGCGCTGTTCACGGCCGCCGGCAGGGTGATCCCCCCATCGCTCAAGGCGCGGATCCGCGCCGGCCTCGACAGATCCGCGAGGCGTGTCCGGCCTCTCTAGACCGTGCGCCCTCGCTGGTCGCGGAGACGCGGCTGGCCTCGCTCCGGCGGACGCGTGCGCAGGCGGCGATTCGTCCCGACCCTTAGCCTTGGGCAACGGCGACGAGCAGCTTGCTGAAGGTGGAAGGCACGCTGTAGTTCATCTCCATCAGCGCCCGGCGGATGAACGCGTGCAGCGCCTTCTCCGCCACGCGATGGGCGCGAGCTTTCCAGCCCTTCGCGGGATGAACCGATCCAACGACGCGCACGGTCTCAAAGCCGGCCAGACACAGTATTTGACGGAGACTGGATTCCGTATAGCCCGCCTCATGGGTGAAATCACGGTACCGGAGGTCCGAGGCGAACGGATTACTCATATTCGGCACCTTGACGAGCAACCGCCCTCCCGTCGCGAGCCCACGCCGGCACGCCGACAAGAATCCGACGACGTCGCCCTTGGGGACGTGCTCCACGATATCGTTGGCGCAAACAAGCTCGAAGCTCGAAGGATTCCTCTCGAGGTACTCGACCGCATCACCATGAATGACATTCACCCAGATCTTCCGACGGCAATGGTCGATCAGTCCCGGGGACAGATCGATGCCTGTCATCGCCGTATAGCCCCGAGCCTTCAGAAAATACAAGAAGTGTCCCGCGCCGCAACCGACATCCAAGATGCGGGCGTCCTTCTTGTGGGGTAAATAGGGGGCATAATTCGAGGAATAAAACTCGGACATCATCTCGTATTCCTGCGTCGAGAACGTGTTGCCCGTCGAGAAGATCGATCGCTCATAGCCTTCGAACAGCTTGGCGCGATTCGCGGTCATGGAATGCGCGCCCTCATGGTATGCGGCCTCCGTGATCGCGCACGTAGCCGTCCACGGTCGCCCGCCACGTGCCCTGGGCGCTGAGGACGAGCCTGACGCACTCCCGCACGACGCCCTCGCCGCCGCGCGCCTTCGTCACGAAGTGGGCGACCGCCTTGACCTCCGGCGCCGCGTCGGCGACGGCGATGGCGAGGCCGGCGCGCTGGAGCGCCGGGAGGTCGAGCAGATCGTCGCCGACATAGGCGACCGCCTCGGCCGGCAGGCCGTGCTCGGCCATCAGCGCCTCGAGGCTCTCCCCCTTCCGGCGCGCGCCGAGGACGACCGCATCGACGCCGAGCTTGTCGCCGCGCGCCTTGGCGATCGGGCTCTGCTCCCCCGTGATCATCGCGGTGCGCAGCCCCGCCCGTTTAGCGAGCACGATCGCGACGCCGTCGTGCGAGTGGAACGCTTTGAGCTCGTCGCCCCGCTCGGAGAGGATCATCCGGCCGTCGGTGAGGACGCCGTCCACGTCCATCACCAGGAGCTTGACCTGCCGGGCGCGCCGCGTCACGCCTCCGCGCGGCGTCACGCGACGCGCCTGAACTGCCGCGCCGGCGCGGCGCTCGCCCCCGCCGCTGCGAGTCCCGGGAGGGTCACGATGATTGCGGTGAAGAACCAGAAGGGCTCCATGATCCTGACGATGATGAACGAGTTCGCTCCGATCGCGTGCACGAGGAGGCCGACGGTCCCGGCCAGGAATCCCAGCGCCAGCCCTCGCTCCTCGGGTTCGCGGAGCGCCCGGAACGACGCGAGACCGGACTTGAGCACTGACCACACGAGCCACAGGAAGACGGCGAGCCCGATGACGCCGGTTTCCACCAGGGTTCGCGCATACTGCGCGTCCATGAAGCCCGCCCCGGTGACGCCGTAGCCGAGAATCGGGCGCCGCGCCCACGCGTGGAACGCTTGCTGCATGCTGATGAGTCGCGCGGAGGTCGACGGGTCGAAGGCCACCTTTCCGAGCTTCACCGTCGGCGAACCCGTTTCGGGCTCGAACGTGTAGAGGATCCGGTTCACCACTGGCTTCGGGAGCGCGAGCCCAACCAGCGGAGAGACGGCGAGGAGCAGCGCCACGGCGACCACCAGCAGCCGCCGCCGCGTCGAGAAGACGCCCAGAGCGGCGAGCACGAACGGCACGGCCAAGAACGACGCGCGCGAGAGCGTGTAGGCGAACGGCACCACCATCAGCGCGAGCAGTGCGAGACAGGTGAGCCGGACGCGGAGGCGCTGCGTTTCGAGTGCAATGCCGCTGATCACCGCAATCATAAGGACCAAGTAGCCTCCGAACGTGTTCGGTTCGCCTTCACTCCCTTCGAATGGTGCGGAGACCCGCTGGCCCGACGGGATCTGGGCGGCCCCGATGACGCTCACGATCGCGGCGGTCAGGAGCGCCGCGCCGACGAGCCGCCACGCCTGAGACCGGTCGCCGAGGTTGTTGGCGACCATGTAGTAGACGACGAAGTACTCCACGTACTTCAGCACGTAGAAGAATCCGCCCAGCCCCTGCACCGTTCCGGTCGCGTAGCCGAGGAGCGTCGCGAAGGCGGTCACGATGACGTACCACAGGATCGGCCGGTTCAACTGGGTCTTGAGCGTCAGCCCCAGCTCCTTGTTCACCGCGGTCTTCGCGAGCCAGCTGAACGCGACGACGAGGAGGACGAGATCCTCGGTCCTGATCACGACGCGGCGGCCCTCGGCCAGCCCGACGGGCCCGGTGGCGATCTCGGGCGACAACAACATCGAGAAGATCACGAGGTAGAGCCCGACCTCCGTCTTGACGAAGACGACGAGGAAGACGGTGAAGGCGATCAGCAGGACGAGCGCGAAGTCCATCGTTAACCGCGGCTCCGCGGGAGCTTACTTCACCCGGACGACCTGACTGGCCAGGCCGAGGCGCCCGAGCTCCTGGCTCTTCGCCTCGGCCTCCTCGGTGGTGGCGAAGTTGCCGTGACGGATCACGAACGTGACGGCTTCGCCCGGCTGAGCCGACACCCGCACCTGATGGCCGGCGGCGCGGAGCCGCTCGGCCACTTGCACCGCCCCCCGGAGCGGCAGCGGCGTGCCGACCCGGATCGTCAGCGGCTCGTTCTCGTTGAGCACCGCCACGTTATCGAATCCCTCGTCACGCAGGCTCGCAACGAGCGTCTGCGCCTCGCGCGCCGTCGGGATCCTCTCGACCAGGACCGCGTAGACCGCGGCATCGGTCTGCTGGCGGAAGCGCGCGGTCTGGTAGCCGGCCTGGTTCAGCTGGCGCTCGACCCGCTCGGCCTCCGCCGGCATGACGAAGGGACCCATCTCGACGGCAAAGCGCGCCCCTGCGACGACCGGCGCCGCCTCACGCGCGGCGAGGGCCGACGGGCGCGCCGCGGGCGTGGGGGGCTCGCGCGCGATCTCGGGCGCGCGGGTGACGCTCGGCTCGTCCCGAGAGGCCGGCGCCGCCGCACCGGGCGTGTCGAGCGAGCTCTCCGGGGCGCCCGTCTTCTCCGCCGGGCTTGCCACGGGGGGCGGCAGTGGTGCCGCGGCCTCGGGCGCTAGGGCGGGCTCGCGGGCGGGTGGCGGCATGGGCGCGGGAGCCGGCGAAATCGGCGGCGCCTGGGCGGGAGCCGGCGTGGGCGGCGGCGCCTCGAGCTTCTCCCAGAGCGACGACCTCGGCCGGGGCTGGTCACGGAGCAACCCGGCGCGCCAGCCGACCACGCCCGCGACGAGCGCACCCGCGAGGATCGCGATCAGGGCGATGAGGAGCCCGCGGCGCTTGCTCGTCGCCTGGCGCGTCGGCACCGGCTGGGTCGCGGCGGACGGGGCGCCCACGAATCCGCCAGTCCCCGCTGCGGCGCCTGTCCCCGAGGCGGGCCCGCCACGCGTCTCTCGACCTCCCTCGCGCCCGAGGAGCCGCCGGAAGAACGCGGCCACCCGATTGAGACGCTCCTTGTGGGTATCGATGACGGTTTCCTCGCCGTAGTAGTGGGTGTAGTAGTGCGTGTACGCGTACCCGGCGATCTCCGTCTTGACGTCGTTGAGGACCACGCCCCAGACCTTGCCGCCGACGTTCTCGATGTGGACCTTGGCGCGCTTGAGGACGAGGCGCCCGACCTTTCCCGCCTGGTAGACCAGGATCACGCCGTCGGCCTGCGCCGCGACGATCGCCGAGTCGGTGACCGGCAAGACGGGCGGCGTATCGATCAGAACAATGTCGTACTCGTCGCGCACAGCGCGGAGGAACGCGGCCATCGCGGGCGTCGACAGGAGCTCGGAGGGGTTGGCCGGGACGGGGCCCGCCTCGATGATGTGCAGGTTGTCGAGGCCCGGCGCGGCCATGATGTCTTCCATCTCGAAGCGTCCCATGAGGATGTCGGCGACGGTGCGGATGCAGTCGCGCCACGGTGTGCTCCCGATGAGGATGTCGGAGAGACCGGGCTCGCGCTCGATGCCGAAGAATCGGTGGATGGACGGCCGGCGCAGGTTCCCGCCGACCAGCAGCGTGCGCTGCCCGCTCTGCGCGAGGGTAAGCGCGAGGTTGACGATGGTCGTCGTCTTGCCCTCCTGCAGGGTCGGGCTGGTGACGACCAGGACCTTCCCCGCGCGCTCCATTCTGGCGAACTGGACGTTCGTGCGGAGGGTCCGGTAGGCTTCCGCCACCGGCGACTTCGGATCGAAGTGCGTGATCAAGAGCGCGTGGCTCAGGAGCGCCTCGGGGTCTATCTGGGCGAGGGCGGGTCGGCGCTCGAGGACCCGCTGAACCGTCTCGCGCGCGTCGATGTGCGGCACGACGCCGAGCACCGGCACCTCGAGGTAGGCCTCAACGTCCTCGATCGTGCCGATCGAGGTGTCGAGCGTCTCCTGCACGAAGGCGAGGACCAGGCCGAGCGAGAGGCCGAGGAGCGCGCCCACCAGGACGGTGTTGAGGGCCTCGGCCCCGACCGGCGTGTCGGGCTCGGTCGCCGGGCGGACGATCGAGACTTCCTCGATCTTCTCCGACTCCTTGATCAGGGCCTCCTGGTGCTTCGCTTTCAACAGAGCCAGGAGGTCGTCGTTGTTCTTGGCCTCGCGCTGGAGCCGTTGCATCGCCAGCTCGACGGCGGGCACCTCTCGGTTCTTCTGCAGCAGGTCGCCCATCTGGCGGTTGAGGATCTCCTCGCGCGTCCGAAGCGCGGCGATCTGCGCCGCCACCTCGCGCCGCATCTCCACCCGGATCTCGCGCATTCGGTCGTCGAGCGCCTGGAGCCGCGGGTGCCGCTCCGTGACCTCGAGCGCGAGGTTGTTCCGCTCGAGGAGGAGCTCCGAGTACATCGTCTGGAGCCGCTGCATCGCCGGGTTCGTCGTGTCGATGAAGACGCGCTCGGACGCGTTCGGATCGGTCCGCGCGAGGCGCGCCTGGACGAGCTCGAGCTCGGTGCGCTGCTGTCGGGCCTTCTCGATGTCGCCCCGCACCTGGGTGAACAGGGAGAGCAGCACCGTCGACTCGGCGCCGGGCGAGATGATGCGGTTGGCCTCACGGAACGCCCACACCTCGGACTCAGCCCGCTTGACGCGCGCCTCGACCTCCTTGAGCTGGGTCTCGATGAACTTCCGCGCTTCCGTCACGCGGAGGTTCCGCTGCTGCCGGTTGTAGTCGCGGTAGACCTCGGCGACGGAGTTCGCGAGGTCCCGCGCCTCCCGCGGATTCGTGGACGTAGCCATGATCTCGAGGATGCTCGTGGTCGGAACGCGCGTCACTTTCACCTTCGCGCTGATCGCGTCCAGCGCCGCCCAGTAGCCCTTCAACTCGCGGACCGCCCCGCCCGCCGCGGCCTGCGGCAGCCGGCCGAGCCGTCTGGCGACCTCCTCGAGGATCGGATAGCTCTTGATGAGGGTGACCTGCGTCTCGATGTTGTCCGCGCTCGAGTACGAGAGCACCTCCACCAGCAAGCCCGAGAGCTGGGTCGACTGCTCGAACCGCACGGCCGCGGTGGCCTGGTAGAGCGGGACCTTCTGCTTAGCGAACCAGAAACTCAGGAGCGCGACGAGCACCGTCGAGGCGATGATGATCAGCCGACGCCGGCGGATGATCAGCCAGTAGTCGCGGAGGTTCATCTCGTACTGCGCCATCAGCCGCGCGCCTCGCTGAGCCTCACGCGCCTGGGAACCCTCACCGCGCGCCCTCCGCGACGGGCCCGGTGATGTAGATGAACGGCGCCTCGGAGAGGTCGACGGTCTTGGGCGTGGGGAACCGGTGGCCTTTGCCGTCTGCGACGACCTCGAGGCGCGGGCGAAGCGGGTGGTTGCGGTTCACGGCGACGACGCGTCCGACCTCGCCGGTGTTGAGCCGCACGAGCGTGCCGGGCGGAAATACGGAGATCTCGGAGAGCAGCGCCTTGATGATCGGCGACGCGAACGCCTCGTGCTTGGACTTCACGATCTCCCGGATCGCCTCGTGCGGTCGGAGACGCGGCCGGGCCGACGGCGGGACCGTGAGCCCGGTGTAGGTGTCGATGAGGCCGAGGATCTTCGCGTCCGGGTGGATCGCCGCGCCCGCCAGCCCCTGCGGGAACCCCTGCTCCTGCTCCCGCTCGTGATGCTGCAGCACGGCCTCCACGATCCCCTCGCCCGGCGGGCCCCAGCGCCGGACGACCTCGGCCGAGAGCTTGGGGTGCGACCGGTACTGCGCCTGCTCCGCGGACGTGAGCGCGTCCAGCCGTCGCAGCACGGACTCCGGAAGCTGCCAGAGGCCGACGTCGAGCAGGCACCCCGCCATCCCGAGGGGGACGAGCCGTCGGCGGTCGTAACCGATGTCGGCGCCGATCCGCATCGACAGCACGCCGACCTGCGCCTGGTGGAACGCGAGGTAGTCGACGTCCAGGGGCGCGGCCGGATTGTTGGCGACCCAGAAGAGCTCGCCGGACCGCTCGAGCGACGCGATTGCGTGCACCAGGAGCCGCTCGAGGCCGTCCCACGGGAACGCGACACTCCCCGTCATCACGAGATCGCGCACGCCTGCGAGGAACCGGAGGAGTCCGCCGAAGAGCGCCTCGGCGCTCGCGACCGACGCCGCGGTCGGCGCCGTCGCCGGCGGAGGCGAAGGCGCCGGCGTCTCATGGGCGGGCGCGTGCTCCGGCTCTCGCCGGGGCGGCGGCGCGGCGACGCGCTGGAGCGGACCCTCGGCCAGGCGGGTGCGCGGCAGCGCCGGCGGCACCGCCGCCGGGGCAGCGGCCGCGCCCGGGGTGGCGCGCTTCTCCGCCGGCTCCTTGGGGGGCGCGGTCTTGGGGGGCGCCGCCTTCTCGGCGGGTACGCCGCGCGCGAGGTCGCTCATGCGGACCATCGTCAGACGCCCACCATGTCCTTGATCACCTCGGCGATGACCTTCTCGCCGACCTCCTTCAGCCGCTTCGAGTAGCCGACGAGGAGCGCCACGTCGCAGAGGTTGTTGATCTCCCGCGGCGTCCCGCGCGTGAAGTCGAAGATGAGCTTGACCGCCTCCTCGGTGAAGAGCGGCTTCGTCTGCCCCGCCATCTTCAGCCGGTGGGCGATGTAGTTCGCCGTGTGCGTGTAATCGAGCGTGTTGAGGTGGTAGCGGAGCGTGATCCGCTGGTCGAGATGCTTCATGCGTCGCACTTTGACCGCGAGCTCCGGCGAGCCGATGAGCAGGAGCGTCACGAGGAAGCGGTTGTCCGTCTGGAAGTTCAGCAGCAACCGGAGCTCCTCGAAGACCGCGTCGTCCTCGATCAGCTGCGCCTCGTCCACGATCACCACGCTGTCGCGCCCGGCCTGGTAGTTCCGATAGAAGGTGTCGTTCAGCAGATGGAGAAGCTCGGGCTTGTGCTTCTCCTCCGTCTCGACGCCGAGCTGATAGAGGACCTCGCGGAGGAAATCCACGGCGTTCCAGCTCGGATTGGTGAGCAGGCCGATCTCGTAGCGCTCGGCCTCGAGGCGCTGGATGAGCGCGCGCGAGAGCGTCGTCTTGCCGCAGCCGTACTCGCCGGTGAGCATCCCGCAGCCCTTGCGGTGGCTGACCATGTAGACGAGGCGCACGAGCGCCTCCTCGTGCTCGGGCGACAGGTAGAAAAACTTCGGGTTCGGGGAGTTGTCGAACGGCGGTTCGCTGAGCCCCCAGTACGCTTCGTACATGGGCTATCTCACGACCGGCCCGTTGAAAATGACGAAGAGCCCGGTCACGCCCAACATGAGCGACGCGACCGCCTGGGCGATCGCCAGGTAGTCCTGCCACCACTTCACCGCGACCTCGGGGACCGTCACGACCGCGCCCGCCTCGAGTGGCGGCGCATCCGCCATCGCGTAGCTCTTTCCGTCGCGGAAGGTCACGAAGACGTTCTTGACCTTGGCGCGGTTGGTCGGCCCGCCGGCGAGCGTCACGTACTCCCGGGGCGTGAGGTCGGGCCGGAAGTCGACCGCGCCCGGGGTCTTCACCTCGCCGATCACGTACACCTTGTCCTCGACGATCGGAAGCGTGAGGACATCGCCGTTCTGGAGCAGGATGTCCTGGGCGTCGTCTTTCTCCACGATCAGCCGCTGCAGGTCGACCGGGATCCGCTGCCGTGGTCCCAGGACCCCGCCGCGCTCGACCAGGGCCAGCCGAAGGTCGGCGTACGCGGCGGTGCCGCCCGCGCGCAACACCAGGTCGCGCACGCGGTCGCCCTGGGCCAGCTCGAAGCGCTGCACGATCGTCGCCTTCCCCGCGACGGTCGTCTTGGTCGACTCCGGCGTGCCGTTGAAGGCACCGCGCACTTCGACCACGTCCTGGAGCACGGAGAGCGGCGGCACGAACAGCGCGTCGCCGGCCTCGAGCGAAACGTCCGCGGGCGGCGTCAGCGCGGCCCCGAGGTCGACGGCGACCGTCTCCTTGCGCCCGTCCGCGCCGACGCGCGTGAGCCGCGCCTCGCTCCCGGCAGAAGCCTGACTCAGGCCGCCCACGAGCTCGAGCAGGGCACGGAGCGATCCGGTGGGACCGATCTCGTACTCACCGGGACGCCGTACCGCGCCCGTCAGGGTGACGGAAGGGCCGCGGGCCGGAACGTGGATCCGCATGCCCTCCTCGGCGGACGGGTTCTGGGTGAGATCGCCCCCTAGCTCGAAGCTCAGCAGATCCACCTCGGTCACGCCGCTCTTCCGCGTCACCAGCACGCGTCGCAGGCTGCCGCGGGCCGTGATGCCGCCCGCGTCGAGGATCACCTCGTGCAGCCGCCGCAGCGCGGTCACGGCGACCGTCCCCGGCCGCTCCACCTCGCCCGACAGCGTGACCTCGAACGTGCGCGGCAGAATGACCGCGAGCGTGACGTTCGCGAACCGGAACACCCCGCTGGCGCGTGCGGCGACGCGCCGCTGGGCCTCGAGCAGCGTCAGGCCTCCGACCAGGATCGAGCCGAGGGGAGGCACGCTGATCGCGCCCGTCGGATCCACGATCGCCTGGGAGCGCTCGACGTCGAGTCGGCCAGCGATCTGTACCTCCAGCACGTCACCGGGCCCGAGTCGGTACTCCGGCCCCGGCATGATTCGCGTTCCGCCTCCGAACGGCGTCGGTGTCGTGACAGACCGTCCAGGAGTCGACGGCGCAGGCGACGGCGACGGTGCCGGCTGCGGCTGACCAAAGCCGAAACTCGGCGCCAGCAGGGACGCCACAAGGACCACGCAGAGCGTCCTGCGAAGATTGTGCCGGTTCATCAAGGCCCTGAAGAGGGGTGTCGCAATTGGTTCATTGTCTCTTTTGACGCTCGCGAGCGTCAAGGAAAATGCATGATTGCAATAGTTTCCTTGACACTCGAGCATCAGGTCGATAGCATCGGTTCGACAATCCGGCCTGGGGCGGACTCTCGAATCGTCAGGAGACCAGATGGCTCCCAAGAGCGCCCGTAACATTCTCCTGGCCGCAGCACTTTTTGCCTTTCTTGGCGGTGGTTTCTGGCTGCACGCCCTCCTGATGAGCCCACCGCCTTTGTCAGCGTGGCCGAGCGCGTCCGCCCGGCCGTGGTCCATATCGGCACGGTCCAGGTCGCCCGGTTACGCCGTCCCCCGACGCTCGGGCCGTTCGCCGACGACCCCGCGTTCAAGGACTTTTTCGACCAGTTCTTCGGGCGCGGCCCGGGGCGCCGCGAAGAGTTCCATCAAGCGGGGCTCGGCTCGGGCGTCATCATCGACAACCGGGGCTACGTTCTGACGAACCTCCACGTCGTCCGCGGCGCCGACGGAGTCGTCGTGCGCCTGTCTTCGAAGGAGGAGGCCCGCGGGCGGATCATCGGCACCGACGCCAAGACCGATCTCGCCGTCGTACGGTTCGAACCGACGGCGCCGCTCACCGTGGCCTCGCTGGGCGACTCGGACAAGCTCCGCGTCGGTGAGTGGGCGATCGCGATCGGCAACCCGTTCGGGCTCGACCAGACGGTGACGGTCGGTGTCGTGAGCGCGACGGGACGGTCCGACGTCGGTATCACGACGTACGAGAACTTCATCCAGACGGACGCGTCGATCAATCCGGGCAACTCGGGCGGGCCGCTCGTGAACCTGCGCGGCGAGGTCATCGGGATCAACACCGCGATCGTCGCGACGGGTCAGGGCATCGGCTTCGCGATCCCGGCCAACATGGTCAAGCGCGTGACGAGCCAGCTCATCGATCGTGGCAAGGTCACCCGTGGCTGGATCGGCGTCGCGATGGAGCCGCTGACGACGGAGCTGGCGCAGGCGCTCGGGGTGCGGGACGCGCGCGGCGCGGTGGTCGCTCGCGTCTACCCGGGAAGCCCCGCCGCGGCGGCCGGGCTCGTCCAGAACGACGTGATCGTCGCATTCGACGGCACGACGATCGAGGACTACCATCACCTCCAGCGCCTGTCGGCGGACGCGGAAGTGGGGAAAATGGTCAAGCTCGGGATCATGCGGAGCCGCGAGCGCCGCACGCTCGAGCTCCGCATCGCGGAGGCGCCCGACCGCGCCGCCGACACCGCGCTCCCGCCCCGAGAGCCGCGCTAAATAATCGGCGCGATTACGCGACGAAGGGCGGGATCGGCGGGATCTCGACCTGCTGCGTCCGGACCTCGCGCACCCCCGGGACCTTCTGCGCGACCTCGACCGCGCGCTCGAGCGCGGTCGTCCCCTCGAGGGTCACCACGTCGCCCTGCGCCTCCACGTTGATCCGGTAGCGGCGCGTGTCCGCGTGCGTGGCGAGCGCCACCTGCACGCGGGAGGCGAGCGCCCGGGAGGCCACGATCCGCCGCCCCTCCTCGGTCGTCGCCATCTCCGGACGGCGCACGAGGCGCTCGAGGATCTCCACGACGGCCTCGTGTCGGAGCTTCTCCGTGTTGACGATGAGCTCGTACAGCAGGGGGTCCGCGATGTCGACCTCGTACAGGTAGCGCATGCGGCCCGCCTTCTCGGCGTCGTCGCGACGCACGAAGTCCGCGGCGGCCCGCTGGTTCGGCGTCTCGCCCGTCATCTCCGCGGTGCGTTTGATCCACTGCTTCACGCGGTGCTCGAAGGGTGCGACGAGCCGGACGCGCAGCGCGTGCGGCACGCCGCGCAGCAGCCACTGGCCGCCGCCGCGCATGAGGACGGCGTTGTCCGTTTCGGCGAACTCGAACTGCGTCGTCTGCAGCACGGTGATGTGGTGACGCGTCTCGGTGTCGAAGCGCTCGAAGAGCGTCGGCTTGGACTCCTCGAGATGCGACAGCTTCTCCTCGGCGAGCCCGTAGCGGCGCGCCGCGTCCAGCAGGAGCTCCTGGTTCACGTAGCGATACCCGAGCCGCTGCGCGAGCGCCGTGCCGATTTCGGGGCCTCCCGCGCCCATCTGATGCGAGATGACGATGATGGCCATGGCTCACCCCCGCCGGTACTTCTCTTTGAGCGCCGTCGGCGCGATCGCGATCCGCTTGCCGCCGACGTCGTCCAGGATGTACACCTCGTCCGTGAGCGATCCGCTCGCGAATACCTCGAAGACCTCGAGCGCCGCCTCGAGCGTGGCGTCCGGACGCTGGTTCATCATCTGCTCGACGGCGGTGCAGGAGAGACGCGTCATGAGGTCCCCCTCGAAATCCGGCCCAAGGGTATCCCGAAACGGCTCGGACCGGCAAGACGTCGGCCCGCACCCGAGCCCTCAGCCGGTGATGGGGTGCTCGCGTCGATCCAGGGGCGCCACGCGGGCCACAGGCGGGCGGTCCAGCGGCGGAGCGAACGAGTAGGCGGGCCACGGCCCGGTCGGCACGACCGCGATGCTCCCGGCGCGCGACACCACCGGCGCGATACGCGCGAGGAGCGCGTCCACCTCGTTGCGCGGGACGAGGAAGGCGAGCGATCCCGCCAGATTGCTCCCGTGGCCGGCGAGCCGGAAGCGCCAGCGCGCGACGCTCGCGCGCTCGATCAGGTGATCCGCGAGGTCGCGGAGCGTGTCCACGCCCGACGGGCCCGCCGCGCAGGCGGGACAGGCGCGCGCGCGGCCGTGTCCGCAGGTGAGCCGCAGGAGCTTCACGTTCATCTCGACACGCCCCCGGAGCTGACCGAGCGCGGCGCGGATCCGCGCGGCGTGCGCCGCGAGCCAGCCCTCGAGCTCGCCGGCGTCCAGCGCGGTGCCGAAGCGAAACGGCAGGACGCCGTCCGCCTCCATCGTCGCGGCGACGACGTCGTGGTGGAGCGCGCGCGTGCGCGTGTTGGGCTCCGGAATCCGCTCGAGCTGGCTCGAGACCACGACGAGCTCGTCGAAGGCTCGCGTCTCGATCATGCCCAACGCCGATCGCGGCGGGCGCCACGAGACGGGGGGGCCCTGGACGATCGCGAAGAGGAGCCGCTGCATTCGACTGCCGTGTGCGAGCGTACGGAGACGGCCGGGCCACGTCAAGCCCTATGACATAATGGGACGGTCGTGCGCATGAAGGATCGCCCGATCCGCGTGCTGGCGCTCGCCGGCACGCTCGTGGTGCTGCTGTTGTCGAGCGTCCTCGCGGCGCGACCCGAACCGGCCCTCCCCGCCGAGATGCCCGCGTCCGAGCGGAGCCGCCTCGCGGCGGTCACGGCGACGGCGTCGCTCGCCACCCATGCGGCGGGCGAGCCTTTCGTCGCGCGGCGCGAGGTGTTCGAGTACCTGCTGGACCATCCCGAGTTCGCGGCGCACCTGACTCGAACCCTCCGGATCGCCCGCTATCGGATCTGGCGCGAGCCCGACGGCCTCTGGCTCGACGACGGCTGGGGCACCGTCGGTCGGTTCGCCGTCGTGTACGCCGGCAACGGCACCCGCGTGATGCACGCGCGTGGTGGCTACACCCACTGGCTCCTGCCGACGATCCGTGGGCAGGCGGTCGTCGTCATCGAGTACGGTGTGCAGCCGGCGGCGGACGGCAAGAGTCTCATCAGCGCCGCGGTGACGGGCTTCGTCAAGCTCGAGAACCCGCTGGTCGAGATGGCGAGCCGACTTCTGAGCCGAACGGCCAGGGCGAAGGCGGAGCGGGAGGCACGGCAGCTCGTCAAAGTGTTCGCGCGGACCACGCGCGCGATCGAACACGACCCCGCGGGCGTTCACGAGCTGCTCAGGCTGCGTCCGGACGTGTCGCGACCCGAGCTCGAGGCGTTCCGCCAGCTCCTACGGCTTCCCTAGCGCGCGCGAGAGGCCCTCGCGGAACCGCGCGACGCTCGGGTTGAGCCGGATCGCCGTCTGGTACGCGGCGACGGCCGCCTCGCCGCGTCCCTCTTCCAGGAGCGCCCGCCCCAGCCGCGCGTGCGCGTCGGCGTGGTCGGGCTTCTTCGCGATGACGGCGCGGGCGGCGTCCGCCAGCTCGCCGAACTTGCCCTGCGCCTCGAGCGCGTCCCAGAGGGTGTGGTGGGCACGGGCCTCGTCGAGGTTGAGGCGGATCGCCTCGCGGCAGACCCCTTCGGCCTCGGCGTACCGCGCCAGGGCGAACAGCGCCGCGCCGAGCGCCGTCCGCGCGCGTACCGAGTCCGGCTTGATGCGGATCGCCGCGCCGTACGCGGCCTCTGCGTCCGCCCAGCGGTGGCGCTCGCCCAGCAACTCGCCGAGGTCGCAGTGGGCGCGGACGTAATCGGGCTTGAGCCGGATCGCCTCACGAAAGGCGGCCTCGGCCTCGGCGTCGCGGCCCTGCCAGTAGAGCGACACGCCGAGGCCCCGGTGGAGCGCGGGGTGCGCGGGCCGGAGGCCAAGCGCCTCGCGGTACGCCGCCTCCGCGTCCGCGTGCTTCCCCTGACGGCCGAGGCCGAGCGCGAGGTTCGCCCGCGCCTTGAGCGAGTCCCCGCGGAGGCGAACCGCCTCGCGGAGCGCGACCTCGGCCTCCGCATGCCTGCCCTGCCGGCCGAGCGCGACGCCGAGCTCGTAGTGGAGATCCGCGTCGTCGCGTCGGAGCGCGAGTGCGCGCTGGAGCGCGGCGGCCGCGCCCGCGTAATCGCCGAGCGCGCCGAGAGCGAGGCCCCGCCCCGCGTAGAGGTCCACGTCGTCGGGCTTGACCGCGAGCGCCTCGGCATACACGGCCGCCTCCTCCGCCCAGCGGCCCTGGCGCCGCAGCGTCACGGCGAGGCCGACATACGCGGGCAGGTACGCGGGACGGATCCGGAGCGCCGCACGGTACGCCGCCGCGGCGTCGTCGGCGTGGCCCTGGCGGTCGAGCACCACGCCGAGGTAGTGGTGCGAGCGGGGATCGGCCGGCTTGAGTCGGATCGCCTCGCGCAGGGCCGCGGCGGCGTCCGCGTACCGGCGCCGGCGCCGCAGCGCCAGGCCCAGCCGCTGATGGAGGTTCGCGTCGTCCGGTCGGAGCCGGACCGCGGCGCCATACGCCGCGAGCGCCTCCCGCAGCATACGCTGGCGCTCGAAGGCGAGACCGAGACCCAGGTGAGCCTTCGCGTCGTCGGGCCGGAGGCGGATCGCGTCGGCGTACGCCGCCGCGGCCTCGGCGAACTTGCCCTGCTCGAAGAGCGCCGCCGCGAGATCGAGCTGCGCCGCGGCGAGCGCCGGCGCTCGCCGGACGGCCTCGCGATGGAGCGCCTCCGCCTCGGCCGGCCGCCGCTGGCGGCGGAGCACCGTGCCCAGGTTGGCGCGCGCGACATGATCGTCCGGCTTCACGCGGAGCGCGTCGCGAAACGCGGCTTCGGCCCGCGCGAGGTCGCCCTGCCGCACGAGCGCGAGCCCGAGGCCCACGTGCGCCCGCGCGAAGTCGGGCCGCAGCCGCGTCGCCTCACGGAACGCCGCGGCGGCGTCCGCGTCCTTGGCCTGCTCGAAGAGGACGCCGCCGAGCTCGGCGTGCGCGGAGGCGCTGCCGGGCTGGAGACGGACCGCCTCGCGGAGGACCGCTTCGGCGTCCGCCGGACGGCGCTGGCGACGCAGGCAGAGCCCGAGGCCGAGGCGCGCCGGCACGTCGTCCGGCGCCATCCGGAGCGCCTCGCGGTACGCCGCCTCGGCCTCGCCATAACGGCCGTGGCTCGCCCAGTGCTGCGCGCGCGCGTAGAGGCCCTGGGGGTCGGGTCTCATCTACTCGGGGAGCACGGCGATCGCCTCGATTTCCACCAGCAGATCGTCGCGCACGAGGCGCGCGATCTCGACCAGCGTCGAGGCCGGCCGGTGCGCGCCGAAGTACTCGCGGCGCGCGATGTTGACCTTTTCGCGGTCGGCGACGTTCTTCAGGAACACGGTGACCTTGCACACCTCGGCGAACGTCGCGCCGGCGGCCGCGAGGCACGTCTTGAGGTTCTCGTGCACCTGGCGGGCCTGTGCGACGACGTCATCCCCACCCACCGTGCGCCCCTCGGCGTCCGTCGCGACGCAGCCCGAGACGAAGACGAGTCGACCCGCCCTGACGACGTGGGTGAAGTGGCTGATGGGCTCGGCCATGCCCGGAACCCGGATCTCTTCGCGGCGACCCAGCTCGCTCATCTCTCGCTCCGTGCGTGGAGGTGACACGCCCAAGACGACCTCACCCTACATCAATCCGCGGGATGAGGGAGGCCGAGGTTCGGCGGAATGCCGCCGTCGAATCCGTTCTGGCGTGCCATGATAAGGCGCCGTGTCCGCCGCCAGTACAACGTCCTGACGGAGAGGGGCCATGCCGCGCCTCATTATAGTCGTCGCCAGGAATCGGCCGGCCCTCTTCGAATACTTGGAGAGGATGTTTGCCGGGATATCGGACATCAAGGTCATGCTCGATCGGCGCGGCGTCGCTCCACCCGCCCCTATCCTCCCGGCCGCCGACCCGGACCGGCGGAAGCGACAGGAGATCTACGACGACCTTCAGCAGCGCGGCTTCGTCATCGTCCGGCTCTCCTGACGCGATCGCACGCCCCAGGGGGCTTTTGATTCTGCTCGGACTCCTGTAGTATCTCCCGGACTCGTCACCTTCACTCCGGGGTGGAATGCTGGCCGCTCTCGGTCTCACGCGCGGCGTCAGGCTCCTGGCTCTCCTCAGCCTCGGCGCAGTCCTGGTCGGGCTCGCATCGCTGTGTGTCTTCACGGTCGACGCGGGAGAGTACGCGGTCGTCACCCAGTTCGGCAAGCCCGTGCGCGTGGAGAGCACCCCCGGGCTCAAGTTCAAGCTCCCCGCGCCCGTCCAGACCGTCAGCCGGTTCGACCGGCGTCTGTTCGTCCTCGTCCCGCCGCCCCGCGAGTTCCTCACGCTGGGCAAGAACGCCGTCGTGGCCTCCGGGTTCATCGTCTGGAAGGTCCACGATCCGAAGAGGTTCATGCAGACGGTCTTCGACCGCGCGGGCGCCGAGTCGCGGCTGGGCGACATCCTCTTCGCCGAGCTCGGGGCGGCCCTCGGCGGCGCGCCCTTCTCGGCCTTCGTGTCGACGGCGCCGGGCGGCTACCGGGCCGAGGCGATCCTCGGCGGCGTCACCCGCCAGTATCGAGAGCTCGCCCTCCGCGACTACGGGATCGACGTGGTCGACGTCGGCCTGCGCCGGCTGGACTTCCCGGAGCAGAACAGGGCGAGCGTGTTCGCCCGGATGAAGTCGGAGCGCGTGCGGATCAGCATGCGGTTTCGATCGGAGGGCGAGGAGGAGGGGCTGAAGATCAGGGCGGCCTCCGAGAAAGCCAAGAGCGGCATTCTGGGCGAGGCCTACAAGCTCTCACAGAAGATTCGGGGCGAGGGCGAGGCGCGGGCCGCCAAGATTTACGCCGACAGCCTCGCCCGAGCTCCGGAGTTCTATCGGTTCGTCCGCTCGATGGACGCGATGAAGAAGGCCGTCGACAAGGAGACCACGCTCGTGTTGCCGGTCGACTCGGAGCTGTTCCGGCTCCTGCAGGACAGCCGGTTCCGGTTCCCGGAGCACTGAGCGCCGCGGCGCGCGTCCGACAGACAGGGGGTGAGTGAGAGAGAAGCTGTCGCACGGGAGGAGTAGACAACGACGTCCACTCTTACGATTCGTCAGGAGCGATCCAATGGTTCACGCGCGTCCGTTGAAACTGGTGGCGGCCCTACTCGCTGCGCCCGCGCTGCTCGTGCTGATGCTGAGCCTGCCGGCGGCGGCGAAGACAATCACCTACAACCCGCAGACGATCTACTTCACGTACTGCTACTCGCACCCGCCCGCGGAGCGGATCGCGTCCGGCGACACCGTGATCACCAAGACCCGCGACGCCTCCAACGACGCCTTTCGGCCCACCATGAAGACCATCGCCGAGGGCAACCTCGACCTGTCTCGGGTCAACCCACAAACCGGCCCCTTCTACGTCGAGGGCGCCGAGCCCGGCGACACCTTGAAGGTCCACCTGGACAAGGTCACGCCCAACCGCGACTGGGGCTGGGGCGGCGCCATTCCGTACTTCGGGGCCCTCGCGCCCGAGTACAAGACGATGATGGTCACGCCTCCGGTCCAGGACACGCTGTTCATCTGGCAGCTCGATCGGTCGCCCGGCACCCATGGCGCCAACATGGACTTCAACGAGGTGGTCGAAGGCGTCACCATGTACTTCCCGGTGTTCGAGCGCGGCGCGCTCTTCATGATCGGTGACGGGCACGCGGCCCAGGGCGATGGCGAGATCATGGGCGCCGCCATCGAGACCTCGTTTGATGTGCAGTTCACCGTCGAGGTCATCAAGGGCAAGAAGATCGACTGGCCGCGGCTAGAGAATCGGCAGTACATCATGTCGATCGGCAGCACCCGCCCGCTCATCGACGCGCTGCGGCTGGCGTGCTCGGACATGATCAACTGGCTGGCGACGGACTACGGGTACGATCGGATGGAGGCCTACCAGCTCCTGGGCCAGACCGCGGTCATCAAGATCGCCAACGTGGTCGACCCGCAGTACTCCGTGGCCTGCGCGCTCGACAAGAAGTACCTGCCCAGGTAGAGAGTGAGCCGGGCCGTCCACTCGCAGCGCCGGGGGTCGGCCACGCGGCCGGCCCCCGGTCTCCGCCTCCGGCGCGGGGGTCCCGCGTGAGCGACTTCCTGCTCCAGGTCGCCGGCGAGGCGTGGTCGATCCTGCGCGAGGCATCCTTCTTCCTGCTGCTGGGGTTCGTCCTCGCCGGAGTCTTCGCCGTGATCGTGCCCGCGCGCCTGCTGACGCGGTTCCTCGGCCGTGGCAAGATCCGGTCGGTCCTGTGGGCGTCCGCCATCGGCACGCCGCTGCCGCTCTGCTCGTGCGGCGTCCTCCCGACCGCGCTCGGGCTCGCGCGCCAGG
>WNFT01000204.1_pt1 | contig 76713 bp, 75 predicted proteins | sample 5400191 | NCBI WGS metagenome assembly WNFT01 (sample SAMN13153359, study PRJNA577476) | soil metagenome | isolation source: 80 cm saprolite under Madrone tree | place: USA:California | collected 2016-06-14 | reverse complement strand
AGTCCCACCGCCTCGATGCTGCGATTACGCAAAGCGGCGAGGATGTCGGTGTTGATCTTGCCGGCGAAAATCATCTTCGCCATTTCCAGCGTTGCGTCATCCGTCACGCGCCGGCCTTCGATAATCGTTTGTTCAATTCCGAGTCTTGACGCAAGGTCAGATAACTGTTTGCCGCCACCGTGCACCACGCAGATCCGTATGCCGACCTGATGCAGCAATGCCAGCTCCTCGGCTAATGAGCTGAGGTTGTTATGATCTTCCGTCGCTTTGCCCGAAAGTTTCACAACAAAGGTCTGGCCCTTAAAGCGCTGAATGTAGGGCAGCGCCTCGCGCAATAGATCGAGCCGCAATTGGTCGCCGACTTGGTTTGTACTAATCATTTTTTAAAGCCGCGGATTAACGCGGATGCGCGCGGATCAGAAAAAAGAAACAAATCAACAGACAGGTCGAACGTGTCTGCTCATATCCGCGTTCATCTGCGTTCATCCGCGGCTAATCTTCCTTCCCCAACAGGCTAGCCATGATTGCTTTCTGCACGTGCAGCCGGTTTTCCGCTTCATCGATTACTACCGACGCCGTCGAATCAATCACGCCGTCAGTAACTATCACGTTGCGCCTCACCGGCAAACAGTGCATGAAGATCGCATCATTCGTGCGCGACATCTTCTGCTCATCGACAATCCACTTCTCACGGTACTGCGCGCGTTCCGCAATGTCCTTTTCAGGAGTTCCGTAAAACTGTTTCGCACCCCAACTCTTCGCATAGATAACTTCAGCGCCGTCAAATGCCGCATCGATGTTCTTTGTTACCTGGACGCCGCCGCCGGCTGCTTCGGCACGCTGCGTGACAGTTTCGATCAACTCTTCGTCGAGCTCGTAACCCACCGGATGCGCGATGACGAGATCGTGGCCCATTTGTGCGGCGGCCAGCGCAAAGCTATTCGGCACCGCCATCGGCAATGGCTTTGGATGCCACGCCCACGTCAATACGACGCGCTTGCGCGCTTCGCCCAACTTCTCTTGAATGGTCATCATGTCGGCCAGCGCCTGACATGGATGATGCATGGCTGATTCGAGATTGATGATCGGCACTTCGGAATACTTCGCGAACGCGTTCAAGATCGGATCAGTTCGCTCTTCATCCCAGTTCTTTAGAGCGGCAAACGTTCGCATGCCTATACCAGCGCAATAGCGACCGAGCACGCGCACGAACTCGGCGACGTGCTCCGTCTTATCGCCATCCATCACCACCCCTTCGCGATGCTCCAGCGTCCAGCTTGTGCCGCCTGGTTCGAGAACTACTGCATGACCGCCTAATTCATGAATCCCGACTTGCATCGAGGCGCGTGTGCGCAAACTCGGATTGAAGAACACTAGCGCCACCGTCTCGCCGGCGAGCGGTTTGGATTGATCTTCGCCTTGTTTAAACCTCAGCGCCGAATTAATTAGTCGGCTGAGTTCGCCAAGCGTGAAGGGAGTGGTGTTCGGAAAATGCATAAGAAATTGGCCGCGGACTTCGCGGATAAACGCGAATCGGAAATCAAGAAATAGATGAACAGTCCAGTAAATTACCGTCTTGTTGTTCAGATCCGCGTCGATCCGCGTTCATCCGCGGCCAAATATTTCTCTAAGCGTTTCGACAAATAGATCAACCTGCTCAAGGTTTAGACAGAGCGGCGCCAACAAGCGCAGCACCTTCGCATCGCTCGAGGTCCCGGTAATGATCCTGCGCTCGAGCAGTGCTTCATGGATCGGCTTTGCGTTACTGCCGAATTCGATCCCCAGCAGAAACCCTTTGCCACGAACGTTCACGACCTGCTCAACTTCCTTGAGCCGCGCGCGCAAATACGCTTCAACCGTCTTAACATTTTCGAGCAGCCCATCGTTTTCAATTGCTTCCAGCGTGGCGTTTACGGCGGCCATCGCAATCATGCCGCCGCCAAAAGTTGTGCCGAGATCGTTTTCTTTAATCTGTGCCGCGACTTGTTCATTAACAAGACAAGCGCCAACCGGAATGCCGCTGCCCAGCGACTTTGCCAGCGTGATAATGTCCGGCACAACGCCCGCGCCAGCTTCGCTGCCGGCAAAAAACCATTCGCCGGTGCGTCCGATGCCTGTCTGAACCTCGTCGTAGATCAAAACAACGCCGTGCGCATCGCACAGGCTGCGCAGCTCTCGATAAAACTGTTGCTGGGCCACACGCACGCCCGCCATCGACTGAATCGGCTCAAGCATGATCGCGGCCACTGTCTCATCCGCCAACGCGCGCACAGATTCAATATCGCCAAATTCAGCCTGCAAATGGCCCGGCACATTCGGCTTTCCGATTTCGCGATATTTTCCCAGGAAAGTCGCACTGATCGAGTCGGCTGTGCGTCCGTGAAAGCCACCCGAAAAGGTGATGACACTTTCGCGGCCGGTTTTCAGGCGCGCCATGCGCATCGCATTCTCGTTCGCTTCCGTGCCGGAATTACAAAAGAAAACTTTATTCAGTAGCGCGGGGGCGATTGAAGCCAACTTTGCCGCGGCGCGCGCGCGCGCTTCCGAGTAGACGAGGTTCGAATAGAACAACAACCGTTCGGATTGTTCGCGAATCGCGGCCACCACGCGTGGATGACAGTGGCCGGTGCCCGCAACAGCGTGGCCACCGTACAAGTCGAGATACCTATCGCCGTCAGTCGTATAGATCCAAACACCTGCGCCGCGCTCGGCGACGATGGGCATCTTCTTGTAAGTCGCCAGTTGAAATTGATCTTCGCTGGCGACAATATCGCTTTGGGAAGCTTTCACTGTGCTCATCCTGCTCGCGCTCCATCCGGCACTGGTTGTTCGGGCACTGCCAGGCATGGCGTGATGCCGTCGGCAAAGCCGATGTCGAACAGCATCCCTTCGGAAAACTGGCCCATCATTTTTCGCTGCGTCAGGTTAACCACGAACAGCGCCTGCTTGCCTTCGATCTCTTTCGGGTCTGCTCGCTCCTGTTTCATTCCCGCCAGAATACTGCGCTGATGATCGCCAAAGCTGACCGTGAGCTGCAATAATTTGTCAGAACCGGCCACGTCCTCAATAGACAGGATCGTGCCGATCCTGATGTCGACCTTTTCCAGATCGGCAAGCGTGATTTCCGGTTTGATTGCCGCCACTTTGAATTCGTGCTCACTCATGGATTCGTGCCCACCAACATCAGTCCAATTTTCTCGTCGAGGCCAAACATCAAATTCATATTTTGAACCGCCTGACCAGCGGCGCCTTTCACCAGATTGTCGATCGCCGAAAACACAACGACGTTTCGTCCCCGGACTGCAAAGCCAAGGTCGCAAAAATTTGTTGTTTTCACCCAGTTAATATCGGGTGAGCCGTCTACCAGCCGAATAAAAAATGAATCGCGATAGAACTCGGCAAACATCCCGCGCAATTGTTGCTCATTTAGTTCGGCTTTAGTTTCGACATAGATTGACGCGAATATGCCGCGAGCTACCGGCAGCGAGTGGGACATGAAAACCAGTTCGCTGGTCCAATCGCCAACCGCGCGCAGCTCCTGTTCGATCTCAGGTACGTGTTGATGAGCAAAAGGCTTGTAGGCGTAAAACGAATTCATGCGCTGCGGGTGATGCGTGTTGGCTGCGGCCTTGGCGCCGGAACCCGATGAACCAGTCTTAGCGTCTACAATAACTCGATCATTGATTATTCCGTTCGCGACAAGTGGCGCGAGACCAAGCAGCGTCGCTGTCGCAAAGCAACCGGGATTAGCAGCCAACCGAGCATTTCTAATTGCGTCTCGATTTGTTTCCGTCAAGCCGTAAACAAACTCCGCTTGCGCAGACATGGCCGTGTGCGTACGGCCATAATGCTTTTCGAAGGCCTCCTGGTCACGAAGCCGAAAATCACCTGACAAATCAATCGCTTTTACGTGTGCCGGAAGCTTGGGAACTACATCCATCGCCTGGCCGTGGGGCAGTGCCAGAAAAACGCAATCGATATCATTAAGGTCCGATGCTTCTTGAGGCGCCTTAGAGAAAACGAGGTCACTTAACCCGGCGAGGTTGCGATGAACTTCGCTAACACGTTTGCCCGCCTGTTCGTTGGCAGTAACAAAAACAATTTCGACATTCGGATGCAGCAATAGGATGCGCAGCAATTCCGAACCGCCGTAACCCGAGCCGCCGTAGATGCCAACCTTGAGCTTCATTTCTTCAAGTTACGTATTTTGTCCAAAGTCCAAAGTCCAAAGTCCAATGTCGAACGTTTTCCGTGAACAGAACATCGTCCGTTTCACCAACTACACACAGACTTTGGACATTGGACGTTGGACTTTGGACTTCACCAGTTCAAACAACCTTGCACCGTCGCGCCGCGCGTTAGCCGCAGGCACGCCAAACTCTTTCTCGATGTAGTCCTGGCCCATCTGCGCGTCGGTCACGGAACCAGCAATCACATCGATTTCGATTCCACGCCGTCGCATGAGTTCAATGCCTCCCCACGCCCCCACATAATCCGAAGCGCAAAAGACAATAGCGGCTGTTGCTTCGCGCAGTTGGGCGTCAGCGAAAACTGTTTCGACGGAATATCCGCCGAGCAAACCGTCACCGAGTTCAATGACGATCAAGTCAGCATTGCTTTCATTAAGTCGCGCAATGATTGTTTTTGCGACGGCGGGCAGGTCGGTCGCACCGACAGTTGATGGCAAACCGCAGTCTAGAAAACTAGCGGTGGCAACCGCGCCGTGGTCCGCCATGTTCAGCGTATCGCGCAAACAGGCGATGCCAGACAGTTTTGCGGCTGCAACGCGCAAACCAGCTCGCGTGGCCTGTTTGATCAGTTCAGTGGCGGCGTAAGTTTTGCCACTGTTCATGCAGGTACCGGCGATAATTATTAAGGGAGCGGTTTCGGTTAGATCTGTCTGCACCGGCAACGCAGCGTCGGCGATGTTGAGAGTGCGGCCATTCTCGTCGCATGCAAAACCAAGCACCTCGACCTTGATCGCATCGCTCAAACCCGAATGATGGCCGGTGCAACTGCCGATCACGCCGCCCATATTTAGCAGGTGAAGTTGATCGCCAACGGAGACGGTCGCAGGCACGTCACCCATGAACCCTTTCAAGGCCCGACGTCGACCGAGCACGCCGACGAGCACGTCGCCCGGATTGATCTTGGCGAGGCGGCCGCTCGGCAGCTCGAGCATGTTATAGGTAGCGCTATCAGTTAGAGCGCGCACTACAACGACATCGCCGGCTACCGGCGATTCTGATGATGCACACAGCGCAATTGTCCTGTTCAGGCCAAGCGGCGAGGTGGCCGAGCCGATCTTATCAACCTCGATAACTGTGATTTGTTCGGTGGGTGTTTTCATAGTTTCCGGCTTAATCAATCTAGTTCTTGCTTCCCAATCTCAACCGGAGCGCATTTAGTTTGATGAAACCTTCAGCGTCGCGCTGGTTGTAAACCGTGTCTGCTTCAAACGTGGCCACGCTTTCGTCGTACAACGAATGCGGCGAGCGGCGGCCGACGACGATTGTGTTCCCTCGATAAAGTTTCAAACGAACATCGCCGTTCACATTCTGTTGCGTGTCATCGATCAACTTGCGCAGCAAGCGAAACTCAGGGGAAAACCAGAAACCGTAGTAAACACTTTCCGCAAACTTCACGCTCAACGAGTCGCGCAGGTGCATGACCTCGCGATCCAGCGTGATGGACTCCAGCGCGCGGTGCGCGGCTTCCAGAATGGTGACGCCGGGCGTTTCATAGACGCCGCGCGACTTCATCCCTACAAAACGATTTTCAACCAAATCGACGCGGCCAATGCCGTGAGCGCCTCCCAGCTTGTTTAGACTTTCGAGCAGTGCGACTGGCCCGAGTTTTTGGCTATTGATTGCGACCGGCTCGCCCTTTTCGAATGCCAGCTCAATGTATTCCACCTCGGACGAAGCAGCTTCGGGAGAACGCGTCATCTGAAAAATATCTTCAGGCGGCTCGGCCCAGGGATCTTCGAGAATTCCACCCTCATAGGAGACGTGCATTAAGTTGCGATCAGTCGAATAGGGCTTTTCCTGCGTTGCCGTCACCGGAATGTTGTGTTCCTTGGCATAAGCGATCAGATCGCTGCGGCCTTTGAACTCCCATTCGCGCCAGGGAGCTACAACCTTGATGTCCGGTTGGAGTGCGTAATAAGTAAGTTCGAAACGCACCTGATCATTTCCCTTGCCAGTGGCGCCCGTCAGCGCCTTCTCTCTGTGCGATTTCGATTTGCCGTTTGGCGATTACGGGACGTGCCAGGGAAGTGCCCAATAAATAGACCCCTTCGTAGATCGCGTTCGCCTTTACCGCGGTCCAAACGTATTCACGAACAAACTCATCGCGCAGATCTTCCACATAGAGTTTTGATGCACCGCTGTTCAGCGCCTTTTCTTCCAGACCGCTCAGCTCATCGCCCTGGCCAACGTCGGCGCAGTAACAGACAACTTCACAGCGGTAACGTTCCTTGAGCCAGCGCAGCATCACCGACGTGTCAAGACCGCCGGAATAGGCAAGGACGATCTTGTTGATTGTTTTGGCCGACATTGTTTGTTTCCGTCAGTGGTCAGTAGTCAGTTATCAGTAGCAACTAACTGCTGACAACTGACCACTGACTAGTCATCCAAACAGCTCCCAAATCCTCTTCAGCGTCACGCGCTGCGCTTTCTGGTCGCCGACCGCGATGAAGATTGTGTCTTCGCCTGCCAACGTGCCGACAATTTCCGGAATCACCGCCGCATCAATTTCCACCGCCACGCCCGAAGCCAGACCCGGCTCAGTTCGCGCGATCACCAGGTTCGCGCCACACAGATCCAAACTAAGCAGTCCGCGCGCCGCGCCACCTTTGGATTTCGGGATCGCGTAATGGCCACGATGCTTTACAATGCCCAACTCTTCCAGGTCGCGCGATAGACTCGACTGCGTGGTTGGGAAACCTGCGCGCTCAAGCGAATCGCGCAGCTCGGCCTGGTTCGCGAAGGGCTTGGCGCGCACCAGACTTAATAATTTCTTTTGCCGCAGGCTTTTTCGCATTTTGCCCAAACCTATGCAGTTTACTTGCATAACTAATGCATAGATGCATAAACTAGCATTTAGGATGATTTGCGGTCAAGGACGCACAACACCATGACGGACAAAAAACTCTGGGGTGGAAGGTTTACGGGCGCGACAGATCCGTTGTTTGCGAAGTTCAATTCATCTTTTGCCTTCGACCGGCGCCTGTTTGCGGCAGACATTAACGCCAGCATCGCCCATTGCAATGCGTTGCGAGGCGCGGGTGTGCTGAGTGCGGAGGAGGCGGAGCAAATTGTGGCTGGCCTGCAATCAATACTCGATGAAGCAACCAGCCGCGCTGATTATTTTGACGAGCCGGCGGAGGACGTTCATTCATTTGTCGAGGCGCGGCTGGTGGAAATGATTGGCGAGCCGGGACAAAAGCTGCACACCGGTCGTAGCCGCAACGATCAGGTTGCTACTGACCTGCGGCTTTGGTTGCGAGATGCGATTGATCGATTGTCAGTGCGCGTGAAACAAACGCAGGAAGCCTTCCTTGATCTCGCGGAGAAGGAAACTAAGACAGTACTGCCCGGTTACACCCACCTGCAACGGGCGCAACCAATTCTTTTTGCGCACTGGTGTCTGGCTTACCTTGAAATGTTTGCGCGCGATCGCGAACGCCTGGCGGAAGTTCGCAAGCGTGTCAATGTTCTGCCGCTTGGCTCTGCTGCGCTAGCCGGCACATCATTTCCCATTGATCGAGAAGCACTTGCTCGCGAGCTGGAATTCGAGGGCGTCTCGCGCAACTCGATTGATGCAGTCAGCGATCGTGATTTCTGTATTGAGTTTGCCAGCGCCTGTTCACTAATCATGGTCCATCTATCGCGGCTGGCGGAAGAAATCATTCTCTATGCAACGAGGGAGTTTGGTTTTTTTGAATTGGGCGATGCGGTAGCTACGGGCTCGAGTTTAATGCCACAAAAGAAGAACCCGGATTCGATGGAGCTGGTGCGTGGAAAGGCAGGGCGCGTTTTTGGTGACTTGATGGCTTTGCTGACAACCATGAAAGGTTTGCCGCTGGCTTATAACAAGGATATGCAGGAGGACAAGGACGCAGTTTTTGACGCGTTCGATACGACCGCCGGCAGTCTTGAAGTCAGCACGATTGTTCTGCAAAACTTATCGCTTAATCGGGCTCGCATGCATTCCGGCGCCACAAAAGGAATGCTGAACGCGACGGAACTAGCCGATTACCTGGTGCGCAAAAGCATCGCGTTTCGCGAAGCTCACGAAACTGTCGGCAAAGCCGTAATGAGAGCAATGGACAAACACATTGAGCTGTCGGACCTATCGCTTGAAGATCTGCGCTCTTTCTCAAACAAAATAGAAAACGATGTCTTCGAATGCCTTACGCTTGAGCAAACGCTGAGGACAAAGTCACAAGTTGGGGGCACTGCTCCTGAGCGAGTCGCCGAGGCACTCGCGTTGGCTCGGAAATCCCTTTGATTACTCGCCGAGGTAGGCTTCCTTGATTCTGGGATCGGCGGCGAGGTCTTTCGAAGGGCCTTCCATCACGATCCTCCCAGTTTCCAAAACATAAGCGCGGTCAGAATGGCCCAGGGCGGCGTGGGCGTTTTGTTCCACCAGCAGAATCGTAGTCCCTTTGCCGCGAATTTCGTCGATAGCCTCGAAGATTGTATGGACCACCAGCGGCGCCAGTCCCAAAGAAGGCTCATCCAGCAGCAGCAGCCGAGGCCGAGACATCAGCGCCCGGCCGATTGCCAGCATCTGTTGTTCGCCGCCGGACAGTGTGCCGGCCTTTTGTGATTCGCGCTCCTTCAGACGAGGAAACATCTGAAAAATATGGTCCATATCCTCAGCGATCTCGCCTTTGTTTTTCTTGAGGTAAGCGCCCATCTGAAGATTCTCGCGCACAGACAAGTTTGCGAAAACACCACGGCCTTCCGGTGACATCGATATTCCGCGCGCGACCAGTTTGTGAGTAGGCTTTCCGCCAATCTCTTCGCCTTCGAAACTTATGCTTCCCGCGCGCGGTTGCAGCAGGCCGGTGATGGTGCGCAAGGTAGTGGTTTTGCCGGCGCCGTTTGCGCCAATCAAAGTCACAACTTCTCCTTGCTCGACGTGCATCGAGATCCCGGTCAGCGCTTCGATGGCGCCGTAGTTAACTGAGACGTTATCTAGTGTAAGCATAAGAACAAGTGTCGGGTATCAGGTGCCGGGTGCCAGATGCCGAAATGGCAAATGAAAAATGTCAAATATGTCAAATGACAAATGGAAAATCTTTGTTACCGTCAAGCTAACCAACAGCGATCAGTCACCTAAGTAAGCTTCTATAACCTTCGGATCGTTCTTAATCTCTTCCGGCAATCCCAACGCTATCGATTTGCCATAGTCCAAAACCTGAATCCGTTCGCAGACGCCCATTACCACCTTCATATTATGTTCGACTAGCAGGATAGTGAGCGAAAAGCGATCTCTGATTCGTTGAATCAAGCGCATCAGATCCTCCTGCTCGGAAGGATTCATGCCTGCGGCCGGCTCATCGAGCAGCAACAACTGCGGCCGGGTCGCCAGAGCGCGCACGATCTCCAACCGTCGCTGACTGCCATAAGGCAAACTCGTGCCACCCTCGTCGCTGACGCGGGCGAGATCGAAAATCTCCAGCAACTCCAAAGCGAACTCCCGGTGCTCTTTTTCGTCACGCACAAAGCGCGGCGAGCGAATGATGGCATCGAGCAGGTTTTGTTTTGCGTGTCGATGGCAGGCAGTCATCACATTCTCCAGCACTGACATGCTGGGGAAGAGGCGAATGTTTTGAAACGTGCGCGACACGCCGCGCCGCGAAATCTCATATGAGCGCAGTCCGTCGATGCGTTTGCCCTGAAGATAAATCTCGCCCGAAGTTGGTTTGTAAACGCCGGTAAGCAAATTGAAGACAGTGGTCTTTCCGGCGCCGTTCGGCCCGATCAATCCGTAAATCTCGCCGCGCCGCACGCTCATATCGAGGGCGTTCACGGCCACCAGGCCGCCGAATTGGATGGTGCACTTAATGGTTTCCAGCGGCGCATCGCTCTTGCGCGCACTCACGTCGAAAGCGCGGCCCTGGTGACTGCCAACCACACGCGCAGCTTCGGTGATGACCGATTCTTCCTTCGTGGCTTTCACCGCATCTTTTTCAGGCGCGCCGTTCATTGGTTCTTGACCTCTTTCGCGTGATCGATTGCGGAGGGCGGCGTTTGCTCAGCGATGGGAACGCCACCCGAACCTGCCGGCTTGTCGCCTTCTGGCCGGCGCCGCGCGCGCTTTAACCACGAGAGACCAAATTCGCGCGTGCCAAGAAGGCCCTGGGGTCGCGTCAGCATGATCAGGATCAGCAAAGCGGAGTAAACAACCAGACGATAGCGCGACAGATCTCCCGGTAGTTGTCGCAGCAGTTCCGGCATGATGGTGATCACAATTGCTCCGAAAACGGACCCGGTTAGCGAGCCCATCCCGCCAAGCACAATCATAATGATGATTTCAAATGAGCGAATGAACTGAAAATCATTGGTACTGAGAAACGACGTGTAGTGTCCAAACAAAACGCCGGCCATCCCCGCCAGCGCTGAGCTGATTACAAAAGCGAGCACTTTGTAGCGCGTGGTGTTGATGCCCATCGCCTCGGCGGCGAGTTCGTCTTCTCTAATTGAAACCAGCGCACGGCCAATATCGGAATGCACGATGTTGTAAACGATGACGATTGTGATGATGGCAAACGCGCCCACCCATAGGAAGTTGGTGTATCCGGGAACGGTGAAACCGGTAGCGCCGCCTACTTTGTCGATATTCAAAATGACAATGCGAATGATTTCGGCGAAGCCCAGGGTAACGATAGCAAGGTAGTCACCGCGCAAGCGCAAAGAGGGAATGCCTACGATCAACCCTGCCAATGCTGCGACGATCGCGCCGACCAGAATAGCCAGCAGGAAAATCAGCGCATGGGCCACGCTGCCGCCAACGACTCCACCGAGCGAGCGTTCCCACGCCTGAGCGTAATAGACCGTAAGGTAAGCTGAACTGTAGGCGCCCACGGCCATGAAACCTGCGTGGCCGATAGAAAACTGTCCGGTGAAACCGGTGATAAGGTTTAGTGAGACGGCGAGAACGATATTGATGCCCGCCAGCATGATGACGCGAGCGTAGTAAGGTGGCACGCCAAAACCAAAAAGTCCTGCCTCGCTCATGTACGCATTCATGGCGATCAGCAGCAACACGATGACGAGTGCGGCGAGCAGGCGTTTGACAAAAACGGGCATCTGTAAATTTCCGATTGCCAATTTCCGATTGCCGATTGAAAAGAGGAACTAGTAAGTCTCAATCGGAAATCGGCAATCGCCAATCGGCAATGACTAGACTTTCTCTTGGACCGTCGAGCCCAGCAGGCCCGTCGGTCGAAATAGCAGAACGAGAATCAGAATTGCGAAAGCGACTGCATCGCGAAAGGTGGTGGGGACGCCGACGTTTTGTCCGTAACCAACGACAAAAGTTTCCGCAATGCCAATGAGCAGCCCGCCGAGCACCGCGCCTGGAATATTACCAATGCCGCCGAGCACCGCAGCGACGAAAGCTTTTAAGCCGGTGATGATGCCCATCAACGGATCGATCTGCGGATTGTATTGTGCGGTAAGTACGCCACCTGCCGCCGCCAGCGCCGAACCGAGCGCAAAGGTAAACGAAATAATAAAGTCCGTATTGATGCCCATTAACTTAGCCGAGTTAAGGTTGAAAGAAACGGCGCGCATCGCCGTACCTACCTTCGTCTTGAAGATTACCCATTGAAGCAGCACCATCAACGCTACCGAAACCGCAAAGATCAATATCTGCGATTTGGAAATCGCAGCGTTGCCAAATAGCGTGTAGCTTTGTTCGCGAAGCAGTTGCGGGAAGGCGCGCGGTGCTGCGCCCAGGCGCGCGACAAAAAGATTTTCTATCAGCAGTGACACGCCGATGGCAGTAATCAACGTGGTCATGCGCGCGTATTTGCGGATCGGACGATAAGCGAATCTTTCAATGGCCATGCCCACCAGCGCCGCGGCAATCATCGATCCGATCAGCACCACGCTAAGTCCGACCAGCGATGGCCCGGCGGCGAAGCCAAGTTCGAAGGCGAGGAAATAACCAACAAACGCTCCGACCATGTAGATGTCGCCGTGCGCAAAGTTGATTAGGCGGAGAATGCCGTAGACCATGGTGTAGCCCAAAGCGATCAGCGCGTAAATTGCGCCGATCGTCAGGCCATTAATGAGTTGCTGAACAAAAGTATCCATTCAACGCGTAGCTTGGTGTTATTGGGGAGACGCTGCGGGCTTTTTAGTTGCAACAGCGGGCGAAGCCGCTTTAGCAGGAGCCGCCGCTCCTGCCTTGGCTGGAGACAAGACGGGCGCAGCCGCTGGCGAAGTCCCTGACGTTGCCGGGGCAGCTGGAGCTGCAGCAGGCGCAGTCATCCCCTCGGGATAAATCGTCTCCACGTAGACATATTTTTTGTCCTGTAGTTTGAGCACAACCGCCGGCTTGACAGCATTCCGGTCTTTATCCAACGAGATGGTCCCAGTCACACCGATAAAATCCTTGGTTGCAGCGATGGCATCCTTAAGTTTTGGTCCTTCTGTGGTGCCGGCGCGTTTGATGGAATCGGCAAGTACCATCATCGCGTCGTAACCCAGCGCCGCGAGCGCGTCGGGCACGTTGCCATAGCGGGCTTTGTAAGCAGCTACAAACTTTTGGATCGCCGGTGAGGGATCGTCGACCGAATAGTGATTGGAAATATAGTCTCCATTCAACGCGTCGCCGCCCAAATCCCAGAGTTGCGTTGAATCCCAACCATCGCCGCCGAGCATCGGGGCTTTGATATCAAGCTGCTTTGCCTGCTTGGCGATCACGCCAACCTCGCCATAGTAGCCGGGAACATAAATCACGTCGGGATTCGTCGAGCGAATTGCCGTCAACTGACCTTTGTAATCGCGATCGCCCTGAGTGTACGACTGTTTGTTTACGATCTGTCCACCGAGCTTGGTGAAGCTGGACTCAAAAAATTCGGTAAGCCCGCGACTGTAAGGCGAATTGAAGTCGAGCATGATCGCCGCCTTCTTCGCTTTTAATGTGTTGGCTGCAAACTTGGCCATGACGGCGCCTTGAAATGGATCGATAAAGCAAACACGCGAGATATAATCGCCGACCTGAGTAACGGCGGGATTCGTCGACGATGGGGAAATCATCGGAACCTTTGCGGCCTGTGCTTTGGGCGCTGCCGCCAGTGTATTTCCAGATGCGACTTCGCCGAGGAGCGCAACAACGCGATCCTGATCGATAAGCTTGGTTACGACTGTCGCTGCTTTTTCCGGGCGGCCCTCGTCGTCTTCAGAAAGAATCGTAATCTGCCGGCCATTGATTCCTCCCGCTTTGTTAATCTCGTCAGCAGCCATCTCGACACCATTCTTGGTTGACTGCCCAAAGTTTGAGGTGCGTCCCGAAAGATCACCGTAATAACCGATCACGATAGGCCCGGAGTTGCCGCCGGCTCCTGGCCCACCTTTGCGTTCACAAGCAAAGACAAAAATGAGAGATGCAATTAGTCCAAGCGAAAGCAGAATTCTTTTCATATTTTCCTCACAAAGGCGAAATGTTTTTGGCGACGACATCTGTTAGAGGGAGCCAGGGCCGCGAGCTTTCGCGGCCAATCGGGCAAAGCTTTAATGTCAGCTTAAATCGAGCCTGCATAATAGCTTCGAGTGCGTTATTGACGCAAACTTTGGGAGCTTTGCTAATTGAAGACGGCGTCGAGTTAGAAGTTGCAGCTGGAGCAAAACAAAGACAGAACCGGGAGCGGTAGCGACCGGGTGGCGTGGGCATAACCGGGAGCTCCGGAAAATTTTCACTCGACAGCTCTTCAGTATTCGGAGATCCGACCCGGTCGCTACCGCTCCCGGTTCTGTATTCGTCGACCCACAGTATACGACCCTTGCCATTGGTCACGGGTTGAGGCACAAGTGCCAATTGGCATCTTTTCCAGAAAACTTGGAAAATACTTTACGTCTAATCTAGACTGCGCACCGATGAGTGAATCGCAAACAAAACTTTCGCCGCCGCTGGGCGACATGAACGCGGAAGAATTTCGCCGACACGGTCACGAAGTGATCGACTGGATTGTCAACTACTTCGAACACATCGAAGACTTGCCGGTGCTCGCGCAGATCGAGCCGGGCGATCTCAAAGCACAACTTCCCACGTCTCCGCCGCAAACGGGCGAACCAATGCAACAAATCCTCGCGGACGTTGACCGCCTGATCGTGCCCGCCCTGACGCATTGGAGTCATCCTTCGTTCTTTGCTTACTTCGCGACCTCCACCTCTGCGCCGGGAATCTTTGGTGAACTACTCAGCGCCGCTTTTGATAACAAAGGGATGTTGTGGCGAACTTCTCCCGCTTCTACTGAACTGGAAGAAGTAACGCTTGATTGGCTACGACAAATGATGGGACTCGACGCAGGGTTGACCGGAATTATTTACGACACCGCTTCAGTCTCGAGCATGCACGCGATCGCAGCCGCGCGCGAAGGTGTGGAGCTGCGCATTCGCGAAGAGGGAATGAGCGGGCGCACTGATCTGCCGCTATTGCGAGTTTATGCTTCGGAACAAGCACACTCTTCGATCGACAAAGGAATCATAACGTTGGGCCTGGGCCAGCGGGCGTTACGAAAAATTCCAACTGACAGCGAATTTCGCATGGACCCGCAGGCTTTGGCCGCAGCCATCGACGAAGATAAGCGCGCCGGATTTCTTCCCTTCTGTGTCGTGGCAACGGTTGGCACTACGTCAACCTCGAGCATTGATCCCATTCCAGCTATAGTTTCCATCTCCGAACAGCACGCGCTGTGGCTGCACGTTGACGCCGCCTACGCCGGCTCGGCGGCGGTTGTGCCGGAGCTTCGGCATGTGTTGTCAGGTTGCGAGCGCGCGGATTCGGTTGCGGTCAATCCGCACAAGTGGTTGTTCACGCCATTCGATCTTTCGGTGCTTTACTGTCGTCATCTGGATCTTTTGCGTCGCGCGTTTTCATTAGTGCCGGAATATTTGCGTACGCCTGAGCAGGAACAGGTGCGCAGCGGATCGGATTATGGCGTGCAGCTTGGCCGCCGCTTTCGCGCGCTGAAGTTGTGGATGATCATTCGCTACTTTGGTCACGAGGGACTCGCGGCGCGCATACGCGAACATTGCCGGCTTGCAAAGCTGTTTGCTTCCTGGGTTGAACATGCGGACGACTGGGAATTAATGGCGCCATTGCCTTTTGCTTTGGTTTGTTTTCGTGCCTGTCCAAAGTTCGAGAACGTTGCGCCGTCGGCGCGCGAATCGCGTCTCGACGTTTTGAATGAAGCCATCATGCACGGCGCAAATGCGACCGGAAAAGCATTGCTTTCGCACACAAAGCTGAATGACAAAATCACGTTGCGACTTTCGATCGGCAATATTCGCACCAGCGAAAAGCACGTGCGCCAAGTTTGGGAATTACTGAACGAACAGTTAAGGTTGCTGCTGGTTTGGTCCGGCAAACTTTAGTTTGTCGGACATAGTGCAAATGCTGACTCATATTGTAGTTTGGAAATATCGCGCAGATATTGGCCCGGATGTGCGCGCTGAACACGTGGCGTTGCTTCGTCGCCTCGCTTCGGTCGTCCCGGACGTGCAGAGTCTGGCCGTCGGTTTCGACACATTACTCTTGCCCCGATCGTACGACACGGGTTTCGTGGTAACTTTCGCCGATCGCGCCGGCCTCGATGCCTACACAATTCATCCCGAACACATAAAGGTTGCCGAGCTTGGCAGCACCATCAGCGAACACGTCGCTTCGGTGGATTTCGAGAGTTAGTTCTTTCCTATGAAGCGTTGGCAGAAACTTTCTCTGGTCCTGCTGGCCTTAATAATCTGCTCGCAGATTCCTTTTGCCTATCGCCGCTACAAATTGGGCCGCCTGCGCGACGCCATTCAAAAGCTCAACTCGCAACGACAACCGAAGCCCGACGAGAAGTTTGTCGAATACAAAGGCGTCGTCCACGTTCACTCCTTTTTGGGAGGACACAGCGCGGGCAACTTCGAAGAGATCATTGCCGCCGCAAAACAAAATCAACTCAACTTCGTCGTGATGACCGAGCACACTTCCGCAAACTTCAACACGGCGGCGCTGACTTTGAAGGACGTTCATAGCGGTGTTCTTTTCATAAACGGCAACGAGGTGAGCACCCCCACGAAAGAGCGGTTGCTGATCTTGCCAGGCGACGAGATGGCTAATCTTCGTGAAAGTTCTTCGATAGCTGACATCCTCGCACGGACGAAGGCAAGAAATGCTTTGGCCCTCGTTGCTTATCCGGAAGAATTCAAGAGTTGGAGCGCACCGGGCTACGACGGCGTGGAGGTTTACAACCTATACTCAAACGCGAAGCACATAAATCCGGTCGTAATGTTTTTCGATGGTCTGTGGTCCTACCGCAGTTATGCTGATCTGCTGTTTGCTACTTTCTATGCGCGACCGGCGAACAGCCTCAAGCACTGGGACGATGCGATTAGCATGACCGGCAGGCGGCTGGTGGCGACCGCCGGAAATGATGCGCATGCCAATGTGGGAATAAGCTTGAACGACGCGTCCGGCAAGACTTTGGTCGGCTTTAAAGCCGATCCTTACGAGAGGAGCTTTCGCCTGGTGCGAATGCACGTCTTGCTCGCGAATAGTGAAACATTTAATTCCGAGAGTTTATTGCGGGCCGTTGCCGCCGGCCATTGCTTCGTCGGACTCGATCTCTTCGGCGACACGTCTGGGTTCAGATTTGCAGCGACAAACGGCAGTGATCGGAAGATTGAAGGCGACGAAATCGCGCTCGGCAACGGGGTTACCCTGTCAGTTGCGCTGCCCATCCCTGCCCGCGTCGTTTTGTTTAAGGATGGCAAGATATTGCGGGATGAAACTGGGATCAAAGAGAAGCATTACCCGGTGACGGAGAAGGGGAGTTATCGAGTTGAGGTTTACCTACCGCAACTGCCGACACCTATCAGCGACCAGCCGTGGATAATTTCAAACCCAATTTATGTTAGGTAGGACAGGCATTCCTGTCTGTCCAGTTTGTGCTTGCAGTTGAGATGAAGCAGGAACAGCCAGGAATGCCTGTCCTACAACGACATCGCCCCACGCGGGTTATTGTAGGCCCGGTGGGGCGAGAAAACCGGAAAGCTCCGGCCTTAATTATCGTCGGAAGCGGCGCTTAAGTTCGCCGGGGGTACCGTAGAGAGTCACGTAATTTGACTCCGCTCTCGCCTTACTCCCGAGTATTAGGGAGGTGCGAGTACAGCCTTCCTATTCTGTTTTCAAGTAAGGCCAGTCTAGGCTTCGCTCGCATCGCTGTCAAGAATCAGCTTGACCGCAGTCGAAGCATACAAGACCGTGGTCGGAGAGACATTCCTGTCTGTCCAGTTTTGAAAATGAGGGGATAGGCAACAATGCCCGTTCTACGTGGCTCTTTGCGATTACATTCTAATCGTGAACATAATCTGTTTCTGGAAGCGATCTCTCTTAACTTTTCCCTTCCACAGATTTACCGAGCAGCTAACACTTAAACAATGGAATTGGCGATTTCTACACCCCGCGACTTCAGTTTCAAGCGCACGGCCATCAGCCACGGCTGGTGCGAACTGTTGCCGTTTGAAATAGACCGAGACAAATGGATTCTGCGACGGGTGCTGGATCTGAAGAGGGACAAACCGGTTACGCTTGAGATCAGCGCCCGCAACCGGCAGTTGCGTATCAGCACGTCGCGCCGTATCAGTCAAAAAGCCACCAAACAAGTAATCTCTGACGTTCGTCACATGCTGCGACTGGATGACGACATGGCTGGGTTCTACGGGTTGATGGCCCGGGAAAACGAATTCGCATGGGTGGCCAGCCAGGGCGCAGGCCGGATGCTGCGCTCGCCGACGGTTTTCGAAGACCTGGTAAAGATGATTTGCACCACGAATTGTTCGTGGGCCCTGACCGAAAAAATGGTGAACGGGCTGGTGCAAAATCTGGGACGCGAATCAAACGATGGTCGCCGTACTTTTCCCACCCCCGAGGCGATGGCCCTGATGCCTTTGAAGTTTTATACCAATGAAGTACGCGCAGGTTACCGCGCTCCCTATTTTAAAGAACTTGCGGATCGAGTTGCGTCTGGCAATCTGAATGTGGAGCAGTGGCTTCACAGTCCACTGGCAACAGCGGAACTGATAAGGGAAATGCGAGGCGTCAAGGGTGTTGGTCCATATGCGGCTGAGAATCTTCTCAAACTTCTCGGCCGCTACGACGGGCTCGCACTTGATTCCTGGACGCGCGCAAAATTTTTCACGGTGCGAAACAACGGCCGTAAGGCGAGCGACAAAAAGATCGCTCGTTACTACTCACGATTCAATGAATGGCGCGGCCTGGTCCTATGGTGCGATGTCACGCGCGACTGGCTTATCTAAACTTTCAAATGCAACTCTAAAGTTTTGGATCATTAGCGATTGAAAATTTCCTCACCTCGCACTCCACTAAAAAAGTCTGTCACAGAAATCATCTGCATGGTGTTTATGGTGCAGACGAACAAAAACTTCTGTAGCGCAGAAGAGGTCAACTTAGATTTGTGGAACATTAACCTTCGTCCTCGTTGTTAGTAACACTCCCTACGGAGATTGACGCAAAAACAGCCAAGGAGTTTCGACATGAAATCGTTGATTAAGCAAATCAGCATCGCGTTAGTAATTACATCACTCGCTGCTGTCAGCGCCTTTGCAAAGACAAGAAAGGAATCCATAACTCTGGCGACGAACACCACCGTCAGTGGAACGCTTGTCAAGAGTGGCACCTATGATTTGAAGTTCGACGACGAGAAGGGCCAGTTGTCGATCATGAAGAACGGTAAGGTGGTTGCACAGGCAAGCACAACCACTGAAAAGCGGGACGGTAAAGCGCGCCTGTTTGAGTTGCGGCTGACCGGCGCTGGTGAAGAGAAGCAGTTGGTAGGCATCGCATTCGCCGGTTCGGAGCAAAACATCGTTCTGAACGGTTCCTCGGCCAGCAACTAAAGCCTGAGGTTGGTCGCTAAGAAATAGTGGTTCCTTAACAATCCGCATCCTTCGGAAATCGCTCCCGGTGCTTTACGGCCGGGAGCGATTCTTTTTCTCAAGGTTCGAAAAAACCAAATCAGGTCTGACCGTCCAAGCCGCGCAAGATCAACGACATCTTCGGCTGGCTGGCGAGTGCGTGGCGCCGGGAAAAGTTATTGACAATTTCACCGGCCATCGGCGAATCTAAAGGCCCAATCGCCGCAGGGCGAACTTGTTATCGAGTTGGTGTTTTGCTTTTATGAAGAGAAGTTGCTTCGCCCTGATAGTTTTAATCATCGCTTTCGCCGCGCGAACTCCGGCACAAACTCCGCAAAATCCTGATGTTCGTCCCCGCATTGTGGCGCCTGTTCCGACGCCGACACCCGTTAATATTCTGAAGCCACGCCCCAACGTCCCGGCCGAGCAGCAAACTGATTCTGGCCCGGCACGGGGAACGCAACTGGGAAACAAGAGCGAGGTTGTGCCGAGAGTTGCCGGACCAACCGCCATCGCGCGACGTCCGGAGCCAGTGCCGCCGGCTTCGTTACTGATGTCGCCGCCCATCATACGAACACGCATTTCTGAAGCTGAGCGACTGTTAAAGTCGCGCCCGCAACCTGCATCGCTGACTACGCCCCAGATCGATTTCGTTACGCTTGCAGCCCTGGACCATCTAAGCGGCCGCATGCATTTGGTCACGCTGTCGAAGGACACCTTCCTGACTAAAGGCGCGGAAGTAACGATGACGAGTTCGCTTGGTGTTCTTTTGACTGTGCGAGTTGTACGCGCGAACGGAGTTAACACCGCCGTTGCTATTTTCGATGTGCAGGGCCGTTCATTGGTCCCGCTGGTAGTCCAGTATCCAATCGAAAAGGGCGGAGTCTTTCGCGAGATGGCCTATTACACTTCTGCGCATCCAGCTTTGCTTTCGCCCGATCTATCGCGAGCCGGCCGCGCCTACATTCATCGCATGATGAATCTCGCGGTACAGCGACTGCGCGACAAGGGAACATTCATCTCGCCGCAAATCGTGGATGTAGCTGAGCGCTTGTGTTTGGTTGAGCACGTGGATCACGATCGCTTTCGACTTGAGAATCGGCTGGCGCTGTTTGATGAGATTTATTCGCTCTACGCTTTGAACGAGCCGGATACTTACCGCTATTCGGTAAGTCTTGCAGGAGCCGGCGGCATGGTGCAAATGATTCCGTGGGCCTATAACCTGGAACGGCAGCGGCATCCGGCAGTAGGTTTGACATCCGACTTTGTGGTTGGCATGCGTAACCATGTCAATGCGCTTCAGGCGATGCTGCTTTACATGCAGGACACGTGGAATGACCTGGCTGCCAACGAAGATGTGCAATACGCGCTGAGCGCAAAGCTGGCGACGCAAACTGAATTACTTGCGGCTGGCTACAATTCAAACGCCGCGCGCTTGCCGCTTTATATTCGACGTGGCGGCGCCGGCTGGCGCACACTGATTCCGCGCGAGACGCAGATTTATTTGCAGATATACAAGACGTTGGAAGTCATCGTGCCGCAGAAACCACACGCAACCCTGACCGCGCAGGATGGCGGACAAAAAGTGCGGGCCGAAGCGGTTGAAGATTTCTAGTTTTTCCCAATCGGAGTGAAATCTTAAACGCCGGGCAATCGATCACAGTGAACGGTCTGCCTGGTTTGTTATCTGTATGCTCAGGTTCACGCCTGAAGTTTGGCTACGTCTGGAAAGATGACCATGAAAAATCAAGCCATTAATAAATCGCGTTTCCTCGTGATGTGCGTAACGGCGCTCTTCGTCGCTTGCGCCGGACTCGTTGCGTTCGCGCCGGTAGGACAGTCATCGAACCAGCAGCCCGTTGCCGCTGGCCCGCCTCCCGAAAAGACGGTTGAACAGGTACAAAAAAACATCAAGGTGCTAAACGGCTTGCCAAAGTCGCAATTGATTCCGGTGATGAATTTTATGAGCTCGTCGCTCGGTGTTCGCTGTACGTACTGTCATGTGAACAAAGACGACAAGTGGGACTTTGTCACCGACGAGAAACCGGAGAAGAACACTGCGCGTGAAATGATCAAGATGGTCCTGGCTGTAAACAAGGACACTTTTCGCGGCAACACTGAAGTGAGTTGTTACACCTGCCACCGCGGACGCACTTCTCCTGTGAGCATCCCATCGCTTCCAATTGCGGCAGCAGTGTCCCAGCCGTCTGCCACCGAGACGAAGCCCGGCGAAGCAAAAGCGGCAGAGGATGCACCAACCGCCGATCAGATTCTCGCAAAATACCTGGAAGCCCTTGGCGGTAACGCAGCGATTGAGAAACTGAAAACGCGGGCTATCAAAGGCGATTGGCTTACCAGCAATGGAATGACATGGGGTTATGAGGTTTATCAATCGGGGCCAGACAAGTTTTACGCCGTACTGAATACCTCAAAGCAGGGTCTCTTCGAAAGAGGCTTTGACGGCCGGGTAGGCTGGGAAAAGAGCGGTCGGGGCGTGCGCACGATCGAAGGAGAAGAGCTTGCGAACCTGCACCGCTATCTGGATTTGTTCAAAGACATCAAGCTTAAAGAACAATTCACGCGCTTGATGTTTGGCGGCAAAGAAAAGATCAGCGACCGAGAGGTTTATGTGTTACGCGGCATGACCACAGACAATCGGCGCGAGCGACTCTACTTCGACGTGCGTACGGGGTTGCTTATTCGTCGCATCAGTAGCCTGCCGACAATGATTGGTATGATTCCTGAGCAGGTTGACTTCGAAGACTACAAGAGCGTCGATGGCTTGATGATGCCGTTTACGATTCGTATTTCCTCGGTCGATCCGAACATCACCTCAACGCGAAAGTTTACTGAAGTCAAACTGAACGTGCCGGTTGACGCAACCAAATTCAACAGGCCGGCGGCGCCACCAACACCCTAGTAGGACAGGCATTCCTGCCTGTCCCTCTTTTCGTTTGATGAGCGAAGCCGAACCAGCGAATGGACAGACAGGAATGTCTGTCCTACTGCCGGTCCTATCACCGTCAGATAAACCTACCTAAGCGCGGACTATCTTTGCGCTCCTATCAAGTCTCTGGCCTCCGAAGTTATCCAATAAGAGCGGGCTTTTGCTTCTCCTGGCTTCAAATAAGTGCATGGAATGTCGTTATGCTGATGTTGCTGAAGTGAAAAAACCGGGAAGCGGGCTATCAACCAAGAGTTGGATAGTTATTGCAGCAGCCGCGGTGGGAACGGTGGTCACCTGGATCATAGTGAAGCCTGCCTTCTGCGATGGTAGCGCACAGACGCGCGGCATCTGTTGCTAGTCCATCAGACAGAACTCAGCAGTTTGTCGGACAGACTAGTCTGAAGTTTTGCCAAACAACACATTGATCCAATAGAAGGCAACAGTGCCGCTACCAATGACGGCGCAGGTTGCGACCGTGCGCCAGAGAATATCTGTGCCCGCAAATTTCCAAATCGCCAGGAGCGCCGAGAGCACTGCCACTAAAATGCAGGCGCTCGTGGTCCAGAAAGAAATGCTTCTGACCATTTCCGGGTTTAGAAAGCCGCGCCTTTTCCGGTGTGGTTGCGAGTCTTCCAAATCAATTCCCGTTTGCTGACTCTACCTTTGCTGCACCGCCGCTGGTTCCAAACTTGCAGTCATGGCTTCGGCGCAGCAATGTAATCATCCAGCAGCTTTTGCGCACTTAACCCCGGACTAATGACCGCCAGTTTTTGCCGCGGATCGTAACCGCTGAAGACACCTACAATTTCCGCTTGTTGATTGTAAACCGGACTGCCCGAATAACCATCGCGGCCCTCGATCGTCGCCAAACTGAATTGCTGGCCGCGCAATTCGTACGGCCCGTAAAAAACGCCCCTTCTCATCAGCTTGTTACCATGCGGGCGGGCGACCACAAACAGCTTTTCATCTTTGCTGAGACTCGATTGGAATGCCGGGGCTACCGCATGTTTTTGTTTTTGACAAATTTGCAATAAAGCCAAATCGGCTGCTTCATCAAACTTGATCACACTTGCCTGGCAGCCCTGCACGTAGACCTCAACTTCCAATTCATCGTCTGGCGCGAATCCCAGCTGCACTTTTTTAGAAACGCTGAGATCTCCAGACACCGCATGATAGGCCGTCATTACCAACTGATCGCCTACCAGAAAACCAGTGGCAAAACCATTTGGTCCATCGAGCATAGAGAAAAAGCGCTGCAGCGGGTTTGCTCTCTTTTTCATGAATTTAAGTTCCAGTGAGACTGCATTATCTCCCGGACATTTTACTGTGCGATGTCCACCAGCTTTGAAATTTGGCACGTATGCAAGAGCAGCGATCGTTAAGATGGTTGCCCAAAACATTCTGCGTTTCATGATCGACTCTCCTTTGAAACGAAGGTAACTTTTCGTTGGACGCTGAAGTATGGTTGGAGCGCGCGCTGCCGGCATCAGGCGCCAGCCGGCGACGGGCGCGACTGATGTTATGCGAGCGCACCGCGGGGCGCAAGATTTTTGGCTTATCGACGCTAATCGGACGGCAAGCTGAAATGGCCGGTTAACTAAGCCGCGAAACTTTTAAGCCTTTTCGAGTCCGGCATACTTTTGCACTAGTTTCTTCTGACCGTAACCGGGAAATGTAACTGTGAGTTTAAGAGAATCGCCGGCACCTTCGCGGCGCAGCACCAGTCCGCGACCGTATTTCGCATGCTTTACGTAAGAGCCGGGCAAGAATTCGGAGGGAGGTGTCGGCTGTCCGGTGTCGAGTGTCGGACTTTGGACTCGCGCAGAGCTTTTTCTAACTATCGAGCTCTTGTCCCGCTCGCGCTGTTCCTTACTCGACTGAAAGCCGCCTCCAGTATTGCCAAGTTGCGCTGCGCGCTGCTTGAAGAAATCGGCGATGGAATCCACGCTGTCGTAAGTTTTTCCGGCGTACTTCTTTTTCTCCTTGCGATACTCACCCTGTTCGTAATCAATCGCCGCTGAACCCCGGGCGAACGACAACCAGGATTTTCCCAGTGACAAGTCTTCCATTAACTCCAACGGCATTTCGTTTAAGAACTGCGAAGGTTCGGAGGGCAGCTCCTCGCCATACACGCGACGTTTCATCGCGTGCGTAACATATAAAAACTTTTCCGCGCGCGTCATCGCTACATAACAAAGACGACGCTCTTCTTCCATCTCTGCCGGGTCTGTTGCCGATCGCGAGTGCGGAAATAGACCATCTTCGAGACCGGCGATAAAGACGACAGGGAACTCAAGACCCTTGGCCGAGTGCGCCGTCATCAGTGTTACGGGCGCGTCGCGTTTGTATTGATCCTGATCGGAAACCAAAGCGGAGTGATCGATAAACTCTCGCAAGCCTTCAATGCCCTCGTCGTCATAGTCGACCGCGGCGTTGACCAGTTCCTGCAAATTTTCCAACCGCGCTTCCGCTTCGTCGGTCTTTTCGCCTTTGAGCGCATTCTCGTAACCAGTGTCGAGGATGGCGGCTTTAACGATATCGGAGACGACGGCGTCCGAGGTTGTTGGCTGTTGGGTGTTGGGTGTAGAGCCTTCGGCAGTTGTCGGATTGTTGTCTACTCCGGCCATTTCACCAAGACGCAAGATGATCCTGCGAAAGCTTCGCAACGCCGAAACCGCGCGCATGCTCAGGCCGTCGGGCTTTTCAGTGACCAGCTTGATCGTTTCCCACAGTGTTAGATCAAAGTCATTTGCGCGCCGAGTAAGCTCGTCGAGGGTTTGTTTGCCAATACCGCGCGGTGGACTGTTAATCACTCGTTGCAGCGCGATGGAATCGTTCGGGTTCAGGGCCAATTTTAGATACGCGATGATGTCGCGCACTTCCATGCGCTCGTAAAACGAAAAGCCACCCACGATGTTGTAAGCCAAACCCACGCGGCGCATCGCTTCTTCGAAAACTCGGGATTGGGAATTCGTGCGGTACAAAACAGCCGCGCGCAGGTCGTATTCCTCGCGTCGATGCTCAACGATCTTCGATGCTACCCAGCGTGCTTCCGCTTCGGCATCGAAAGCCTGGTAATAACGAACGAGTTCGCCTTTCGGGTTCGACGTCCAGAGGCTCTTCCCCTTGCGCTCGAAATTGTGTTTCACCACTGCGCCGGCAACGTCAAGGATCGTCTGTGTCGAACGATAGTTTTGTTCGAGGCGAATCGTCCTGGTGTTAGGGAAATGCTTTTCGAAGTTGAGGATATTGGTGATGTCGGCGCCGCGCCATTTATAGATCGACTGATCCTCATCACCCACCACCGCGATGTTTTGCTGCTTCTCAGTTAGCAAGCTAATTAAAGCAAACTGGAGCGAGTTTGTATCCTGGTATTCATCCACCAAAATGTATTTGAACTTGTTGTTGTATTTCTCGCGTACTTCGGGAACGTCACGCAGCAAGCGCACGGCTTTGATCATCAGGTCGTCAAAATCGAGTGCGTTGTTGGCGTGCAGGCGTTCCTCATACAGCTTGTAAACGCGGGCCATCGCAGCTCGGCGTTCGTCCACGTAATCAGCACGGGCCGCAAACGCGTCTACGTCTTCGCCGCGATTCTTCGCAGAACTAATAGTCGACTGCGTAGCGCGCACGCCCAGGTACTTCTCGTCGTAACCAAGATCCTTTATGCAATTCTTAATTAGTCGCTGCGAATCATCCTGGTCGTAGATGGTGAAGGTGCGGTTGTATTTATCGTTTAGTTTTTCGATGTCCTGCCGCAATATGCGCACGCACAAACTGTGAAACGTGGAGACGAGCGGCGCACTGGAAAGCTCCTGATCACGCAGCAGACGCTGCACGCGCAAACGCATCTCTTCCGCAGCCTTGTTAGTAAAAGTAACCGCGAGAATGTTCCACGGCGCCACCCCTTTTTCCGCAATGAGGTACGCAATGCGGTGCGCAATGACGCGCGTCTTCCCCGAGCCCGCGCCCGCAAGGATCAGCAACGGCCCTTCAGTATGCTGGACGGCGATCTGTTGTTCGGGATTTAAGGAAGAAAGAAAATCCATAACCAGTAAGCGGTGAGCAGTTAGCAGTGAGCCGAAAAACCAAAAGCACTTCAGTTTTCTCTCAGGCTCTTTCGCAGGCCATACGTCAGCGCTAGACAATCGTCTACTTGCTTTTCTATTGCATCGAGCTTCCGCTTATCAAGGTAGCCAACGCGATATGCGATTTCAAGTTGAGTGCTAATTTCATTTAGCGAACCGATCGCCACGCTCAAGAAATTTCGGAACTGCGACACTGAGCGACCAGTGGCGCCCTCACTTATGTTCGAGGGCACCGACACTGAGGCACGGCGAACTTGAGAGGTGAGCCCATAAATCTCATCTCGTGGAAAGCTCTTGGTTAATTCATATATGTCGACCACCAAATTCATGCTCTTCTGCCACGCGAGCAGCCGCTTATGTGGTTTGTCCATGATGCACCCTTTCGCAGATTGGTAAAGGGATCCTTGATGCGGCGATTTAAAGATCCAAAGGCAGGGTGTGGTTTATTTAAGCACACCGTTCAGGGTCGCGAAAAGCTTCTAACCTCTTTTGCGGCTTACTGCTCACTGCTCACGGCTCACACTTACTTAGTTTGACCGCAAGAATCGGATAGATTCGCTGGCGCTCAGTCGTTAATATCACACGCGGTTGGAAATGAAGCGAAGTTTGGGAGGTGTTAAGATGAGTGCCGTGTTGCATGAGCAAATGACGATGTTGCCAGACAGCCAGGATGAGTTCTGGAATGCGGTGCTGTCGAAAGACCGCAGGTTTGACGGTCAGTTTGTATTCGCCGTGAGTTCCACTGGCATTTATTGCCGGCCTTCCTGTCCGTCACGCCGGCCCAGGCGCGAGAATGTTTCATTTTTCGCATTGCCAGCGGCAGCCGAGAGCGCAGGATTTCATGCCTGCCGTCGTTGTCATCCAAATGCCGCGCGCTTACCTGATCCGCAAGTCGAGATGGTGCAACAGGTTTGTCATCTGATTGAAAACAGCGATGGTGAGGCCGTTACGCTTGACCGGTTAAGTGAAAAAGTCGGCGTCAGCTCGTTTCATCTACAGCGGACTTTCAAAAGCATCATGGGAATGTCGCCGAGCGAGTATGCCGAGACGCGGCGCATGAACAAATTCAGGCACAGCGTCCAGGCGGGCGAGAAAATTACCAACGCGATCTACGAAGCGGGCTTTAGCTCCAGCAGCCGCTTATATGAACTTGCGTCTTCACAGTTGGGCATGACACCCGCAACCTATGGCAAAGGCGGACGTGGCGCCGTGATTCGTTATGCGATTGGCGATAGTCCGTTGGGGCGTTTGCTGGTTGCCGCGACTGACAAGGGCGTGTGTTCGGTTAAGCTGGGCGATTCAGACGAAGCACTCAAAACAGAACTGTTGCATGAATTCTTCGCCGCCGAAATCCTGCTTGATGAAGGCCGGCTGCGTCCGGCGCTCGCGGCAGTTGTGGACCATCTCCACGACAAGACTCCGCGCATCGATTTAGCTCTCGATATTCGCGCCACCGCGTTTCAGCGGCAGGTTTGGGAACAACTACGAAAAATTCCCGCTGGCGAAACTCATTCGTACACGAAGGTTGCAAAAAGCATCGGCCAGGAAAAAGCTGTACGCGCAGTTGCGCGTGCTTGTGCCACCAATCCAGTGGCGCTTGTGATTCCTTGCCATCGCGTGATTCGTGAAGACAAGAGTTTGGGCGGTTATCGTTGGGGCTTGGACCGCAAGAAAAAACTGCTCGAAAGGGAAGCCCGCGCAAAATAGGACTTGCAGCTTCTACTCAACTGTAACCGACTTCGCCAGGTTCCTTGGCTGGTCCACATCGCAGCCGCGGCGCACCGCGATGTGATAGGCGAGCAGTTGCAGCGGAATGATTGAAAGAATCGGCGATAGCAGATCGCTGGAGGGCGGAATGCTGATGACGTGATCCGAGACGACCGACGACATCGTGTCGCCTTCGGTGAGCACGGAAATCACAATGCCTTCCCTCGCTTTAACCTCAACAATATTTGAATGCGTTTTTTCATAACGCAGTTCCGACGAGCGATTACCGTCTTCGCGCGTATTGATGAACATCACCGGCAAACGCTCGTCGATTAACGCGTTTGGACCATGTTTCATCTCGCCGGCCGGATAGCCTTCCGCATGAATGTAGGAGATCTCCTTCAGTTTCAGCGCGCCTTCCAAAGCCACGGGGAAATTTATACCCCGACCAAGATAGAGAAAATCCGTAACGCGAAAGAATTCTTTCGAGAGTTCCTCGATGTCGTCTGATTCATTCAGCAGATGTTCAAGTTTGACCGGCAACTCAGCCAGTTGCTGTGCATGATGCTTTGCTTCATCAGCCGATAGCGTTCCCCGAAGATTGCCAAGATAGAGCCCGAGCAAATAGAGGGCGACCATCTGGCAGGTGAAAGCTTTGGTGGAGGCGACTCCGATTTCCGGGCCGGCGTGCGTGAGCACGGTGCCGTCGGCTTCGCGCGTGATCATCGAGCCAAAGACGTTGCAGATGGCCAGCACTTTGCTGCCCATCTCTTTCGCTTCCCTTAGCGCGGCGATGGTGTCTGCCGTTTCGCCCGACTGAGAAATGACCAGCATCAGCGTGTTCTCGTCCATCACCGGATCGCGGTAACGAAACTCCGACGCATAATCAACCTCGACCGGGATGCGTGCGAGCTGTTCGATCATGTACTTGCCCGCCAGGCCGGCATGCCATGACGTGCCGCACGCAGCAATCTTGATCGAGGTAAACTTTTTGAAGTCGGCCTCGGTAATGTTTTTCATCTCGTCAAGAAACACGCGACCACTGTCCAAAGAGATGCGGCCCTGCACGGTGTCCCGAACCGATCGCGGCTGCTCGTAAATTTCTTTGAGCATGAAATGTTTGAAGCCGCCTTTTTCCGCCATGATCGGATCCCAGGTGATGCGTTGGATCGCAGGTTGGACAGAATTTCCCTCAAAGTCGGTAACGCGAACTGCGTCCCTGCCGAGGATAGCCATCTCGCCGTCGCCGAGAAAAAAGACGTCGCGCGTGTGTTGCAGAATTGGTGGGATATCAGAGGCAACAAAGAATTCGCCATCACCCAAACCAATGACAACCGGCGGCCCTTGCCGCACGGCGATGATCGTGTCCGGCTCGTCCGCGTTAATGATTGACAGCGCGAAGATGCCCTTTAGATCCAACATGGCGCGGCGCACCGCGTTTTCGAAGTTGTGATCTTCTTTCAGATACTCTTCGATCAAGTGGGCGATGATCTCGGTGTCGGTTTCAGTGACGAACTGATGGTCGGTTTTGCGCAGGCGCTCCTTCAATTGCAAATAGTTTTCAATAATGCCGTTGTGGACCACGACGACGCGGCCGGTGCAATCTCGGTGGGGGTGGGCGTTCTCTTCGGTGGGCCGGCCGTGAGTGGCCCAGCGCGTGTGACCGATTCCGTATGTGCCATCGAGCGGACTTAGGCGGATCGCTTCCTCGAGATTGCGCAGTTTCCCTTCGGCCCGACGTATTTCGAGATCGTGGCCCTCATTGACAACCGCGATGCCCGCCGAATCGTAGCCGCGATATTCCAGCTTGCGCAGGCCCTCAATGATTAACGGCACAACCTGCTTGTTCCCAACGTATCCAACAATTCCGCACATATGTTTCCCTTTAGTAAAGAGTGAAAAGTAAAAAGTGAAAAGTCAGAAGGCAAGAAGCTCCCGTTGATAGCGTTCTTTCTTGACTCTTCACTTTTCACTTTTTACTCTTCACGGCCTTTCAAACGTTTCTTCACCACTGCCGGAACGCCGGCGACAAGCGTGTCCGGCGGCACGTCTTCAGTAACAACTGAACCGGCAGCCGTCACCGAACCGCTGCCGACTCTTACCGGCGCGACCAGCATAGTGTCTGACCCGATGCGCACATTGTTTTCAATAATTGTTGGATGCTTGTTCTTGCCATCGTAATTACAAGTGACCGTTCCCGCACCAATATTAGTTTTCTCGCCAATGGTCGCGTCGCCGAGATAGGTTAGATGCATCGACTTTGAACCGCGGCCGAGGCGCGATTTTTTTACTTCGACAAAGTTACCAATTGCCGCGCCTTCTTCAATCGTGGTGCCCATGCGCAGGTGTGCGAAGGGGCCGATTGCACAGTTTGACTCGATGGTGGAATCGATGATTACACAATGGTCCTTTATCACCACGTTACTTCCCAAGCGCGAGTTGGTTATCCTTGCGCCTGAATGAATCTCGCAACCCGTGCCAACCACTGAATCGCCTTCAATCGCAACGTCTGGGTAAATAACGCAATCCTGACCCAGCGTGGCGCTAGCGCTGATGTATGCGCGGGAGGGATCGAGAAAGGTCACGCCGCCTTCCAACATCAATTTGCGGATGGTGTTGCGCCGCAGGAGATTTTCAAACTCTGCCAATTCCGCACGTGTGTTGATGCCGGAAACTTCGCGCGCGTCGCTGCGCAGATAGACGTTCACTTTCTCGCCTTGCTTTATAAGGATCTCAGCGACATCAGTTAAGTAAAACTCGCCCTGATCGTTCGCCGGCTTGACGCGATCGAGTGCGAGCAAAAGTTTGCCGCTGTCGAAACAATAAATTCCCGAGTTAATCTCCTTGATTCTGCGCTCTTCATCGGTAGCATCGCGTTGTTCAACTATGCGAGCAAAGTGATCGTTCGCATCTCTGACGATGCGGCCATAGCCAGTCGGGTTTTCAAGTCGCACACTGAGAACCGAGCAGGCGGCTCCGCTTGAGCGATGTTCGTCGATGAAGTGTTCGAGTGTCTCTGCTTTCAACAAAGGCACGTCGCCTGAAAGGATCACAAGCAGGGAGTTGCGATTGTTGAGTTGTGGGCGCGCGGACAATACTGCGTCCGCGGTTCCGCGTTGCTGCGCTTGCGTCACAAATTCAGCCAGGCTGCCGACCTCTGCCTTGACGGACTTTTCGACTTCGGCCGCCTGATGACCCACCACGACGTAGATCTTCTCAGGGTTGAGCGCCTTCGCTGCGCGGCAGACGTACGCAATCAAGGGAGAGCCGCCAAGCTCGTGCAATACTTTCGCTCGCTTCGATTTCATGCGCGTACCGAGACCGGCAGCGAGAATGAGTACGTCGAGCGATTGAGGCGTTTGACGCGACTGCGGGAGGGACTGTTTTTGCATCGGTTATGCGGGCACGGGGCGCGAACATGCTTGTTGCCGGCAGGACTTCACTACGCTGGCCAGCAGCGCGGAATCGTGTCTCACCTTTTCACCCTCTGCCAGCAGATTCGCGCGGATAGTTTGTGTTGACTGGTCCAGGGCATCTTCAAGCGAATCATCATCAATCCCGATTTGCTGCGCGCCTTCCTGTGCGTAGCGCGCAGCCTGTTCAGCAGTAATGCGCCGATTATTGACTACCACATAATCAAATTGAATTTCGGGAGCGTAACGCTTAATCGTTTCGAGATGTTCACGCGCGGAGTAGTTGTCAGTTTCGCCAGGTTGAGTCATCAAGTTGCAAATGAAAATTTTAGTGGCGGCACTCTCTCCGATGGCCTGAGATACGCGCGCGACGAGCAGGTTCGGCAGGATGCTGGTGTAAAGCGAACCCGGACCTAAGGTAATAACGTCAGCCGCGCGAATCGCTTTTAGGGCTAGTGGCAATGGCAGGCACTGCTCCGGTTCCAGCCGAAGGCGGCGAATTGGCACTCGCGAAGCAGAAATCTGAGTTTCGCCACGAACGACTTTGCCATCTTCCAGTTCGGCAACCAGACGCACGTCGCTTATTGTTGCCGGGAAAATGTGGCCCTTGCTGGCCAACACCTCCGACGAAAGGCGCACTGCTTCAGTGAAATCTCCAGTGACTTCGGTAAGTGCCGCCAGAAACAAATTGCCAAAGCTGTGGCCGCCTAGTTCACCGGTGCCGCGAAATCGGTACCTGAAGAGTCGCGAAAGCAGGGTTGAGTCTTCGGAAAGCGCAATCATGCAGTTGCGAATGTCGCCCGGCGGTAACATTTGCAACTCCTCGCGCAAACGACCAGAGCTACCGCCGTCGTCAGAGACAGTAACAATCGCCGACAAGTTCTGGATCCAATGCTCATCGGATTCACGCTCGCCCACCAGACGTTTCAAGCCCGCGAGCAGCGTTGAAAGACCTGTTCCACCGCCAAGCGCGACCAGGTTGATACCGGATTTTTCCCAGGATAGATAAGGCAAACGAGCTTCTCCAGCTTAAAGTGCGCGACACGCGCGCTTTCATCAGAATGATACCTAAAAGGCGAAGGCTTTCAAACTACATACTCGTGGAATAACTAGGAAGGCAGGATGCTACAGGCGTGGCTGAAAGACCAGACGGTCGAAATCAGGATCATTACGAAGCGATGTCAGGTCGTGGTCGTGTTGCGCGCGAACGCGTAACGTTGGTTGCAGATCGAGCGCGCGCTGTAGTGATTGAAGCGCCAGATCGAGCGAGCCCAGGCGCGCCCGTGTCGCCGCCAAACCATAATGGATGTGGGCAGCCTCGGGTTCGCGTTTCAATGCACGCTCAAACATTTCCTGCGCCGCAACATATTCGCCGCGGTTGAGTTCGATCACGCCGCGGTCATAAAGAGAATCGGCATCGCGCGGCAGGATGCTTTCAGTCCGCATTCGCGCATCAGCAACAGCGAGATAAGTACGAGAACGTGCCGCTACTTCAGAAACCTTCGAGTATTTCTCAAGCAGCGCGCGAAACAGGTTGCGGGCCTCACCGAAGTGACCGCGCGTAAATTCTTTATGCGCGCGCTCAAATGCTTTCAACGCAGCCGACTCATCAACCGTTGGCTGGCGTGGCAGCGGTGGCGCGACTGGAATGGGACGTTGCGCGCGAAGGGCTGCCAGCTTCTGAGTCTTTTTGACTCCCGACAGCGATGGCTTGCCGTGTTTGGCTATGGCCGGCTTACGCGGAGCTACCTTGCGTGGGATCGGCCTTTTTGGTGTTCGAAGTTTCTTCGCGACGAGTTTTTTTGAGGCAGTTTTCTTACTCTTCGACGGCTTCGGCTTGGCGCTCTTTCTCGCTACTGATTTATTAGCGAGTGCTCGCTTAGCTTTTGGGCGCACAGACTTGGCATTTGTTGCTCGCCGCTTGGCTGCCGGCTTGGAGCCAGCACGACGAACGGCGGCACGCGACGTTGAACGCCTAATACCTTTTGTAACTGCACTCATGGAAGAATCAAAATGACAGGTGGATTGTGGCCGCAATTGCTGCGAAGTTGCGGTGGCAGAGTAACATAGCTCTTACTTCTAATTCAACGCAAAACGAGGATTCACACCCGTTTGAACGCTTTGCAAGGCCCCAGAGAGGCTCAATGTGCAAACAATGGAAAACGCTTGTAGCACATTGTTGGCTATGTTACATTGCCTTACGGCTATTGGGGACCAGCCGCCATTCCACCAGGAAGTACATTGAACCAGCAAAATTGCTTTATTTTCAACGGCTTGCCCGATAAAGTCATGGCTTAGCCCGCCGACCGACTGTCCCTCACCAAAACTTCAAAGAGAGTTGTATCGATGGCAGACACGCCTATCCTGTTACACGAGCGTCAATATCACCAGCTCAAAGCCGTGCTCGCTCGGCTGCGAATGGATGCCTCCGCCCGGGTGGTGTTCCTGGTGGACAAGGATGGTCAGGAGATAGCTGTCCAGGGCGAGATAGGAAATCTTGACACAACCAGTCTCGCCTCGCTGGCGGCAGGCAACGTCGCCGCGACAGGAGGCATGGCTCAATTAATTGGCGAGAAAGAATTTCCTACTCTCTCACATGAAGGCGCTCACGAAAGCATACACATTTCCGTCGTTGGCCGGATGCTGTTGATCGTGGTTTTTGATGAACGATCGAGCCTCGGCTTGGTCAAGCTGCGCTCGAAACAGGTATCACAACAGTTGTCCGCCATGATGGACGAAATCGTGAACGCGCCCAACGACATATCAGACTCACCCTTCGCCGAAATCACTGACGAAGACATCGACAGCCTTTTCCAATAACCCCTCCCAGGGTAAGTGCCTTATGACCTTTATCAACTACGCATCGCGAGAAATTAACTGCAAGATCGTTTACTACGGCCCGGGTCTCTGCGGCAAAACGACTAACCTGCAACACATTTTCGAGGCTACCGCGCCACAAGCGCGCGGCAAACTGATCAGTCTGGCGACCGAAACAGATCGCACGCTGTTCTTCGATTTCATGCCGCTTGAGCTGGGAACCGTGCGTGGCTTCAAGACGCGCTTCCATCTCTACACCGTTCCGGGTCAGGTGTTTTATGACGCCTCGCGCAAGCTTATTCTGAAAGGCGTGGACGGCGTGGTTTTCGTAGCGGACTCGCAGGAAGAGCGCATGGATGCAAACATCGAATCACTGCACAACCTTGAAGAGAACCTTAAAGCCCAGGGTTATGATTTGATGAAGCTGCCTTATGTGCTGCAACTCAACAAGCGCGACCTGCCGAATATCATCCCGGCAATCGATATTGCGGCCGAATTAAGACGGAAAGAAGAGCCAGTGGTAGAAGCGGTCGCTTCAACCGGAGCGGGCGTCTTTGATACTTTGAAAGCTGTGGCTAAGCAGGTTCTGACCGAACTGCGTAAAGGCTAACCGCGGGCAATCATTCGAGTGATTTAAGCATCAACAGGCCATCGCCGCCGTTTGAGTAATACTTCGGTAGCCTTTGAGTAATAGCGTATCCGAGATGCTGGTAAAGTTTTTGCGCGGGAATGTTTAGCGATCTCACTTCCAGGCGCACTATTCGGACATTCCTTTGCTTAAATCCCTTTTCAACTTCAGCCATTAAACGTTGGCCGAGATGACGGCGCCGGTGTTCAGGCGCAACGCCAACGGTCGTAATGTGTCCCGTGTGATCCGGCTCGATTAGGCCGATGACGAAGCCAACCATGGCGCCGTTGGCGGCTGCCACTCGATAGGAAACAGACTCAGGCGCCGTCAGAAGATATTCGAAAGTCTCGCGGCTATAAGCTTCGCCATCCACAAAACAACGCTGATCAAGACGCCAGCAATCATCGAGATTTGAAATCGTCAGTGGGCGAATATCGTAGCGCGAGCTGACCGTCACGGGGGTCGTTAAGTGTGGCTCGGGAGCGTATTCGTCAGGAGGCGGAGCCCACAAGCGAGAACGAATTTTCTTTAGTACTGCCATGCGAAAACTAATAAGCGATTTCTGGTTCGAATCTAGTCTAACATCATCGTTTTCATAAGCACTAGATCACAAGCATACAATCGCCGTAACTGTAGAAACGAAATCGCGCTTTCACTGCGTCACGGTAAGCGTTTAGCGCTAACTCGCGGCCGGCAAAAGCCGAAACTAAAATCAACAGCGAGGAGCGCGGCAGATGAAAGTTTGTCAGCAGCGAATCCACCGCGCGAAATTTGTAGCCCGGCTTGATAGTGAGTTCGGTCGCGCCGTTTCCCGGCTTAATGATTCCGTCCGCACCCGCAGCCGTTTCCAGAGCGCGCGTGGTTGTCGTGCCAACGGCAATGACTCGACCGCCAGCAGTGCGCGCTTCATTGATCGTATTTGCTGCCGCTCCGCCAATCTTAAAAAATTCCGCAGTCACCTGGTGCGCTTCAATTTCGTCTACTCGTACCGGCTCAAACGTGCCGTAACCGACATGAAGAGTTATCTCTGCGACCCCTGCTCCGCGATCACGCAGAGTCTGCATAATGGCGGGTGTGAAATGTAGTCCGGCCGTCGGCGCGGCAATCGCGCCTTTTTCTCGCGCGAAGACGGTCTGGTACCGCTCCTTGTCCGTTTCGGAACTACCGCCGTCGCGCTTGATGTAAGGCGGCAGTGGCGTCTGGCCGACTTCATCTAGCAACGTATCCAATGGCCTTGAGCCTGCAAACTTAAGCTGTCTGACGCCGCCCGGCGAAGAAGTGATCACTTCGGCACGCAAACTCGACTCACCAAAACGGACTTGCGCGCCTTCATTCAACCTGTGCGCGGGCCGCACCAGTGCTTCCCAAACTGACGTTTCAATTTCGCGAAGCAGCAACATTTCCACGCGCCCGCCGGAAGGCTCGCGTTGCCCGACCAGGCGCGCTGGAAAAACGCGCGTATTGTTGATGACGACTACATCTCCGGCACGCACCAGCTCCGGAAACAATGCAAAGTTGGATTCGGCCCAGGTTTGGGTGTCGCGATTGACGACCATCATCCGCGATGCATCGCGGCGTTCGAGCGGTTGTTGCGCGATCAGTTCTGCTGGAAGCTCATAATCGAATTCTGAAATATGCATTTCTGCGCGCCGGACGGGATCACACGAGAGAAGGGAAATGCGGATGCTCTCGATGAAAGACAGCGGTAAGCTGAGCGCCAAACAATAGAATCAAACTTGAGACGTAACTCCACGTCAGCACCGCGACAACAGCGCCGACTGATCCATAAATTTGATCGTAATGAAAGTAGCCCAGGCTCCAGGCAAAGACATACTTCGCCAGTTCCCACAACAGCCCGCCGACTATTGCTCCGGGCAACGTGTCGCGCAAGGTCACTTCAGCCCGCGGCAGGAAACGATAAACTGCGACAAACAGAATGACGGTTATAAGAAAACTCAAAATTGCAAAAATGCCCTGCCAGAAAACACTGCCAACTGCCAGCAGGATCGGATACCTGGCAATCTGGCGTGGAGAAAATCTGCCGGCCATATCCCGCAACGCAACCAACCACGAAGTAATCAGCACTGAAACTGACAACAGCACGCCTACAATGCCAATCATTCCGATTGTTATTGCACGTCCGTGCCAGAACGTCCTCGAGATCGTTCCCCAGATTCGATTCAACGCGCGCTCGAGCACGGAAAAAACCCAGGAACCGGCCCACAGCACCACGATCACGCAAGTGATAATTATTCCGGTACCGACCGACGATAGAGAGCGGACCGTGTCACGCAAAAAGTTGCTGGATCCGGGATACACATCGGCCGCGTGTCGCAGCATTTCCGCACCAGCCGGTATTTGATTACTTATTGCCAGCATCAACAACAACGCGGGAAATAAGGTCATCAGGCCGAAATAACTCATCGCCGCCGCCGTTGTAAACAGATCGTTTTCGTGAAACTGGTGCAGCGCATGACTAACTATTGAGCGCCAGGGACCGGCATTGCGGACACCAAAAGAATGACGTGAAAAAGAAGATAGCTTTCGCATTTGCACTCAAGCAGAGCTTTGTACGAACGATTAATCTACCCTAACAAATTCTTCACTGGGAATCGAACAGGCTGGGCTTGAGCGAAGAGGTAGGTGAGATACCAAAATGATCGTAAGCAAGACGCGTCGCCATGCGGCCGCGCGGCGTGCGATCAAGAAAGCCTATTTGGATGAGATAAGGCTCAATAATTTCTTCAATTGAATCTTTTTCTTCATGGATGGAGGCGGAGATTGTCCCCAGGCCTACCGGCCCGCCGTTAAATTTCTCAATAATGGTGAATAGCAGCTTGCGGTCCATTTCATCAAGACCGAACGTGTCAACTTCCATGCGATTAAGCGCGTCGTTGGCGACTGCCTGCGTAATCCTGCCGTCATAATCAACCTGCGCATAATCTCGAACGCGACGCAGCAAGCGATTAACGATGCGCGGCGTGCCGCGCGAGCGCCGTGCAATCTCGCGCGCGCCGTCTTCGTCGATTTCCACTCCCAAAATCTGCGCTGATCGTCTGCAAATGATTTCCAGATCTTCATGGGGATAGAAATCCAGATGAAAGACAATGCCAAAACGGCCGCGCAGCGGCGCCGTAAGTAAACCGGCGCGCGTGGTAGCGCCTACTAATGTGAATTTTGGCAACTCGAGTTTTATCGAACGCGCGCCCGCGCCCTGACCAATCAACAAATCGAGTTGATAGTCTTCCATTGCCGGATAAAGTTTTTCCTCGAGCGCCGGCAGCAAGCGATGGATCTCGTCGATGAAGAGTACGTCGCCTTCCTGGAGATTTGTCAGCAGGGCAGCGATGTCTCCGGCTTTTTCAATTGCCGGACCGGCAGTCGAGCGCAGTTCCGCACCCATTTCGTTGGCGATGATGTTGGCGAGAGTTGTTTTGCCCAGGCCCGGCGGGCCCGTTAACAGCACGTGGTCCAGCGCTTCTTTTCTGATGAGCGCCGCCTTCATGTAAATGCGCAGATTGTCTTTGACTTGTCGCTGCCCGATGTATTCAGCAAGTTTGGCCGGACGAACGGTCAGCTCAAACTGACGTTCATCGTCGCTGAGTGGCGTGTCACGAACGCGTGCTGGTTGTTCAATTGACATAGTATTCAGCAGCTCAGAGTACAAGCTTTAGCTTGAGTACGCCCACCAGTTAGGAACCTGAAGGTTGTACTCCAAACTTCTAGACCTTAGCCAGCTTGCGCAAGCTGCGCCGCAAGATCAACTCCACAGAGATATCGCCGCCTTCATCAATTGCAGCAGTCACCGCTTTTTCCGCAGCGTTACGCTGGTAGCCCAGGTTCACAAGCGCGGATAGCACATCGGCGTGCATGGAATCTTCAGTCAAAACTGGCGCGCCTGTTTCCGTTCTCGCGCCCAATTCCTCTTCAAGTTCTGCCGAGGAGAGCGAAGCGACTTTATCGCGCAACTCCATCACAAGACGCTCGGCAGTTTTACGTCCCACGCCGGGAATCAACGTCAAACGCGCCAGGTTGTTTGTCCTGATCGAGGCAATCATTTCGTCTGCGCTCATTCCCGACAACAGCGTGATACCCAGCCGTGGTCCAATGCCGCTGACTGAGATCAAGCGCAGGAACAGTTCACGTTCACGCGCGGTTTTGAAGCCATAAAGTTGCAGTGCATCCTCGCGCACGTGGGTGTAGATGCGAAGCTGCACATTCGAACCCGCGTCTTCGAGATCATAGAATGTGGAGATAGGAATGTTTACTTCATAGCCAACTCCAGCGACGTCCAGAATCACCGAGTTTGGCTGTTTGGAAAGAAGCGTGCCCGACAAATGTGCGATCATTGAAGAAAGGTCTGACTGAGCAATGACGTTAACGAAGGCGATTGTAGTTGATGGAGGCGACAGTTCCAAGCTGCTTCCAGGCAGGGTGTCGGGTATCAGGTGTCAGGTATCGGGTTCAGGCAGGAATCAAACAGACACCTGGCACCTGACACCTGATACCCGACACTCTAAACTCGAAACTCGAAACTATTTCACATTGGGTCTATACTTACTGCCAGGCCCTCGAAATGAAATCAGAGAAAATTTCAGAGTTGACTACGAATCGATTGAGCGTTTATCTGCGCTGCCTGAACACGCTCGCTGCGGCCGGCATCAAAACCATCTCGTCACAGGCGCTGGCAGAACAGTTCAACCTGAACTCTGCGCAAATCAGGAAGGATTTGGGCTACTTTGGCGAGTTTGGTGTACGCGGTGTTGGCTATTACGTCGCCGATTTGCGCGAATACATCACAAACATTCTCGGATTGGACAAGCCGCATCGGGTTGGCATTGTCGGCGCGGGACGCTTGGGCACAGCGCTGGCGAACTATCGGGGGTTCTCAAAATCAAACTTCACTGTAGTCGCAATTTTCGATAACGACGAAACGAAAATCGGACGCCGCGTTGGTGAAGACGAGATAGCAATCCACGACGTAAGAGAGATGCCGCTCGTGGTCAAGCAGGAATCGATCGACGTAATGGTCATCGCGGTCCCCGCGCGCGTGGCGCAAAAAGTTCTCAACCAAATCATGTCAGCGGGCATTAAGGCGATTTTGAATTTCGCGCCGGCGCCGCTCAGCGCGCGCCTTGATGTGAAAGTGAAGACGGTGGATCTGACAACTTCACTCGAGTCTCTGTCTTATTTCCTGGCGCGACCGCAGTCTAAAGTCACTACAACGCGCCAGCGCAAGCAGCAGTTTGAAGAATTGAACGAAGTCAACGAGCAGGAGTTGTAGTAGTTGAGAGTACAACCTGTAGGTTGCGTGGACTCGACACGGCAAGCTAAAGCTTGGACTCTGAGCTTCGGGCCTCAAGCGAAACAAGATTAGTTATGGACGAGCAAACCGCAAGGCGCGACATTTGCCGCATTGGCCAGTTGCTGTACGAACGCAGTTACGTCGTTTCGTCAGACGGCAACGTCAGTGTGCTCCTCGATGATGGCCGCATCGTGGCGACGCCGACCATGATCTGCAAGGGCCGCATGAGCGAAGACTCGCTGGCGATCACGGATGCGTCCGGGAAAGCGTTGACCCAGCGAAAACCGTCGAGTGAGTTGGCCATGCACCTGTTGATTTATCAGGAACGTCCTGATGTTAAAGCTGTGTGTCATGCGCATCCGCCGCACGGGACTGCTTTCGCAGTCGCAGGTTTGCCAATCGATCAGCCGATTCTATCGGAAGTTATTCTGACACTAGGCTGCGTTCCACTTGCAGCCTACGGTACGCCTTCAACCGACGAACTAACCGAAGCAATGCGGCCGTTGGTGAAACATCACAACGCATTGCTGATGGCGAACCACGGCGCGGTGGCTTACGGTTCAGATCTTTGGCAAGCGTTCGATCGGCTGGAGACACTGGAACACACGGCGCGCATTGCGATTCTCGCGAGGATGCTCGGGGGCTCGAAGAATTTGCCGGCCGACGCTATTGAAAAATTAATCAACGTGCGTGAAGCCGCCGGTTATCTGGGCGAGGGCGCGCGCTGCCAGGCTTGTGGTTATCTGCATGAAACGCAGTTGGCATGCCCCACCGGTGACCGTCCGGCCCCCACTGTTTACCCAAACTCAACACCGGCAAACGGTGCCGGAAAAATTACGTTGACGAGAGAAGAGTTGATGGAATTGCTCGCGTTGGCTCTTACTCAGACGCGCGGCGGGAATGTCTGGTAGATGGTGAATACATTCGTGAATCGTAAATCGTAAATCGTAAATAGTTCAAAGGAAGATTAGAACCTAACGGAAAAGGATTACGATGTCTTGGATGTTAGATCCAAAGAATACCGGGGTAGTTAAGAAGTACAACTAGTTCAAATTGACGAAACAGAGTAATCTAACAGTCAACTACTATTCACGATTTACGATTCACGAGTTAAAGGAGCAACTGAATGCAAGAAGCACTCGGTATGGTTGAAACTAAAGGTCTGGTCGCCATGATCGAAGCAGCTGACGCGATGGTCAAGGCCGCGAACGTAACGCTTATCGGCTATGAAAAAATTGGCGCGGGCTTTGTTACCGCAATCGTGCGCGGTGACGTCGCTGCGGTTAAAGCTGCCACCGATGCCGGTGCGGCCGCTGCCCGGCGCGTAGGCGAGTTGGTCAGCGTGCATGTGATTCCGCGTCCACACGGCAGTGTTGACGATGCGCTTCCAATCGGCAATCGCGGCTAAGCATGATCATCGCGCGTATTCTCGGAACTGTAGTTTCATCACAGAAGGACGAACGATTGCTGGGCAAGAAACTGCTGATCGTGCGTCCGATTAACGTGGATGGTAGCGACACGACCGGTTATGTGGTTGCTGTCGATACTGTCGGCGCCGGCTTTCATGAACGCGTGCTGGTGGTCGCGGGCTCGAGCGCACGCCTGGCGCAAGGCATGAAAGATACTCCCGTCGACGCGGCCATCGTTGGCGTGATCGATACGGTGGATATAGCGAAACCGGAGTAAACCGGGAACAGTGAACAGTGAACTGAAAACGGGAACTGGAAACCAGGATTCATATCAAGCTTTTAGCGACTGCGCAGTGCCTGGGATACCTATCAGTTTACTGTTCACGGTTCACAGTTCACGAACAATGCAACTGGCACGCGTCATCGGCACTGTAGTAGCAACGATCAAGAATGAATCGCTTGAAGGTCGCAAGCTGCTGGTCGTGCAAACTTTAAATAAAGACCTTCAGCCGAACGGAAAACCGATGGTGGCGATTGATGCCGTTGGCGCCGGAGTTGGCGAGTTGGTTTTTTGGTGCCGCGGAAAAGAGGCCAGCTTTCCTTTCAAACGGGAAGATACGCCCACAGACTGCACAATCATCGGCATCGTCGATTCGGATGCGCATGTCAGTCGTCAGTAATCAGTGGTCAGTAGTCAGTTGCTAGTTGTTTTTGCACAGTTAAAGACGATCCGAACAACTAACAACTAACAACTGACAACGGACCAAGAGAAATGATTCTAGCCAAAGTGTTAGGCAACGTTGTCGCTTCGCAAAAAAACCAGCGCTACGAAAATGCGCGGATAATGCTTTGCCAACAGATAACACCTGAAGGCGAAGAGACGGCCTATACTGTGTTGGCACTCGACGCGGTTGATTCGGGCGTTGGCGATATAGTTTTGATAGTGCAGGAAGGTTGGAGCGCTTCAACTGTCGCGACCGGCAAGCCACAGGCTGCTATTGATTCAGCGATCGTTGGCGTCGTCGATCGTATCGACTTGGCGTAGTAGGACAGACATTCCTGTCTGTCCCATTTGTTGATAGCGAAAATTAGGACAGGCAGGAATGCCTGTCCTACAAAGAAATGTCCACGGAACAAGATCAAGCTCGTGAGATAGCGGAAAGAATCGCTCGGCGCGTTTCTGCCGAAAGTTCGCCGTCAATCCGTACACAACAAACCGGCGAAATGAGTTCAGAACTCGCTGCCGTGCGCGCCGGGCTCAGTGAACTGCAAAGAAAGATTTCTCAGTTAGAAGCGAAGATTTCACCCCCAGGTAACAGTCCGGTTACCAGTCCGACAAACTTAAGTTTGTCGAACACCGCAAGTTTGTCGAACCCCGCGCGAACGACACCCACAACCCATTCACCCTGGTTGGCAGGCATCAATAGTTCCTATTCACATCCGAGTCAGGAAAAATTCGGCGTCGAAGAAGCGACGGTTACAGAACTGGTAGACTTTTTCGAAAAAGAAAAAATATGCAGCGTCGAGCCGGGCGGCAAACCCTGCGATCATTGCGCGATGTGCAGCTCGCGCGGCTTTTAATTACTGCCGAACTCAGTCGGCTTCTGCTCGGCAAGCACACACAAAGGCTTTCAGCATTTTCTAGAATAAATACAAGAAATCTTTCATTGACAGCTACTACTGCTGGGAGTAGAGTGCGGGCGTTCTCATCGATTAGGTTTTTGTTGTCCTTGCATTGCGTTAACAAGAGTCCCGCTCCTCAGAGCCTCACTCCTGTTAGCTAAAACTCAATCTTTCTTCTGCGAAAGGTTTCTCATGCGCCTTGCAGACTGTTGTTCACTCTTGCGCTTAATCATAGTTCTTATCGTTGGTTGCGGCTTATATTTTATTTTGGGAACGTCGTCCGTCGCTGGTCAGAGTGTCTGCGATAATTGTGGAGGTACGTACCAATCACCGACGGCCGTTTCCGGTGGACCTTACGTTGGGCATGACCGGGCAGAGCATCTCGCTTGACGGCGGCGGATCCTGGACTGGTGACGACGGATGGATCGACGGATACTACTGGGACTTCGGTGACGACACTTGGGGCAGCGGTCCAAACCCGAGTCACCAATACAACGCTAACGGTGCCTATACGGTTACGTTGTATGTTTCTGAAAGCAATGGAAACTGGGGCTCATCGCAGAGCTTTGTCACAGTTGACTCAGTATCTCTGCCTGCGAGAATTAATTTCGATGAGCTACCGAACAACACCGTCGTTGCCGATCAATATCTCAGTCAGTACGGTGTAAGGTTTTACTCCGGCAATTCTTTCTATCCTGTGCATACCTACCAGAACTGCGGTCCGTGTTCTACTACTTCGCCTCCAAATTACATAGTTACCAAGCCAGACGATGCCGGACAAACTACTGTTGAATTCACGCAACCCGTCAGCAACCTGACGTTCTACATGATTGGAGTGGATGCGTTTTTTAACCAATTTTCAATTCTCGATGTCTACAGGAATAGCGCCCTGTACGCCACCTATCCGGTTTACGGAAATGGCACTCGTACAGTCGGTGTTAATCTGGGATCATTGACCGATATTAGCAAAGTCGTAATTCGTGGAATTAATGATCCTTTGGGAATAGGATTCGACGATTTTACCTTCACGATTCCTTCAGATATCAAAATCACAAGCGCGCGCGTCGGTGGATACTTGAATGGGACGACGCAAAATGCACTGCTTGCTGCAGACGTAGCTCTAAACGCTACTCCTGTTCCGTCGGGCTTTGCGGGCGGTACTTACGCATGGACGTTTACAGGTTCGCCTACAATCACGACCGGAATCAACCAGTCGTCGGTCGCCGTTCGCTGGAATCAAACAGGAACTTATCGCGCAACAGTGACCTATACAAAAAATGGTGCTAGCACATCCGGCTTTGTGGATGTAACTGTTGTCTTGCCCTTACTCACTAGTTTCTCTGCTGTAAGCGTTGCTTCCGACCAAGCAAACAGGAACTCCGGCTGTTCATTTTTAAATGGGTCGACTTATACGCTCGGATGTTGGGCCGGCACCGCAGACGACGGTATTATCTGGAACTCCACAACACAAATACCTTCGGGACCGTATCTTTCGGACCTGGCACAAAGCGGGATCAAGTTTGTGCAAGTAATAAATACTTTTCGCAAGCGCCTGCTCGGCGATAGTATCGTTATTAATGGCGTTCCAATTACAGGCGGAAATACGCAATGTTTCACGCACCGAAGTCCCCAATCAAATTTTGATTCAGGTTGGCAATTGGATAGCAATCTCGTCAACCAACCCGGTCATCCGGTTCGGTACTTCTCCGAGGGCACTACCCTTACTATGGGCAACTTTGATCCCCCTGGGGAGTCCATCGAGTTCGGCTCTAATTTCTACGATGCTTTCTTCGTTTCGGAGTATTTCGAAACCTATGTGTTCTACTTTATTGGGGATCCACTACACCCGACTTTTCAAAGAGCTATGGCTCTTTCAGGATCGGGCAACCCCTACGCTCGGCTGGCATGGAATTGGGGTGGCCAGGTTAGCTTCAATTATTACATTAGCCCATCGCTTTATCGCCGCGACTTCACTAGTACGCCCGGACTGCCCATTAACGCCACCGGAACTAATTCTATACAGTCAACCTCGACTAACGTTCATGACATAAACTACCAGACTTGCGAAGGTACGACGGTTACTAACAATTCGATTGATGGCTCCCGCTATTTTGTTACGAAACTATACTCGGATTTTCTCCGCCGAGATCCCGACCAGGGTGGTCTCAACTATTGGAGGTATAACATCACGCAGTGTGCCTTCGATATGAACTGCGTGGGCACTAAGCGCGTCGATGTTGCCAGAGCTTTCTTTTACTCCGGTGACTTTATACAACTGCACCCCGCGCTTGGTGGCCAGCGCGGTACTCACGCTTATAACGAGGCATTCGTATATGCCTGCTATAATGGATTTTTGCGGAGAGAGCCGAATGCTCCACCCGACAATAACTGGGACGGGTTCAACTATTGGGTCGGTGTGCTTGATAGCACAAACCCGGACGCAGGTGACGGTAAATACAATAACATTATAAACGCGTTCCTGCTTTCAACTGAATACCGAGATCGTTTTTGACGGATTGGTCCTAAGAAACATGAAAGGAACACGCCTTTAGAGATTCAGGGCATCAGAAATAATTAGCTAATCTTCCTTAATAGGTCACAGTTTGGAGAACTACGATGTCGACAATCACTTCTTTTCTTAGTTTAAGTCTGATCGGGCTTAGTTTTATGTTACCGAATTTGCAGGAAAAAAACGTAGCCGAGCTAGCATCATCGCAAGATGTCTCAGAGGTAAGGTTGCGGATGGTGCCTATTAACGTTCAACCCGGACCAAAACACGAGCCGTACCGCGTCTGTAATAAGCCACTGTTCAAAATTCTGGTAACCAACAATTCAAATTCCGAGATAAGGGTGCTGATGTTCGACACTTATTATCAGAATCGCCCGCAATTATATAAGGAAGGCAAGCTGATTCCTTATCGTAGAGACACCGCGAAGCTTGTTGACTCGCGGGAAAGAGATCCGGGTACTATCATCAGTATACGGGGATTCATACTCGAACCTGCTGCGACAGAAGAGTTAGATGCGCTGAGGCTAACTGATTGGTATGAGCCACTGCTGCCGGGATCATATAAGTTGATCAATCGACACCGGTTCGCAATAAGAGGCGCCTGGAGTGTTGATTCCGAGGAATTGCTATTTGAAGTTCTTGAGCAAGACTGCTAGACCGAGAGCCAGGCTTCAGAGTTATTACGAATGACGACGACTGAGGTGGATCCATGAAAAAACTTTCCATTGGCTTGTTGGTTATGTTACTGCTCACCGGAGCAGTGCAAGCGCAAAGAAATTCTGAAAAGCTCGATAAGTTGAAACAGAGCTTGACGGATAAGATCGGCGATAACATGCCTGGTTGGACCCACCATTCTGTGACCCCAATCGAGGGGAGCAAGAACGTTATTGTCGATCAGTGGGAAGCAGGCAATGTCATTGTCAGAGTGGCCGTCAACGAATATGACACCGAAGAGAGCGCCGCTGCAGCTTTGAAAGATTTTAGGAAGCGACTTAAAAGCGAGCAAGACGCCACCGCCTCAGGGGAAAACCAAACTTTCGCCTCATCAAGGACGACTTACCGGATCTGGGCGATGGCGGATTCTTATGGGATGTTAGAGGCTCTGATGCTGTAGCTTTTAGGAAAAAGAACTTCCTCGCTTTTGTGAGTGTCGTTGGCCCCTGGGACTATAAGGACACCGTGTTGAGTAGACTCTTTGCTCAACATGTGGCCGACGCTTTAGCGACACAATGACGACTGTTGGCAAGGTTGTTGGCAACCTGGAGAGTTGTGGTAATTGCAAGCAATGATAAGAGGTCGCCTTTTAACGCGCGGCCCTTTTTTTGCAAGTGTATTAGGCAAACGCTGAGTTACTTTGTCGGTGCCGGACTTTGATTTGGGCGCAGGCTGTTTGAATCAATCTTCGGAACCGTGGTCGCGCCTTCCTCAGCTTTGAAATAAGGCTCTTCCTTAAAACCAAAGAGCTTTGCGGAGATAACGGTGGGAAAGCGCGCGCGCGTGGTGTTGTAATCCTGCACCGCTTCGTTGTAGTCCTTGCGCGCGGTGGCGATGCGGTTCTCAGTTCCCACGACCTCGTCCTGCGCTTTCAAGAAATTCTCGTTCGACTTTAACTGCGGATAGTTTTCCTGCAACGCGAGCAGCCGGCCAATGGTCCCGCCGAAACTGTTCGCGGCATCGATGACGGCCTGCTTTTGTTCGGGACTTTTGTCGCCGCCTTCGCCCTGAGGCGCCTGCTGTGCAGCATTCAGCAATTTTGATCTCGCCTCGGCAATCTTGCCGAATACTTCCTGCTCCTGCACGCCCGCGAGTTTTGCAGTTTCGATCAAGTTGTTGAGCAAGTCGCTGCGACGCTGTAGCTGCGTCTCTACGTTCGCCCATTTGCCCTTCACATTTTCATGTTTCGTCGTGAGCGTGTTGTAGCTGCAACCGCTAGCGATGGCGGCGACAAAAATAACCAGAGCGAGTAACCAAAGTCTTCTTTGAGTCATTTCAATCTCCTGATCATGCCTGATCGAATTCGTCTACTACCTGGATGACGCGATCGATCTGTTCCAGGTAAGCGCCGAAAATGTCGTTTGCTTCTTTCTCAGTTGGGGGCAAATAACCGCTGGCGCGAAATGCGAAAATCTTTTCAAAAGGTTCCGGGTCAAGCCGAAAACGCCGGGCAGTAGCGCGAACGCATTCAGGTTTCGCGACCGGCGCGTCTTCACCGTGCAACATTAGTACGGCGCGAAACAACGCCGCAAAGCTCGCCAGGCTGTCGCTCATCAAATCGCATAGCTTCTCAATTGAAACTGACGCCGGAATGTACAGGCGGCGAAGCTGAATCAGTTTACTACGCAGTTCATATTCCGTTTGATGTCGCAGATTCGCATCCGATAACTTCACAAACTCAAACGGATCTTTCCCGTAAAGCACAACGCGCGCTTTAGCCATTTGATGAAACTCTATTGGAAATACGTCAGCGGCGTCTGAGAGTTCCTCGGTAGTGAAATAAACCGGAAGCGGATGACCGAGCCGTTGCCATTCCCTCATCGGCGCCTGGGCCAAACGCAAATCCTCCGGAGTAATGCGATTTAGAGTTATCAGCAGGTTGTAATCCGAACGCAGTTCAACGTGATCGCCGGCGGCCGCCGATCCGTACAGCACAACAGAAGCGAGGTTATCGCCGTGCGTGGCGCGCAGATCTCCGATGAGACCATTTAGCGCTTCCTGGACCACCGTCTTTGTCATCGCTTTGTCTCGATACTAACAGAAATTCATGTTCAGAACAGACAGGCAGGAATTCCTGAACTTGTCTATACCGTGGTAACGCAGTTTTCCAAAACGGACAGGCGGGAATGCCTGTCCTACTACCAACCACCACCAGCGCCGCCGCCACCGAAACTACCACCGCCGCCAAAGCCACCGCCGAAACCACCACCGCCGCCGCCGAATCCGCCGCCACCCCAACCGCTGCTTGAGCCGCCCCACCCACCGCGACTGCCGCTATTGAGCAGCGAGCCCAGCAGAAACATATTGAGACAACCCCCGCCTCCTTTGCCGCCTTTTCGAAAAGACGACAACACCAGTGCCACAATGAACAGAATAATGATTAGCGTGCAGCATGAACTTGAGAGTCCGCCAGGTCCCGAACTGGTTGCAGGCTGGGTGGGCGCTTCGCGATAAGCGTAGCGCTGATCAATACCGTCGATGTTAAAGCCACGCTTCTCTGCCAACGTAGCCACGTAAGTCTGAACCGTATCGTAGATGCCCTGGCTGTAGTTTCCCTTTTTGAATTGTGGCACCAGCCGCGTGCGCTGAATCTCACCTACTAGTCCGTCGTTCAAATCACCTTCGAGATGATCGCTGACCTGCGTAAAGTATTTCCGATCCTTAATCGCGACCAGCAGTAGAAAGCCGTTTTTCTCTCCTCCTTTCGGGCCGATTCCCCAACCGCGCGCAACTGCCAACGAGTAATCGAAAATATCCTGATCGCCGGTGGTGTCTACCGTAACAACTGCAAACTCAATATCAGCGCGCTGCTTGAGATTTATGTAAATCGATTCCAGCTTTTGCCTGGTGTCGGCATCGATGACGTTGGCGTAGTCGACGATCGGAGTAAAAGGCGTGGGAAGTGGGATAGGGGATTCCCCATGCTGAGCCTGCGCTGCAAGCTGAAATACCAGCAAAAGGATCACGCAGCCCATTGCGCGGCTGAAACCGCTCCGACCGCTAACAAAAATTTTGTCGAGTCTTTTCAATGAATAAAAACTACCTGTTCAATAATAACGAGTACGCGCTTCAACGGTTTCACCATTGAAATCCAAAACTATCCTTCGATAACCCGGTGCAACAAGTAGAAGAGCGCCACACCTACAAAAACGACAATCGAGACCATTGGGTTTCTTTCTTCTTTGCGATTCACCTCTGGAATCAGATCGCTCGCGGCGACATACAACGTGACGCCAGCCGAGAAGGGAAGTGCGTAGCCCACCGCACCCCCTACTCTGGTATTCAATAATGCCACCGCGATAACTCCTGCTAGAGTTGCCGCGCCAATCGCAGCTGTCGCCCACAGAGCTTTTCGCGACGAACGTCCCGACGCCAGCATGATCGAGGCAACTGTAAACCCCTCAGGCATCTTGTGCAGCAGAATTGCAATGAACACCAGTAAGCCAACGCGAAAGTTCACCAGGAATGCTGCGGCGATTGAAACGCCGTCAAAAAATGTGTGAATCCAAAGTCCTCCAACCGCGGCGTATGCTGCCGAAGGTCGCATGAAAGATTCCGGATGAGTTTCCGCGCCGAAGTGAAAGTGCGGAGCGATCGTGTGTTCGAACAGTTGAATGAGCAGGTAGCCGGCCAGGAGAAGCGTCATCGCTCCAATGATGGCTTCCGCTGCTGTCTTGCCACCAAGATTCGAAGTCCAAATGCTAATGGTCTCAGGCAGTATCTCAAGGAAAATAGCAGCCAGCATAAAGCCGGCGCCGAGGGCTACCAGATACTTCAGAAAGCGCTCGCCGAAGCGGTGCGCCCCCGACTTGATAAGGACAAATCCGCCGACAAGGTTTGCGGCTGCCGCCAACAAGCCAAAGAAGAGAAGTCCGACAAATCCGCCGGAATCAAGATTCATTGTTCATTTGGGATCGCGCTCGTTTCCCCCAAAACGGGCGCGCCAATATACATCAAGGCCCAGCGCGGGCCTATCTGTATATTCAACGAATTGTCGTTGCTCAGCTCTTGGCGGGGAATAAATACTTTGTCACTGTTACAAGCATCGCGGCGGCTTCGACCACGGTTGCTCCTAGAACCGAAATTATAACTTTCTCCGATAAGGACATTTTGCCAAAGCCAACCAAAAAAATCATAGCAAGTGCGCCCGCGGTGTTTACTGAGAACAAACCAAGCAGCCAATAGGCCATACGTCGGCGTAGCGCAATGTCTGTTCTCCCGCTCTCTAGGCGAACCCGGCCCTCTTCGATTCGAAGCCTGGCCTCAATAGCCGTAAGATTGAGTTCACTATCTAGGCGGAGCTTGCCTTCTCGTTCAGTTAGACTTATCTGATTAGAAGTATCGGTCACACGAGCATGATCCTCGTAACGATATCACCGTTTTTGTCCACGATTGCGATATCGTTACCATCATCTTTAGCCGAAGTTGCGACTTCCAAAAGAGCTATAGCTTTTCTCAAAACCTCAGCTCTTGAAGTCTTGCCCAATCGAGATTTCAGACTATCTAAAACTCTCTCGGTTGTTTCGTCAATGGTAAACGTAAAGCCTCTTGCTGCTGCACTACTCATAGCAATACTCCTCTTTGTTGAAATTTGAAACGGGAAGAGAGGTTTGGGAGTCGAGAGAGGCGATGACCAAAGGCACCCGGGAAAGGGCGCACAACTCTGATAACATGGCTTTCACTCCCGCGTCAAGCATTTTCACCCAGAATATACGCTCAATCCACATGAAAGTTCAAGGAAACTTACACAGTTCTTACCTTGTTTCCACTTAATTAGACACCGATACTTGATCAAAAGTTACAGGCGGGATCCCTCGTTGGTAAATTCTTTCTTGAAGGAACCTCAGCTCTTTTACCACTCCCGACGAACGATAGGCGAACAGTAAGTTTGTTTGCGGGATCCAAGCGCCTGAAAACTTAAGGTTTTCGCGGATATTGGTATTGACAGCCAAAATGATGGAGCGTAGTATCCAGCGTCGGGTGGTCACAAGGGTCGGCTAAAGGTGCCGACTCCATTTCGTCGGTTAATCGACGAGAAGCACGGCGGCCAATTCTACATAACTAGTCTTACGGGTGACAACGTTCGGATTTACCCCTTGCCGGAGTGGGAATCGATAGAGCAACGACTTTCGCTCTTGCCGACGATGGACCCGGCCCGGCGCAAGTTCCTTGATAGGACGAACTACTACGGACAGCAGGCGACGCTCGATGCCCAGGGACGTCTGTTGATTCATCCGCTGCTGCGAAAAGCTGCCGGCGTAATGGGCGACGTTGCGGTGCTGGGTTATCTGACCTATCTCGAAGTTTGGGAGTTGGATGTTTTCAAAGCGCGTTTGCTTGCGGATCCTTATACGGAAGACGACGAAGCGGCAATCGCGAAACTGGGAGTCTAAAGGCAGTGAAAAGTGAAGAGTGAAAAGTAATCGGACAAAACAACGGACGTTCGACTCTTCACCTTTCACTTATCACTCTTCACCGGTTGAAAGTTCTTTGCACGAGATCACGGGGCGGTGGTGATGGCTGCGCCTTTTGGGGGCATGGGCGCGCCCCATCGCCCCGTGCTGCTTCGAGAAACGATTGAATTCCTCAAGCCTGAACGAGGAGGTCTCTTTCTCGACTGCACGGTGGGACTTGGTGGACACAGCGAAGCGATCCTTGAAACTTCAGAAACAACTCGCGTGATCGGATTCGATCGTGACGGCGCAGCAATCGCCGCGGCTACGCAGCGGCTGCTACGGTTTGGCGAACGCTTTCACGCGGTGCATGCCGACTTTCGCGACGTTGGTCGCGTGATGCGCGAACGCGGCGAAGACCAGGCGTCGGGTGTCCTCGCCGATCTTGGCGTGTCATCGCTGCAGTTCGATTCGGAAACGCGCGGGTTCAGTTTTCGCTTTGCCGCGCCACTGGACATGCGCATGGACGCAGCCGGCGAAGAAGACACGGCCGCCGAACTTTTGCTGCGACTCTCGGAAGAAGAAATAGCGCGAATCATCTTTGAATACGGTGAAGAGCGGAACTCGCGCCGCATCGCCAAGTGGATCGTTGAGCATCGCGAGCAAGGGACGCCGATAACTACCACCAAAGAACTGGCCGACTTGGTGGCCCGCGCGGCCGGCAAACAAAAGCACCAGCGCATTCATCCGGCAACGCGCACTTTCCAGGCATTACGCATTGCAGTCAACCGCGAGTTGGAAGGTTTAGCTCCATTCGTTGAAGAAGTAGTAGATCTTTTAGAAACCGACGGCCGATTCGTTGTCATCAGTTTTCACTCGCTTGAGGACCGGATCATGAAGCGCGAGTTGCGGCGGCTTTCGGGACAGTGCCAGTGTCAGCACCGAACTGGTGTTTGCAACTGTGGAGCGCGACGCGCTGTCGAGTTGTTGACGAAGCGTCCGGTTACGCCGGATGAGTTTGAAATTGAAGCGAATCCCCGATCCCGCAGCGCCAAGCTGCGAGCTTGTCGCAAGCTGGCAGTTTAGATTTAAAATCTGAGTAAAGTTCAGGCTCTCAAGCTTCTGATTTCAGATCTCAAATTCCAGATCTCAGAAGGTCGCAAACAAAAACCTAATTGACCCGGAGTTCCCCGCAATGAACAGAGTTCCCTCAAAGCAGCGCAACGCTAACATTCGCCGCGATCGTGATGTACGCGCCCTGTCTCGTCTGGCGCTATTGCTTTGTTGTGGACTGGTGTTGGCCGGTGGTTTCGTTTTTGCAGCGCAGCAGTATTTCACCGCCATTCAGTATGGCTACAAAAGTGAAGCTCTTCGTCGCGAGCGTGACAAGCTGCTCGAGGAACAGCAGCACCTGATGTTGAAGAAGGAGCAGGCCTTCGCTCCGGCCCGACTTGAATCTGAAGCGCGCGAGCTCGGCATGAAGCCTTTGTTGGCCAGCCAGGTCCGAACGCAGAAGGCCGGCAAAAGCAGCCAATTGCCAATCGCGCCGGCTTTGATAAATCCTTCCGCCTCGTTTCAGCGCTAGTAATCTTTAGCGATTCGCCACTCGCCGGGCAAATTGTGGCCGAGTTGGTTCTCCCTCATCAGTTAGTAAAAAGGGGACACCCAGGGAATGTTGGCGCGCTCTTCGGCTCAATCAGAAGCACAATCTGACGTTTCGATTCGCCGCACGCTGTTTGTCGCGGCGTTCGTCGTTTTCTGGATGCTGGGCATCAGTGCGCGACTTGTCTATTTGCAGGTTTCAAGTCATGACCGGCTTGTCGAGCGAGCACACAAGCAACAGCAGGATGCGATTGAAACTGCGCCCCAGCGCGGGCCGCTGCTCGATCGTCGCGAGCGCGAGCTGGCGCGCACGATCGATACGACCTCAGTGTTTGTCGCGCCCGACGAGTTCAAGACCGAGAAGAAAGAAACCGAGGAGCAAACGCTGGGAGAGATTGATTGCACCACAGACAAACTTTCTGCGGTGTTAGCTCTGAACCAGAAAGAACTCGCCGGCCAAATCATTGAAGCGAGAAAAAATGGTCGCGGTTTTCTTTGGATTGCTCGTCGCATAGATCCTGACCGGGCGCAGGCCTTGGAAGCAATGGAACTGCCTGGCGTGCACACGCGCAAAGAACCGAAGCGCTTTTACCCAAATGGACCACTGGCCGCGAATGTACTCGGCTTCGTCGGCCTCGATGGCAACGGTCTGGCAGGCATTGAGCAGGCTTTCAACGAAAAAATTCTTGGCGAGCCGGGCAAACTGTTTATCGAAAAAGACTCACGCGGTTTCGCTTACGAGAGCACGGAAATTCCCGGGCGCCCTGGCCAGACGATTGTGCTGACGATCGACCAGTCGATTCAGTACCAGGCGGAAGCAGCGCTCACGTCGGCAATTGCTGAGTCGCATGCGAAGTCAGGAACCGCAATCGTGATGGATCCGCATACGGGAGAGGTCCTGGCGCTGGCAAACGCTCCTACTTTTGATCCCAACAACGTGGGCGCCGCGCCGCCTGCTGCTCGTGCTAATTGGGCGTTGCAAAATATTTACGAACCCGGCTCGACCTTCAAAATTGTCGCTTACTCTGCCGCTATCGAGAAGGGACTCGCCAAGCCGGACGATCACATCGATTGCCAAATGGGTTCGATCACCGTCGCCAAGCGCGTGATTCACGATCACCATCCCTTCGGAAATCTAACGCTGATCATCCGGTCAGTCGCTGGCTGCCTTCATCCATCGGCTCGATTGCCATCGGCCAGGAAGTTGGCGTGACACCTTTGCAGCTGGCGGCTGCTTATTCCGCCTTGGCAAATGACGGCGTGCGTGTTGCGCCGCATGTCATTAGAGAGATTCGCTCTGCAACGGGCACTAGCATCTATCGGCCCAACCCTGAACAGCATCGAGTGATCAGCAAAGACACAGCCCGCGCGCTACGAGGAATGTTGGAGGGCGTGACCTTGAACGGCACCGCAACGAAGGCGCAACTGGATGGCTACACAGCCGCCGGCAAAACGGGAACGGCCCAAAAGATCGATCCGCAAACAAAGCGGTATTCGAACACCAAATACATTGCATCGTTTGTCGGCTTCGCGCCCGTCAACAATCCGGCAGTAGTCATCATTGTGGTGATTGACGAGCCGGCCGGGTCTTATCACGGCGGCGATGTCGCCGCGCCTGTGTTTCGACAAATTGCCGAACAGATCCTGCCTGAGATGGGCGTGATGCCGGACACGGAGTTTAAGAACGCGAACGAGTTAGTGGCGAGTGTGCGCGTCGCGCCAAGTCAAGACGCGAAATTACAAACTGAAATTGAACGACAGAAACAAGCAAGCGCGGCCACCTTGCCCAAGGTTGTCAACCGAGCCAACAACGGAGAAGTTGTTTATGCAGTTTCAACCAGCAAGGCGATGTTAATGCCGAACCTGCGCGGTCGCAGTGTCCGCGATGTTGCACGCGCGTGTGCGCAACTTGGTTTGCAACTCGAAGCGCATGGCGACGGACGCGTAATAAAGCAAACGCCGGAGCCGGGAATTGAGCTGCAGTCAGGGCAAACGATCTATGTCGATTTCGGTCGACCTAATTGAAGCAGTTATGAAACCGGAAAGTTAACTTCTAAACCTTCACGGGAGCCAACGACAATGATCCCCCAACGAACATTGAGGAACGACTCTGCCGCGAACGAAATCAGGGAAAGAGTAACAGCCTGCCGCAAACGATTGCGCGTCGACCGTTTCCCAAAGACGGCGGTTGGCCGCGAATTCGACGAAGATTCTTTTGCTTCGAAAGTGCCATTTCTCGATGATGAGTCGCCAATGAGAGAATCGTTGTCGAGCACTGGTGTGAGTTCGGCAGCGCTGGATGGAGGCAACGATACGCACGAAATGTTGCTGACCATGCGCACGCAAGAGGCTGGCATAACGTGAAGGTTGGGGAAGCATTGCATTTGATGGGCGCAAACGCCGCAGGCGCAGACGCCGAGTTATTTGACAAAGAAATTAAAGACTTTTCGATTGACTCGCGATCAGTTGGCGCGGGCGAACTCTTCTTTGCGCTGTCGCAGGAAGACTACGGCCGCGCCGGCTTTAACGGCACGTTCGCCGATGCGCATCAATACATCGAAGACGCCCTGGCGAAGGGAGCGGTTGCGGCCGTCGCCCGCGCTGACCGAGTGCGCGCTGACGAAAACTTGCAACGATTGAAAGATCGCCTGTTATTGGTTGACGACGCAATCGCGGCGTTGCAGACGCTGGCCCATCGCGTTTACGAACACTGGGGGAAACCGGTCGTTGCCATTACCGGAAGCGCTGGGAAGACTACTGCCAAGGAGTTGACGGCTCATCTTTTGAGCAGCAGCGGGCGGCGCGTTTTGAAGAGCGAGAAGAATTACAACAACGGTCTTGGCTTGCCGCTGTCAGTCTTGCAAATGGTCAGCGAAGGCCGCGCGCCGGAACAGTTTGATGTGGCAGTACTCGAAATGGGAATGTCGTCACCGACGCATGAGATTCGAAGGTTGTGCGAGATTACGCCGCCGGACGTAGCAGTCGAGTTGATGGTCGCGCCGGTTCATCTTGAATACCTCGGGACCATCGAAAACATTGCTGCGGCAAAGGCGGAACTGATTGAAGGCCTAAAGCCTGAAGGAGTCTCGGTCTTAAATGCGGATGACTTACTCGTCATGCGCATGCGCGAAAAACATCCGGGCCGCGCGATAACGTTTGGTATCGAAAATAACGCGGACGTCACTGCGAAAGAGATCAACGCTAATCACCTGGGAAGGATTAGTTTTCGCTTGCAAACGCCGCTGGGTGAGGCGCCCGCCATGCTGCGAATGAGTGGCAGGCATAATCTGATGAACGCACTGGCAGCGGCGGCAGTCGCAACCTCTTTTGAGGTTACGCCTCAGCAGATTGCAGGGGCATTGAGCAGCGCGAAGCCGCCACGCATGCGCGGCGAGGTGCTCGATTTTGCGGCGGGGTTCCGGGTTGTTGACGACTCGTATAATTCGAACCCGCGCTCTCTGGTTAACATGGTGGGTACGATAACTGAAGGCGGAACTCAATCGTTGCGACGCATTGTAATTGCCGGTGAAATGCTGGAACTCGGAGCCAACGAGAAGGCACTGCATCGCGAAACCGGCACCGAAATTGCACGAGCGGGCATTAACGTTCTCTGGGGAGTTCGCGGACTCGCCGCTGAAATTATCGCCGGCGCAAACGAAGCCGGACTCAACGAGACGCGCTTCTTTTCAGATTCAAATGAAGCTGCGCGCGCCATCGTTGCCGAGATCAGGGAAGGCGACCTGGTTTTGATCAAAGGCTCTCGCGGAGTTGCAACCGAGAAAATAGTTAGCGCTATTCGAGATCGATTTCCGCTTACGGGGGCGGACAAGGAAAGTGGGCAGTAGCCTCTAGTGGTAAACGAATGACTCGGTGGTCCGAGACGAAAACAGATGATCTATTACGTTCTATACGAACTCTTTTATAACCACTTCAAGGATAAGGATTGGTATCTCGTCAAGGCGCTCAATGTTTTTCAGTACGTTACTTTTCGCACAGCTTACGCCTCGATCACCGCGCTGCTGCTGTCGTTGTTGTTTGGCGGCAAGCTAATCGAAGGTTTACGAAAATGGAATATCGGACAACAGATTCGCGAAGAAGGGCCACAGGGTCATATGGCCAAGCGCGGCACGCCCACGATGGGCGGCGTGCTGATTGTCGGTTCGGTAATTGTTTCGACTTTGCTTTGGGCGCGACTCTCAAGTGTTTACGTGTGGACGGTGGTAATTGCGATGTTGTTGTTTGGCGCCATCGGTTTTGCCGACGATTACTACAAGATGTCGAAACAGCGCAGTCTCGGTTTGACCGGCAGGCAGAAGCTGCTCGGTCAATTGCTGGTGGCGGTCGGCGTTTGGATCGTTCTTTTTATTCTGACGAAATATTTTGCGAGCGACTATTCTTGGAACGTCAGCATACCGTTTCTGAAAGCGACGGCCGATCCAAACGGGAAGAGCTTTATCGGTCCTTATGTTTACCTGGTGCTGATCATTGTCGTTCTGTTGGGCTCATCAAACGCAGTGAACCTGACAGACGGCCTCGATGGTTTGGCCATCAGCGTGACCTTCATCGCGATGACGGCGCTGACGGGCTTTACTTATCTCGCCAGCGACGCGCGCTGGGCCCGTTATCTGGAATTGACGCACCGGCCTGAGGCAGCCGAGTTGACAGTATTTTGCGGCGCAATGGCGGGCGCGAGTTTGGGCTTTCTTTGGTACAACGCGCCGCCGGCCGAAGTCTTCATGGGCGACGTCGGCAGTCTGGCTATTGGCGGGGCCATTGGCACTGTTGCCGTGCTGACCAAACAGGAGTTCATGCTGTTGATGGTGGGCGGTGTCTTTGTGATTGAAGCGCTTTCAGTGGTGTTGCAAGTCGGCGTTTTCAAGATGACTAAACGCACGACGGGCACCGGGCGGCGCATGTTTAAGATGACGCCGCTTCATCACCACTTTGAAATGCAGGATTGGAAGGAGTCGAAGATCGTCTTTCGCTTTTTGATTCTGGCGATCCTGTTTGCACTGTTGAGTCTGTCGACGCTGAAGCTGCGGTGAAGTGAGCAGTGAGCGGTAAGCGGTAAGCAGTAAGCGGTGAGCGGTAAGCAGGGTCAGAGCAATTTTTAGGCAGGGATGAGTGGGGCGCAGACCGAATGAGTTTGGTAACAAGTGACTTTGGGAATAGAGCAGACCTTTCGCCGATCTTACTGCTCACCGCTCACCGCTCACCGCTCACTGTATGAACGTCAACGGCAAGAAAGTTTTGGTGATGGGAGCGGCGCGCAGTGGAATTGCTTGCGCGAAGTTTTTGGCAAAGCGCGGTGCAACGGTCGCGCTCAACGATTCGAAGCCGCTGGAAAAGTGGAACGCCGAGGCGCTGGCACTAAAGGACGATGGAGTGGGCTTGTTGCCGGGCGAGGCGCCAAGTTGGTTGTTGGACCAGATCGAATTGGTGGTTGTCAGTCCGGGCCTGCCAACGAAATCCATTCCCATTCGCTATGCCAAACGGGCCGGCGCGGAAGTGGTTGGAGAGGTTGAGCTGGCATCGCGATTTTTGCATGGGCGCATCGTGGCGATAACGGGCTCGAATGGCAAAACAACGACCACGACGCTCGTTGGAGAATTTTTGAAAAACGCCGGTGTGCCAACGCAAGTAGGTGGCAACATTGGCACGCCCCTGATTTCGCTGGTTGAGAGTTCTCGCGAAGATGGCTGGACAGTCGCCGAGCTATCAAGTTTTCAGTTGGAGACGATTAAGGATTTTCATCCGGCCGTTGCCGCTGTCTTAAACGTTACGCCGAATCACATGGATCGTTACGAATCATTGACTGACTACGCCGGCGCCAAGCACCGGATTTTTATGAACCAGGATGCGGGCGATCTGGCAATTCTAAATGCAGACGACGAGATCGTTTCGGGTTGGGCAAACAGTCTGCGTGCACATGTGGCCAGGTTCAGCGTCAAACAGGAACTCGCTGAAGGTTTGTTCCTGCGCGGCAGCGAGATCGTTTCGCGCATGAAAGATGGCGAAAGGGTTTTGCTGCAACGCGATGAAATGAAACTGCGTGGCCTGCACAATGTTGAGAATGTGCTGGCTGCGTTAGCAGCGGGCCTGGCCTGCGGCGCGCCGCCTGATTCGATGCGCGAAACGTTGAAGAATTTTGAGCCAGTCGAACATCGCCTTGAGTTTGTTACTGAATTGAATGCGGTTCAGTTTTATAACGACTCAAAAGCGACGAGCGTCGACGCGACGCTGAAGGCGCTGGAGGCTTTCGCCGACCAGTCGGGAAAGATAATTTTGATCCTGGGCGGACGTGGAAAGAAGGCGCCCTATCTTCCGCTAGCTCCGCTGATTCAGGAAAAGGTGCGCAAGCTGGTACTGATTGGCGAGGATGCGCAAACAATCGCCGGCGAGCTGGGAGAATTTGCAACGACTGAGTTTGCCGGCGACATGAAAGATGCAGTCACGCTTTCGTTCGAGGCAGCGCAGCCGGGCGACATCGTTTTGCTGGCGCCGGCGTGCGCGAGTTTCGACATGTTCGATAGTTTTGAACATCGCGGCCGCGTCTTTAAAGAAGAAGTAGGTCGGCTAGCCGCGGCAATCGGCAATCGGCAATCGGCAATCGAAAATTAGTTCATGGCAAAGAAGCTTTATCCAGACAAATGGCTTTTTGCGGCGACCATAGGATTGGCGCTGTTTGGCGTGGTCATGGTTTACAGCGCCTCGGCGGTGATTGCCCAACGCGAAAACGGCAATCAATATTATTACGTGATCAAGCAAGCCATCTGGACGTCCATCGGGTTCGTGGTGATGCTCGCCGCCATGCAGTTTGATTACAACCGGCTGCGCGATCGGCGCATTGTTTACGGCCTGCTTTTATTGACGGTGCTGATGCTGCTGGCTGTCTTTGCGTTTGGAAGAGTTAACGGCGCGCACCGCTGGATCAAGTTCAAAGGGTTTTCAATTCAGCCATCGGAATTATCAAAACTCGTTCTGGCACTCTTTCTGGCGTACTTCCTCGAGAAACATGCCGGCGACGAACAATCGTTCTGGCGCACTTTTGTCCCGTGCGCTTTCATTACTGGATTGCTGGCAGTGCTGGTGGTTGCCGAGCCGGATCTGGGAACAGCGATGATGTTGGCAGTCATCTTTGGCGTTCTAATCTACACGTCGGGCGCGCGCTTGTTGCATTTGGGAATGGTCGCGGCCCCGGCATTATTTGGTGTCGCGGGTTTATTAATCTTCGTCCCGTTTCGCATGCGGCGCATGATCATGTTTCTCGATCCCTGGGCCGACCCGCAGGGTAGCGGTTTTCAGGTAGTACAGTCGCTGATCGCGATCGGTTCGGGTGGACCAAATGGATTGGGCTTTGCGCAAGGCAAGCAAAAGATGATGTTTCTGCCTTTTGCGCATTCTGACTTTATTTTCGCAGTCATCGGCGAAGAACTTGGACTTATCGGAACGCTGACAGTGCTGCTCATCTTCGGGCTGTTTTTGTGGCGTGGCATTCGTACTTCGCTGTTGGCGCCAGATCGTTTCGGCATGCTGCTGTCGTTGGGGTTGGTGACGGGAATCGTGGCCCAGGCACTTTTCAACATCAGCGTCGTGCTGTCGCTGGTGCCGACGAAAGGGATTCCGCTGCCGTTCATTTCCTACGGTGGCTCTTCGCTGGTGCCGACGCTGGCGGCAGTTGGCATTCTGCTAAACATCTCGCAGCACGCCACGGGCTCAGTAAGTTTGTCGCAAATCAAGTCCGCGCGCGGTGAGGCAGCGAGAGAACCACGAAGACTGCGCGTGGCGCCGGCGAGACGCGTGGCTTCATCGCGCTTTGGATAAAGCGATGCGCGTACTGATCGCCGCCGGTGGCACAGGCGGCCACATTTATCCGGGCATTGCGGTCGCGAAGGAAATTATGCGTCGGCATCCCGACTCGGAAGTTAAGTTTGTTGGTACGGCGCGCGGGCTTGAAAACAAGTTAGTTCCACAAGCGGGACTGGAACTTTCGCTGATTGAAAGTGCGGGGCTGAAAAACGTTGGTGTCGCGGCACGCGCCAGCGGACTGTTGATATTGCCAAAAAGTCTGCGGCAGGCACGGGCGCTGATTAAAGAGTTTCGTCCCGATGTAGTTATTGGCGCCGGCGGATATGTTTCAGGACCGGTTCTTTTGACCGCATCGTTCACAAAGTTGCCGACGCTGATAATGGAATCCAATGCGCTGCCGGGTTGGACCAATCGCGTGCTGGCACGTTTTATTGATAAGGCAGCAGTTTCTTTTGAAGCGGCTCTGCCGTTCTTTGGCGGCAAGGGCCTTGTTACCGGCAATCCGGTGCGGCGCGAGTTCTTTGAGATACCGGAAAAGCGGCGCGACCCTTCACGGTTGTCAGTATTGATTTTTGGGGGCTCGCAGGGCGCGCATGCAATTAACCAGGCGATGGTTGGCGCATTGCCGCTGCTCGGTGAAGTTAAAAACAAGTTGCGGGTTACCCATCAAACCGGCGAGGCAGATTATGAGCAGGTATTATCAGGGTACGCGAACGAGAGCTGGAGCGCGCAAGCAGACGTTAGGAAGTACATAGACAATATGGTCGCTGCTTTTGCCGAGATTGATTTAGTGATTTGTCGCGCGGGCGCGACTACGACCGCAGAGTTGATCGCGGCCGGCAAGGCCTCGCTGATGATTCCGTTTCCATTCGCCGCCGACGATCATCAACGGAAGAACGCGGAAGCAATGGCAGCGGCGGGAGCAGGGAAGATGATCTTGCAGCAGGACTTGTCGCCGCAAAGATTGGCGAGCGAGATTGCAACCCTGGTCGGCGAGCCGGAAAAGGTAACAGCCATGGAGCACGCCACGCGCAAGCTATCGCCTGGCGACGCGGCTGCCAAGGTGGTTGATCTGGTTGAGGGAATGGTGGAAAGACGGCAGTAGGCAATTAACGACTAACAACTGACTACTGACCAAAAGAAATGTTTCGTCGCATTCAACACGTTCACTTCGTCGGCATTGGTGGCATCGGCATGTCCGGCATCGCCGAGGTGCTCGTCAATCTCGGTTTTCGCGTCTCGGGTTCTGATGCAAAGCGTTCGAGCGTGACGGATCGCCTGCAACAAATGGGAATCGATTTCGCTGAAGGTCATAACGGCGAAAATGTCGGCGACGCGCATGTAGTCGTTCGCTCGACCGCAGTGCGCGACGACAACCCGGAAATTCTCGAAGCCCAGCATCGTTCCATCCCGGTGATACCGCGCGCGGAAATGCTCGCGGAACTAATGCGGCTCAAGCCGCACACGGTTGCGGTTGCCGGCTCGCACGGAAAAACAACTACAACGTCGATGGTCGCAACTGTCTTAGGTCACGCAGGAATGGATCCGACCATAGTGGTTGGTGGCGTGGTTGGCGCCTTCGGATCGAACGCGCATCTGGGCACAAGCGATCTGATGGTGGTTGAGGCCGACGAGAGCGACCGTTCGTTCCTCATGCTGATTCCTACGATAGCAGTCGTGACGAATATCGATCGCGAGCACATGGACTACTACCACGACATGGACGATGTGCGCGCCTGCTTTACGAAATTCGTGAACAGTGTGCCCTTTTATGGCGCCTCGGTTCTTTGTCTCGACGATCCAAACGTGCAGGCGATCATTCCGCACATTGAGCGCCGGCGCATCACTTATGGCTTAAGCGCGCAAGCTGATATCTCAGCGCATAACATTCGTTACGACCAGAGCTTTGGTTCAATCTTCACGGTTTGGCATGGAGCGGATGTTGTCGGCGATATCGCCTTGCGCGTGCCTGGTCTCCATAACGTTTACAACGCCCTGGCCGCCATCGCCGTCGGTTTTGAACTGGATGTGCCGTTCACCCAAATCGCTGAAGCGCTTGCGGAATTTAACGGTGCGGGCCGGCGTTTTCAATCCAAGGGCGAGATGAACGGCGTAATGATCGTAGACGATTACGGCCATCATCCCACTGAAGTAAAAGCAACGTTGGCGGCGGCCAAGATAGGCTCCGGCGGCCGGCGTATCGTGGTGCTGTTTCAGCCGCATCGCTACAGTCGCACGCACGATCTGATGGAAGAGTTCGCGCGCTCTTTCAACAATGCCGACACGCTTTTTATTACGGATATCTATGCGGCGAGCGAAGATCCGATCGAAGGCACGACCGCCGAAACGCTGACCGCGGCCATCAAACGCTTTGGCCACAAAGATGTGCGCTACATCGGCGCGCTTGAGAATGCCGCCACTACTTTGCGCGATTATGTGCAGCCTGGCGATTTGGTTTTGACCTTGGGCGCTGGAACTGTGAGCCGCGTAAGCGATCAATTGCTGGAACTGCTTCGTGAGCGAGCTGAAGCGAAGAGTGTGTAAAGCAAACTGTTAGTTTGCGGTTTGGGTTATGCCTGAAGACGACGAAAACAAATTCCGCCAACGGGACCAGTCGCTGGAAGAGATTGTCGCGCGGCTTGGCGTGCGCGCCGAGCGTGGCCGTCGCTTTGCCGAGTTAACCAGCTTGCGCGTGGGCGGAGCAATCGATTGGTTAGTATCGCCGGAAACTGAAGCGCAGGCGGCGGCGGTGGTCTACGCGATGGACCAGGCAGGCATTGGTTGGCGGGCCCTGGGCTCGGGCAGCAACATTCTCGCGGACGACGGCGATCATCGCTACGTAGTCCTGAGTCTTAAGGAACTTAAAGGCGAGCTGGAGTTTGACGGCGAGCGCGTTTCGGTGCCGGCCGGCTATTCGCTGCCGCGTTTGTGCATTGATGTCTCGCGCCGCGGGCTCTCGGGAATCGAGGGTCTGGGGGGAATTCCGGGAACAGTCGGCGGCGCGCTTTGGATGAACGCCGGCGCCTACGGACACGAGATTGGAACGGTTACCGAGACCGTGCGCGTGGCGCGCGAAGGAAAAGTCGTTGAGATTCCGGGGAATGAAGTGCAATGGAACTACCGGCACACGTCGTTCAAAGAAGGCGAGTTGTTGCTGGGCTCGACCTTGCATTTGACGCCCGACGATCCGGAAAAAATTCGCGCGCGCATGGAAGATGCAAAGTCGCGACGCATGGCAACGCAGCCACATGGCTCGCGTTCGGCCGGGTGCTTCTTCAAAAATCCACCGGCAGCGACGGTCGGCACCGGCAAAATGATTGATGAAATGGGCATGAAAGGCGTGCGAAAAGGCAGCGCAGTCATTTCTCCCGTTCACGCGAACTTCATCGTCACCGAAGAAGGCGCGAAGGCCGAAGATGCGCTGGCGCTCGCCGAGGAAGTGCGTGAACGCGTCAAGCGCGAGCATGGCATCGAGTTGGAGTATGAAGTGGAACTGTGGCGCGCCAATGAAAACAAAGACAGCCGGACGACCGACGTCTCGGAAGAAAAGGAGCCGACATGAGAGAGCAGCTCATCGCACAAAAGGTTGGCAACCGTTCTGGTATCGGCGGTCAGCGACGTTCCGGGGCCGTGACACAGAAGCCCGTGCGGCGTGAAAGCGGCGGCGAGCCATTCAGCGCGCGCTTGCGTGTCTTGCTTGGTTACCTTCCTGCGTTTCTGAAGCTGGCGTTGGCGATTGTTATTGGCGTTCTCGTTTTTGCCGGCTATCGGGCGGCCGCTTCGGCGAGTTTTTTTCAATTACGAAATGTTGAAGTGCAGGGTACATCCCGTTTGCAGCCGGCTGAGATTCAGGCGCTGGTCAGGCAGTCAGTAGACAAGACTGGTGTCTGGCAAGCTGACCTCACCGGTATCAACGAACGCATTGAACGATTGCCGTGGGTAAGAACCGCAATCGTTTCGCGCGTCCTGCCGGACCGCATTCGCGTGCGAATTACTGAGCGCACGCCGCGCGCAGTGGTGCGAACCTCGGCTGGGCGTTTTCGCTGGGTTGACGAAGAAGCAACCTTGCTCGGCGAAATGCAGCCCACGGACCAAATACCGGCGTTCTTCCTGCGCGGACTTAGTGATGAAGATTCGGAATCCGCACATAACGAAAATCGTGAGCGAGTCGCAAAGTTTCTCGAGCTGCAGCGGGATTGGGACGCGGCCGGACTATCGGAGCGAGTGAGCGAGGTTAACCTGATGGACATTCGTGACGTACGCGCACAGTTAGCGGGTGACAACTCGCAGATTGAAGTAAGACTGGGCTCGCGCGACCAGGCCGAGCGATTGAGAGGCGCATTCAAGGTGCTCGACTCGCACGACGACATTCCCAACCCCGCGCTGATCAGTTACATCGACATGAGCCTGGGCAATGGTAAAGCGATCGTCGGCCTGACTTCGGGCGCGCATACAACAGCGGACGGCGCGGAAGCGCCAACTGCTGCAACTACAGCGGCGGTTGTTGAACCTGCGAAAGATAAGAAAACGGTTGCCGCTTCAGTCACCGCGCCGCGCGCGAAAGCTAATGCCGATAATCAAAGAACTGTGACGGACAAATTGAAAAAGGATCGCAGTGATCGATCCAAGAAAGCTGATAAGAAACCAGATAAGTCGCAAACCGCGGCGCGCCGCAAACAATGATCGCGAAGTTTGTCGTGAAGGAGCACTGCTGAATGGCCAAGCGAACACAACACACTATCGGCCTCGACATTGGCACGAGCCGGGTGACGTGTATTGCTTGCGAACCTGGCGAGAGCGGACTGCTCGAGATAGTTGGTATTGGCGAAGCGGAAGCGCGGGGACTGCGTAAAGGCGTGATTGTGAATCCGGAAGCGGCGGTCGACGCGATTAAGCGAGCGGTTGATGAAGCGGAGCGCATGAGCGGAATACAAGCGGAAGAAGTAACCATCAACCTGGCCGGTTCGCACATTCTCGGCTTCAACGGCCAGGCGATCGTGGCAGTGTCAGGGCGCGATCGCGAAATCACACCCGAAGATGTGCGCCGGGCGATCGATTCTGCCTGCGCGATTCAACTACCCGCCGGGCGCGAAATTGTAGACCGCCTGCCGCAGGAGTTCATCGTTGACGATCAGGATGGCATTAACGATCCGGTGGGGATGATCGGCGCGCGCCTCGCTGTCAAAGTCCACATCGTCACCAGTCCCGTGACGGCCCGGCAGAACGCTATCAATGCCGTTAACCGCGCCGGTTTGATGGTTGCAGACATGGTGCTGGAACAACTGGCTGCAGCCGAAGCGTCGTTGACCGAAGACGATAAAGAGTTTGGCGCAGCCCTGGTCGATATCGGCGCGGAAACGACTGGTTTGATTATCTACCAGCGTGGGGCGGTGCAGCACACCGCAGTATTTCCACTTGGCGGTTCGCATTTCACTAATGACATCGCTTTTGGCCTGCGCACGCCGATTCCCGATGCCGAAAAGATCAAACGCACGGTTGGCTGTGCCTGTAGCACTTCGCTATCCGAGATGCAGCGTGGTGAGTTGGTTGATGTTCCTTCGGTCGGCGGGCGAGCGCCGCGGCAGCTTTCGCGACAGATCCTGTGTGACATCTTGCAGCCGCGCGCCGAAGAAGTCTTGATGCATGTCGCCGATGAGATCAAAGACGCCGGTTGGGAAAGACAACTATCGAGCGGCGTGGTGCTAACGGGCGGCGGCGCACTCTTGAGCGGCATGCCGGAGATCGCCGAACAAGTTTTCGATGCGCCCGTTCGCGTCGGTTTCCCCGAGCGAGATCGATTTGGTGGCTTGGTTGAGGATGTTCAAAGTCCGGCGTGGGCCGCGGCCACCGGTTTGGCGCTGGTAGCAAGTCGTACACAGGTAAGCGAGGGGCGGAGCGCCGTAAGCCGGCGTGGCTCGACGGGCAAGCTCACGCACTTTGTCTCGAAATTTCGTAATCGTTTCAGTAGTATTATTTGACAAGTTGTTGTATGCTTTCGCCCCGGTCGTACAAGATATAGTCCGCTATATATCGAGGCCGATGCCACGAGCAACCCAACATAGCAGAAAAAGACCATGGAAGCCTTCCCGCTTCGGAAGAGAGGACATAACTATGCCAACGGATGCTCGTAAACTCGACAGAGGCATTAATATTTTCATTGATGACGATCCGCCGATCACTGGTGCGCGCATAAAAGTGATTGGTATCGGCGGCGGCGGCGGTAATGCCGTCAACCGCATGATCGAAGCGGGCATCGAGGGAATCGAGTTTCTCGTTGCCAATACTGATCTTCAGGCGTTGAAACGATCAAAAGCCCCAATTAAGATCCAGCTTGGCAGCCGGCTGACCAAGGGGCTCGGCGCGGGCGCGAATCCCCATGTAGGCCGGGAAGCAGCTCTCGAAGACACGGACAAGATCATTGAAGTGCTCGAAGGCGCCGACATGGTTTTTGTGACGACCGGGCTGGGTGGCGGCACGGGCACTGGCGGCGCGCCGATTATTGCTTCACTTGCGACTGAGCTTGATGCCCTGACCGTTGCTGTAGTAACCAAACCATTTCACTTTGAAGGCCGTCGCCGCATGCAGCAGGCCGAACATGGCCTGCGTGAGCTGCGTGAATGCGTGGACACGGTTATTACTATTCCCAATGAACGATTGCTGCACACAGTCGAAAGAGACTCTTCGTTGCACGACTCGTTTGGTGTGGCTGATGATGTGCTGCGTCAGGCTGTGCAAGGTATCAGCGATCTGATTACCGTGCCCGGTTTGATCAATCTCGATTTCGCGGACGTCAAATCGATCATGCAGGGAATGGGGATGGCGCTGATGGGTGCCGGTCGCGCGCGCGGTGAGAACAGGGCCATCGAGGCGACACAACAGGCAATCTCTTCGCCGCTGCTTGAGGAAGCCACTATCCAGGGCGCGAAAGGCGTACTCATTAATATTACCGGTGGACCTGACTTGACGCTTTATGAAGTCAACGTCGCCTCCACGATTATTCGCGAGTCGGCTGATGAAGATGCCAACATTATTTTTGGCGCTGTCATCGACGAGAACCTGCGCGATGAAATGAAGATTACGGTGATTGCGACCGGTTTTGGTCAGGAAGCTGGGGCAGTGGCCTCGGCGGCGGGCGTGACAGCGATGCCGGGTACCGCGCCGCGCTTTGTGCAACGACCTGCAGACGACCTGCCGCGGCCAATGATGCAAGGGCATTCTGACGACCTCGACGTGCCAACCTTTATTCGCAAGAAAGCGGATTAACAAGTTTATCCGGCAATACGCTTAGGAAGGCGGATTCTTCCAGCCTTCCTTTTTACTTCGCAGAGAAGCCGGTGGTTTTGCGCTTTGCTTTTTACGTGCGGCTTGTGTAGCATACGCGTCATTCCCTTGCAGGTTTTCCATTACGGGTAAAAAGTTAAGTCCCTCTCCTTAGAATGGGCGCAGCCTGCGAGAGTAAGTGTGGATCAGCGTCGCTGTTGCCCGCCCAAATGTGTCGCGCGATCAAATTATTAACCCGTCTTAATCTTTGGAGGTAGGAACAAGTGAATCGCAAACTTATTAGAACCACGCTCGCCGAGGTTAAAGGAAAAGCGCGCGAGATGCCTCAGCCCAGAGAGCGTTCGAATGGTTCTCAGCGGAGCTCAGGCGGCGGAGAAAGCAGCCGCGAGTCGCATCGCCCGGTTCAACACAGCGCGCCGGTGGCTGTAAGGAAACGAATTCCACCGCCGATGGAAACTAATGCCGAACTCTTCTACTACAAGAAGCAGATCGATGCGCACACGCCTATGGTTATCGTGTTGCTCGACGGTGAAGAGATTGAAGGCACCATTGAGTGGTACGATCGCGGCGCCTTAAAGGTCAATCGTAAAGACGCGCCAAACCTCTTATTGCTCAAGCGCAACATCAAATATATGTTCAAAGCGGACGAGCGCGTCGAACAAGTCGCCAGTTAGAGATTGGCCCACCTGGGCAGCCCGCCCCATCCTTATTGTGCTTCAGTCTCAAACCAATGAGGCAGTTCGCCAATAATCCAGCGCCGAAACCTAGGTCATCCGGGTCATTGCCGCGCGTCGCCATAACCATGGGTGACCCGTCGGGAATTGGTCCGGAAGTCGTTTTGAAGGCAGTTGCAGAGGAAGAGATTATGCGCTGCTGCGTCCCCGTAATTATCGGCGATGCGCAATTGCTGGCGCACACAGCGCGAACACTCGACCTACGCTCAGGCTATGACATCATCCGTAAAGGTGAACCAATTCCTGAACGACTGTCCGAGCCGATAATCTATCATCTCGACAACATCAGTGGTTTTATTGAGCCCGGCATTGAATCCGGCGCCGCGGGCCGCGCGGCAGCAGGTTATATAGAATCCGCCGTTGAGCTCTGCGCCGCCGGCAGCGTCGATGCGATAGCCACAGCGCCGATAAACAAGCGCGCGCTTTTTCTCGCTGGTTACAGTTTCCCCGGTCACACGGAATTTCTCGCGCACCTGACCGGCAGCGAGGAATACGCGATGGCTTTTGTGGCCGAAAATCTGCGCGTGGTTTTGATCTCGACACACGTGCCCCTTTCAGAAGCGATCAGACTCGTGCAGCGCGATCGCATGGTGCGCACTATTCGCCTGGCTCATCGCGAGCTGAGACGTTGGGGTATCGAACGGCCGCGGCTGGCTGTTGCTGCGCTCAACCCTCATGGCGCGGAAGGCGGATTATTCGGCGTCGAAGAGGCTTCAGAAATTATGCCGGCTATCGAAGAGTGTCACGGTGTTGACGAGATGAATGTTGCCGGGCCGTTCTCGGCGGACACAGTATTTTTGCGGGCTTCGCGTGGTGAGTTTGATGCGGTAATAGCTTGTTATCACGACCAGGCGATGATCCCGGTAAAATGTCTTTCCTTTGGCGAGGCGGTGAATGTTACTCTGGGGTTGCCGTTCATTCGCACCTCAGTCGATCACGGTACGGCATTCGACATTGCGGGCAAGGGAATTGCAGAACACTCAAGCATGGTTGCGGCGATCAAGCTGGCGGCGGAACTTTCCCTGCAAGCTGGAGAAAGCAGCCGCGCGGTGGAAGTTTAAATAAGAAATGACAAACAAAGACTCAAACAACTCAAGCATGAGTGAAAACCGACGACGCATCCTCGTGGCTGATGACGATCCGGCGATCCTGCGTCTGGTGACGGCGATTCTGGAGAAGGAAAATTTCGGCGTCGTTAGCGCACGCGACGGGCGCGAGGCCTATAAGATACTGCAAACCGATCAGGATTTTACGGCGGCAATCCTCGACGTTGTCATGCCTCACATTTCCGGACCCGAGCTGGTTCGTTTCATGAAAACTGAGAAGCGTCTGATGCGCATTCCGGTGATGATGATGACTGCGGAACAGGATCCCAAGTTGTCGTCTGATAGTTTCGCTGCGGGAGCAGTGGTCTTTTTGCCCAAGCCTTTTACAACTGCGCAATTGCACATCATGCTGCAGATGCTGATCAGCAAAGCCGAAAGCTAAACCTTTCAAATGACAATTCGCTTATCGAAAAGTCGGACATTCAGTTTGCTTCCGCTGCTCGCGTGCTGCGTTGTAACGCTCGCAGCAGCTGACGCGCGCGCTGAGTTGAGTTCCAAACAGGCGCGCAAAGCCATCACTCGCATGCCTGGATTCGAGTTGACCAACGGCGCGGTGCGCGTGAAGGCAATTACCCCCGGCCCGCCCGCGGAAGTCACGGCCGACATTCGCAATGTTTTCAAGTTTGAGCAGGATGAGCGTGGTCGTTGGCGCATCGCCGAAATACAGACCGCGCAGGATCGCTGGGAGGCAATCGACGTCATTGCTGATGCGGCCCGGGCAGATCTCGCGACGGACGAATGCAATGCGCCGGATCCTCCGCTCAAGGGCTCTGCTGCGCTCAACCCGAGCGCAAAACGCGCGCGCTGCCTGGTTGGAGTTTTGACCGGCATCGATGTGCCGTCGGACGCAGTGCGCATCCAGGAAGTCGATCCAATGCCTGTGCCGCTTGCTTCGCGGGCATCCGCGGTGGTGGTTGCCTGGATTAGAGTGACCGCGCGTTTAGTGAATGAGGGCAAGGGTTGGCACGTGTCTGAGTTGCGCACTGGAAATCGCGAGTGGGTAAAGCTGCAACCACTAATGGACGCGCTGAACGAAAAGAAGCGATCGCAAGCGCGCAGCGAGATGGAAACGATGGCCCAGGCGCTCGAGCGTTATCGCCGGGAACGAGGCTTCTATGTAGTTTCCGATAGCCAGGCGGTCCTAATCGATCACCTAAATCCGCGGTATCTTTCCAAAATCATTCGCGTCGATCCCTGGAATCACCCTTACAAATACGACGGCCAGCGCGATCGCTTCGCGCTTCATTCATTGGGACCCGACGGTAAAGACCAGACCGGCGATGATATCCAGTTGACCGGTTCCATTGCCCGATAGCAAATTCAACAGCCTAAAGTTCTTGACTGGCAATTGGCGCGGGTGTTAGTTTCGAAATGCGGCTCAGCTATTTTTAAGCCGCCAGATCGAAAACAGCAAGACGCCAACTGTATTCAAATCTTGAGCCCGCCAGTGGCGCAATTCAGCTAAGGTTACCAAGCTTTGTTAGCTGGCAAAAAACTTCTACTTGCCGACGATTCAATCACGATTCAAAAGGTTGTGGACCTCACCTTTGCCGACGAGGGCGTCACCGTATTAACTGTCAACAATGGCCGCGAGGCGATTGAAAAGTTAAACGAGTTTGCGCCGGATATTGTGCTCGCCGATGTCTTCATGCCGCAGATGGGCGGTTACGAAGTTTGCGAGCACATAAAACAAAATGACCGGCTGAAGCATATTCCTGTTATCCTTTTGGTAGGCTCGTTTGAGCCGTTCGACGAAGCGGAGGCGCGCCGGGTGGGCGCGGACGATACCTTGACGAAGCCTTTTCAATCAATCCGCAAGCTTATCGATAAAGTTGGCGTGCTCGTTTCCGGCCGCGCGGCAGAGGAACGGATTCCGACAGCGGAACTGCCGCACCACCGCGAGCCGCCTGAACCGGAAAAACTGACGGAAGAAGAACTGCAAATCACGACTGCCGATACGCTCCCGCTTCCGGATGAGCAGGCTGAAGTCGTTGCCTACTACGCGGCAAAGCAGGAAGCGCAAAAGGCGAAACCGCTTGATATTGATCCAACAATAGAAAGCAAACGTCCCGAGTTGCACGGGGCTTCACAAACTGACGACAGTGCGGCTGACGTATTGCTTGATCTCAGTGACGTGAAAATTGCCGGGGCCAGTATCGCAGACGACTTTGTTTTGGATTTAGACCTCGACGAACCCGCTGAGCCTTCGCCCGCTGTGGCCGCGTATTCAGCGCCGTCATTCATGCGTCGCAAGCGCGATAGCGGTAGCGTAGGCTCGATGCGTTCAACTCCTACGCTGGACCAGATGGCGCGCACGCAGGAGTTTCCGCGCATTATGGAAGCGCCGGTCGAGCAGGCGGCGGCTGTTGAACCCGAGCAAGCGCTCAAGGTGGAGAACACGCAAGCGGCAGCTAGCGAAACCAGTACTCGATCAGTTAATGCATCCGGCGAATTGTCGCCGCAACTGATTGACGCAATCGCGCGGCGTGCCGTTGAACAGCTTTCCGAAAAAGTTGTGCAGGAAATCGCCTGGGAAGTTGTGCCGCAGCTTGCGGAGCTGATGATCAAGCGGCAACTTGAAGAGAAGAATTCTTAACCGCGTCCCTCGCTAATTAATGAAGCAGGCGCTGCCCGAAAAGGCCGCCTGCTTTTTCTTTGGTTATCTATCGAATGCCCGTGGGGGTATGAAGTCAGTACCACCTCGCGGTAGCGGGTGGGTGATCGATTGCCAGCTTCAGCCCGTGAATCGCCAGTCTATAGAGAACAAAACCCACCCGCTACCGCGAGGTGGTACTGACTTCATGTCGCTCCAATTAAGGGATATACGATCTTGCTATAGAGTAGGTAGTCAAATGAACGGGTATTAGCGTACGCGCCACATGAAAAAGTCTGCACTGTGGATTACAATGCGTCTTTTGCAACTAACTACATGCAACTGACTACAGACTAACTAATCAATGGAAATTCCGAAAACTTACGATCCCAAACAGGCTGAACAAAATCACTACGAGCGTTGGGAGCGCGAAGGGTTTTTTGCGCCTGAGATTAACCGCGACCCGCGCGCGCCCGTCTTTTCAATCGTGATTCCGCCGCCAAACGTGACCGGCTCGCTGCACATGGGCCACGCGTTGCAGCACACGATGATGGATGTTCTCACGCGGTACAAACGCATGTGCGGCTATCGCACGTTATGGCTGCCGGGGATGGACCATGCCGGCATCTCCACTCAGATGGTGGTCACGCGCGAATTGAAAAAAGAGGGATTGTCACGGCAGGACATAGGCCGCGAGAAGTTTGTCGAGCGTGTGTGGCAGTGGAAACAGGAATCGGGTGGACAAATCACCAAACAGATGCGACGCGAGGGCGCGTCAGTCGATTGGTCGCGCGAAAGGTTTACTATGGACGCGGACCTAAACCGGGCCGTGCGCGAAGTTTTCGTTCGTCTCTATGACGACGGAATGATCTATCGCGGGAATCGCATCGTTAACTGGTGTCCGAATGATCAGACAGTGCTGTCAGACCTGGAAGTGGAAAAAGTCTCCCAAAACGGCAAGCTCTATTACCTGCGTTACCCGCTGAAGAGTGGCAAGGGGCACGTGACAGTAGCGACTACACGACCGGAGACGATGCTCGGCGACACGGCGGTGGCCGTCAATCCAAACGATGAACGCTATCGGGCGTTGGTTGGCGAGACTCTCTTGTTGCCACTCACCACGCGCGAAATTCCGGTCATCGCGGATGAGTTTGTCGAGCCTGAGTTTGGCACCGGAGCAGTGAAGGTGACACCCGCGCATGACGCCAACGACTATGAGATGGGTCAGCGGCATTCATTGCCACAGGTCGTGGTGATTGATAGCCAGGCGATGATGACAGATGCCGCCGGCGAGGGTTTTATCGGTCTAGATCGTTACAAAGCGCGCGCCGCAGTTGTAGAGAAGTTTGAAGAGCTCGGCTTGCTCGAGAAAGTGGTTGACTATGAATTCGCGATCTCGAAATGCGAACGATGCAAGACTGTCATTGAGCCATTAATCTCGACGCAGTGGTTTATGGCTATGGACAAGCTGCGCGACCACGCACTGGAATCGTTGCAGCAGGACAAGTCGCCACAATTCGTGCCGGAAGTTCCTTACGAAAAAGTTTATTCCAACTGGCTTGAAAACCTGCGCGACTGGACCATCTCGCGCCAGTTGTGGTGGGGTCATCAAATTCCGGCGTGGTACACGGCCGACGGCACGGTCGTAGTCGCCCGTTCGGAAGAAGAAGCGCGTCAGAAAGCGGGCACGGAGGAACTGACCCAGGATCCGGATGTGCTCGACACGTGGTTTTCCTCGCAGCTTTGGCCGTTTTCGACATTAGGCTGGCCGGAAGAGACAAAAGATCTGGCGACGTTTTATCCGACCTCGGTACTGGTGACGGCGCGCGACATCATTTTTCTTTGGGTTTCACGCATGGTAATGATGGGTTTGAAGTTTATGGACGCTGTGCCGTTTGCGGACGTCTTTGTTACCGGCACAATCCTCGACGCCCACGGGCAGCGCATGTCGAAAACGAAAATGAACGGCGTCGATCCATTGGAAGTGTTCGACAAGTACGGCGTGGATGCAACGCGCTTGAAACTCGCTTCGGTTGGCAGCACGGACATTCGTTGGAGCGAAAAGCAAGTCGAAAGCTACCGCAACTTCGCCAATAAGATCTGGAATGCCGCAAGGTTTTGTCTGCTGAACTCTGAAGGCGCAACCATCGACCCTGGCACATTGAACGTTAGTCCTGCATCGGCATTGCATGATCGCTGGATCGTTTCGCGACTCAACAAAGTCGCGCGCGAGATGCGTAAAGCGCTCTCTGGCTATGAATTTCACGAAGCGGTGCAAACGCTTTATCACTTCTTTTGGGACGATTTTTGTGACTGGTATATTGAATTAACAAAAGGCGATATCACCGCGGAAGATGCAACGCCCGGTCGCGTTGAAGCGCGTACTCGTTTGCTGACAGTCCTGGAACAATCGCTGCGCTTGTTGCACCCGTTCATGCCTTACATTACCGAGGATCTCTGGCAAAAACTCCCCGGCGTGAACTGCGCACTGTTACACCCGGCATATGAGGGCGCAGCACCGTCGATCATGCTGGCTGCTTATCCCGAGGGACAGTCGGAATTGATTGATGAAAATGCCGAATGGGAAATGCAGGCGGTCATCGACCTCATCACGCGCGTGCGAAATATTCGTTCGGAAATGAATATCAAGCCGGGCGAGCGCGTGACACTGCTGATCGGCTCACCGGATGAAAAACTTCGTGCAGTGTTCACCGCAAACACAGCGCAGATCAGCCGGCTGGCGCGCGCCGCTGAAGTGTCAATCAATGAAAAGCTCGAAGCGCCGCGCGCTTCTGCGCGGGCCGTTTTGATTGGCGGCGCGGAAGTCGCAGTCCCGCTTGCAGGTTTGATAGATTTTGACCAGGAGCGGCAACGGCTCACCAAGGAAAAAGAGAAGTTGTCAGCTGAGTCGGTAAAGCTTGCAGCACAACTTGCCAATCCACAGTTTGCCGAACGCGCGCCGACCGAAAAGGTTGAAGAAGTACACGCACGTATTGCTGACATCGCGCAGCGCAACGCACAACTGGACCAAACTATTGCGAACCTGGGATGAAGGTCTTGGGACAGTAGCCCGCGCCTAAGCAAGGGCGTCTGCTTCAAGTCAAATTGTTATCACGAATCAAAAGCCCTAAACCACAAGGAGCTTCTTCAATTGCGTAAACTTTTCATTTCATTGTTCGTTGTTTGTCTCATTCTCGTAACTCTCAGCGCGGCCGGCATTCGCAAGAGTAAAGCCGACAACAACTCAAAGAGCGAAAGCAACACGATTGTTCAGGCTGCACCCGGTACGCGTTGCACCCATTTCAAATATCCAAAGAAGGGGGAGGAACCTTTTTTCGGGACTCGCTGCACGCGTGCATTTTCGAAACCCGGCAAGCCAGGCAGCGATTTGCCCAACACGCCGCCGACAGTAGAACTAAAGGCCTCGATGGATAACATTGTTCTGGGTTGCGAGGGTGGTACCGCGCCAGCCTCTTGTCAGCCAGACGCATGTAAGTTGGTAATACTCTCCGCCAAAGCGGCGGACGCGGACCGCGATCAGGTCCTCTATACTTATGTAACTACCGGAGGCCGCATAAAGGGCGATGGCTCGGTGGTGATCTGGGATCTCAACGGTCTTCAGCCGGGCACGTACACCGCCAGCGTAGAAGTTGACGACGGCTGCGGCTGCATCGCTTTCTCTGCAACTTCGGTTTCAGTGGCCCAATGCAGCGATTGCAAATAATGAATTGAACGCATATGTAGTTTCGATTCAATTTGAGGAACAAGCGGTATTCACAGTCGTTTAAGGTCTCAAAGCGGTGGCGCGAGCTTGAAGGGCTCGCGCCGCGGGCGTATCTTTTAAGGGCACTCTTGCCACAGTTGAGGAA
>WNFT01000137.1_pt1 | contig 77031 bp, 54 predicted proteins | sample 5400191 | NCBI WGS metagenome assembly WNFT01 (sample SAMN13153359, study PRJNA577476) | soil metagenome | isolation source: 80 cm saprolite under Madrone tree | place: USA:California | collected 2016-06-14 | reverse complement strand
CGGATCGTCCGTGTCATTGAACCACGTCCCGGGCCGGAGGACGTCATCGAACGAAGCGGTCGACCACAAACGCCCTTGACAACCCCCCTCGGCACGCGGATTCTTGGCTGCCTCTCCAGCCGACGTCGACGAACGGCGAAGACCGCAATCGTCGCTGGGGGGGCTCGACACCTTAGGCCGAACGATCCGGTGACCTACGTCCCTCGACCGATGTGGGAGGGTAACGATGGCGAAGACGGCGCGACGCTTCTCTCGCCGACAGTTTCTGGGAGCTGGAGCGACGGGGGTGGTGGCGGCGGTCGCGACGGCGGCGACGCCGGCCGGTACCCCGCCGGCGCAAGCCGCGGTGCAGGGACCGCCGCCTGCCCAGACGGCCCCGCGGGTGCTCCGAAAACCTCCCCTCGATGAACTGCAGCGGATCGCGCGATCGTACGACCTCGACATCTCGGCCGAGGACATCGTCTCGTTCCGCAACTTGATGGACGGCGTCCTCGCCTCCTACCGGCGCCTAGACCAGTTCGCCGAGCCGACGCTCCCCGTCAAGTACCCGCGAGACGCGGGCCACCGGCCGCCGGCGAGCGAGAACCGGCTCAACGCGTGGTACTGGAAGTGCTCGATCAAGGGCGCGCCCTCCGGGACGCTCGCGGGCAAGCGCGTCGCGATCAAGGACAACGTGTGCGTGGCGGGGATCCCGATGATGAACGGCTCGAACGTGCTGGAGGGGTTCGTGCCCGACGTGGACGCGACCGTCGTGACGCGGATCCTCGACGCCGCCGGCGAGATCGCCGGGAAGGCCGTGTGCGAGCACCTGTGCTTCTCCGGCGGGAGCCATACCTCGGACACCGGGCCCGTGCTGAACCCTCACAACCCCAAGCGGTCAGCTGGAGGCTCGTCGAGCGGGAGCGCCGCGTTGGTGGTCGCCCGCGAGGTCGACATGGCGCTCGGTGGCGACCAGGGCGGGTCGATCCGGATTCCGAGCTCCTATTGCGGGGCGGTTGGGCTCAAGGCCACCTACGGGCTCGTGCCCTACACCGGGGTCTTCCCGATCGAGCTCACGCTGGACCGCACCGGGCCCATCGCCCGCTCGGCGGCCGACTGCGCGCTGCTCCTCGAGGCGATCGCGGGCCCGGACGGCCTCGATCCGCGCCAGCCGTCGACGGTCCGCACGGACCCCTATACCCGCGCCCTCACCGGCGACGCCCGGGGTCTCCGCGTCGGGATCGTCCGGGAGGGGTTCGGCTGGCCCGGCGCGTCGGAGCCTGACGTCGACCGCCTCGTGCGCGAGGCGGCCCAGCGGCTCAGCCAGACCGGTGCCACGGTGACCGACGTCTCGGTCCCGCTCCACCGGGACGGCATCCACATCTGGAACGCCATCGCGGTCGAGGGCGCCACCATGCTCATGGTCGCCGGCAACAGCATGGGAACGAACTGGAAGGGGCACTACACGACCTCGCTCCTGGACTTCTACGGGCGGAGCCGGCGGGTGCGCGCCAACGACCTGTCCGAGACCGTCAAGCTCGTCATCCTGCTCGGCCAGTACATGCAGGACAACTACCAGGGACGCTACTACGCCAAGGCCCAGAATCTCGCGAGGGTCCTCCGGGCCGCCTACGACGAGGCGTTCACGCAGGCGGACCTGCTCGTGATGCCGACGACGCCGATGAAGGCGACGCCGATTCCGCCTCCGAACGCGAGCCGGGAGGAGTACGTGGCGCGCGCGCTCGAGATGATCGCGAACACGTGCCCGTTCGACGTCACCGGCCACCCGGCCATCACCGTGCCCTGCGGGATGTCCGACGGCCTCCCGGTCGGCATGATGCTGGTCGGGCGGCAGTGGGAGGACGGAACGGTGCTCCGCGCGGCCCACGCCTTCGAGCAGCTCCGCTAGGGCCCGACGCTGTCCCGGCCCCGAGGGGCGCTCGCCGGGCCGCCGCGAGCGGGCGAGAGCGCTCGGCCCAAGGTTCGAGGGCGGTCTACTCGGACGCCCGAGCTTCAGGGAGAAGGCGCCGACCAGAGCCGACGGACCCACGCCGGAACCGGGACGCGTCCGCCCCCGGGTCGCCGTCCGTCACCACGTCCCCGAGAGCCAGCGGTCCCGGTCCCCGCCGACCTCCCTGCACCGAGCCGGGACGCGCGACGATTCGTCGGTCGGCGCCAGGAGCGCGTCAGCGGCCGGCATCTGAGGGTACGTCGACGAGCGGCTTCCTCGGCGCGCCCGCGGCTCTCGATTCCTTGCCGTCACTCATCTCGAGGGTCGTGACCCCCGGCTCGTAGTCCTGGGCGCCGCCGGCGCCCCACCGCGGACGCCGGATCCGGCTCCACCAGCCCGTGCGCGACGCCGCCAGCCGCGTCTGGAGGGACTCCATGTAGATGTACAGGACGGGAGTGATGTAGAGCGTGAGGAGCTGGGAGACGAGGAGGCCCCCGACCACGGCGAGGCCGAGCGGCCGGCGCGCGTCGGCGCCGGCGCCGAACCCGAGCGCGATCGGGAGCGTGCCGAGTAGTGCCGCCATCGTGGTCATCATGATCGGGCGGAACCGAAGCAGGCAGCCCTCGTAGATCGCCGTGGCCGGCGACTTTCCATCCCGCTGCGCCTCCAGGGCAAAGTCGATCATCATGATCGCGTTCTTCTCCACGATGCCGACCAGCATGATGATGCCGACGAAGCCGTAGAGGTTGAGCTCCGTCCGGAAGAGGAGCAGGGTCAACAGCGCGCCGGCGCCGGCCGAGGGCAGACCCGACAAGATCGTGAGCGGATGGATGAAGCTCTCATAGAGGATGCCGAGCACGATGTAGATGACCAGGATCGTGACGATCAGGAGCAGGCCCTGTCCGCGCAAGGAGGCCTGGAACGCCTGCGTCGTCCCCTGGAAGCCGCCGCTCAGGGTGACGGGCAGCCCCAGCGAGCGCTCGAGCGCGGTGATCCGGCTCACCGCGTCGCCCAGCGAGACCCCAGGCTTCAGGTTGAAGGAGATCGTGAAGGCGGGCAGGACGCCCAGATGATTCACCGTGAGGGGCCCGGTGCCGCGCGTGATCCGCGCGACCGTGCTCAGCGGAACCAGGCGCCCTCCGGCGGAGCGAACGTAGAGCATCGCCATCGCGACGGGGTCCTGCTGGTAGCGGGGCTCCAGCTCCAGGATCACCCAGTACTCGTTGGCCGAGGTGTAGATCGTCGAGACCTGTCGGGCGCCATAGGCGTCGTAGAGCGCGTTCTCGATCTGGTCCGCCGTGAGCCCGAGCGTCGAGGCCCGGTCCCGGTCGATGTCGACGACGACCTGCGGACTCGCGGTCTGGAAATCGGTGTTGACGTCCTCGAGCCCGGGCAGCTCGCGGATCCTCTCGAAGAGGACGGGGGCCCATTGGGTGAGCTCCTGGAAGTCCGTGCTCTGCACGGTGTACTGGTAGGGCGCCTTGGTGATGGCGCCCCCGATGGTCACGGGCGGCGGGATCTGCAGGTAGACGTTCATGCCGAGCACTCCCGACAGGTCACGCCGAAGCTGCGCCACCACCTTCTCGGCGGCGGGACGGGCCCACCGGGGCCGGAGGCGGATGAAGAGCCGCCCCGTGTTGGGCACGACGTTCCCCGTCTGCTGGTCGACCCCGACCGACGACATGAGCGCCTCGACCGCCGGATTGTGCCCGACGATGTCGGCGATCTCCTGCTGGTGCCGAACCATCGAGTCGAAGGAGATGTCCTGGCTCGCCTCGGTGAACCCAATGATCTGCCCGGTGTCCTCCGTCGCCAGAAAGCCCTTGGGGATGATCCAGAAGAAGACGCCGGTGACCACGAACGTGAGGGCGAGCACGCCCATCGTCCCCGGCTTGTGTCGGAAGACCCACTGGAGGGTCCGATCGTAGACGTCCAGCATCCCCGCGAAGACCCGCTCGGAGGCGGCGTAGAGCCGACTCCCGCCGTGGCCGGGCTGGCGCAGGAAGCGGCTGCTCGCCATCGGGGTCAGGGTGAGCGATACGAAGCCGGAGACGAGCACAGCCACCCCGATCGTGACGGCGAACTCGTGGAGCAGCCGCCCGGCCACCCCGCCCATGAAGAGCACCGGGATGAACACCGCGGCAAGGGAGAGCGTCATGGAGAGAATGGTGAAGCCGATCTCACCGGCCCCCGCGAGGGCGGCTTCCATCCGGCCCTGGCCCCTCTCCATGTGCCGCACGATGTTCTCGAGCATGACAATCGCGTCGTCGACGACGAACCCGACCGACAGGGTGAGGGCCATGAGCGAGAGGTTGTCCAGCGTGTAGCCGAGCAAGTACATCACGGCGAAGGTGCCGATGATCGACATCGGGACCGCGAGGCTCGGGATGATCGTGGCGGACACGTTCCGGAGGAAGAGAAAGATGACCATCACGACCAGGGCGATCGTCAGGAGCAGCGTGAACTGCATGTCCGTGATCGATTCCCGAATCGAATCCGACTGGTCGTAGAGCACCCTGAGCTGCACCGACGAGGGGAGCTGGGGCTCGAGGGCCGGCAGCAGCCTCCGGATCGCGTCGACCACCTTGATCGTGTTGGTTCCTGGCTGCCGCTGGACGGCGAGGATCACCGCCCGGTCCGTGTTGTACCAGCTCGCGACCTTGTCGAGCTGCACGCCGTCGATGACCTGGCCGAGCTCCTGGAGGAGGACCGGGTTGCCCCTGCGGTAGGCGACGATGAGCGGCCGGTACGCGGCCGCGTCCGTGAGCTGTCCGGTGGCCTGCACGGTGAACGCGCGGTGGGTGCCGTACAGCGTGCCCGTCGGCAGGTTCACGTTCGCCTGCGCGATCGCCCGCTCGACCTCGTCGATCCCGATTCCCCGCGACGCCAACGCGTTGGGGTCGACCTGGACCCGCACCGCGAACTTCTGGGCGCCGAAGACGAGCACCTGGGCCACGCCGCTGACCGTCGAGATCCGCTGGGCGAGCAGGGTCTCGGCGTACTCGTCGACCTGGTAGAGCGGCAACGTCGGCGAGCTCAGCGAGAGGTAGAGCACGGGCTGGTCGGCCGGATTCACCTTCTGGTACGTTGGGGGCGCCGGCATTTGCGGGGGGAGAAGCTTCTGGGCCTGGGTGATCGCGGCTCCGATGTCCTGGGCCGCGGCGTCGATGTTCCGGTCGAGGGTGAACTGGACGGTGATCTGCGTCAGCCCGAGCGCGCTCGTCGAGGTGATCGAGGTGACGCCGGCGATCGTCGTGAACTGGCGTTCGAGCGGGGTCGCCACTGCCGACGCCATGGTCTCCGGGCTCGCGCCCGGCACCGTGGCCGTCACGAGAACCGTCGGCAGGTCGACGTTCGGAAGATCGCTGACCGGAAGCAGCTGGTAGGCCATCAGGCCGAAGATGACGATGCCGAGCATCAGGAGCGTCGTCATCACGGGGCGTCGGATGAAGAGCTCCGCGGTCATCTCCAGGGCTCCGCCACGCCGGTCGGGTCGCCGCTCGTCGTCACGGCCGAGAGGGCGCCAGGGGCTCGCCCGATTCTAACGCCGCCGGCGCCGCCGCGCCCCTGGGCAGCCCGCGGCCGAACCGGCCCAGACGCCGCCACCGCGGGGAACCGACGAGCCGCTGGAGCGAGTCCATGTAGAGGTAGACGACCGGCGTGATGAACAGCGTCAGGAGCTGGGAGACCAGCAGGCCGCCGACCACGGCGAGGCCGAGGGTGCGCCGCGAGGAGGAGCCGGCGCCGAGGCCGAGCGCGATGGGAAGCGTTCCCATGAGGGCTGCCATGGTCGTCATCATGATCGGTCGGAAGCGCAGCACACAGCCTTCGTAGATCGCCGCTGCGGGGCTCTTTCCCGACCGCTCGGCCTCGAGGGCGAAGTCGATCATCATGATCGCGTTCTTCTTCACGATCCCGATCAGCATCACGATGCCGACATAGGCATAGACGTTGAGCTCGGCGTGGAAGATGAGGAGCGTGAGCAGGGCACCGGCGCCGGCGGCGGGCAGGCCGGACAAGATCGTCAGCGGGTGGATGAAGCTCTCGTAGAGGATGCCGAGCACGAGGTAGATCACGAGCACGGCCACGAGGAGGAGGAACCCCAGGCCCTTCAGCGACGACTCGAACGCCTGGGCCGTGCCCTGGAACCGCCCGCTGAGCGTGGCCGGCAGGCGCAGCTCCCGCTGCATCTTCTGGATCACGGCCACGGCGTCGCCGAGGGACACCCCGGGCTTCAGGTTGAAGGACATCGTGACCGCGGGGAGTTGACCGAGGTGGCTCACCGTGAGCGGGCCGACCCCCTGAGTCAGTGTCGCCACCGCGTTCAGGGGAACGAGTGATCCCCTGTTTGACCTGATGTAGAGCATCGACAGAGCCGCAGGGTCCAGCTGGTACCGGGGCTCCACCTCCAGGATCACCCAGTACTCGTTCTGTGCGGTGTAGATGGTCGATACCTGCCGGGACCCGTACGCGTCATAGAGCGCGTTCTCGATTTGGGCCACGGTGACGCCGTGGGTCGAGGCCTGGTTGCGGTCGATGTTCACGAGAACCTGGGGGCTCGTGATCATGAGGTCGGTGTTGACATCGACCAGACCGGGGAGCTCCCGCATCTTCGCCTCGACGATGGGCACCCAGGAGTAGAGTTCCTGGAGGTCCGTGTCCTGCAGCGTGTATTGATAAAGGGCCTTGCTCAACGTGCCCCCGATGCGGATCGTCGGGATGTTCTGCAGGAACACCCGCATCCCCAGGACCTTCGCGAGCCGGGGGCGGAAGTGTTGGATGACCTGCTCGACGTCGGGCCGCTCGGACCGCGGCTTGAGGTGGAAGAAGACGCGGCCCTGGTTGGGGAGGATCGCCACCGTACTGCCGCCGATCGCCGAGTACCAGTCCTGGACGTACGGATCCGTGGCCACGATCTCGGCGACCTGCTTCTGGTGCTGCACGAGCGACTCGAAGGAGATGTCCTGGGGACCCTCGGTCACGCCGAAGATCTGGCCCGTGTCCTCGTTCGGGACGAACCCCTTGGGGACGACCGTGAACAGATAGCCCGTCGCCACGACGGTCAGAAGAAGCACCCCCAGGGTGAGGCGCCGGTGGCGGAGGGTCCACCGCAGGGTCCGTTCGTAGAGGTGGAGCGCGCCGGTGAACACGCGCTCTGACGCGTTGTACAACCGGCCGTGGGACGCTTGGGGCGACCGCAGGAACCGGCTGCAGACCATCGGTGTCAGCGTCAAAGACACTACGCCCGACACCAGCACGGCGACGCCGATCGTGACGGCGAACTCGTGGAGGAGGCGGCCCACCACCCCGCCCATGAAGAACACCGGGATGAAGACCGCGGCCAGCGACAGCGTCATCGAGAGGATCGTGAAGGCGATCTCCTTCGAGCCTCGGAGCGCGGCCTCGAACCGCGGCACTCCCGCCTCGATATGCCGGGAGATGTTCTCGAGCATGACGATCGCGTCGTCGACCACGAAGCCCACCGAGAGCGTCAGCGCCATGAGGGACAGGATGTCGATCATGTAGCCGAACACGTACATCGCGCTGAAGGTCCCGAGGATCGACATCGGCACTGCCAGGCTCGGGATGACGGTCGCGGGGAGGTTCCGCAGGAACACGAAGATCACGAGCACGACCAGCACGATCGCGACGAGCAGCGTCAGCTCGACGTCCCGGACCGACTCGCGGATGGCCACCGAGCGGTCATACAGGATGTGGAGCCCGACCGAAGGATGCATCTTCTCTTTGAAGGTTGGGAACAGCTGCCTGATCCCGTCGATGATCTCGATCGTGTTGGTGCCCGGCTGGCGCTGGATGGCGAGGAGGACCGTGCGGGACCCGTTGTACCAGGCCGCTGCCTTGTCGAGCTGCACGCTGTCGAGCACCCGTCCGACTTGCTCGAGCCGGACGGGCGCCCCGTTTCGGTACATCACGATGAGCGGGCGGTAGGCCGCCGCGTTCATCAGCTGGCCGCTGGCCTGGACCGTGAAGGCTTGGTGGGCACCGTAGAGGGTCCCGGTCGGATTGTTCACGTTCCCCTGCTCGACCGCGCGCTGCACCTCGTCGATGCCGATCCCCCGCGACGCGAGGGCGTTGGGGTCCAGCTGGACGCGGACCGCGTACTTCTGGGCGCCGAGGACCTGGACCTGGGCCACCCCGCTGACGGTCGAGATCTTCTGCGCGACGAGCGTCTCCGCGTACTCGTCGACCTCGTACAGCGGGAGCTCCGGCGAGGTCAGGCCCATATAGAGGATCGGCTGGTCGGCCGGGTTGACCTTCTGGTAGGTCGGAGGCGTGGGCATCCCCGACGGCAGGAGCCCCGCGGCCTTGGCAATGGCGGCGCGGACGTCCTGGGCGGCGGAGTCGATGCCCCGATCGAGGGTGAACTGGAGCGTGATCTGGGTGATGCCGAGGGCGCTCGTCGACGTCATCGAGTCGAGGCCCTGGATCGTCGTGAACTGCCGCTCGAGCGGCGTCGCCACCGTGGCCGCCATCGTCTCCGGGCTGGCGCCGGGCAGGCCCGCCGACACCGTGATGGTCGGGAAGTCGACGTTCGGCAGGTCGTTCACGGGGAGCTGCCGATAGGCCATGACGCCGAAGAGGACGATGCCCAGCATGACGAGCGTCGTCATGACGGGCCGCCGGATGAAGAGCTCGGGGGTCATCCCTCTTTGGGGGCGGGGCTCGCGCTCCTGATCACGACCTTGCCGCCGGGAAGCAGCCGTGCCTGCCCGTCGGTCACCACGCGCTCCCCCGGCTTGACGCCATGCGTGATCACGGTCTCGCGCTGCTCGAGGGCCCGGCCCACCGTCACCGGACGCGACTCGACCGTCAGGTCGGGCTTGACCACGAAGACGAAGGACCCCTTCTGCCCGTTCTGGATCGCCTGGGAGGGGACCACAAGCGCGTCGGGCTCGTCCGTCAACGTCAGGACGACGTCCACGAACTGTCCCGGCCAGAAGGCGTTATCCCCGTTGGCGAAGGTCCCCTTGAGCTGGATGGTGCCCGTGGTCATGTCGACGGCGTTGTTGACGAACGTCAGCGTGCCCTGCGGCCGCACGCCGGAGGTCTTGGGGACTACCGCCTCGACCCGCAGGGTGCCGGCCGCCCTGTATTGTTTGATGGCCTCGAGGTTCTGCTCGGGGACGGCGAAGTTGACGTAGATCGGGCGGACCTGGTTGATCACCAGGAGCGGGTTGTCGGGGTTGGCCTTGACGACGTTGCCCGCGTGAACCAGGAGGTCGCCCGCCCGCCCGTCGATGGGCGACCGGATCGAGCAGTACTCCAGCTGAAGCCTGGCGTTCTCGACCGCGGCCTGGTCGGCCCGGATGACGGCCTCGGCGTTGGTCACCGCGGCCTCGCCCGCGATCACCCCGGCCTTGGCGTCCTCGACGGCCGCCTGAACGGCCTGCACGGTGGCTTCGAGCGCGCGCTCGTTGGTACGGATCTGGTCGTACTGCTCCTTGGCGACGAACTCCTTCTTCACGAGCTCCGCGTAGCGGTGTGTTTGGGTTCGGGCGTTCTCGAGCTGGGCTTCGTCGCGGGCCACGTTGGCCTCGGCTTGCTTCTGCGCGGCCTTCTTTTCTGACAGCGCCGCCTTCGTCTGGCTCAGCCCCGCCCGGTCCCGGGCCAGGTTCGCCTCCGCCTGTCGGAGCGACGCTTCAAACGGCCGGGGGTCGATGCTGAACAGGAGAGCCCCCTTCCGGACCTCCTCGCCCGGATGGATGTGAACCCGGAAGATCTCGCCGTTGATCTGAGGCTTGACCGAGACCACGGAGTAGGCCTCGACGTTGCCGATCACCCGCAGCTGCACGGGGACGGTCTTGGCCACCACCTCGGCGACGGTGACCGGCACGGCCGGGAGCGCCGGCTTCTGTTGGGCGGCACTGCTCTTCTCGTTGCTGCAGCCAGCCGCCAACAGGAGCAGGCCTGCCAGTGCGGCCCGCGACCGAGCGCCGGAGAGGCCCTTCACGGGACGCGCCCCTGCGGCAGCCGCACGCGCCGCGCCGACCGCGCGGGCCCAGGCCTCGCCGCGCCGGACGCGGCGTCTACCAGGGCCTCAAGCCCCTCGATGAGTCCGGCTCGGGTGCGAGCCGAGATCTTCACCAGCACCCGCGCCAGGCCGTCGCGCTGAAGCGCGCGAAGCTCGGCCACCAGATCCTTGCCTTCCCGTGTTGGCATCAAGATGTATACCCGGCGGTCCTCCGGATCATCGCCGCGGATCAGGAACCGCTTTTGCTCGAGCCGGTCGACGACCTGGGTCACCGCGGCCAGGGTGACGCCGAAGGCGCGGGCCACGTCCCCCATGTGGCACCCGGGGTTCTGCTCGACGTAGAAGAGGATTTGCGACTGCGAGTAGGTCAGCTCGAGCTCCAGCGCCCGGCGCCACAGAATCTGCCTGAAGGTCGAGCCGAGCAACCTGTTCAGCAGATCGAGCAGGCGCTCGGTGTCCGAGACCGATCGGTCCCGGCGGCTCGATTTCGCCACCGCGAGCTTTGGTGTCATCTTGGCCTCTTGCTTCACGACGGACCTAATACACTAAATCGCCTTTACTATTTAGTCAACCGGTATCGGGCGGTATTCTGAGGGTGCATCGTGCGGCCGCGTCCGCGCTGGAAATCGGACCCGATCTCGGTGCGGCACCGATCTCACGGGCAGGACTCTTTCCCCCCCTGACTCCATGGTTCACCTGATAGCCGCCTTCCGATCCGGGGTCGGACAATGGGCGCGAGGAGGGTTGAGTCAATGCGAGGCCAACGTTGTCCCCTGTGCGGTGAAATGACGGCGGAGTTCACCAAGCGCCTAGGATGCTGGGCCTGTCGGTGTGGGTGGACGGATCGGCGTCCTGCGACCTCGTCGGCGCCGAGACGACTCGTCGTCGAGGACGGCCAGGACGATGACGTCTGGACTGGCATGGACGACGCCAGTCTGGGAGAAGAGGAGGGCGTTGCGAGCCCATTGAGAATCCGACGACCAGGGACTTAGTCGCTCCCCCGCGGGTGAGGCTCCTCGTCGACCCTCGTCCGCCACGTCCTGGCCGCCACAGTGGGAAGTCGATGGCCGTCTTGAAGGGCTCCCGGTTGCGGAGGCCGCGGGCTAGTGTCGTGACGGTCGAGATTGTGGAGTCAAGGCCCTCACTGACCGCGTTCGCGATGCACCGGCCGACAAACGTCAGGACGAGGGCAGGCGACGCTGGATTATGCGGGGCGGTTTCGATCACGGCGTGAGGCGGGAGTGGATCGCCCAGGGGGCCCACCGCTTCCAATGACGCGTGGCGCAGCCGACCCGGGTATCCTGCCACGGCTCGCGCAGGACGATCTCCGCTTGGTCACGTTTGGCGTGGCGATACCCATCGTTGCGTTCGTGGAGTTCCCATGGGAAATTCGGCCACGCCCATGGACTCGCCGCTGGTCTGCAGTCTGCGACCCGCGATGCGCACATTAGCGCGGGTGCCGACCCTGCTCGGGCTCGGCGTCATCGCGCTGTTTGTTGTGTCCGCGTTCACGCCGATGGCAAACGTCCTCGCCCAATCGGTCGCGGTGCATCCAGAGATTGCACCGGCCGATGCCATCGTCGTGCTCGCTGCTGGTGGCGCTTCCTCGAGCGGTGCGCTGAGTGATAATTCGCTGCGTCGGGCCATCTCCGGCATCGATCTCTATCTCAAAGGGCTCGCCCCGCTCTTGGTCTTCTCCGGCAACGATCCCGACGCATCGCGAGCCGAGAGCCGCATCCGGGCTCATCTGGCTCAAGAGTTCGGGGTCTCGCCGCAGCGAGTCCTGACCAGCTCCGGCGCGAACACGACTCGCGAGGAAGCCGCCCAGGTCAAGGGCCTGCTGTGGCCGCGGGGTGTCCGAAACATTCTCCTCGTCACGGATGCCGATCATATGATCCGCGCCGCGCCGCTCTTCACACACGCGGGCTTTCGGGTGTTCGCCGTGCCCGTGAACGAGCCGGAGTGGGACCTCGGACCCGGAGATCGTCTCGACCTGTTACGCGGAACCCTTCGTGAGATCGTGGCCCTCCTCTATTACAAGATCGCCGGATACCTGTGAACTCCGCCACGGAAATGACCCTCTGGATCGTCGGCGTCGTCGGGGCGACATCACTGGCCTCGTATGTCGTGGGATCGAGATCGCTCGGGCTGTCGACGACTGACCTGAGCGCCGCGCTCAAAAGGATGCTCGACTGTATCGGGACGATCCTGATCTTCACCGTCTTGAACCTTGCCATTGGCGCCGCGGCGATTCTCGGCGCCCGGTTCCTGATCGGACGGTTTGTGTCCCTCTACTTTCTGAATGACGACACCTGGGTGGTGCTCTCCGCGCTTCAGGGCCTCACCTGGGCGCTGTGGAGACAAGCCGGGCGAAGCCGGCGCTCTATCTCGCGCCGGACGTGACGGGCGGACCCTTCACGGCCTCGAGCATGACGTGCAACTCGTCAATCCCCCCTACCACATAGCACGCGAATCGCTCACTGAAGGTGGGATGGCGATCGAGCAGCCATTGAACGGCCCGGGCCCACACGCGATAGGGCCCTCGCCACGCTTCCCCGCCGCCTTCGATGAAGTACTTCATGCGGACGTGGACGACTCGGAACCGTGCCGTGGTGTAGTAGGAGTACTCGTTTTCCCCGAAGTAGCGAAATGATTCCGTCGTAAAACAGCGACGATGGGTCGGATCCTTCCAGGCGTAGATCCCGGAGTAGTGCGGCGTCCGGATCGCGACCTTGCAGTTCGGGCGCGCAAGGCGCCACGCCTCCTCCATGATCGGCAATGGGGTCTCAAAGTGCTCCAGGACGTGGTTCAGGTGGATCTCGTCGGCGCAGTTGTCGGGGAAGGGATATGGTCGATCGTTCAGATCATGCACGAGGTCCACGCCCGGTAACAGTCGGGCGTCGACCCCGAAGGCCCCCGGAACCTTTCTGAAGCCACAGGCGAGGTCGAGAATGACCGGTTGTCCAGCAGTGCGCCGGGTCTGTTCATAGGCTGCAAAGCTAGGGTTTGCAAGCTGGACCATGTATTCTTCCTTATCGTGCGGCGCAGCGGACGCGGTGAGCCTAAAGCGCCCCTCCCCGCTGCCGCAGGCCCGAGGATCTGCCATAAGAAGACCTACGTCAAATGGAGCTCGGCGAGGAATCGCCGCGCTTCACGGAGGTGCCAGAATGCCCCCGAGGACGTCCGAAGTGAGACACCGCCTGTCACCTACCTGTCGCTTGCCGCTCCGTCAGGACTCCCTGATCCTCCTTGACACAGCGGCTCGAGTCCTCCGGGATTTCCAGATTTTCGGCGGCTCGACCCCACGGAGAGAGGTCGTGGCACCGTCTGTGCACTACGGTCTCCAGTAGGAGAGAGGCCATATGTCTTCGACAAAATTCGGCACCCTAGCGACGGCCCTGAATGTTTCTCAAGTCCGGCGGACTTTCCTAGCGGTCTCAGCGCTCGTCCTCATGACCCCGCTCCTCTCGGACGCGCAATCGCCGCCAATGACCTACGCCGCTATCACGGATCGCACCGTCCGTCAGTATCCGCCCCTCCCGTCGCTTGGTAGCGCCGGTTTTCAATTCACTGATCCTGCATTCGGTTCGAAGATGCTCCGCGTCACCGATCAGAATACTCGTCCCGACAGGCCCGGACGAGCGTTTTTCTCGCCTGCGTCTGCGGAGACGAACGCCTGGAGCACCGATAGCACTAAATTCTTTGTGACCGGGGAAGGCGGAGAGATGATCCCCTTCAGCTTTAACCCGACGACCATGGTCGCCTCAAGGATGGGCAATACGAGCAATGGAACCGGGGGTCTTCTGCTGGGCGTCGACGGCGAGCCGGGGTTCAGCTACGTGGACCCAGACTTGATTTATGGACAGAGTGGCAGTCAGATCGTTTCTTATCGTTTCTCAACCGGAGTCCAGACGGCACTTCATGATGTCCACAACTGTCTGCCTGGAATCCAGACGCATGGAGTGGGTGTCTCGGGCACGAAGGACGACCAGCGCCTCCTCATCTTCGTCGGTTCAACCGCGCAGAACCTCGATACCACAGTGTATGTGTACGACCGAACGTTAGGATGTCGCTGGCTCAATACGCAGACGGGGCAGGTGGGCGGCCAGTGGGGGCCAACCGGGGCCTACACGGGGGACAGTGGCTTCACGCTTCACAATGCTCGCCTGTCGAAAAATGGCAAATGGGCGAAGCTTACCGACGGGAGCGGCTCGCCGGCTGGCGTCTATTTCTGGAACGTTGAAACGCTGGCGCTGATCCCGTGTAATGTGAATGCCTTCCCCTTCTGCCCCGGCCATATGGTCACGGGCTTCAATCTCGTGATCGACCACCGTGGTTTGACCGATGGGTTGAATTTCGGGATTCGGCCGATGCTTACGCCGAATAGTGTCACGCAGCTGATCAACCCGGAGCTCTCGCCGACGCAATTTCTGGTCGATACCCATCCCTCCTGGAACAACGTCCAGTCCGACGAGAAGCAGCCCTTCTGTACGGAGGTGTACCGAACGGATGACTTGGTCCAGCGGGCGTGGGATGGGGAGATCATTTGCGTGGAGACCGACGCGCCGGCCGCAACCGTGTGGCGCTTCGCGCATCACCGCAGTCGCGTCGTCTCGTTCGGGGATCAACCCAAGGCCAATGTCTCTCAAGATGGACGATTCGTTCTCTTCACATCGAGCTGGGGGCAGACGCTCGGTCTCCAGCCGGTCGCCGATGGCGGTGGGCCGCGGGATGACGCGTTCGTCGTTCAGCTGACGCCGGCACCCACCACGGCACCGACAGCTCCCACGAGTCTTTCGGTCCGTTGAGCTCGGATAGACGGAGACGGCGATGGTTCCGATGAGGCGCGAATAGTCAACGGTTCGAATGCGCCTCCCGCCGCCATCGGCGGCCGCGGGTTTGCGCTGTCACTGGCTCGGTCGCTCGCATCTCGTCCTCCGTCGCTCGACGCTGCTCCGGACCAGCCCTCGATAGACCCACGCGCGCACACCGCCTGCGATACCTCCGTGGAAGCCAGTCCGGAACGGCCGTCAGCGGGCTCTGCTGCGGCCCTTCAGGATTCCCAAGGGTCCGTCGACCCGAGTTTGAGGAAGTTAGGCACCTGCTCGCGCCAATCGCCAATAAAAATGCGGGTCCGGCGGCTCCAACGCCCGAAGTACATAGATACACGAGCGGCAAGAAATAGTGTGTACAGAAGCGGGTGGAACACCGATTATGCAGGCATGTATTTGCGGGTCGCTCGCCGGCGGAACCGCGACGGCTCCGTCGTCGAGTACTACCAGACGGCGGCAGCAACCGGCCGGCGGTTCGCGCACCATCGTAGCCGCGTGGTTGCTTTCGGGGTTCAACCGCGGGCGAATGTCTCTCAAGCCGGACGGTTCGTGCTCTTCGCGTCGAGCTGGGAGCAGACGCTGAGTCTCGCCCCTGTGACCGATAGCGGCGGGTTTGTGGCGACGCGATCGTGGTGCAGCTCGCTCCGTCAGGCACCACGACGCCGGGCCCTCCCAGCAATCTGACGGTCCGGTGAGCCCGGGTAGGGACCCGACGAAGGTGACGCGGCTCGTGGATCTTCGCCGCGTTGCGCGGTCACGATGAACGGGGAAGTCTCGACGATTCGAATCTCCGCGAAGCCCGCACGCGCGAGGGCGCGGCGGATCCCGCGTTCGGTCTGGAATGACTCGCAGAACCGTGGGTTCAAGGGGAACCTGAAAGTCCTGCCAAGAAAGTGGAACACCAGACCGTTCAGAATGACGTAGCAAAGAAAGATCGCGTGCTGGGCGTTGACCGTCCGCAGGCTCTTCATCAACTCCGAGCGAACGAACGCGAAGCGCTGAAAGACGAGCCAGACCTCCCCCCCGTGACGGAGCACACGCGCAATCTCCTCGAGCGCGATCGGAAGGTTCATGTACGGCAGGGCGACGCGTGATAGGACGGCGTCGAAGGAGGCGTCTTTAAAGGGAAGCGCCTCGCCGGTGGCGCAGGAGAGACGGCATCGCGGAAATAATTTCGAGCCACTCCGCAGGGCGTCGTGGTCAATATCGATGCCGACGGCCAGGAACTCGGTGCCGGCTCTGTCCAGCGCGTCGCCCGTTCCGCAGCCGACGTCCAGGACACGCCGGAGATCGCCCGAGATGACAGGCCACGCCCGGATGCCCTCTCGGCGGTGCGCGATCATGACTGCCTCGGCCGTTACGGCTTCGCCGTCCCGGGCTGGTTGGCGGTCCGCCCGCTGAGGTCAGAGCGCGGCCTTGTTCGGGTCCCCATAGATGACATAGTTGCCGGCCAGCCGCCGTAGGCCGGGGACGGACATGAACCCATAAACGAAGAGGTCGATGAGACTGACGGCGGCCCGCCGGACAACCGCCGACCGCTCGTAGTTGCGGGCGACGAGGAGGAAGCGGTCGAGCCAGCCGAACAGCATGTAGTAGCGGATGCGGAAGTCGGTCAAGTACCGTGACATCAGGTCGAGCTCGTCCCGGATGAGTGGCCCTTCACCTGGCGTGGCATCGGTCCGCACGGGGACCACGCGACGCAGCCGACGCAGCGCTGGGCAGAGGGTTGACGGGCTCGGAAACACGAGCAACCCCTCCGGGCGGGCGCAACGGATCAAGCGCCGCATTACCACCGAGAGATCGTCGAGCACGTGGTCGAGGAAGCCATCTCCCCAAACGGCGCCGAAGCTGTCGTCCGGCGGGACCGCGGTCTCGATGGGTGCCTCGATAGGAGTGACGCGGTCACCGAGTCCAGGGCACTCGGTCCTCCGGCGCGCGAGGTCCGGGGACTTTGGGAGAGGTCTAGGCCCGCTACGTTGGCGCCGAATCCCGCCAGCAGCACCGTGTTGACGCCGTCCCCGCAGCTCACGTCCAGCGCCCTCCGTCCCTCCAGCGGCCGGACGAGGCCGAAGCGGAACTCCGGGCTGAACCGGTTGCGGAGGGGCTTCCGTCCGTACCGCCGGGTGGCGATCGGGTCTAGCTGCAGACGGACGCCCGCTCCGACCGCCTTTCGATCAAAGAATTCCGCCTCGTCCTGCCATCGGCGCCCGCGGGCTTGAGCGGTCACTGGCTCAGACGCTGAGATCTCGTCCCTCCGTCGCGTCACACCGCTCATCCGACGTGCTGGTACACGAATCGTTCGAGTTCGACGCCGTGTCGTTCTCGCAGCCGATCCAGGGCGGGCTTCATGTCCCGTTCGTCAGACTCCGTCGCGTAGGAGGGAACGTAGCGCCAGCACATCGGCGTGATGTCTCGGGTCCACGGCCTTCCGGCGCCGAGGCAGTAGGTCCGCAGGAGCGCATTCAGCCGTTCCGAAGAGTGGACACAGGTGACGTGGTCGAGGGCCCACTGCCGCGGCCGGAACGATTCGCTCCGCTCCAGGAACGCGCTCAGTTGGCCGCCGATCCCGTGCTCGGTAAGCAGAACTCCCGTGTGCTCGTTGATGTAGGCCCTGGAGCCGACGTGTGCCTTCCGCATCATCGCGACCGGCGTGCCGGCGAAGAACGACTCGGTCACCGCCACGCAAGAGCCCTCCCGCCGGCTCAGAATGACGGAGATCCGGGCGTTGCACTGATGGGCGGTGACAACCTCGATGCTCGCATTGGTCAGGATCTCAAGGTCCTGCGGAACGCCGACCGCCCTGGCCTCCTCGCGGAGCTCCGCTTCGCCGCGGCCCGGGGCCTTGATGCCGATGAGGACCACACGCAAGTCCCGTCTCATCCGTCGGAGGGCCCGGAACAGAAGCCAGTGCCGCTTGAAGGGCAAGAAATTCGCGACCATGAGGATGTCGATTTCCCGGCTCGCGCGCGGCTTGGGGGCGTAGAGGTCGGGGTTGATCCAGTCGCAGGCCATGATCGGCACGGGCCTGACCACGGGACGGAGCACGTCGTAGTCCACCACGTCCGCGCGGTTGGAGACGCCGATGAAGAGAGGATCGTCCGTGAGCCCCGCGAAGCCGGCCAGAACGGCGTAATCCGTCGGGGACCACGACGATGCGCCGACCAGCAGGTACTCGGTGAGGAACCGCCGCACGTCGTAGTGCACGAGGAGGCGCGCCCAGTTATCCTCCACTGAAGAGTAGAGGACACCCTTTTCGCCGTCAGGTCCTGGCTCTTTGAGCAAGAGGCTTGTGGTGAGCGTGGCCTTGTCGCCGCCCCGCTGCCGATGGACCCGCGCGATCCGTCCCGTGCGGAGTACCGCGGCGCGGTCGACGGCGAGCCACGGACGCAGCTCGCTGGCCAACCGGCGGCGATGCCACGGAACTGAAACCCGGCGGCACGCCACGAGGAGCGCACAGAGCCGACGATCGAGGCCTCCGAACCCGAGTCGATAGCGGACAATGAGGAGGGCGCCCACCAGTTCCGAGAGCCATCGGCTCTGCCCCAGTCTTTCCTGGAGCCTGGCGCGTAGCCCCCGGCCCATCCGGCGCAACGTCGCACTCGCTCTCACCGCTTGGCGCACCGGATACCGTCAGTCAGTCCAGTGCCAGCACTTGAGCGTCCCGGCCGGTTCTTCGACGGCAAGAGCCGCGGCGTAGCCTCGAGCGGGAGCCAACGCGTGGAGAGACCACCGAAAGGCCTCCTCGGCATCGCCCACCGTGCGTAGCAGGACCGCCGGCTCACCGGGTGCCAGCGACACGTCGAACCAATCGAGCCGTAGCGCGAGGCCCTCGCCCCTGGCCTTGACGTAGGCTTCCTTCCTGGTCCAGCAAGCGAAGAAGGCTTCGACCTGCTCATCCGCCGGAAGGGCGCGCAGCGTCGCAACCTCCCGAGCCGAAAAGAAGTGCTCGGGAATGCGCTCCTGAGCGATTGCCGGCTGGATCTGCTCGAGATCGACACCGACCTCCCGGCCGCGCGTGATCGCGTACAGGACGAGGCCGTCGGAGCGCGAGACATTGAACCGGAGTTGCGTGTCACGGTACGGGGGCGCCAGTGCGGGCTTGCCGCGGCCACCGTAATTGAATTGCAGCCGACTCGAATCCGTCGCCAGGTAACGCCCGAGGATGGCCCGGAGCCGCCCACGACGGATAATGAAGCGGTCGCGGTCTCGCCGAAAGGAGAATCGCTCCGCCGTGGCCTGTTCGCTCAGGCTCAGGGTTTGGCGCCAATCCTCGAGCCCTACGCGTGTGGCGTCCGACGCCGCGCGCCAGACGTGGACCTCCCCTTCCCCGAGGGTCAGCTCTCGTGGCGGCGGGCACCATTCTAGGTGCGGAATCTCAGTTGTCACGTCGTTCCTCGCGCGCTTCAGGTCGCCTCTCGCACCACTTCGAGGCCGCGGGCTGTCACGCTCTGCGCCCAATCGCGCACGAGCCCAAGGAGACGTGCCTGGTCGCGAAGAAACGTAAACGTGTGGGTTGAGCGGGGAATGACGTGAAGGTCCATCCTTCCGCCGGAGCAGAGGTGCTGAAGCTCCTCGCCGTAGACCTCGCGGAAGTAGTCCAGCCCCGCATCGCCCTTTGAAAAGACGAGGAGCAGCCGAACGCCGCGCTCGACCAATGAGCGGAAGTTCGCTGGATCACGATTCATTCCGGACGACGCCCGCTTCGGGCGAGCGTACCGGTATCTGAGCTGGAAGACCAATGCCCTGACGATGGCGGCATAGTTCGCCTCTCCCCGAACTGCTCGCAACCAGCTCTTGGGGTTGCGCAGCGCGGTCTGCCAATAGTAGCGCGAGATCTTACGGTCCACCGCAAAAGCATTCAATTCATTTGCGGCATCCTGCTGGTCTCCCTGGGGATTGATGAGGACCGCGCCCACCACGCGCGGGTCGTACCACGCCGTCTTGAGCGACGTATCTGCCCCAGAGCAGAGGCCAAGGAGAACAAACCGATCCATCCCTCTCGCGGAGCCGAGATGGTTCATCGCATCTTGCGCCTCGCTGACGGCACTCCGTTCGAAGGGCAGATTATCGGGGCGAACCCTGCTGTCTCCAATACCGGAAAAGTCGAAGCGAAGCACGACAAACCCCAGCTCAGCTAGGCTGCGTGCGATCTTCACGTAGAGACGCTGAGGGCCGACGCGATGGACGATCCCTGCGTTCAGCAGGATCATACCGGGAAGGTTGGTGTTTTTGACCGATTCGGGAGGATCGGTGAGGATTCCCACCAAGGACCTCGTCTGGCCAAAGAGGATCGCTTCTTCTCTCACGGCTGCACCCGTGCGATCCAGGAGACTATCGATTGGAGGGTCGGGGCTGGCACTAGGAGGCCGCCCTCGCGGTCCGGCAGCCAGATTCTGGGGCCCGGCAGCAGCTGATACTCAAGTCGGGTCTCCATACTCTTGAGATGCTCGCTCAAGCCTCTCGCGCCACCCCCGCCGTCGCTCTCAAGCACGAGCGTGCTCTTGGCTGGCTTGCGCCGGATCGCGAGGAGGTCGATTGTCTCGAGATCCGCCAGGAGGGAATGGGCCAGGGCGAAGCCGAGTATCTCAAGGGCCGTGCCGTTCGTCGTGCCGTGCTTCGGTCTGGAGAAGGAATGCCCCAGCAGGTCCTGGTGCACTGTGGTCATCTCGCGGATGTAGACCCGCCCGTCGACCACGGGATCCCAGAGCACCAGACCCTCGACGTCGCCTCGTTCAGCTCCGGCCATCATCGACAGCGTCCCCCCGAGGCGGAGCCCGACGAGGCACACCTTGGCCACACCGGATCTCCGTCGTATCTCATCGATCGCCGTCGAGATATCGCTCAGATGCGGGGGAATCCCTTCCAGTTCATCGTCGCCGCCCGAATCGCCGCTTCCGTAGAAATCGAACAGCAATACCGGAAAGCCGACATGGCTGAGGCGAACCGCGAGCTGCCGATAGGCGCGGTGAGAGTTGATGTACTCGTACGCCAGCGGGGGGCAGAGAATGACCCCGCATTGTCGCTGAGGGCCGGACCGCGGCTCGTGGTAGCAGCCAAAGAGCGGTTTGTGGGGGGGACCGAAATAGAACGGGACCATTCCTCAGTTAGACATTTCCGTGACGCGATGGCTCGAGAACGTGCAACCGTTCGTCGCACGCTGCGGCGAGCTGACCCAGAGTCTGGAACATGAGCTCTCGCGGATTGCTGCGAAGGCCCAATTTCTCCTCTAGTTCGGCGATGACCTGCATGGCCAAGAGTGAATGGCCTCCGAGGTCAAAGAAGTTGTCATACACACTGACCTGTTCGACCCCGAGCACTCGTGTCCAGATGCCCGCCACGATCTCTTCGACGGGGGTGCGAGGGGCCACGCACGACTCCGACTCGGGCCTCACGAGCTCGGGGACGGGAAGGGCGCGACGGTCCACTTTGCCGTTGGGGCTCAGCGGGAACGCATCCAGCCCCACCAGGGTCGGAATCATGTAGTGGGGGAGGGTGTCCCTCAAAAAGCGGTACAGTTCGGGGAGTGGCGGCGGCGACTTCTCCGCCGCGACGACGTAGCCAACGAGGCGCCGCTCGCCCGGGGCGTCCTCGCGAGCGAGGACGACGACACCGCGGACGTCGGGATGCGAAGCCAGCACGGCCTCTATCTCCCCGAGCTCGATCCTGAAGCCCCTGATCTTCACCTGGTCGTCCAGCCGCCCTAGGAATTCAAGGTTGCCGTCCGGCCGATGACGAGCGCGGTCGCCGGTCTTGTAGAGGCGCGCGCCGGGGGCCTCGCTGAACGGGTTCGGAATGAACCTTCCCGCGGTGAGGTCCGGCCGGTTCAGATACCCGCGCGCCACCCCGTCGCCTCCGATGTGCAATTCGCCCGCTACCCCGACCGGTAGCGGTTGCAAATGTTTGTCGAGCACAAACACCTCGGTGTTCGCGATGGGGTGGCCGAGGGGGACCGGCCCATCCGCCGAGCCGACCTGATACACGGTCGACCAGACTGTTGTTTCCGAGGGGCCATACATGTTCCACACCGACCGGCCTCTCTTCACCAACTCATTGGCCAGCTCGCGCGGCAGGGATTCCCCGCCACACAGGATCGTCAGATGATCGCTCCCTTCCCACCCCGCATTGATGAGCAAGCGCCAGGTGGCGGGAGTGGCCTGCATGACCGTGGCTCCAGACGTCGCCAGCGTTTGTCGTAATTGCCGTCCGTCGGCGGCGGTGTCACGGCTCGCCAAGACGACGCGGGCGCCGACAATGAGGGGCAGAAAGAGTTCCAACGCCGCGATGTCAAACGACGTCGTCGTCACCGCGAGAAGTATGTCGTTCGCCGTCAATCCCGGTTCCGCCTGCATGGAGGCCAGGAAGTTGACGAGTGAACGATGGGTAATCGCGACGCCTTTCGGCCGCCCCGTTGAGCCGGATGTGTAAATCGCGTACGCCACGGTGCTCGGCTCGGCTCCGCTGCGGCCATTCGTCGAGCGCTCGTGTGGGTCGGCGTGCAGGCCCGAATCCAGGCACACCAACTGCGTGTCGAACTCAGAGAGCTGGCCCCGGAGGTGCGCCTGGGTCAACAACACCTTGAGCCCGGAATCCCGCACCATGAACGCCAGGCGTTCCTTGGGGTACTCCGGGTCGAGCGGGACATACGCGCCACCGGCCTTCAGGATTCCCAAGAGCCCCTCGACGGTCTCCAGGGATCGCTCCACACAAATCCCGACCAGGACCTCCGGCCCCACCCCGAGGCCGCGAAGCTGATGGGCGACCCGGTTGGCGCGCGCATTCAGTTCCCGGAAGGTCAGTTGCTGGTCTTCAGAAACCACCGCAACTGCATCCGGGGTCCGTTCGACTTGCGTTTCGAAGAGTTCGTGAACGCAGGCGTGTGGGTAGGCCCTCCTCGTGTCGTTCCATTTCGATAGCTGGCGCCGCTCGTCGTCGGTTAAGAGCGCTAACTGCCCGAGGTGCTGGCCGGCGTCAGCCACGATGGCCTCGAGCAGGGTCTGCCAATGCCGGCGCATCCGGACGATCATCGACGCGTCGAAGAGATCGGTGTTGTAGATGAAGCGCCCGCTGACGCCCTCTGGCCTGTCTTCCAGTTCGAGGTACAGATCGTACTTCGTCGCCCCCGTGTCCACATCGAACTGGGTGAGGGCCCACGCTGAATCGAGGGGTGCCAGCGGGACCTCGATCAAAAACATTGCCTGAAACAGCGGGTTGCGGCCCGGATCCCGCTGGGGCTGCAACTCCCTCACGAGGTGCTCGAACGGCACCTCGTCGTGGGACAAGGCCTCCAAGGTCACATCCCGCACTCGTCCGAGGAGCTCCCGAAAAGTGGGGTTGCCGGAAAGGTTGGTGCGCAGAACCACGGTGCTGAGGAAGAACCCAATCAGCTTCTCGAGCTCTGGGTGGTTGCGGCCCGACGTGACGCTGCCCACGAGGATGTCTTCCTGCCCTGCATAGCGATAGAGCAACGTCTTGAACGCCGCCAGCAGGGTCATATACAGGGTCACGCCTTCGCGCTGGCTCAGTGCCTTGAGCGCGTCGGTCAAGCTCTTGGACAGCGCGAGTGGTTCCATTGCGCCCCGGAATGATTGAACGGCCGGTCGTGGACGGTCAGTCGGTAGCTCGAGCACGGGCAGATCGCCGGCAAGCTGCTTCTTCCAATAAGCCGTGAGCTTCGAAAGTCTCTCGCCCTGCAGCCACTCCCGCTGCCAATGGGCATAGTCGGCATACTGGATGGTCATCTCTGGGAGCGGAGAGGGCTTGCCGGTACTGAATGCCTCGTAGAGGGCCGCCAGCTCCGGAAGGAAAAGGCGAGATATCGCCACACCATCGAAAATGATGTGGTGCAGGGCCAGGAACAACCGGTGCTCATCATCGCCCAGCCTGACGAGTCTCGCCCTCAGGAGTGGGCCCCGACCTAGGTCGAAGGGTTGCCGAGCGTCCTCCGTGGCCAAGCGCAGGGCTTCCGCCTCCCGCTCGGCCTCCGAAAGTCGCCGCAGGTCCGCCACCGGGAGCGTGATCATTGGGGGCGGATTGACAACCTGGACCATGCGCCCGTCCACGGTCGTGAAGGTGGTTCGCCATGCTTCATGGCGCCGGATGATCTCGTTGAAGCCCCGCTCCAGCGCTGACACGTCGAGCGGGCCCTTCCGGTGAACCGTGATGGCCTCGTTATACAGCGGCATCCCAGGCGCGAGTTGGGCATGCAACCACATTTGCTGCTGCCCAAAGGACAGGGGGTTCGCCGTGCCCGGGGGCCGGCGCGGGATCGCGCCCGTCTCAGGGGAAGACCGTCGGCCGTCGCCTTGCAGGTATTGCTCGAGAAGACGGCGTTTGGCCTCTGACAGGCGGGCGCTTTCTCCAGCCATACTAGAACGAGACCTGCAGCCTGGTGAGACCCCGCAATCCCAGGTTCGCGCGCCACACGAGCGGATCCGGCCCCAAGGCCAGCTTCGGCATGCGCCGGAGCATCGTCTCGAAGGCGGTCTGCCCTTCGATCCGCGCGAGCGCCGCTCCAAAGCAGAAGTGAGGTCCCCAGCCGAATGCCACGTGGCGGTTGTCGCGCCGGGTGATGTCGAGCCGGTCGGGATCCGGGAAGCGTTCCGGGTCGCGGTTCGCGGCGCCCATCACCGCGATCACTGCCTGGTGCTTGCGGATGGGCCGTCCACCCAGCTCCAGGTCTTCAGGAGCCAGCCTGGCCGTGTGCTGGCTCGGGCTCTCGTAGCGGAGGAGCTCCTCGACGGCTGACGGGACGAGCGAGAGATCATCCCGAAGTCGCTGGAGCTGATCAGGATTGCGCAAGAGGGACAACACGCCGTTCCCGATCAAGTTCGTCGTCGTCTCCTGTCCCCCCACCATCGTCAGAATGCAGTTGGCGACGACCTCGTCTTCCGAGAGCCGGTCGCCTTGGACCTCTGCGTTCACGAGCGCACTGACGAGGCCACTCCGGGGCCGCGCCCGTTGCTCGCTGATGGCCGAGCTGAAGTACCGGATCATTTCATCGACGCTCTTCAGGATCCGTGGGGCGCGGTCCGGGTTGTACTGGAAATTCCCCAGCATCTCTGCGAAATCCTGCGACCACGCCTTCAGCTGCGTGTGGTCCTCCACGGGCACGCCGAGCATCTCGGCCATGACGATGCACGGAAGCGGCTCGGCCAGGGCCGTGATCACATCCATGCTCCCGGCGGGAAGGACGGCCTCGAGGAGGTCGTCGGTGATCTCCTGGATGTGCGCGCGCAGGAGTTCCACCCGGTGCGGCGCAAAGGCCTGGGATGCCAGACCCCGCAACCGTGTGTGCGCCGGCGCATCCATGAAGAGCATCTGTTTGATCATCACCTCCCCGATGGGATTCAGCGCCGACAGCCCCATGGCGTTCAGTTGCTCGGGCGCGGGCGTGCAGTTGGCGGAGAACTCGTGGAGGACCCGGATGACGTCCGTATAGCGGGTCACGACCCACTCGTGCAGGAACGGATCCCAATGCACCGGATCCTCGGCGCGGAGGCGATGGTAGAGGGGGTACGGGTTGGCCAGCACCTGAGGGTCGAGGAGCCGAAACAGGCTCAACGAGGGGTCTGCGCCGTCCACGGGCACCGCCGTGAGCGTGCTCATGCCACCTCGCCTGCGGCGAAGAGGCGGCGCGCGTCGGCCTCTGTCATGGCGTCCAGCTTCTCGACCAGGAGTCGCTCGACCTCGGCGGACAGCCTCGCAACCGTCGGAGCATCGAACAGGCTGCGCAGGCTGAGCTCGACGTGAAACGCTTCTCGGAGTCTCGCGATGATCTGCGTCACCAACAACGAGTGGCCGCCGACGAGGAAGAAGTTGTCTTCCACGCCGACTTGCTCGAGACCGAGCAGCGGCGCCACAATCGCCATTACGCGCTTCTCCATCAGCGTTCGGGGTTCGAGGACGCCATCGTCTCGGACCGTGTTCGCGGGGGTCGGCGCGGGCAGGGCGTTCCGGTCCACCTTGCCATTGGAGTTCAGTGGGAGCGCGTCCAGTCGCACAAAGGTCGACGGCACCATATACTCCGGCAGGCGGGGAGCCACGGCGACGCTGGCGAGCACGTCGGGATGCTCGTTGAGGACCGCGACGATTTCGCCGGGCTCGATCCGGAAACCACGAATTTTCAGCTGATCGTCGATCCGCCCGAGGAAGGCGATTTGCCCATCCGCTCGAAAGCGGGCCATGTCGCCCGTCTTGTAGAGGCGGGCGCCCGGCTCGGAGCTGAAGGGGTTCGGCACGAACTTCAGCGCCGTCAATTCGGGCTGGTTCACATAACCGCGCGCCAGCCCCGCGCCGCCGATGTGAAGCTCGCCGGCAGTTCCGATCGGCGTCGGCCGCAGTTCGTCGTCGAGAATGTAGATCTGGGTGTTGTCAATCGGCCGACCGATCGTCGGCGGCCCGTCACCGCGCTCGTCCGCGAGTACCGGCCCGGAGGTCGCGACGACTGTGCACTCGGTCGGGCCGTAATTGTTCACCAGAAGAAAGGGCAGCGTCGGCGACGGATAGGAGTGTAGCGTGTCGGCGCCGGTCAGCATCACCCGCAGGGCGCTCTTCGCGGGCCACGGCAAGGCCATCATGCGCTCGGCCATCGGCGTCGGTACGAAGGTGATCGTGATCTCCTGCGAGATGAGCCAGTCCCGGAGTGCCTCGGGGTCGTTCCGCCAGGCCTCGTTGGGAAGGTAGACACTCGCCCCCGCGGTGAGGTAGGGCCAGAGTTCCCAGACGGCGGCGTCGAATCCCACCGCGGCGATCTGGGTGGCCCGGTCAGCGGCCGTGATCTGGAAGGCGCGTCGATGCCAGAACACCAGATTCAGCAGGCTCGAGTGTGTGATCTGCACTCCCTTGGGCTGGCCGGTGGACCCCGAGGTATAGATGACGTAGGCGAGGTTCTCCACCCTAGAGTCTATCGCCGGCGGTGTGGACGATCGGGGTCCGCTCACGTCCACCATGACCACAGGCCGTCGCCCCGAGGGCACGCGATCCGCCAGGCAGGGGACGGTGACCACAAGCGGGCAGCGCGCGTCGTTCAGGGTGAACGCGAGACGTTCGGCTGGCTGGGCGGGATCGAGGGGAAGATACGCGCCGCCGGCCTTGAGAATCGCCAGCGCGCCCATGATCATTTCTGGAGAGCCGTTGACGCAGAGGCCGACGACCACGTCCGGGCCGACCCCGAGGGCCCGTAGTTCGTGGGCGAGGTGATTCGCTCGACCGTCCAGCTCCGCGTAGCTCAGCACCTTGTGACCCGCGACGACCGCCGCCGCGCTCGGGGTCTCAGCCGCCCGCGCGCCCACCAAGTGAGGAACGCAACGGTCGAGCGGGTAGACGTGGCTGGTCGCATTCCATTCGGCCGTTCGTCGCGGTTGAGAGTCAGTCAGCATGGGCGCACCATCCAAGCCACGGATTCAGCCGATTGCGCGAGGCGTGGACTATTGAACCAACACCCAGTCGGCGTGTGTGTCGTCTCGCTCCGGCCGTTCGCCTCCCCTCGCACCCAACTCATCCGTGTCACCTCACTCGTCAGCGTAAAGTCTCAATCTGAAGAGGATCCCTCTCCTGCGTCAGTATCGTCACAACTGACCCCGGCAGTCATTTCGGTCAATCCCTCAAACAGGCGGAGGACTTTCCCGGGGGCGCGGAACGCTCGGCCCAGGCCGTGTCAGGCCATCGGGGTCGACCGGGAGGGGGGTCCTTCCTGACGTGCCTGGGACGGGTGAATGTTCCTTCATCGCAACCCTTAGTGACAGATCGGCACCGAGACAGGTCCGGTCAGGAGTGTAAGTGCCTGTAATTACGCCATTGCTCCCGACGAGGGGATCGGAGGTGTACTCGGGCGAAGCGGAGGGGCGACCGCCGTTAGGAAGCAGCCCCTGTCGTACCTCTCGAGGAGCCTTTGCTGGTATCTCTGCGGTACGGGTCAGCGTAGTCTGCGTCGCGCTTCCGCCTCGATCATGCGCTCGGTTTCCGCCTCCCACCTCCGGAGCAGCCGCATGACCCCCCATGGCGCGCGGCCGGATCCTGGGCGCAGCGGCAGCGGGCCTTGCCGCAGACCTTTGTCCGGCGCAGGAACGTGCCGGAACAGAGGGTGTCGACGGCGGTGACGGCGGCGTAGGAGAAGGACGTCATCGGACACGGCCGGCATGAACGTTGTCTCTGTGCTCCGGCGCTAATAATAGCGACAGACATGGCAGGCGCACAGACAGCGCAACGACCTTGTAAGCGCCAGGCGACGGAGCACAGGCCCCCTGCGACTGAGACCGACGCGAATGTGTCCAGGTCAGCTCGGCGACGATGAGGCGCAAGGGTGACCCAACCGTAGCCGGTAGTCACGGTAGTCGCCCGGGCTCCCCTCCCGGCCATCGCACGCCGCCAGGATCATATTGACCATCTCGCGCGCCGTGACAAAATGCACGCGGTATCTGCTCTTGATGTTCGCGTCGTCGATCAGCTCAGAGAGGAACCGTTGCATCGGTCGCCCGAGCATCGCCGCCTCGTCCCTCGGATCCATCCCATGGCAATGGAGTTTGATGAAGATCCAGTCGGGTCGATCCTTAACCGTCACGGCCGGCCGACACCAGAGCCGCAGGCGGTGCATGGTCGGCGGGTAGAACGTCGTCAACGCCCCCGTTTCGATACGAGGCATGGGCCAGCCCCTCACCCGCCGAGCGAGGTTCAGGCCGAGCGGCCCCTGGATAATCAGCGGGAAGATTCGCGGCGTGTGCCCCCGACTCAGGTCTCGTCCTCTGCGATGGGGCGCGCGTTGGTACAGCGGAAGCGCACACTCATAGAGCGCGTTAATCTTCGCCACCTGGGCAGGATGCGGGGCGGACGGAAGCGTCAGATCGGCATAGCATCCCGTCTCGGCCAGGATCTGAAGCTCTTCGTCGACCCCGCAGCCATGGCCACGCCCCGAGTTGGCCAGGGCCCAATTGCCGTGTACGAAGGCATAGCGCGGCCCGCCCTCACCGTTCCAACGCGAGAGACAGCCGTGCCCGGCGAGGGCGTCCCTGAACTCCACAAGGAGTCGACGGGTGTTCTCAGCGGTATCTGATGCGTGAACGCCGTGGTGGAGGTGGACCTCCGTCTCCCCCCATCCCGCCCGGCAGTGCTCGGCCAACCGATCGATGAGGGCCTTACTGTACTGCTCCGCGGGGTAGAAATAGGTATGGCGCAGCGGGCGCCCGTCGACGTCACGCCAGGATTCGACCGCTTTCGGGTACTCCGCGCACCACCGTTCCAGGCGTTCTTCTTGCTCGTCGAACCTAGCATAGGCCAACGGCACTCCGGGCACGATCGACGGTTCGAAGTGATCGGCCACTGCGATGATCAGATGCACGACACCCGTCCTCGGCGGCCGGCGCGTCAGCCACTGCCAGCCATAGGCCGGTAGCCAGCGCAGGCATTGGACCGCTTTGCCAAGCTGCCGACCGACCCCGTCCATGTCTATTCGCTGCGCATCAGGGGGCGCGCGGGGACCCAATACGGTGGAACCATGTCGGTCTTGATGCCCCACGCGTTCCCGATCAGGACATTGCGGAATCCCGTATAGCCATCCATGATCATCGCCAGCTCAAGCACATTGAGCGGATGCCCGGTGCGAAGAAAGTGTGTGCGACCGCTCCTCGGAAAATTGTATCCACCATACGCCGAGTAGACGTATCGGTAATACTTCTGCGCTAGTTCAAAGCTCGTCGGCGTGATGTTTTCCTGTCTCTGTCCAATCGGGAAGGCAAAGTGTTCCGGCACACGGCTCATCGTCTCTTCGATCAAGCGACGGCTCTCGCGAAGCACCCGCTCGCAGGCCTCCGCGTCAAGTTGACCGAAGTCTTCATGATAGAGACCGTGCGAGCCAATCAGAAATCCCTCGTCAGCCAATTCCCGAAACTCGGTCGCTCGCATCGGAGTGGCCTCCATGAACCCGGCGCTTCGATCATGTTCGAAATGGCTCCCGTCACGGACGTGCCCGATGGAGATGAAAAAGGACGCGGGAATCCCGAAGTAGCGGAGGTACTCGATGGCCCAACAGTTATCCGCATATCCGTCGTCGAATGTAATGGCGACGCCGAGGCGGTCGTTGCTCCCCGACCGTACCCGCCGGACCCCCTCCTCGAGGGGAATCACGTCGTGGTAGCGACGGAGAAACTCGATCTGCCGGACGAATTCTTCCAGCGGGAGGCAGATATGATTCACCGGACGATTCGCCACGACATGGTAGAAGAGAATGCCGATTGGCGCCTGGTGATGCTTCACGAACCTCTTCTTCAGCCAGAGAAGGGCCGGAAGCAGAGCGGCGTACTGAATGAGAAGTCGCATCTTGGCAGCCCACGAAGGGCGACCGCGCATCGCGGGCATGCGCTGGACGGCTCGCCGTCTCAGGCGGGTCCGCACTCGATGGACGTCGACCTCCCCCGGGAATCGCCCTCTGGCCTTCTCGGCCGCATGGGGGGGCTTCCCACGGCGGTCGCCCCGGGCAAACCGTTGGAGCGTCTCGTGGTAGAGGTTGGCGCCGACGACGTCCGCCTTGATCTGAAGACTCTCGAGGGTATCGCACTCTTCAATGGCGATCGTTGTCTCCGCGAGAACCGGCGCGGCGTCGGCCACAGGGGTCGCATACTGAATGGTGACGGCAATGGTCGGCTCTCCGGCAAGGACCTCCCAATACCCCACGGGAACGCTTCCCGAAGAGTCGGGGCGGCTTCCCTTATGGATATTGAGCGTGCCGTACTGGGGGAGCGACGCTACGGCGTCACCGGGGACACGACCGTCGACCACCACGCCGAGTTGGGGCCGGAGCGACCGGATGAGCGGAAGGCACTGATCGCTGTTGGCGACGTGATGGATGGGAACGCCCGTTCGACGGCCCACGTCGCCGTAGCCGGCGTCCGTCCCCGCCCGTGGGTGCACGGCGTCAAACATCAGCAGAACGGCTTCTCGCAGCCAGGCGGCCACGGTCGCGATGATCTTGAATGCTGCCCAGCGCCAGGCGGCCGCCGGACGACCCCACGCCAGATCCACGGCGACCGGCCGACGCAGATTCTCAGAGTCGACGACAATGCCCCGGACGTCGAGAAGCGGGTCCGCGGCAAGTCGCTCAAAGAGCACACGGTTGACCGGGAGGAGCGACCCTCGCGTAAACACCACGAGTCGAAGCTTGGCCGGCGCCGCACCGATCAGGGACGGCTCTCCAGCTCCACGCGGGCTCGGTCTGACAGTCCCGGGAGTCACAGCTCTGTGCGCAATGCCCTGACGACCACGGACGGTGTCAGTCGCGGGATCCCCCATCGAGTGAGTCCGGCGAGGAATCCGAAGCCCCAGCTCAGATGAATCGTGGCGAAGGCTACTGGGAGCACGGGAAGGTACCGAAGTCCGCGGCGGAACCCACTGGTGAGCGTCGCCAGGCAGGTGGCGACGCCGTAGAGGGCAGGAATCACCGCACCCAAGGCCGGCTGGAACGGCAGGAGCCCGATCGACGCGAGCAGACCGATGACGAGGACACACGGAGCGAGTTGTCGCCAGCGCAGCGAGTCGGCATGGCTGCACAGCGTCTTCACCTTCCAAAAGCCATAGCGAAAATACTGGGTCGCCAGTTCCTCAAGCGAGGCACGGACGTAATAGAAGCACTTGATCTCGGGCGACAGTAGGATGCGGCCGCCGGCTCGGCGCAGCCGATAATTGAGCTCATAGTCCTCGTTGACCGCCCAGCTCTCGTCGAAGCCGCCCAGGGCTTCCAACGTCGCGCGTCGCCACGCCCCAAGATACACCGTATCCACCCACATTTCCCGGCGGGCATAGCGAAAATACGCATCGCCGGTCCCGAACGGCGTGGTGATGGCCACCGCGACGGCACGGGAGACATACGTGGTTCCTACCGCACGCTGAACCCCTCCCACATTGTCGGCATCGGTGGTCTGGAGCAGCTCCACACACTTGCGAACATAATCCGACGCATAGCGGGTGTGCGCATCCATTCGAACGACATACTCACCGCGAGCCTGACGGAGACCTATGTTCAGCGCCGCCACTTGGAGCCGTTTCGGGCTGCTGAGTAGTCGAATGTGGGGATGTCTCTGACGGTACGCCTCGACGATCTCCCTCGAGTCGTCCGTGCTCATCCCGTCGATCACCAAGACTTCCACGCGCTCCTTCGGGTAATCGTTGGCAAGAACTGAGTCGAGGCACGTGGCGATAAATCGGTGCTCGTTACGCATCGGGATCAGAATCGTGACAAAGGGCCAGTCGTTCATATCGTCACCGGGGCGACTCTGTGGCAATTAGACCGCGGGCGTCGCCGTGGCCGCAGGGCGGCGAGCGTTCCGCGTGAGATCGATCACCACGAGCTGCGGGCTCGCCGCGGCCAGAACGAGCGCGGCCTCCTCGCTCGCATTCCCGATCACCAGCACTGCGGCGTGGGAGAGGAGCTCCGTCACGTCCCGGCACATCAACGACGCGATGTGAGGGATCTCCTCTTCGATGTACCGACGGTTGGCTCCGACTAAGCGCGCGATCGAGACGGTGCGGTCCAGGATCCGGACGTCGCACCCTTTTCCGATGAGGGTCTCGACCAGCGCGACCATCGGGCTTTCGCGGAGATCGTCGGTGCCCTTCTTGAAGGACAGGCCCACGACCCCCACGCGCCGAAGTCGCGTGGCGAGCACGGCCTCCGCGGCGCGACGGATCTGGATCTCGTTCGACGGCAAGATCGTCTCGAGCAGCGGGAGCGACACGTCGGCGGCTCGCGCGGCATGGGTCAGGGCCCGAAGGTCTTTGGGCAGACAGGAGCCTCCGAAGGCGAAGCCCGGCCGCAGGTACGCGTCCGACACACTGAGCTTCCGGTCCATCAGGAAGATCCGTATCACCTCGTGAACATCGGCCCCGAGCGCCGCGCACGCGTCGCCAATTTCGTTCGCGAAACACACCTTGAGGGCGTGGAAGGCGTTCGCCGTATACTTCACCATCTCCGCCGCTCGGATGGTCGTGTGGACGAACGGCGCATCGACACCGGCGTAGAGCAGGCGCAGGAGTGATTCGGTGGCGGGGTCCGCGCATCCGACGACCGTGAACGGAGGTCGAGCGAAATCAGCCAGCGACGAGCCCTCACGCATGAACTCGGGGTTCATCGCCACCCGCACCGCATCCCGGTCGCCGGAGCCGGCGAGGAGGGCAGGGACGAGGCACTGCTCGGTCGTCCCGGGCAGTACCGTGCTTCGAAGCACGACGGTATATGGCTCCGCCCGCTTGCGCAGCGCCGTGCCGATGCTGTGGCCGGTTCGCGCGATCGCCTCTACATCGAGCGCGCCGGTCGCGCGGCTGGGAGTCCCTACGCAGATGAGCGATACGTCCGAGTCTGCGACCGCCTCGTCGCTCGACGTCGTCGCCCGGAGACGTCCCTCGCCCACGACCTCCGCGAGCAGCTCCGCCAATCCCGGCTCGACCACGGGCGGCCTCGCACCGTTCACCATCGCGACCTTTTCCGCGTTGACGTCAGCTCCTATCACCTCGTGGCCCGCCTTCGCCAGCGACGCAGCGGTCACACATCCCACGTAACCAAGCCCGAAGACACTAAGACGCATTGGTGAATGCCTCCTCACATTTGGCCTCGAACTCCCGCGCCACCCGGGCCCACGAGTAGCGCTCCTCGACGAGCCGCCGGCCCGCGGCGCCGAGCGCCCGCCGGCGAGCGGGATCCCGCAGGAGAGCGGTCACGGCCCGGGCGAACTCGGCAGGATCCTCGGCCCGCAGGAAGTGCTCGCCAGGCTGGAGCGGAAGCCCCTCGGCTCCGACCGGCGTCGACACGACCGCCTTGGCCATCGCGAGCGCTTCGAAGATCTTGAGACGCGTTCCTCCGCCGACCCGCAGCGGGACCACGTAGACGGCCGCTTCCGCGATGTAGGGGCGGATGTCGTCCACCGTGCCCGTGATCTTGACACCCGCCTGCCCTGCCGCCCTCAGCACACGCGGGGACGGATTCCGTCCCGCAATCGTCAGGGAGACCCCGGACATCTCGCGACGGACCAACGGCAGGATCGTCTCCAGGAGGTACACGATGGCGTCCTCGTTCGGATACCAATCCATGGAACCCGTGAACACGAGGTGCCCCGGCACCTCCGCCCTGCCGTTTGGCGAGAAATACGCGACGTCGACGCCGGTCGGGACGGCAAAGACGCTGGCGCTGGGGGCGCCGGCGGCGAGTCGCGCCCGATCCGTTTCCGAAACCGCGATCGTCACCGTCGACCGCCGGCACGCGCGGGCCTCGTAGCGCCGCATTTTCCTCCACTCCACGGCGAGGAGCGGGCGGCGCCACCAGCGGGTCTCGACCTGCCACAGACGCTGCCAGATCATGTGCTCGACGTTGTGCTCAAAGAAGAGGACGGGAACGGGGCCCCCCAGGTGAACGTTCGGGATCGCCAGTAAGAAGTCGGCGACGCACAGATCCACCTCGCGGGCCTTGACCAGGCGACCCGCTTCGGCGCGCAGCGGCGCAACACGCCACTTCCAGAGGTCGACCGGCAGCGGCGAAAGCCACGATCGCAGCACTGCGGGGGCAAAGCGCCAGCTTTCGTGCTTGGCGGGAGCGTACGGAAACGACACGACTCGCTCGCACGACGACAGCCGCGTCGCCAGCTCCCGCGGATCCTCCCCGGGACGGTGGGTCGTCAGCAGCGTCACGCGGTGCCGACGCGCCAGCTCCGAGATCATGTGAAAGCTGCGGAGTCGCCCGCCCGTGTTGAGCGGCCAGAGCCCCCCGACCTTGACCCAGAGAATGCGCATCTCGTTCAGGCCACCCGCCGTCGATCGACCGTCACGCGGTCTCCTGACCATTGATCTCCGGACGAGAGGAGGTCTGCCCACGTCCGACGCCGGGGGGCGTCGGGCAGGGCGCCCGCCGCTCCACCGGCCCCAGCGCCACACGCGAAAGCGGAGACGGCCCAGGAGCGCGCCAGTCCATACTTCACCGATCGGCGAACGTTGATCGCGCTCGCTCCGGGGGCGTATTGTGCGCGACACGATATCTCGCCGATTGCGAATCCAAGGGCGGCCGTGTGGAGCAGGATCTGATTGTCGACGACCCAATCGTCGGATCTGTGTCGGGGAGCGGCGCATGTGACCTGCCTCGACTGCGGACGGTGCCGGGGGGACTGCGCGGCGACGCCACCCCGGGCGCCCCGGCGCGAGTCCATCACATCTCAGGCGACGAGAGCCCGCCCACCCCGGCTCCGTGAGTCGCCGTCGCCGACCACCGGTCGCATGACGGCGTCCATGTCTTCGCCGTCGAGGAAGATCCGCTGCCAGAGCTCCAGGTTCACTAACAGCCAGAGTCGATCGCCATGCCGTCCCCGGCCCGTGCGATGCTCGGTGGCGACGTTCTCGAGGAAGGAGCGTGCAAAGAGTCCCCTGGCGAGGGCCCGCGGGCTCAGGACAAATTCCTGGACGAGCGCCCAGAACGGTCCCTGAAACCATCGGCCTACGGGCACGGGAAACCCCATCTTTCGCCGCGTGAGGATCTCTCGTGGAATCACATCGCGCAGCGCCTCCCGCAGCACGGCCTTGCTGCGCCAGCCCTGGAGCTTGAAGTGGGCCGGGATGGCGACGACGTGTTCGACCAGCTCGTGGTCCAGATAGGGGACCCGACTCTCGATCGACGCCGCCATGCTCATCTGATCCTGCTTCATCAATAGCTCGACCAGATAGGTCTGGAGGTCAGCACGACTCATTCGCTCAAGCGTCCCGCCCTCCCCTTCCTCATAGCAACGCAGCTCTTCGGCGTACGGATCCCGGGCCGTCGCCAGGTCCGGGTCCGCCAAGAGACGTTGCTGGAGAGCCTGCCCGAACACCGCGAAGTTCTCGTAGAACAGCGCTCGCGGGCCGGGATCGAGCGCGAGGAACGTTCGCTCAGCGTAGCGGCGGACTGACCTCGGCAGCGCGCGGACGAGCGGGCTCACCGCTTGACGAAGACCCCGCGGCAGGAAGCGCCGATAGACGCCGCCGAGCCGCTCGTTCCAGGCGGTCACTCGATACCAGGGGTAGCCGAGGAAGAGCTCATCGGCTCCCTCGCCGGTCAGCACGACCTTGACGTGCTCTGCGGCCAGACGCGAGACGAAGTACAGCGGAACACTCGAAGGAAACGCGATAGGCTCGTCCTCGTGCCAGATCAGACGGGGCAGCGCGTTGAAGAACTCCTCCGGCGACACGATGACCTCGCGGTGCCGGGCTCCGACCGAGCGGGCCGCGAGCCGAGCATACGAGAGCTCGTTCGCTTCGCGTTCGGTGAACCCCACGGCGTAGGTCCGAATCGGTTCCTTCACCCTGCGTGCCATGAGGGCCGCCAGCCCAGTCGAATCGAGCCCGCCGGAGAGGAATAGTCCGAGCGGGACATCGCTCATGAGGTGACTCTCGACCGTGGCCTCGAGCCGGGACCGCACCGCGGCGGCCGCCTCCTCAAGCGTCGACGGCCCGTGATCCGTCGCGGCCGGGAGGTGCCAGTAGCGGCGCTCTCGGACCCCCTCGCGAGAGGACCACACGAGCGTTCGGCCGGGTAGCAGCTTGCGCACGCCACGGAACAAGGTCTCCTCGCCGGCGACGAAGCGTGTGGCGAGAAGCTCCGGCAGGACCGCCTCATTCAATGCGGGCCGAATGCCGGCGGCCAGGAGGGCCTTGATCTCGGAGGCGAAGAGTAGTTCCTCCTCGGTGCAGGCGTAGTAGAGCGGCTTGATCCCCAGCCGGTCCCGCGCGAGCAGAATCCGCCTGCGCGCTCGGTCCCATACCGCAAACGAGAACATCCCTTGGAGCCGCTCGACGCACCGCTCTCCTTCCTCCTCGTACAGGTGCAGGATTGTCTCCGTATCGCTCCGCGTCCGGTACTGGTGCCCTCGCGCTTCAAGCCCGGGACGGAGGGCGGCGTGGTTATAGATCTCGCCGTTGTAGACGATCCAGACGCTCTCGTCCTCGTTCGCGAGCGGCTGATGGCCGCCGGCTACGTCGACGATCGCAAGCCGCCGGTGTCCGAGCCCGACCGGTCCCTCGATCCATAGCCCCTCGCCATCTGGCCCCCGGTGGCGCAGCACGTCACGCATACGTTTGAGACGCGCTTCATCGACGACGTCTCCGTTGAACCTGACGATGCCCACGATTCCGCACATTGCGACGGCCTCGATTGCCTGCCTGCGTTACTCGCGACGGCCCACGGCGGGCGAGACGGCTCTCACCCGGCAGGCGCCCACGCCATCAAAGTGGACGCTCTCGCGTTCGACGACGAGCCCCACCGGCAGCGAGTCCTCGCCGACGAGTGGGGCGACCGAAGGTGTGGCTCCACGTGGATCCGACGTCGGCAGGAGCAGGGTCATGATACGCAGCGGAACCCTGCTGACCGTGGAGTAGACCAGGACGGGCGAGGCGTCCTGCCGGCCGTACTCGGCCGACGTCCACCCCTGCCTCGGGTCGAACTCTCCGCTGTGGATGCTGGCCTTCAGCGCGACGTTGGCGAATGGGCGGATCAGAAGGCCCCGGCCGCCTCGGCTACACGCCCGCGCCCACAGCGTTGGATCCACCTCCAGTTCGATCTGGGCACACTGAAATCGCAGGTCGACCTGGTGTTCCCCCTGCCCCTCGACGTCATCCACGACGATCCAGTAGCCGCCGTCTTTGACAAACAGGACGCGCCGCCGATGAGTGACGCCGCCGGGAAGATGCAGGTAGGCGGCGTGCTCGGCGTCGGCGAGGTCGAACTCCGGCGTCGAGCGCCACTGGCGCAAGCGCGCGCGCGGGCGGGTCCGCCACTGAAACGGTCCTGCCGGCGTCGCCTGCGGCTCGCCGTCCACGACGACGGTGCCATGTGCCGCCGTGCCTCGAAAGAAATCACGGCTCGCGGCGTCCCCGCTGTAAGAGTAGGTTCCTGGATCTACGAGGCAGGGCTCGCCGAAGACGGCGCACTGCACGCTCAACAGATCGGCGTGGCCGTGGCCGCCGCTGCCGGGCCCGCCCAGGGGGCCGACGTCGAAAATCAGCTGGTGAGCATCGGGCTCCCAGCCGGTCCGCATGACCACGCAGCCGCCGTCGGGGAAGAGCCGCGAGGGCGACAACCTCGGCGGTGCCGGTCGGAGCGCGTCGAACGCGCGAAGCCCCGCGGGTCCGAGCAGCCACAGGACTTCGGGGGTGGCGGCTCCCGCGGCCCACGCACAGTCGGCACGACTCAAGAGCACCGCCGCCGTCGCGAACACACCGCGGAAATCGCCCTGAGCCCGCCGCGCCAGTGGCAGCAGCGATCCGCTGTCCGCATCACCGATCTGCGGCATCGAGCCGTTGGGACTTCGGACGGCGAGGAGGAAATCGAGCAGCCGGCCGACCCGCTCGGAGATTGCCGGCGGAATCGGCCACGCGGTGCGCTCGGCCAGGATGAGGAAGTGCAGATAGATCTCGAGGGTGTACCTGGCGTAGCCCGTCGACTGCTCAAAATAGACCCCGTCGGGAAGGATCTGGCGGCCGCTCTGGTCGGCCAGGATTCGTAGGCCGAGCGTGCGCCAGCGCTTCGACGGCGGGAGCTCCGGAAAGAGCAGCCCGGCGTAGACGAGGCCGAGGGCCTCGCCCGTGAGATGCGTGTTGGGGGAGAAGTAGTACGAGAGATACCGCTCCACGTGGGCGGCGTGAGCCCAGATTCCGCCGAGCACCTCGGCGAACAGTCCTTGGGACAGCGCCGGCGAGTCCCGGAAGAGGCACAGACTCCAGCACCAGGAGATCAGCCGAAAGGCGACCTCCAGGCTGCTTGCCCAGTTGATGCCCATCCCCCGAGGATTGGCGTCCATCCACCGCCTGACGAACCCGGCGAAGGCATCGGCGTAACGCGGGTTGCCCGTCAGCCGGTAGGCCTGTCCGAGCCGAACCATCCACTGGTGCCGGTTCAGCTCCCAGACGACCTTGTGGTCGCCGACGAGGGCGTAGTCGAGGTGATCAATCCGGCTCCAGTGAACGAACGGCGCTCGCCGTCCGGAGACCGGATCGAGGTGCCAGTCCACCGGCTCGCCGAAGTGCAGTCCTGGGTACCCGAGGAGGTCAAAGCGGCCGCCGCACACGGCGTCCGCGGCGCTCACGACCTCGTCCCTGACGGCGGGCAGCCGGCCGTCCAGGAGCTGGGGCGTTCGCTCACTCACCGCCCCTACGAAGAATCGCCGCGACCCCACGGCGCGAAAGGATTCGACGTCGATGGCGTCACACGGCGTGAGCCCGTCTCGTTTGAGCAAGCCCGTCCGGTCGAGTACCTTCGAGACCTCCTGCCGGCTTCGGCCGAGCAGTTCGTCCAGGCTCATGCGCCGCAGGCGTCGTCTCATTGGCGGGCGCTCAGAGAGGCGGCTGCCGGAGTCAGCCCCACAACAAACGCGTCGTGACGCGGTCCGTCCGGTCCTCGACCCAGCGTCTGTTCCCAGTTCGAGGTGAAAAGGACGAAGCGGCCATCTTGGGACACGTTGGCGCGCGGTTGATCCCCGAAGCTCGCCACCTGACTGCGATGATGCGCGAATCGCCACACCGTTGACGCGAGCCCGTCAGTCTCGATACAGATGATCTCCCCATCCCACGCGCGTTCGACCCGGCCGTCCGTCCGGTACACTTCGGTGCACATGGGCTGTGTCTCGTCCGGCCGCACGTTGTTCCACGACGGATGGATCTCGACCACAAACCGGGCCGGTCTGAGTTCGGGGACGATCAGCGGTCTGACGCTCCTGAGATCCTCCACGGGCCGAATCGAGACCTGCATCCCATCGGTCACGCCACGATGATTGATTACGTGATCAAAGCCCATCACCATATGGCCGGAGCAGCGGGTCGGCCGACCCACGGGGCATGGGCTGACGGTCAGGGTGTCGATGTTCCAGAAATACACGCCCACGCGGGATCCGCTCCCGGCGGTGATCTTGGCCCATTTGCCATTTTTCGCCATGCGCGCATTGTGGATCGTCCAGCCGTGATCCCCCTCATACGTTCCCGTCGGCCCCCACTCGCCACCGACCTGGCCCGTCTCCGCGTTGAGCCATCGACAGCCGCGGGCGCGGTCGTAGACATACACATGCGTATCCTGATCCTGAACGCCTCCGCCGACGTAGGTGAGGAGACGTTGGTCATCCGCGGCGACGGAGATTCCTGCACCGCGGGACGCGATTCCGGGCAAGCACGATGCGATGTCGTGGAGCACTTGTTCGTCGCCGGTGGCGAACCGATACTGCACGACCTTATGGGGATCGGCGCCCTGCAGTCCGTAGATGGCATCCGGGTCGAGAAAGCTGAACGACGGTTCGCCGCCAAAACCGAGCACGAGGCCACCGTGTGGATTGCGTCGGTTGCCCGTTCTGGAGGCCGTCATCCCTCGTGGATCGAAGTCGAAGGGAATCTGCTCGCCGCCGTCACCCGTGACAAAAAACCTGGTGCTGGTGGTGTTCCACGCGCTGGTCTCCGGGGACGCGGGGGAGCCCCATGAGCGTCCCACGGTGTCGGGACGAGTGTTCGCGTCTGTGACCCGAAGCATCCGGGACCGAAAGACGGGGTCGGTAAACTGATACCCAGCGCCACCAAGCGACGGCACGGGCGGCTCGGGGCGGACGTCGCGATCGGCAATGGCCGCATAGGGAGACTTGGCTGACGACGTCGCAATCGAGCGCGTCGCCTCTGCGGAGGTCGACGGGTCAAACCGATGGCCTCGGAGAAGCTGGACCGTGGATATCACCGAGAGCACGACGAACGCCGACACGACGAGCCAAGTCAGCCGCCCGCGGCGGACCCGCGGCGACGCGTCGTCGGCGTCCGGACGGCGGCGCTTCATGCCGCAGCTCCCGAATACACCGCGGCCCATTGCTCGCGCACCCGCGGCCAGCTGTAGGCTTCGACGGTGCCGTGCGCCCGCCGGGCCATGCGCTGCGCGCACTCCGGATGGTCGAGGAGCGACATGACCGCCTTGGCCATCGCCGGCGGGTCCCCGGCGGGAACGATCAGGCCGGTGTCGCCGTCGCGGACCAGGGCCGCGAGATCGCCGGTTGCGGTCGAGACGACGGGGAGCCCCGCCGCGAACGCCTCCAGCACCGACACGGGCTGGTTGTCGACGACCGAGGAGTTGACGAAGATATCGGCTTGCTCGCAGAGGTCGGCCATGGCCGCGGGCTCCACCCGACCCACGAAGCGGACGCCGTGGGATCCCAACGATGCGGCCAGCCGACGCAACCGTGGCTCTTCGCTTCCGGACCCAGCGATGGTCAGCGTCGCCTCCCGGTGCCGGGCCCGAACGAGGGCGAAGGCCTCGAGCGTATTGTCCACGCGATAGTAGGGCTCGAGGTTGCGTGTGGAGAGGAGTCGGGGCCGCAGTGGCGATCGCTCCCGATAGCGGAACCGCGACGCGTCCACGACGTTGGGGATGACCCGGGCGTGATACCCGTGGTGCGCGAACACGGCGCGCAGGTAGTCGGACGGCACGACAAGCTCGTCCGCCAAACGCAACCAGGGGTGCACGAGGTGGCCCCAGTGCGCCAGGTGAGTCTGCGCCTCCCCGCTGTGATAGTGCAGCACGGTCCGCTTCCCGAGTGCGCGCGCGGCCAGGATCGCGGGCACGGGGGCGAGCACAAACGACCAGTAGGAGGCGGAGAAGATGTGAACGACATCGGCGCCACGGAGACGGAGCAGGCTCTGGAGATAGAGGGATTGATTCAGCACCGTTCGGACGTACCGGTAACGCCGCAGCCAACGGAGCCCCCTCGGGAAGGGTCGGTTGATGGGAATGAAGACGACATCGTACCCGTCACTGCGCAGGCCCTCGGCCAGCGCCCGCGCCTGGACCGATTGGCCCCCCACGATCTCCAGACCAGCGGCGACCACCGCGATCCTCAAGCGCATCCCGCTCCGCGGTCCGCGACAGTCACGCCGTCGGCGGGCCTGGGTGGCGTCAGCGGCGACTGCCGGCGAGCGTCCCGCCATAGAGGGCCTCGACACGAGCGACCATGCGGTCCATGCCGAACGTCGCCTGGAGTCGATCCCGTCCGCGAGCCGCGAGTTCCGCTGCAAACGCGGGCGTCTGGATCAGTCTGACAATCGCCGTGGCGATCGACCTCGAGTCGCCGGGCGGCACCAGCAGCCCGGTGACCTCGTCCTCCACGAGCGAGGCGTTCCCGCCGACGTTCGTCGTCACGACCGGAAGCCCGGTCGCCATCGCTTCGAGCAACCCGTTGGAACACGCCTCGCTGAGTGAGGGGAGCACGAAGATATCGAGCTTGCGCAGCTCAACCTCGGGCTCAGCCGTCGAACCCCGCAGCTCCACGGTGCCGCCGACGCCAAGCTGAGCGACCAACCGCTCGAGATGCGGCCGCCGAGGTCCCTCGCCCCAGACCACGAAGCGCACGTCTGGGCACCGCTCACGGACGAGGGCCGCCGCTCGCACAAAGTCCGCGAGTCCTTTCTCTGGGCGCAGGTTCGCCAAGGTCCCGACGGTGACGCGCCCCGAGCGGCGCCCCGTTGGACCCGGCGGAGGCGAGAATCGGACGAGATCCACCCCGTTGGGGATCAGAACGATACGTCGCGCGAGCGCCCGGTGAACCGTCAGCCGGTCGGCCACGGCTTGGGAGTTGACGAGGACACGGTCGGCAAGTCGGAGCATGAGGGAGTGCACTCGGCGATCCGGCCACCGTCGCAGATCGCCAAGGTCCCGCTGGCTCGCGATGACGGCCGGAACCCTGGCAAGGCGTGCCGCGAGAACGCCCAAGATATTGCTATAGAAATCAAAGGAATGGACGACGCGGATTCGCGACCGGCGCAGGTAGCGGGCGAGCTCCAAGATGGCCGGCAGGACCGAGGGGGACTTGAGGGAACCGCGCCCGCAACTCCACGCCCGAACGCCGGCCTGCTCGAGCCGCGCGCGCAACGGCCCTTCGGCGCGGAGGCAGCTCACGTGCACGTTCCACCTCGATCGGTCCAGCCTGGTCGCGATCTCGACAAACTGCCCCTCCGTCCCGCCGCGGTCGAGGGAGTCGCCCATGAGCAGAATCGCCCGGCGCGAGTCACTCCACGCGGCATCGCGCGGGAGCCACCCGGCGGCGCCGCCGGTGGCGGGCCGGGCGACGCCCGGATCGGCCTGGATCGAGACGTCGGTCCCCATCTATTCTTGAATCGCGTTCAAGGAAGGCGCGAGGCGGCGCCCACCAAAGAACGCGGTGAGCAAGGCCAGATCGAGGATCACCACGAGCGTCCAGACAAGATAGGCCCAGGGGCTGAGCACGAGGCCGAGGGTCACGAGAACCTTGGAGAGACCGAATCCGACGATCCAGGCGTCGAAGCTCATGCAGAGTCTCCGGAACACTTCGGCATCGAGGCGCCGGATCAGCAGAGCGCCGATGGGCAGACCGACCGCCACGCTCGGCGCGATCCAGGCCAGAAGCTGGAGGCTCGGGGCCGTATAGAGTTCAAGGTGATAGTAGGCGATGGCCGTCAGCGTCGACTCGGCGACGCGAATCAGTCCGATCGCCGCCCGAAAGTCGTGTTTCGCCAGTCCCTGGCCGTTGAACAGCAGGGCAAGCGGCGGGCCAGAGATGGTCGTCAGCGAATAGAGAATCCCGAGGCTCGTCCCGAACGGAGCCCCGACCGTCGGCGTCAGCCTGACGGGTTTCCGGATTCCGCCGGCCTGCAACAGGATCAGTGGCAGGAGAAGGGCATAGACGAAGAGTTTGAGCCACTCGGCGTTGACCCTAGGCAGCAGCAGCGAGCCCACCACAATCCCGGGAACCAGGCCAAGCACGATCGGGACGACACGTTTACCGACCCCGGGAAGGGACGATCGGCTCATCAGCACGATGGAGGTGTTGATGCAGACTTCCAGCAGGACCAGCGCCGGATTCAGGATCCGGCTGGTATAGAAGAGCAACGCGACGGGAACGGTAATAGAGGAGAAGCCATGCCCAAGGGCGCCATTGACGATGGCGGCCGCCAGGGTGATGAACACGAGGACGCTCAGCTCTTCCGTCATGTCTACGCGAGTCCGACCCGAGCCCCGGTCACCGACTCAAGGCCTGCTGGACCAGATTCGTGACCTGCCGCTTCAACGTCAGGTGCAGGGGGTGCTTGAGCACGAGGAAACATACCACGCCCGTGCCGTAGACCGTGCCCGCCGCCAGCACCTGCGCTCCGAGCTCGAGGTAGGTCCGCGCGTCGAAGAGGCGCTCCATCACGAGCAGCGCCGCGACCAGCGGCACGCAGAGGGCGAAGGCGGGCACGTAGGCGCGACGGACGAAGTCTCGCAAGCGGACTCCGAGAAGGCGACAGGGATAGTACGGCAGAAAGAACAGGCTCAGACACAGCAGCGGGATCGCGGTCCCGAGGGCCACCCCCACGATGCCGAAATGGCGGACCAGGAGGATACTGAGCACGAGGTTCGCCACGCCTTCCGCCAGGACGGCGAGGCCCAAAGGCTTGTGGCGGGCCATGCCGAACAGGATCCGGTTGGACGCCCCCTGGGCCCGATACGCGGTCCTCGACACGATCAGGAGAACCAGGATCACGTAACTCGACTCGTATTCAGGACCGACCCAGACGTCGATGATGGACCGGCCTCGAACAATGAGCGTGGCGCAGATCGGAAAAAGCACGATCGCGCACGCGCGGTTGCCGTCGATAAAGAGCCGGCGCATCCGGCTCAGGTCGCCGGTCGCGTCGAACCGGCTCGACAGGGGCAGGAAGGTTTCGGCCATGCTGTCCACCACGTTATTCGCGTAGTCGACGAGTTTCGCCGCGATCGAAAAGTAGGTGACCGCCGACACCGAGAGAAAGATCCCGATCACGATGGCGTCGGAGGCGAACCGCAGCTGGTCGGCCACCATGATCATGAAGGTGACCGCGCCGTAACTGATCATTTGGTGGAAGGACGCCCGGTGAACGTAGTGCAGGCCGAACGAAATGGGGATGAGCCGCCGAACGATCAGCACGTGAGTACACGAGGCCAGGAGTGGCAGCGCGACCGTGATCAGCGCGACGGTCAACAGCCCCTGCCCGTGGCTCAGCGCGATCACAATCAAGAGCGCCCGCAGCAGGTCGGAGGCGATCTGCGTCAGGTTCAGCCAGTGAAACTCCTGGAGCCCCTGGAGCACGCCCTTGAAGACGCTCATCGGAAAGCCAAGGGCGAGCGCGGCGCCAACCATCACGAACAACAGCCGCGCCGTCTGGAGAAATGCGGGAGGAATGCGAAAGATTGAATCGACGTACCAGGCACCGACGCCGGTGATGACGAGGACCACGGCCGCCACGCCGCTGTAGCTGCAGAGACTCGTATTGACCAGCCGGGCCAGCCCATCGTAGTCACGGATCGCCGCGTACTTCGCGACGTACTTGATGATCGACGAGCGAATGCCCAGGTCGAAGAGCCCGTAATAGCCGGTAACTGAAAAGACCAGGACCCAGAGCCCAAAGGCATCGTTGCCGAGTGTGTGCAGGATGAAAGGCGAAAGGAAAAATCCGACCGCGACGGTCACGGCGAGCCCCGCCCAGTTGGAGCCGACGTTTCTGAGGAGGAGGACTCTATGATTCACGGGATGGGGAGAGCAGGCCCTGGCGCTCGAGATACGCGAACGTCATCCGGGCGTTGGCGTCGGGCGTGGAATCGGTCGTCGTCAGGACGAGGTCGGGCCTCGCCGGCGGCTCATAGGGGTCGTCGATCCCCGTGAAGTCGCGGATCTCGCCCCGCCGCGCGCGCGCGTACATCCCCTTCGGATCCCGTTGCTCGCAGACGGCCAGGGGGGTGCTGACGTGTGCCAAGACAAACCGATCCGCCCCGATCATGCTCCGGCACTCCTCGCGGGTCGCTTCGTAGGGGCTGACGACCGCGCAGACCGCGATTCCGCCGTGGCGGACGACTTCAGCGGCGACGAAGGCGATCCGTCGGACGTTCGCGTCGCGGTCCGCCCGACTGAAGCCGAGCCCCTGCGACAGGTGGGTGCGGACGACATCGCCGTCGAGGAGCGTCACTTCACGCCCTCGCGCCGTGAGACCCGCCCGCACGACCTCGGCGATCGTCGATTTGCCCGCCCCGCTGAGGCCCGTCAACCAGACGCAAAAGCCCCGCTGCGGCGCCTGACTCGATGCCGCCGAGGGCGCCGGGATCCCGACGAGTTTCGGCAGCACCAGCTCGAGAATGCGAGCCCCCGCGCGTTCGACGGACTCGTCGCCCGTGTCGATATGCAGGGTGGGCGTGACGGGAGCCTCGTAGGGCGAATTGAGGCCCGGCACGGCAAGGTTGGCGCCGCCCGCGACCCGCGAATAGAGGCCGTGCGGATCGCGTTCGCGGAGGGTCGTCAGCGGTGCATCAAGGTGGATCAGGGTGAAGTTCTCATCACCGACCAGCGTCCGTGCATACTGCCGGTCCACGCCGAACGGACTGACCAGAGCCACGATGACGACCAAGCCCGCGAGCTGGAACAACCGTGCGACCTCACCGGCGCGACGCGCCTGCTCCGAGCGGTCCGCGTCCGTGAAGCCGAGATCCGCACTGAGTCCGAAGCGAAGGTTCTCTCCATCGAGGACAAACGTCTTCACCTGGCGGTGGAACAGCTCCCCTTCCAGATAGCGGGCCAGCGTGCTCTTGCCGGCACCAGGCACCCCCGTCAACCAAATGACGTGACTCTTGTGGCCATACGCGGCGACACGGTGAGCGCTTGTCACCTCAGCCTGGATGGGAGAGATGCCCGTGCTCTTCGGCAGGCCGTCGCGGTAGGACCGCCGATACACCTCTTCCGCTTCCAGAATGATCCCCCCGCCCACGACCTCATAACCGTCGAGGATCACAAAGCGGCCGGTGTTGGGAACGTCGGCCGCCGGGTCGAACACGAGCGGCCGCGTCGCGCGGAAGACGACTTCGCCGGCCTCGTGCTGGCGAATCTGCGACCGTCCATGCTCGACGTCCATGGACGCCACATCCATCACCCGCGAGATGCTGAACACGTCGACCGTCCGCTCCGCCGTCGTGAGCTTGAGCTTGTACTCGTGACCCAAGACCAGTGGCGTCCGCCCGAGCCAGAAGACATTCGCGGCAACCAGGCTGGAGACCTGCGGGGGACTTCCTGGATCGGCCAGGACATCGCCGCGCTGGATGAAGAGCGGACGATCGAGCACGAGCCCGACCGGCTGCCGTGTTTCAAGCACGCTCGGCGTCGCTGCCGTCCCGGGCCAGCCTTCGCAGGAGCTGACGCGAGCCCGCTGTCCGGACGGCCACACCTGGACCTCGTCATTGAGCTGCAGCCGACCGCTTTCGAGTCGGCCAACGATAATGCGGCGCTCGTCGAACTTGTATACGTCCTGGACCGGAATTCGCAGCGGCCCCGCGGCACCCTCCGACCCACAGGGAAAGGCTCCCAAGACTTCAACGACCGACGGCCCCGGATACCAGGGCGAGCACGCCGAACGGCTGATCAGGTTGTCGCCCTCTTTGGCGGAGACGGGGATGAAGGCGAGCGGACGAAGCTTGAGCCTCGCCAGGACCGGCGCGTAGTCATCGACGAGTCGATTGAAGGCCGTCTCGGACCAATCGACGAGATCCATCTTACTGACCGCGACGGCGACGTGCTTGATGCCCAGGAAGCTGAGGAGGTAGGCATGACGGCACGATTGCTCCTGGACACCCTCCTTTGCATCCACCAGCAGCAGCGCCGCATCAGCGTGAGCCGCACCCGTGATCATATTCTTGACAAATTCTTGATGGCCAGGGGCGTCGATCACGAGGTACTCGCGATCGCGCCAATGGAACCGCGCCTCCGTCATATCGATGGTGACGCCCTGGAGTTGCTCCTCCTCGAGGGCGTCCAGGAGGAAGGCGTACTCGAATGGCCGGCGTCGCTCCTCACAGATGCGTCGGGTCTTTTCGACGCGGTCCGGTTGGAGGGCCCCGGTGTCCGCCAGCAACCGCCCGACGAGCGTGGACTTGCCGTGATCGACGTGCCCCACCACCACGAACGCGAGCCGTGGCATCACATGTATCCTTTCACTCGCAGCTTTTCCATCGCGTGCACGTGCTCTTGATCCTGCGCACGGCCCGACCGTTCACCGGTGCTCGTGGTGAGCAGCTCGGCGACGATGTCGGGCACGGACCGGGCGTCGGAGACGCATGAGGCCGTGCAGGGCGCGCATCCAAGGCTGCGGTAGCGGCGTCCCTCGCGGGCGAAGTAGAGGTCGATGACGGGGATCTGCTCGCGCTCGATGTAGCGCCAGACATCGAGCTCGGTCCAGTGCAGAAGCGGATGCACGCGGACGTGTTCACCAGGCGGAAAGTCCGTCCGGTACTGATCCCAGAACTCGGGCGGCTGGTCGACGATATCCCACTCAGAGGTCCGGCTCCGTTGACTGAAGACGCGCTCCTTGGCCCGCGAGCCTTCCTCGTCGCGTCGGATGCCGACGATGATGGCCGTGAACTGGTGTTGCTCGATGACCTGCTGAAGGGCCTCCGTCTTGAGCGCGGTGCAGCAGACGAGCCGGCCGCGCGTGTGGTTCATGCCTTCGGCAAGCGCGCGGGTGTTCTGTCCGATGATGAGCTGAAAGCCGAGCTCACGCGCGAGGCGATCACGATACTGGATCATCTCGGGGATCTTGTAGCTCGTGTCGATGTGAATCAGCGGATAGGGAATGTGACCGAAAAAGGCCTTCCGCGTCAGCCAGAGGAGAACGGTCGAGTCTTTCCCCATTGACCACAGCATGGCCAGGCGGGGAATCTTGGCCCGGGCCTCACGGAGAATGTACAGGCTCTGGGATTCGAGCTCGTCGAGATGGTCCAAGCGACGTCTCTCCTTCACGGGCTCACGGCCGGCAGCATGCTGAAGACCACATTGAGCCCGTGCTTCTCCAAGTTGATTTCGTTGAGAATCTTCCTGGCGTGGATGTCGTACAGCGCCATATGCGTCGGCTTCTCGACCTCACCGCGAACGCGGCTGACCCATTTGATGTTCTCTTTGAAGGTCGTCTTGCGAACGCGGGTGAAGGACACCCAGACCCGTCGCTCGTCAAGCACCAAGACGCCTCGACACCAGCCGAGCAGGGCCTTCGCGGTGTTGTCGACCATCTTCAGGTCGATGACCTCCTCGATGCGCAGCGAGTCCCGACCGACGATGACGAGGGTGCCATCCACGGTCGTGAAGTAGATCCTGTCGCCATGGAGATGGCCGTCATGGGCGAACGCGGGGCCGATCCAGATCCTCAGGTCCGGACGGGTCAGACACATCGCGTCCCCCTGCTGGGCGCGCGTGACCCACAGGTCGGCGCCGAGCTCAAACACGAAGTTGGGATGGGACTTGTGCGGCTTGGTGGTCGGCACCTTCCGGTAGTCGGTCGCCCGGGAGAAACGTTCCCAGGGGTCCTCGCCGACGACGCTCCACTCGCGGAGGACTCGCCCTTCCGCCGAGACCTCCACGACCATGTCGAGGCCGGTATTGACGACGAACACGGTCCCCTCCCGGGACGGACAGACGTGGTGGAGGTCGTTGAAACAGGGCAAGGAAATGTAGCCGACTCGCCGGAAGCCCGGGACCTCGTAGATCAGGACTTCCGTCGACGTACACACGTACAGCCGCTGACCCTTGATCGTGCCAGACTTGAAGAGATAGGACGCGCGGCCGGCGGCCGAGGCGGCCTCAGGGCTGACGTAATCGATGCACGGCTCGGAGGTACTGGTGTGCGTATCGACCCGAATGAGCAGCGCCCTCTCGTAGAGCGTCCACTCGTCCTCGGGTGTCTTCCGTTGCCGAGCGCCCGTGACGTAGACGTGTCTCATGATTTCGATTCGCTCCCGATCTCGGATTCGGCTCCGCGCAGCGAGTCCACCTGATGGCCCTCAGTCCGCAAAATCCGGCGGAGGGCCCGATCGAGCACCGCCAGGGCCCAGAGACGCCGGCAGTGGTCCGGTCGTCGTTTCCTCGTATACAGTTCCATCAGGGACTGGACGGCCGAGGGCTTGACTCCGACATCCGCGAGGCGGCTCGCCCCGGCAAGCAGGTCTTGAAAGAATCCGGGCAATCGTTCCTCGAACCAGGCTTCGAGGGGCACCGCGAATCCCTGCTTCGGGCGGATCAACACCTCCGCGGGGAGCCGACCTCGGAGCACCCGCTTCAGCAGATACTTCTGCTCTCCGGAGTTGAGCCGGAGGCGGGCGGGCAGTCCGCAGGCAAACTCCACAAAGGGATGATCGAGGAGTGGGACCCGTGCCTCGAGGGAGTTCGCCATGCTCATCCGATCGACCTTCGTGAGGATGTCTCCCGGAAGGTAGGTGCGCAGGTCAAGATCCTGCAGCCTGGAGAGCGCATCCAGCCCCGCGCTGGGCCTCGTGTCCATCGGGACGACCGCCTCGGCGGCGACCGCGGGCTCCAGCAGATGCCGAAGCGCGCGGGGTGGAAAGAGTGAAATAGCGTCCAGGTATCGCTCCATGCGCGGGAGCGACAGGTTGTAGAGGAGGTTCTTGCCTGGCGCCCCCTCCGGCAGCAGTGCACTCAGGCCTCGCAAGCCGCCGCCAAGTCCGACGTCCCCGATGAGCCCCAGATGCCGCCGGCGGTGGTCCACCATGTAACGGTCGTAACCGGCGAACAACTCATCCCCTCCGTCACCCGACAACACGACCTTCACGTGCTGCCGCGCGAGACGCGAGACGAGGTAGGTCGGGATCGCCGATGGATCGGCAAACGGCTCATCGAAGGCGCTCAGGAGGTCATCCAGCACGTCGAGGTCTTGGGGACCGACGACGAGCTCGTGGTGCTCTGTCCGGAACCGCTCTGCGACTCGTCGCGCATAGGCGAGCTCGTTGTACGCTTCTTCCCGGAAGCCCACGGAGAACGTCTTGACCGGGACACCGACCTCGGACGCCATGATCGCGACGACGGTGCTCGAATCGACTCCCCCGCTCAGGAAGGCGCCGACCGGCACGTCGCTGACGAGGTGCGAGCGGACTGCGTCCTTCAAGAGGGTCCACAGTGACTCGGATGCGTCCTCTTCGCTCGGCGGGCGCCCCGGATTCCGGAAGGACGCGGTTGGATCCCAGTAGCGCCGCGGCGCCCCGGCGCGCCCCTCTCGCACCGTCAGGGTGTGTCCGGGCGGGAGTTTGGCTACCCCCTTGAGGATGGTGAGCGCCTCCGGCACGTACCCGAACTGAAGGTAGGCCGCGACCCCACGGCGATCCACCTCGCGGGGAGCCCACGGACTCTGAAGAACCGCCTTCAGCTCCGACCCAAACACGAATCCGTGTGGGGTCTGGGCATAGTAGAGCGGTTTGATTCCCAACCGGTCGCGGGCGAGAAACAACGTGCGCCGTGATCGATTCCACACGGCGAAGGCAAACATTCCGCGCAGCTTGTCGACGCAGGCCTCGCCGTGGTCCTCGTACAAGTGAACGAGCACTTCCGTATCTGACGCGGTCGCAAACCGATGCCCCTTCGCCAGAAGTTCCGCCGTGAGCTCGCGGTAGTTATAGATCTCACCATTGAAGACGACCCAGAGGGATCCGTCTTCGTTGGCCAACGGCTGGTCGCCGGTCTTCAGGTCGATGATGCTCAGACGACGCATCCCGATACCGAGACCGCCGTCCGTGTGAAGCCCGCCGCCATCCGGCCCGCGACGGGCCAGCACCTCTCCCATTCGGAGCAGGCCCTGACGGTCCGCTGGCCGCGTCCCGTCGCTGCCGAAGATGCCGAAGATGCCGCACATCTCAGCCTCTCAGCGCCGTCGCGGTGCGATGAGTCATCGTCCTCGCGAAGGCGCCCCGCATCACTGTCTTGGCGGCCCGGCCCACGGCTTGAGCGCGCCGGTAGAGCAACGCCGACAAACGCGGCGGATACAATTCGATCCGGACGAGACCGCGCTTCTCCCGAGCCCAGTGGAACTTGTACGGCTCGTCGCCCCGGAGCATATCGTATTCTTCTGCTCCTTCCTCGATGGCGCTCTTAATCGCCAATCCCATGGCGAGGAGGCCGACGCTCTGCTTCCGAAACGCGGGATCGAAGCCCGACTGGAGGAAGTAGAAGGTGCGGTGGTAGTGAAAGCCATAGAGAGAGGCCGCGGGCTGGCCGTCAATCGTCATGAGAAAGAGCCGCAGCCAGCCGCGCTCGAGCGCCAGGCGGCTCGCCTCCTCGTGAAAGGCCAGGAGATCTGATCGGTGGAAGGCGTCCGAGCGCCCGTGATTCCGCCAGCGCATCTTGTGCAGGGTCACGAGCCAGGGCAATGTGGCGCGAACCTGCGCGGGCGAACGCGCTTGCTCGAAGCGCACGTCGGAGGCCTTGGTGAGATTTTTCAGCCGCCGCCGGAAGTTATAGCGATGCTCCGCGCCCAGGCTCGCGAGATAGGAGTCCCAGGAGTGGCCGGACAAGGTAATGAACGGACACATACCGGTCGTTTCTTCATACGGGGTCCACCCGTGCTCCTCAAGTTCCCGCGTCAGGCGCGCGGCCGTGCAGGAGTCTCGGCGAAGATTGGCCATCTCGAGCATGGCCATCTCGCGGTCCAGGTAGTCGCCCAGCGCGTGCAGCGCCTCCGCCTCCCGACCACGCTTGATGATCAGATCCAGGTAATCCGAGGCGAGCCGATCGGCGCCGAGGAATTCGAACGCGCGAAATGGGACCAGGCGTGCGAGCCGCCCGCGCCGCGACGCCAGGGGCGCAATGGCGATGAGCTCGCCGTCGGAGCGCAGCGTGATGATACGCAGCTTTCGGTCGCCGGAGAGATGCTTCCACCAGGGATACAGCCACTCCCAGGTCAAGAAGAAGGAATTCGAGGCACTGGCTTCGAGCAGCTCGTCCCACTCCTCCCGGAGCGCGCAAAAGCCGGCCGCATCCTCGATCGTCTCGATCATCGTCGTATTGGCTACGAGTCCGTAGTGACTGGGGCCCATGGTTCGCCGGCGACCTCCGGGGTGCCGCGATGTCCCTGTTCAGCGACGAGCGCGGCCCTCAAAGCGACCGCCAGCGCGCCGAAGTAATAGAAAACGGTGTGATATGCCACCGGATGGAAGAGCGCGGCGACGCCGAAGCCAAGCAGGCTGGTGCGGACGGCCTCGGCGAGAGTGTGAAGTTCCCGAAGGCCGACGTCGCCCGCGGATCGGCGGTGAACGACGATCGCGCACTTGGCGCAGCTGACGAACAAGAGGAGGTACAGGACCAGCCCCGGGATGCCCAGATCGACGGCGTACTCGAGAAACACGTTGTGCACGGGCTTCCATGACGGCCCCCGCACGTCGTTGAGGGCCAGGCTGTTCATGCCGATCCCGGCCCCGACGATTGGGTGGGCGCGCACGAACTCCAGCGCGGCGACCGTGTCTCTCCACCGCTCTTGGGCGGACCCGGTTGGGTCCGCGTCGACACTGGTGATCGTGCCCAGGCGGTCCACATAGGACGACGGCAGCAACGGCGCGGCCGCGAGCGCGACCACGAGCACGACCACCCAGCGCCCTCCTCCGCGGCGGGCCCACGCCCATGCGTAGGTCGAGAGGATCGTCGCCAGCGTCAAGAAACCGCCGCGAGAGAACGTGAGAATGATCGCGAGAACATCCAGGCCGAGGATCGCAAACAACCCCGAACGAATGAGGGTGTTCCGGTTGATCGCCAGGAGCGCGATCGCGAACGGGAGAATCAAGTTGAGCAGCAGGGCGAGATCATTCGGATTGCTCGCCATCGGCGAGACGAAGCCGACGATCCGACCGCCACGCAAGTTCCCCGACAGGTATTCGCCCACTCCCGCCACCGCCGCCGGAATCGCCATCAGGCTCAGTCCCCAGGCAACCTGGCGGAGTCGAGTCACGCTGTTGACTGTCTCGCCTATCAACCAGAAGACCGTGATGTTCTTGAAATAATGGCTGAGAAGGACTTCGACGCTCCCGCCCGGCCAGTAAGAAAAGGGCACGGTCAGGATGGCCCAGCAGGACAGGACGGCAACGATGCGCAGCTCGCGCGTGAACACGAGGAGCGGTCGTCGGTGCACGAACCTGTTCACCAAGTGCACGGTCACTGCCCCGATCGCCGTCAGGAGGGCGATGCGTACCTGTCCAAGCGCCGGAATGAACCGTTGTGGCGCAACCAACAAAATGAAGGTGAAGGCCATCAGAAGGTAAAAGGACACGGCGCTGTCGGCCGGTGCATCCTGGGCCTCGGCGGCAGGCTCGGACCAACGGCTCGCGGCACCGGCGGCGTCTTCTTGCCACCACTCTCGGCGTGGCGCGGGAGTCCCTCCGCCAGTCGGCGAGGGCGGCTCGGTCCCCCCTCGCTTCGGGCGCTCCTCGGAGATATCGCGGCGTTCGCTCATGACGACCGTGTCGGAAGCGCTACGCCTTGTAGGCGACCATTTGAATTCCGAGAATGAGCCGAGCCGGTAGGCGGGCCGCGACGTGACGGCTCCATGGGAATGGCAGCCGACGAATCAACCACTCCGCCACGCGGCACACCACCACCGGCATGAGCAGCGAGTGCCCCTTCACCGACAGCATGGCGCGGACCTTGGAAAACCCGGCGTCGACGAAGAGGTCGTAGAGTTCGGCATTCGTGTACTCCTTGAGATGAAAGCCTGTCGGCACGCGGTCGAAAAACTTCGACACATCATGGGGCCCCGAGAGCGCGTTTGGCGTGATGCCAAGGTACACGCCGCCGCGCCCGAGGGCGTGGTAGATGTTGCGCACCTGCTCGAGCGCGTCGTCGGGATGCAGATGCTCGATGAGTTGATTGCTGAATGCCACCGTGACGCTGCCCTGGGGGACGGGAACGCTCGTTCCATCGGACAGGATCAGCTGGACGTTGGCCGGACGTCCGGCCGCTGCGCTGATCACCTCCGATACGTCCACGGCGTAGACCTGGCGGACGACCTGCGCGACGGCGAACGAGAGGCTGCAGTCGCCAGGCCCGATCTCGAGAAAGCACGTGTCCGGCCGGAGGAAGCGCCGCAGAAGCCGAAGCTGCGACAGCACCAAGCGGCGCGTGGTGACGGGATCGCTCTTGCGCCGCAGCATGGGGTGGTGCGGCACGCGGCGGAACAGCTCATCGTAAATGGTGGAATAGAGCGCGCGCCGCTCATCGCGCGGCGAGGTGCGCAAGCGTACCGCGAGCTCCTTCTCCACGAGATAATGCTCGCGGAGGGGGAGGGGGAGGCTGCCGCGTCCGTTTCCAGTCGTGCTCACGCCGCGGGCTGCCGCTCCGTGAGCTCCGGGGCCGGGCGGGTTACTGCGTACCGTGTTGCGATCTTCTGTCGTGCGACCGACGCCGCGACGCGACGGCCCGCCGCTTTGCAACCGGCAACGAACCGGTACAGCGGGCCGAAGGCGCGCAGAGAAGTCAGTCCGACAAAGTAGAGGCCCGCCACACTGCTCTCGAACGACGGGCTCAGGATCGGAATCGCCCTATCGGTTTTGACGTCCCTCAGCAGTGATGGGTGGAGCATCGTCAACTTGTTGATATCGACGCGGTACCCCGTCGCCAGGATGGCGTGATCGGCCCTCACCGTCGTCCCGTCAGAGATGGTCGCGGCGACTCTCCCATCCACCTCCGCCGCCTCGACAACCGTATGGCCTTCGTGGAGTGTCGCCTTGCCGATGACCCTCTCCCGTAGCCAGTCCGTGGCCCCAGAGACGTAGTTGCCGTTGTACCGGTCTTTGCTGTCCTGGGGGAAGCGGTAGAAGAGATACGGGAGACGCTCGAGTATCCAGTTGCGCCAGCCGGGTGCGATGCTCGCGTTTGGTGCCAGCATCCGCTCCAGCCGGGTCCGCTCGTTCGCCCGATCAGGGGGAAGCCACAGAATGGGTCGCCGTGCGACGACATGGACGGTCGCCCCAGCCTCGTGCAGCAGCGCCGTATACTCAATCGCGCTCTGACCGCCACCGACGACGATGACTCGCCTGCCCTTGAAGGCACCCAAATCATGATGCTCGCAGGAATGCGAGACGAGTCGACCGGGCAGTCGACCGTACGGTTCCGCGCGAGCCGCATAGTAGTAGAGGCCGACCGCCATGACGACGGCTGCGCTCTGTACCGTGCGGCCGTCCTCGAGCGTCAGGAGAAAGGAATCCCGTTGACGCTGGACTGACGCGACGTAGGTCTCGTCGACATCGGGCACCGCATGGTGTTGGAACCAGAGGGCATAGTCAATGAACGCCTCGATCGGCACGGGATAACGCGTCTCGTATTTGGAGGCCTGGAGAAAGCGCTCGAACCGATACTGCTCACCGGGAGCCGAGAGGCTGGTCGCCCACCAGTGGGAGCGCAGCAGCATCCCCTTGGGCATGTGACGGCGCCAGAGTTCCAGCGGCCTGCCAAACACCGCGACGCTCAGCCCGCGCCCGCGGAGATGGGCCGCGGTCGAGAGTCCATAGGGACCGGCGCCGACGACGACGGCGTCGTAGTGCGCACAAGGCACGGACGGTGGGGAGATGTTCACGTTCGGTGCGACGATGACGAGACATTCCGTACTGACCGTGACCATCTCGCTCGCCTCGCCCTGATCAGCAAGTCGCGGCTGCAGTCGCTGACCGCCTTGATCGCCGGTCTCAGGTCCTTCCAGTCGACATAGTCGTAGCCCATGGGTTTCAGAAACGAGAGGCCGAAGCCCAAGACCGCCTGTGCCGGCGACGCGACTCCGGGCCGACCTCGCTGCAGGAGCGCCGCGATGGTCGTCATGATATCGCCTTGAAGATGCCGCATCCACGCGCCGGTCCGATAGGACTCGATCGTGTCGACCGGCTCGCCACTCGCCCACTGGTACAGCAGATGCGGAAAGTCCACGCCGCAGCGTACCGCAATCTCAACCGATGCGGAGAGCCGCGGGTTGATCTCCATTAAGTACGGGACACCGGCAGTGTCGCGCCGGAACTCGATCTCGGAGTACCCTTCGAGGTCGATATCGCGCACCAGCTGCTCCGCCTGATGGCCGATATCAGGGGGAACGGCAATACTCTGGCGCAAAACGGATGTGCCCCCTAGCGGCGGCGCGGTCCGCTTTGCCCACTGGGCGAATCGCGCGTGGATCTCGCCCTTGGCATAGAGAAGACTCACGGCCTCACGTCGTCCGGTGAGCAGCTCCTGGAACAGCGCGACGCCGCCGAGGCATGTCACCGCTCCCACTGCACGCCGTGCCTCGTCTGGAGTCGTGACGAGCTCGGGACCTATCCAGGCTCCGTGTGGCTCAGCCTCGAGCCATGACTCGCTCGGCTTGACCACAGCCGGGAGTCCTATCTCCTTCAACGCCGCCGGGACTTCGTCGACGGTGCTCACGAAGACCGTGCGCGGTACGCCGATGCCCAGCCGCTTCGCGACTGCCAAGGTGCGCTCTTTACTGACGGCAATGGCCAGGGCCGCCTCGCCCGCCAGGGCGATGCGTACTCGCTGCTGGACCCGCCCGCGGTGACGGCGAAGGAGCGCGATCGTGCCATCCCCGGAGGAAATGAGGATTCGTGCCCCCACGCGCCCCAGCACCTCCTCCAGATACGCGACGTAGGCATCTGTCCCTTCGTCGGCCGGGCAGACGAAGCCGGACCGACACCAGCGCGACGAAAACGCCGGGACGTGGCTGACGGTGTCGACCGCCGCAACCGAGAGCCCCAGGCGACCGAGCGAGCGCACGGTGACCAGCGATTGTCTGAGGCGTCCATCGAGCACTAGCGCATCGACCGAAGGGGTTGCCAGGGTGTTCTCCAGAGATCTGCGGCTTAGGACCTAGGCCGGCTGGCCACCACTTCGGGGTGAATGGTCGGTTCGACCGAGCAGCGCTCTTACCCGGGCCCTCAATCGCACGCGGCCCCGCAGTCCGACGTTGACGGCGTGAAGCAGGCGGCCGTAGGCGCTTCTGTGGAACACCCAGACCCTGGAATGGGGGCGGACGTCCGCGGTCCATTTCGCCTTGTATTCCGCCCACGGCCCGGTGAAATCGAACTCGTCGAGCCCACGCCGCACGCAATCGGCCACCACGGCGTTGATCATGAGATGACCGGGAGCACAGTCTTTGTACCTCTCGTCCATGGCGAGCTTGAGCATGAAATAGCGCCCGCGATGGGTGAGCCCGAAATGGGCCGCCACCGTCTGGCCTTCGAGCTCGAGGAAATACAGTGAGAGATAGTGGAGTCGATCGGCATTCTGCGCGATCTCGTCATAGAACTGCCCGGTCTCTCGGTTGCAGGCAATGGCGCTCCCCATGTGGCCCTTCCAGCCCGCCTTCTCGAGATCGTAGAAGCGCTGAAGGAAACGCGGGTCGGCCGCTTCAATTCGCTGCAGGCGCAGCGCCCCCCGCGCGTTCGCTTTTCTGATCCCCCTGCCCATGGCGGAGCGAAAGTTGGCGCTGCTGTTCGACCGCCACGGCTCCCGGTCGCGGGGCAGATCGGCGAGCGGAATGTACGGACTCCGCAGGGACGCCTGGCGTCCGGTGAGAAACCCGTCACGGCGGGCCACCTCGCAGAGACGCTCCAGTGCACCGGACTGAGGCACATCAGAGAGTTGCAGGACGTCCCAGCGGGAGCGACCCCGGAGAAAATTCCAAATCGCGGACATTGCGGCATCGCCCTCGGTCCCGGCACCGCAGGCGGCGTCGAACCGCACTGAGTGAGCATTGACCGGACTACGAAGCAGTGTCACAGGGAACCCGGATAAGAGCGTTCGTTCCCTGATGAGGGGAAGGACGGCCCTCAGCCGGCCGCCGGCGCGCGCGGTGATCAGCACGAGCCTCTTCGCGGGCTCGAATGCCCGAATGTAAGCTCGTATCCATTCCGGCCGGTAGAACGGTTCGTCGCTCGGTCCTTCCTCGCAGAGCCGCCGCCACTCCTCCGCGACGCGATCGATGACCTCGACGCCGCCCTCGTCCCAGGCGACCATGGGGACTGAGCCCAGGTCGTCCGCTGTCGCCTCACGGGGAGCGCGAGGTTCGCCCCGTTCCTCGGACAGGAGCCTCACAGTTCGAAGGTCCTGATCGCCATAGGGTCGAGCAACGCGCGGAGCACGCGCCGCCCTTGCCGCTCATCGGCGACCTTGAGGAGGTGCAGCATCAGGTCGGTGGGTCGGGCGCGCGGGAAGTCGCACCTGCGGCACCGGTCGCACGACTTGCCGTCCGGGTGGACGATGGAGCGGACGATGTTCAGCAAGCCTGGCTGGAAGGCGCGATCGGCGATTCGGCAGCCGAGGGCGCTGGCGACACGCCGGCACGAGATGTGCGAGGGCGCGAATGACCGCGTCGCCACCGCAAACATCGCGAGATCCGCCTCGGAGTCGCCGATGGCGAGCGTTTCGAACTCCCGCCCGCCCACCCAGGTCGTCAGCGCCACCAGCCCCGCGCCCTTATCCACGTCTTTTGCCAGCACGGCGGTGTCCAGATCGGTCTGGTGGAACCTGAGTCTATCCAGCTTCAGGCGTGCCAGCAGATTCTGGATCAGAAGGCTTGGCACTGCGGTGGTGGACTCTCCGCGGTAGGTATAGGCGCGAATCGAATGCCGGTATGCGTCGTTTAGGAAGACGCCGGCAATGCCGCGAAGGGCGTCCCTCAGCCTGTCCAGTTGACTCAGCGAGTCGGGGCTCACGAGGAGCCGTTCCTGGCCGTTCACCGCATCCCACAGGCAGCTTCCGTACTCGGCGACGCCACCGGCAAACCCGTAGGCCCGGCAATACTCTTTCACCTCTGAAATCGATCGCGCCGTGTCCACGGCGGTGCCGAAGTCATGGGCGTGAAGGAGCGAAACCGCCTGAACGCCGGCGGCGCTCGTCGACGGGAATCCGAAGACGTGGCGGTCCAGCACGCCGTCGATGTCCATCACGACAAGAGGAGATCGCCAACGAGGGTTGTCAGGACGATGGCACAACCCGGCGCAGAATCGCACTGTCTGGATGGTCAAGAAATCCCGCGCGTCGTTGTACTGCTGGTTGAACTCCTCAGCCCGTCCCGACAGGCGCGCATCCTTGATGTTCTGTAGCGCGAGGCTCCTCAGCCGCGCTCCCGCGAGCAACTTGTTGAGAAACAGTCGCTCCGCCACCGTGGTGTCACCAGACTCCTCGATGTAGCGTGTGACGAGCGCCCGCTCTTCGTTCGGCGAGAGGCGGAAATGAAGAACGGCATCCGCCAGGTCGTAGGCGGGGTCGACCACATTGAGTTCTCGCTTTCCCGCGCCGTGGTGCTCAAAGTCTGTCTTGATGAGGGAAGATGTCCCCCTGATCCATTCCAGCGGCCGCATCTTCCCGTCGATGAGGGTCGGCTTGGGGCACGGCTGCCGTGTCAGCTCCTCCCGGACTCGGCGGCGCTTCAGCGCCGCTGCCTTCGAGCCATACGCTGCGCTCAGCAGGCCGGCGAGCTCGTCAACGCCCTCATGCTGGTTGTCCCTACTCAGCTCCGACGAAGGATCCCCTTCTAAACTCAACCCGGTGACCCTCGCCGCGACATACGAGGCGAGCGTCGTCACCGTCACCTCCCGCCTGGGCGGCTGGGGCCCATCGTTCGGGAGCCGCCACTCGGTGAACAGTAAGCCATGTCGAAGGCCGAGGATGGGCGGCACGTACTTCGCCAGGTGCTGGCCCGCGATGAACGCCCGGTAAGCCAGCCACCCCCAGCCGGTACTCTTAGCCAGCACGAACCGTGTCTCCACTCGGCCGGCACGGTCCCGCACGTGCACTTCGTAAATTCGCTTCAGGCGCGTATGCCATTTTTCCTCTGACAGGCCCTGCAACTGAGCATTGAGCGCTTTGACCCTGTCGCCGGCGACGATCGTCGTGTCGACGTACCCCCGGTCTTCGAAATACTCTCTCAGGATGCCGTCGACCGCGTCGGACTCCAGCAGGCGATGCTTATGCCACTCCTCTGGTTCGAGGGAGAGGATGCGCAGCCTGTCAAGCGGCAGACATTCAGCCTTGCTCCTCCAATCGCGGGTCGTGGGATGAACCGGGTTGAGCGCGACCACGTTGGCCCGCGGAAGCCCGGCCCTGTGAAGGATTCCCACGACCTTGAGAAGCGTACTGCCCGTCATTGCGGGCTCGTCGACGATCACGCCGAGGCCGCGCCGTTTCGCAGCGCGGGCGAGCCGGTGTCTTTCCCACCTGGACAGGCCATTCTTCGGGCGCATCGTAACCACGTCGATCGATTCGTACCCTTCATTTTTCAGGTGCGCACGGAGCAAGGGCGCGAAGTACGAGCCCGCGGTGCGGTTTCCCATAATCAGGATCGGGAGGCGCCGGTCTGGAAACGCGGCGACGAGCTTACGGCCCAACGTCAGAATGTCCAGGTGCGTGAGATCGCGAACATGGAAAAACGCCGGGTTCCTGAGCCGATGTCGCAGCAGAGCGGGCGGCAGGCTAGCCGTGAGCAGGGAGCTCAATTGGCTTCCGTACCGCGATAGCGCCTCCCTTTCCGGCGCCCCGCCCCGTACAAACAGCTCGACATACTCGTTGACCGCCGCCTCCCAGCGCTCGCGCCAGCGAACGAGCCAGCCCAGCCGAGACTCACGTACCCTTCGCCAAGTCGTGAGCGCATAAGTCGCCAGCCGTACGCCCGGTCCAGCTCCACGGACGGCGCCGACCTTCGAGAGGTCGTAGCCCCTTCCCATAAGATGGTCGTCAACCGCATTGGTCAGGGCACAGGAGAACAGGAACACATTTGTCATCACCTCGGTAAGGCGCCACCCGCGCTCCACCGATTCCATCCGTCGTATCTCGTCGCACAGATACTCCCGTACCCCGGCGGTCGTCGGATACGCACTCACGCTCCACGCGTAGTCTCGATAGAACGCAACCTCGGTGGACAACAAGTGAAACGGAAGGGGTTCCGGCTGCGCCGCACGCAGCGGACATTGCCCGTCAGACGCCTCCCACATGGATACGGCCGTACTCGCCTTGTCTGTCATAGCCTGCCTCACTCTTCTGGTGACACTGCTGCGCCCGTCTTCACTGCTGGGATTCGTCATGCGACGTCTCCACGACTAGCGGGCGGGATGCCCTGCAGGAAGCGTCTGTCAGTCGCCAGCGCTGGTGGACGGTTGCGGCGGCGAGCGCAATCCCACGCGCGTTCCAATGAATATCCTCCAACCAATAGAGATACTCACCGCGATCCAGGGAGCGCGCGGCCGCCACCGCGAAGACCGGGGTCAGATTGATCACGCGAGATCCGTCGCGACCGGAAGCACCACGCACAGCCGCCGGCGTAGAGGATCCTGCCACCGGAGCAGGCCAAGGCCGGCCAGGTAGCTGGCCGCGGTGGAAAAGAGCATCAGCGCGCAAAACTTGTAATTCCAGAACGAGTAGAAGGCGTAGCCGCTGATCGCCAGCCACACGTACCTCCCCGTCTTTCCCCCTCAGACGCCAGAACACCAGGTAGGTGACCGGCAGGAAGACAAAGAGGAACCCCAGGCTGTTGAACAGCACCCGTTTCCGCCGACGCCTCCCGCGTCGACCGCCCTAGAAGAGCACGTTCGTGTAGGTGGCGCTGGCGACCGGGCTCTGAGACCAGCCGGGCGCAACCGCCATCGCCTTGATCGTGGTGGTCACGAGGACCAAGATCGGGCCGCCGTATTGTGCCGACGAGGTCGTCGGGGTGCTCCCGTCGGTCGTGTAGTAAATCGTGACCCCCGGGCTCGCATCAGAGATGGACACGAACTGCGGCAGAACGTAAGTCCCGCCCGGCGGGCTGAAGGTTGGCGTGGCCGCCCGCAAGGTGTACGTCGCGCTGGCGACGCTGCTGTCGGCCATCCCGCTCGCCGCCGCCATCGCCCTGATCGTCGTGGTCCGCGTGACCGAGATCGAACCCGTATACGCGGTCGACGCGGTCGTCGGCGTGCTGCCGTCGGTCGTGTAGTAGATGGCGGCGCTGCTGGTCGTGTCGCTGAGCGTCACCGACTGCGGCGTGCTGTACGTCCCGCCGGGCGGGCTAAGCGTTGGTGTCGCCACCCGGATCGTATAGGTAGCGCTGGCCACGTTGCTGTCGGCCATGCCGCTCGCCGCCGCCATCGCCCTGACCGTCATGGACCGCGTGACCGAGATCGGAGCCGTGTACGGGGTCGACGCGGTCGTCGGCGTGCTGCCGTCGGTCGTGTAGTAGATGGTGGCGCCGCTGGTCGTGTCGCTGAGCGTCACCGACTGCGGCCCGACGTAGGTCCCGCCGGGGAGGCTGAATGTCGGTGTCGCCACCCGGATCGTATAGGTGGCGCTGGCCACGTTGCTGTTGGCCATGCCGCTCGCCGCCGCCATCGCCCTGATTGTCGTGTTCTGCGTGACCGAGATCGGGGTGGTGTACTGGGTCGACGCGGTCGTCGGCGTGCTCCCGTCGGTCGTGTAGTAGATGGTGGTGGCGCTGGTGTTCGTGTCGCTGAGCGTCACCGACTGCGGCGTGGCGTACGTCCCGCCGGGCGGGCTAAACGTCGGGGTTGCCACTGGGATCAGGATCGTATACGTGGCGCTGGCCACGTTGCTGTTGGCCATGCCGCTCGCCGTTGCCATCGCCCTGATCGTCGTGGTCTGCGTGACCGAGATCGGGGTGGTGTACGGGGTCGACGCGGTCGTCGGCGTGCTGCCGTCCGTCGTGTAGTAGATGGTGGTGGCGCTGGTGTTCGTGTCGCTGAGCGTCACCGTCTGCGGCGTGGTGTACGGCCCGCCGGGCGGGCTAAACGTGGGTGGCGGCACCTGGACCACGATCGTGTAGGTGGCGCTGGACACGTCGCTGTTGGCCATCCCGTTCGCCGTTGCCATCGCCCTGATCGTCGTGGTCTGCGTGACCGAGATCGGGGCGGTGTACTGGGTCGACGCGGTCGTCGGCGTGCTCCCGTCGGTCGTGTAGTAGATGGTGGAGGGGTTGGTCGTGTCGCTGAGCGTCACCGACTGCGGCGTGGTGTACGGCCCGCCGGGCGGGCTAAACGTGGGTGGCGGGACCAGGATTGTATAGGTGCCGCTGGCCACCCCACTGGGCGCAGAGCCTGGCGCCTGGGCGATCGCCTTGATCGTGGTGGTCCTCGTCACGGTGATCGGGCCGGTGTATCGCGTCGAAGACGTGGTCGGCGTGCTGCCGTCCGTCGTGTAGTAGATCGCCGCTGCCCCGTTGCTGTCCGTGATCGTCACCTGCACTGACAGGGTAAACGCCGCGCCTGCCGGATTCAGCACCGGCGTCGGGGTGACGAGGCTGGGAAGGCCGGCGCCCAGTAGCACCGAGACGGTGTTGGAAGCCACGTTGGGCACGATCAGATATTGCAGCCCATTGCTATTGAGGTCGGGGACGGCGACGAACCCCGGCGTGATGCCCGCATCGAAGGCCTGGGGCGCCTGGAAGCTCCCGTCGCCGTTGCCGACCAGCACTGAGACGGTAGTGGATTTGAAGTTGGCGACCGCCAGATCTTTAATGCCATTGCCGTGTCCGGCGAAGTCGCCCACGGCCACGGAAATAGGACCCATCGGACCCCACCCCGCGGGGTAGCTCACCGCCGGCAGGAAGGTCCCATTACCGTTGCCGAGCAGCACCGAGACGGAGGCGAGGTCGGTGCCGTAGGTAGCCACCGCCAAATCTAGGTAGCCATCCCCGTTGAAGTCGCTCACGGCTATCGACCACGGACCGCCAGCCACATGGTAGGGGCTTCCCAACGCCGCGTGGAAGGTCCCATCGCGGTCGCCGTTGCCGAGCAGGACCGAGACGGTGGCGTCCGCGTAATTGGCCACCGCCAGATCGAGTATCCCATCGCGATTGAAATCGCTGGCGACGACGAATGTCGAACCGTGGCCCACATTCAGGGTCGGGCCCGCGTTGAATGTCCCGTTGCCGATGCCCAGCAGCACGGAGACAGTGCTTCCATCGCCGCTGAAACCACCGGGGGGGGTGGACCCATAGTTGGCGACAGCCAGATCCAGGTAGCCATCGCGATTGAAGTCGCCGACCGCGACGGAGTTAGGCCCGATGCCGGCATTGGAAGTCAGACCCGTCGTCTGGAACGTTCCGTCGCGGTTGCCGAGCATCACCGTGACGGTCGTAGAACTGGTAGTGCAGTAATATTCGCCACCGCCACAACCATAGTTGGCGACCGCCAGATCTTTAAATCCATCGCCATTGAAGTCGCCCACAGCCACAGAGGCAGGACTGCTGCCCACATTCAGGGTCTGGGGCGCCTGGAAGGTCCCATCGGGGTTGCCCAGTAGCACCGAGACGGTGTTGGAGCCCGCATTGGTGACCGCCAGATCCGGAATGCCATTGCGATCGAAGTCGCCGATGGCCACGGAGGTAGGATTCGAGCCCACGCCCACGGTCTTCGTCACCACGAATGTCCCATCGCCATTGCCCAGCACCACCGAGACGGTGAGGCCCGGAAGGCCGGTCCCGCTGCGGTTGGCGACCACCAGATCCGGGTGGTGATCGCCATTGAAGTCGCCGACGGCCACGCCCCAAAGACCGTCGCCCAGAGTAAAGGTCCCGGCCGGCTGCCGGAAGGCCCCACTGCCCCCCAGCAGCACTGAGATGCTGCTGCCGATGCCGTTGACCCCGTAATTGGTGACCGCCAGATCTGGGATCCTATCGCCATTGAAGTCGCCCACGGCCACGAAGACAGGCCCGGTGCCCGCATTCAGGGTCTGGGGCGCCTGGAAGGTCCCATCGCCGTTGCCCCGCAACACCGAGACGGTGTTGGGCCCGTTGTTGACGACCGCCAGATCCAAGTGGCCATCGCCGTTGAAGTAGTCCACAGCCACGGAAAAGGGACTGAGAACAGCGATTGGCGGCTGGGCTACGAAGCCCCCATTGCCGTTGCCCAGTAGCACCGAGACGCTGTTGGAACTGTAGTTCGCGACCGCCAGATCCGTGTGAGTATCGCCGTCCAAGTCGCCGACAGCCAGGGAGAAGGGACCGTTGCCAACACTGATTGGTGGCAGCGCTAGGAACAGCCCAGCGGGGGTGCCCAGGATCACCGAGACGGTGCCGGGGGTGTCATAAAAGTTGGCGACCGCCAGATCTTGCATGCCATTGCCGTGCCCTGCGAAGTCGCCCACGGCCACGGCTGCCGGGCCGTTGCCGACAGCGACGTTCTGAGCCTGCCCAAAGGTCCCGTCGCCGTTGCCCAGCAGCACCGAGACGGTGTTGGACCCAAGGTTGGCGACCGCCAAATCCTGGCGGCCATCGCCATTGAAGTCGCCTACGGCCACCGAAAAAGGATTGTTACCGACGGCGAGGTTCGTCGGGGGCAGCCTGAACGTCCCATCGCCGTTGCCGAGCAGCACCGAGACGGTGTTGGAACCAAAGTTGGCGACCGCCAGATCCTTAATGCCATCACGATTGAAGTCGCCCACGGCCACGGCTGCCGGACTCTGTCCTACGGGGAAATCTCTCGGGGCAACGAACGATACCGTCTGGGCGTGCGCGGGGTTCAGCAACGCCGACGAGGTGAGTAACGTCGCTGCGATAGGCAGGGACAGTCTCGCCACGCTTCTGGTCACGGCGCGTACCAACCACGCCGCGCGGCGAACGCACGCGACCTCGTGGTCGAGCAGCTGACGGTGCGAGGCGTCGCGCACGGCGGTCCGTAGCCGAACGAGAGTTGTCATACCGGCATTCTCCGACTCGGGCGTGACGCGGTGCACGGCGCGCCCCGAGAAGTCCGACGTTGATCTCTTCCGAACGAGTTTTCCGGCGGACCTACTGCCCGATGAAGCCTGTGCCCTTCCATCCGGCGGTCGCCTCCTACAGCGCGATCACTCGGCCGGCCGGCGCCGGGATTCCCCAGGTGGCATTCCGCGTGTCGACGACGAGCGGGGCGACCTCGACGATCCTCCGGTAATCGAACTCCGGATGGTCCGTGAGGATCACGACGCAGTCGGCCGCCGCGAGCTCGCCGTCGGTGACCTCGACCGCCTTCAGGGCCACTCCGTCGAGGGCGATCGAGGGGACGTAGGGGTCGGCGTACGAGACCGCCGCTCCCTTGTCGCGAAGCCTCGTGAGGATCTCGAGGGCGGGCGACTCCCGGATATCCCCGACTCCGCGCTTGTAGGCGACCCCGAGCGCCAGAATCTTGGCGCCGTGCAGGCAGCGGCGCCGCCGGTTGAGGGCGTCGGCCACCAGCTCGACCGCGTGGGCCGGCATGGACTGATTGATCTCGTCGGCCACATGGATGAACCGGGCCTCGTACCCGTTCAGGCGCATCTTCCACGCGAGGTAGAACGGGTCGATGCCGATGCAATGGCCGCCAATCCCAGGGCCGGGATAGAAGGGGAGGAAGCCGAACGGCTTGGTGGCGGCCGCGTCGATCACCTCGCGGGTGGGCACGCCGAGGCGGCCGCACATCAGGGCGAATTCGTTCGCCAGTGCGATGTTGACGTTCCGGAACACGTTCTCGTAGAGCTTCGCCAGCTCGGCCACCGTAGGGGTGGAGACCTCAAGCACCTTCGCGACTATCTGGCGATAGAGGAGGGCCGCCATTTGGGTACAGGCGGTGGTGACGCCCCCCACCACCTTTGGAATGTCGCGGAGCCTGAAGGTCCGGTTCCCCGGATCGATCCGCTCGGGCGAAAACGCGAGGAAGAGATTCTCGCCGACCCTGGCGCCCCGGCCCTCAAGCATCGGCAGCAGGAGCTCCTCGGTCGTCCCCGGATAGGTCGTCGACTCCAGAATGATCAACTTGCCAGGCCGGAACCGGGCGGCGACCGCCTCGGCCGCCGCCCTCACGAAGGAGATGTCGGGATCTTTCGACTTTCGCAGCGGCGTCGGCACACAGATGACCACCACGTCGCTTCGCTCGAGCACGGAGAAGTCAGATGTCACCTCGTACCGTCCATCGCGAGTCAGCGCCATCAGATCCTGGTCTTCGAGGTCGGGGCTGTGCGAGTGGCCCAGCCGGAGGGCCGCCACACGGTCCGCGTCGGAGTCGAGGCCTGTGACCGGAAAGCCCGCACGGGCGAACTCGACCGCGAGCGGAAGGCCCACGTACCCCTGCCCGATGACCGTGAGGCGCGCCGTGTGACTTCGGATCAGGTCGACGAGCCGGTCCTCACTCATTGAGGCGAATCCCCGGACGCTCGCCTGACACACGGAGCCATGTTGAGGTGGAGGGGGCACGAACGGGTCGTCGCTCACTTCCGCCGAACGCTGGGCCACGGGCACTCGGGCGGACGTGCGAGCCGCACGACGCGCCGACGCCCGGCGGGGCGAGGGCCGACTAGAGAGCGACTGAGTCGGGAGCCGTTCAGGCTGCGGCCCCCCCATTACGTCCACGAAAAGACTGCTGGGCCGGAACGGCCGAAAGAGCCCCTGGTTGACAGGCCCCCGCAGCGCCACGCCCCGTGAGCACGATCTTGAACGTTTCGAACAGGATGCGGAGATCGAACCGAAGCGACATGTGCTTGAGGTAGTAGAAGTCGTAGCGGATCTTCTCCACCTCCTCCTCGAGCCCGTTCGCGTACCCGTAGCGAACCTGGGCCCACCCGGTGATCCCCGGCCGAACCGCGCACCGGAGTTCGTAGTACGGGATCGCGTCGCCCGACACCTCGCTGACGTTGCGGGCTGCCAAGATCATCAGCTTGAGGTTCGTCATCGGGTGAGGCCGCGGGCCGACCAGGTTCATTTCGCCTCGGACGACATTGACGAGCTGAGGCAGCTCGTCGAGTCGGAACCGCCTGAGCCACCTTCCGAGGCGCGTGATGCGATCGCGGTTGTCCTGTTCCCATTCGGACTTCGGCCGGTTGGTCGGGTGCATGCTGCGGAACTTGATCAGGCTGAACGGCCTCCCGGCCAGCCCCACGCGCTCCTGGACGAAGAACACGGGGCCCCGGGAGTCGAGCTTGATGAGGAGCCCGATCAGCCCAAGGACGGGCACCAGGACGACCAGTCCGACCACCGACACGAGGAAGCTCAGCGCTCGCGCGAGCGCGCGCTGGAGACGGGACGGAGTGAAGGCGCAGGAGAAGATGACACTGCTCGGCGTGACCGCCTCGAGGGCCAGCTTCCCAGTCAAGCGCTCATACGTCTCGGCGACGTCCTCGACGAGGATTCCGCGCGCCCGCGACTCGACGAGTCGGCAGAGCGGCAGTCGCCCCCGGCGCTCGGCCAGGCCGACCACGATGCGGTCGGGTCGGGTCGCTTCGACGACGCTCCGGAGGTTCTCGGCCCCATCCACCACCCCGACGACGGCGTGTCGGAGAGACGGCCCCCGCTCGATCTCCTCGACGACGCGGCGCGCCAGCGCGCTCCCCCCGAGGATGAGCACACGCTCGCCGACGGGTCGCAGGCGCCGGGCGCGGCGAGCCAAGCGCATACCGAAGAGGAAGCCGAAGCCGACGACGAGGAGACTCGCCGCGAGCGGCGTCCCGCCACGCGGCGCCTCGGCGACAAGGCTGTAGACGATGCTTATCGGATTCACGCCGCGTCCATCCTCTCCCGCCTCATTCGCATGGCCGCCAGGTCAGACAGGATCGGCCCCAGTTTGTCGGCGGCATGCCGCACGACGGGACCGGCCTCGAGAAGCTCCGCGCGGACGATCACCGGAGGCTCGCCGAGCAACACACAGGTGGGGTCGACGGGGCTCGCGCCCTCGGTGGTGTAGCGGGCGCAGAGCTTGGGCGGGATCGGAGTCGTGTTGACGACGACGTAATCGAGCGCCCCTGGCGCCAGGCCATGGGCGGCGAGAGCCCGGAGGTGCGCGGCGACGTCGTAGCCGTCGGTCTCGCCAGGCTCGGTCATCGCGTTGCAGACGAAGATCCGGACCGCTCGCGAGCGCGTCGCCGCCTCGGCCACGCCTGGGACGACCAGCGTGGCGAGGACGCTCGTGTAGAGACTGCCGGGGCCCAGAATGATGGCGTCCGCCTCGCGCAACGCCTCCAGTACGCCGGGCGCCGCATCCGCATCGGGCGGGTCGATCCTGATGCATTTGATCGGAGCGCCACTCCGCGGGATCTCGGACTCGCCGTGCACCGAACGACCATCCAGGAGATCGGCGATCAGGTGAACGCGCCGCGTGGTCGACGGCAGGACGAGATCGGCCACGCCGAGCAGCTCGGCCGCGAGCCGGATCGCCCTCAGCTCGTCGGTCGCGACCATATCGAACGCCGCCAAGAGGAGGTTGCCGACCGGGTGTCCGGCCACGGCCCCATCGAACCGGTACTGAAGCGCCGCCGACACTTCCGGCGCCACACAGGCCAATGCCGTGAGACAGTTGCGGATGTCTCCGGGCGGGAGGACGCCATACTCCCTTCGGAGAATGCCGGAGCTTCCGCCGTCGTCCGCGGCCGTCACCACCGCGGTAATCCGGCAGTCTTTCGGGAGGTGTCGCCGGAGCCCGCTCAGGACGACGGGCAGCCCCGTCCCGCCTCCGAGCGCGACGACGCGCGAGAGCGTCCGCTCGTGCCCCGTGCCGAGCGTATCCCTAGGCATCACGCGGTCCATCACGTCCTCGACCACGTGCTCGGCGACTCCTCCCGCTGCGTGCGCCTCTCGTAGAAGCCCCGGTGGTAGCGCCACCACGAGCGGTCACGTCGACGCGGGTCTGCGTAGCGAGAGTAATATGGCGGGATAGGGGCGTCGTCGCCATTGAACACGAGGCCGACGACCTTCGCCGGATCCATGAGGCCCAAGGCCTCGGCCAGCTCCTTGCGTGGGGTCCGGTGAGCCGCAACCACCACGAGGAAGCCGTCGACGCATCCGGCGATGAGGCGGCCGTCCGGGACCGGGACGAACGGCGGCGTGTCGAGCACGACGTAGTCGTAGCGCTGGCGCGCCTCCTCCAGCAGCTCCTCGAATCGCGGCAGCTTGAGCGCCTCGTAGGGCGCCACTGCGCCCACGCCCGCCGGCAGAACCGAGAGGTTGAACTGGGCAAGACGCCGCACGCTGTCCGCCACTGTGAACTCGGGCTGCAGCAGCACGTCCAGGACGCCCGGGCGCCGATCCTCCAGCCCGAGCTGGCGTGTCAGCGCCGGCCGCCGGAAGTCGACGTCGGCGAGCAAGACGCGGGCCCCGGGAGCCTGGGCGAGGGCACCGGCCAGGTTGATCGCGGTCGTCGTCTTGCCGTCAGCCGTCCCGGGACTCGTGACCGCCACCACCTGGAGGTGGGCGTCCCTGCGCATCGTTTCGACGGCGTGGCGGAGGACCCGGTACCGCTCGGCCTCGAACGAGGTCGGCCGGAGGAGACTCGCGAGGCACTCGCCCAGCAGGACCCGCGGCGCCGCCGAGGCGGCCAGCGCCGCGGCGTCGCCGCTCGTGGGACCCTCAACTGTCAGATCGTGAGGAGCGAGCATCGGCTCTACGAGGCGCCTCGCGACAGCATCCGGACCAGTTGCTCGTTTCCGTGCGCGAAGTGGTAGGAAGCGAGGACGACGAGCGCCAAGCCGAGCGGGACCGACACCGCCGCCAGCCTGAGCCGTCGCCGACGCTCGGTCGCGTCGGCCGCGATCAGCATGCGAGGGATCGTCGCCAACACGGGAATTCTAGAGAACGCGCGGAGGTCGTCGACCGTATGGAAGGAGGTATCGAGATGCTCGGCCAGCGCCACTCCGGCCGCCGCCGCGCCGAGCGCGACCAGCGCGCCGAGAAGGGCGAGCCGATTCCGGTTCGGCGCCGTGGGCGCGCGAGCGGGGATGGCCGCGTCCAGGAGACGAAACTCCCCCCCGCTCTGGCTCCGTTCCATGTCTTGGGCGATCTGGGCATCCTGATACCGTTTCAGCATCGAGTCGTAGAGGTCCCTCGTGGTCCGGTAGTCCCGCGACATCTCCTGGAGCTCCTGGTCGCGCTGGGGCGCGACCTCGATCCGGCGCTGATAGTCGGCGATGGCCCGCCGCAACCGCTGCTCCTCCGCCTTGAGGGCGCTGAGTTCCGGGTCCAGGAGGCCAGGGGACGTCTGCGGCGCGGGACCCGCCCGCTCGGCGGAGGCCGGCGGCGGGGCCTCCGCAAGCTGCTGCTGGGTCGCGGCGATCTCCGCCTTCAACCGGATCACGTCCGGGTACCTCTCGCTGTAGAGCCGTCGCATCTTGGCCAGCTCGAGCTGGAGGAGGTAGAGCCGCGCGGCGGGGTCCATGCTGCCGGCCGCCCCCGATGGCTCCGCCCCGCCGAGCTGCCGGGCGAGCGCGGCCCGTCGCTCCACGGCCCGCAGCTGGCTGTCGTTGTTCAGGGTAAGCTGGGTGTTCAGCCGTTCCAGCGTCGCCATGTTGACGCCCACCTGCTCGGGCAGCTCGCCGAGATGGCTCCGCTTGAACCCGCCGACCCGCTGTTCCTCCGCGTCGAGCCGGCTCTTGGTCTCGTCGAGCTGGGCCTTGAGGAACTGGGCGGTGTCGGTCGCCTGCCGCTCGCGGATCTTCAAGTTCTCCTGGACATAGAAGGACGCGAGCGCGTTGGCGACCTGTGCCACCGTCTCCGGATCCCGCCCACGGAAGCTCACCGCGAACGCGATGGTGGCGCTCCGTCCCCCCGTCGCCTCCACTCCCTTGAGCTCTACCTGGATGTCCCGCCGCGCCTGCTCGACCGCCGCCTCACGAAAGCCAGGCCTCCGTCTCAAGTCCGGGTAGAGGTTGAAGCGCTCGACGAGGGCCTCGAGCCGCGCGCGGCTCAGAATCTCCTGGCTGATGGTCTGCAGCCGGGCGTCCAGCTCCCCAGTGACCGAGCTTCGGACGAAGGTCTCCGCGACCTGCTGGCGCTGCACGAGGATCGTCGCCGCCGAGCGATAGAAGCTCGGCAGCGACGCCGCGACGGTCAGGGCGCCGGCGAGGGTTCCGGCGAAGATCAGGAGCGCCAGGAATTTGCGCCGCCTCCACATCGCCAGCGCCAGATCCAGGGCCGAGGCTCCGTGCGCCGAATTCGGCATCGTTCGTCTCCCGGTCAGACCCGGCTCACGGCACCACGACGACGTCGCCGGGCTGGAGGAACAAGTCCTCCGGCGACGCGTCGGGCGCGATCGCCTTGTTGTAGTTGAACGACACCCGCTTGACGCTCGTGCCGTTCGGACGGAGGATCACGATGCGCGAGCGGGCGGCGAACTCGGTGAACCCGCCGGCGAGCGCGACCACGTCGAGCACCGTGGTTCGGCTCTTCAGCTCGTACTGGCCAGCCTTCTTCACCTCGCCGAGCACCGAGACCTTGAAGCTGTGCACTTCCTTGACGATCACGGATACTTCCGGCGTCGGCATGTAGTCCGTCAGCTTCTTCGCCAGCGCCTCCCGGAGCTGCATCGGGGTGAGGCCGGCCGCCTGCACGTCATTGAGGAGCGGAAGCGAGATCTTCCCGTCTGGCCGCACCGGGACGGCCCGGCTGATCGCCGTGTTGTTCCACACGGCGACGTCGAGGAGGTCCTCGGGGCCGATCTTGTAGTCGCCGGGCACGGCGATTGCCCCCGGAGGCGCCGCCCGCGGCGGCTCCTCGGCCCACGCCCACACCGCGCTGACGAGCAAAACCGCCGCTACCGCCAGAATCCGCCGTCCCGTCGCCATCGATTCCTCTGCCTCCGGCTCTACGCCGGCGTTACGCAGGTGCAGTCCACTTCGACCGCCACGCTCCGCCGCAGGAGCTCGATCGACACCACCAGCAGGCCCTTGGTGGGCTTGGTCCGGAGCAGGATCCCCTCGACGTCGGCGAGCGGCCCTCGGCAAATTCGCACCCGCTGGCCTTCCTGCAGATACGGGTGGGCGAGGACCGGAATGCGGGCGTCCGCGATCCGGTGGATCGCGTCGATCTCGCCGTCGGGGATCGTTGGCAGCCGGTCCCACCGTTCCCCGAGGACACGGACGAGGCCCCGGACCTTCCGCACCTCGACGTAGCTCGGCTTGTCCATCGCGTGGTGCATGAAGAGATAGCCGGGGAACATCGGGCTCCGCGTCAGGTGCCTGAGGCTGCCGTGGCGCGACCAGATGTCGACTGTCGGCAGAGAGGGCCGAAAGCCCCGCGCCGCCAGCTGGTCGTAGACCAGCTGCTCGCAGTGGCTTCGCGTCCAGAGCGCGTACCAGGCCGCGGGTTGCGTCGCCGCGACTCCACCGGCCTCCCAGACTCTCGGAGCAGCCAACTCCACCTGCTGTGTCCCCCCCTCGACGTTCACTGGCAAGGCTTCGCCCCCTTTGGTTCACGCCCCTCGCCGAGGCCGAACCACGCACACCCGTCCCGGCGGCGGAATCTCCGCGGGCGGGATTCCCCGTCGGCGGCCTCCCGCGGCCGCTTATTCGACCGTGACACTCACTCCCTCGGCCGATCCACGTCGCAGTGCCGGAGGCCGGCCGTGCGGTACGCCAGGAGCTGAGGCGGTATCGCGAAGAGAATCGGCGACAGCAGCTCGAGCTTCGGGAGAACGCGGAGGACGTGGTCCGCTCGGGTCACGATCTCCTGATCCCCGTCACTGGCCAGCGCGACGACAAGGCCGTCCGAGCCCTCGCCTCTTCGCCCACCACGACTTCTTTGCCTTCCTGTCACGATAGGCGCCGGCCCCGATGCACTCAATCCACGCAACCCCCGAATCGGGAGGAGGTAATCACCCGAGGCCCTGAGGAGGTCTTCACCCGGTCGGCCCTTAGATCTGAATGAGGCCCTGACGGATCGCGTACCGGACGATGCCGGCCGTGTTGTGGGTCTCGAGCTTCTTCATGACCCGCATCCGATGGGCCTCGCTCGTCTTGACGCTGATGCCGAGGAGCGCGGCGACCTCCTTCGTCGTCTTACCCTCGGCGACGAGCCGCAGCACTTCTCGCTCCCGCGGCGTCAGCGGATCGGGAACATCCGACTTCGCGAGGTACGCCTGCACGACGGTCCGCGACACACGCGGGCTCAGGTAGGTCATGTCCCGCGAGACCTCACGGATCGCGCGGACCAGATCCGCGGACGCCTGGGTCTTGACGATGTAGCCGCTCACTCCCGCCCGGAGGGCCTCGTGGACATAGCGATCCTCCGTGTGCATGGTAAGGAGGATCACCCGCGCCCGCGGACACATTCGGAGGATCTCGCGGGCCGCGTCGAGGCCGTTCAGGACCGGCATCGCGAAATCCAGGACCGCCACGTCCGGGCAGTGGTCGCGAGCCAAGCGGACGGCTTGCTGGCCGTCCGCGGCTTCGCCGACGATTTCGAACCCCTCTCGCTCCATCAGGACCTTGAGGCCCTGGCGGACGATCAGGTGGTCATCGGCTAACAGTATGCGCACCGGCACCTCAGGACTCCTCGTGTTGCCCCTCGCGCGCCTAGGTTACGCTCACCATACGCGGAGGTTACCGGCTCGTCGCACGGCCGGGGAATCGGGGCAAGCCCTCAATTGAGGAGGGGAAATCCCTGAGGGGTACTAAGGGGGCGAGCGAAGCGCTAGGGCTGGATCAGGCCACGCCGCACCGCGTAGCGGACGAGGCTCGCCGTCTCGTGGATCTCGAGCTTCTCCATGATCCGGGTCCGGTGAGACTCCGCGGTCTTGACGCTGATGCCGAGGAGCTTGGCAACCTCTTTGGTCGTCTTGCCTTCGGCCACGAGCTGCAGCACCTCCCGCTCGCGCGGCGTGAGCGGGTCCGGCGGCACGTCCGACTTGGTCAGGTAGGCCTGGACCACGGTCTGCGAGATGCCCGGGCTCAGGTAGACCATCCCCTTCTGCACCTCGCTGATCGCCCGGACCAGGTCGGCCGCCGCCTGCGTCTTCACGACGTAGCCCTTGATGCCGGCGCGGAGCGCCTCGAGCACGTAGTGATCCTCCGTGTGCATCGTCAGGAGGATCGCCTTCGCGCGCGGGCACGCCTGCAGGATCTCCCGGGCCGCGTCGCACCCGTTGAGGAGGGGCATCCCGAAGTCCACCACGGCGATGTCGGGGCATCGTTCGCGGGCCACGCGGACCGCCTCGTGACCGTCTCCAACCTCGGCCACGACCGCAAACCCTTCTCCCTCGAGCAGGGCCTTCAGGCCCTCTCGCACGATCAGGTGGTCATCGGCGAGCAGGATTCGGGTCGGCATCTCACGCTTCCGCCGACGTCGTGATGATCAGCTCGGTCCCACTCCCCGGGGCCGAGTGGATATTCAGGGTCCCGCCCGCGGCGTTCAGGCGCTCCTGGATGCCGATGAGGCCCAGGCCGCGCGAGCCCCGCCGCGTGGTCGCCGCGAGGACGTCGAAGCCGACCCCGTTGTCTCGGATGGAGCAGCGCAGGAGCCGGCCGTCCCGCTGGAACCGAATGCGCACACGGGTCGCTTGAGCATGCTTGGTCACGTTGGTCAGCACCTCCTGGACGATCCGGTAGAGGGCGGTCTCCGTGGCCGCGGGCAGGCGTTTGTCCGGTGACCCTTCGACCGAGATCAGGAGCCCCGTCCGTCTCGAGACACCGTCGGCCAAGAACTCGAGCGCGGGGCCCAAGCCGAGGTCGTCGAGGATCGTGGGCCGCAGCTCGTGGGAGAGGTGCCTGAGCTCCTCTTCGATCTTGTCGAGGAGCCCCCTCACCTCCTGCAGGCGCCGCGAGGCGTGGGGCGGCAGCTCGCGCGCGAGGTCGGCCAGGACGATATGCACGGAGGCCAGGAGTTGCCCCGCCTCGTCGTGGAGGGCGTGGGCGATCCGCCCGACCTCCGCCTCCAGCGCCTCGTTCAGGTGGAGAAGCGCCTCCTCGGCACGCTTGCGATCTGTGATGTCGCGCGCGATCCCGAGGACGCCCACGACGCGCCCGCCCTCGGTCTGGGACGTCGCGACGAACTCGCCGGGGATGTAGCTGCCCGACACGGAGCGGATGCGCAACTCGAAGGTCGGCGGCGCCTGGCCATGCAGGACCGCCTGGAAGAGCGCGGTCGCGCGCGGGAGGTCATCGGGATGGATGAGACGCACGAAGTCCTGGCCGAGCCAGTCCGCGCCGGACCAGCCCGTCATCGCCTCGAAGGCGGGGTTCAGCGACCTGATGGTCCCGTCGGTGGCGAGCGTGTAGATCACGTCACGCGCGTTCTCAACCAGGTCTCGGTAGCGCCGTTCGGACTCGCGCAGCGCCACGTTGACCTCCTGGATCCTGCGGTGGGACATCTCGAAGGGCAGTAGGCTTTCCACAAAGAACTTCTTTGCCGCCCGGATCGTCTGCGACCCCTCCCGCGGGGTGCGGGCCTTGAGCAGGCATTTCACGAGCGCACGGTGCTGGATGGTCGCCATGTCCAACACACCCAGCCCCTTGGCGAGGGTCTTCCGCCCGACGTCGTACGCCTGCTGGAGCGCGATCTCCCCGCGCCCGTCCAGGTAATCCCGCAACGCGGCCGTGTACTCGGTCGCCAGTTCTTCGAGCACCGAGTTCATGCGGCCGGCCCCAGGTAGCGCGCGACGAGCACAAGGGTGTCGTCGGTGCGGGTGCCCCAGTCGGCGACGATCCGGTCGGCGAGCTGCTGGGCGGGGCCGCCCGGGACGATGCGCTCGGCGAAACCGTTCCGAACGCCGTCGGTCGCCAGGATCAAGGTGTCAC